>Ga0111538_10002814_pt1 | contig 24431 bp, 22 predicted proteins | sample SoiMethybrSBSTD1_FD_79669 | JGI IMG/M metagenome (GOLD analysis project Ga0111538, IMG submission 79669) | Bulk soil microbial communities from a Populus tree surrounding site in Tennessee, USA - Soil MetaG P. TD hybrid SBSTD1 (version 2)... | ecosystem: Environmental > Terrestrial > Soil >...
AAACGAACAACGCCAGAACGGCAAGTCATCGCGGATGGCGCGAATGATCGCGAAACGAACAACGCCAGAACGGCAAGTCATCGCGGATGGCGCGAATGAGCGCGGAAACGAACAACACCGGAACGGCAGGCCATCACGGCTGGCGCGAATGATCATGGAAACGAACAACGCCAGAACGGCAAGTCATCGCGGATGGCGTCACGCGCTCGTGGCGGGCATTCTTGCGTCGGCGAATCATGCCGCGTCACGATATCTTCTCAAGACGCCGGACGCTCTCGGGGGATTCGATGGCTTCTGCTCAGGCCTACGCGGTCAATGAGTTGTCGCTCCACGACGCCAGTGCGAGGTCGCAGGCGATGTGGCCGCTCCATGTGGTGCTCTGCGCGTCTTTGGGGATCGTGGTCGGGCTGATCTGGGACATCTCATGGCACCGGAGCATCGGCCGCGACACGTTCTGGTCCCCACCACACGTCCTGGAGCAGCTGTCGGCGCTGGTCGCCGGCACGAGCTGTGGGTGGCTGGTACTTATGACGACGTTCCGGGGCACGGCCGCCGACCACGCGAGCAGCGTCCGGTTCTGGGGATTCCGGGGACCGTTAGGCGCGTGGCTCTGCATCTGGGGGACGCTGACGATGATCGCGTCCGCGCCCCTCGACAACTGGTGGCACAACGCGTACGGGCTGGACGTCAAGATCATGAGCCCCCCGCACATGGTCCTGTCGTGGGGCATGGTCGGCATCCAGGCCGGCGCGATGCTGATGGCCCTCTCCCGCCAGAACCGCGCCGCGCCTGACGAGAGCCGGCGCCTCGGGTTCCTGTACGCCATGTCGGCTGGGATCCTGCTGACGATGCACGCCACGGGGATCATGGAGCTGGCCGCGTTCCCGAACGACATGCACAGCCCGACGTTCTACCGCGTGACGGCCGTGGCGATGCCGATCATCCTCGTGGCCAGCTCGCGCCCGTCGCGCCTGCGCTGGCCGGCGACGACGACGGCCGCGGTCTACATGGCGATCGTGCTGCTGCTCATCTGGATCCTGCCGGCCTTCCCGGCGACCGCGAAGCTGGCGCCGATCCACAACCCGGTGACGCGGATGATCCCGCCGCCGTTTCCGCTGCTGGTGATCGTACCGGCGTTAGGCATCGACCTGTGGATGAAGCGGAGCCGGCTCAACGACTGGCTCCTGGCGGTCGCCCTCGGCGCGACCTTCGTCTTCGGGATGCTGCTGGTCCACTGGTGGTGGGGGGAGTTCCTGCTCTCGCCGCTGGCGCGGAACCGTTTCTTCGGCGTGGACCGGTGGGACTATTACATTCGCGTGGGCGAGTGGCGGTATCAGTTCTGGAATACGACGGACGTGCCGGGCTTCCTGCGCGGCCTCGGGATCGCCCTCGCGCAGGCGATCGTCACCTCGCGGCTTGGACTCTGGATCGGCCGCGGCATGACGTCCGTCAGGCGCTGATGCGCATAGCCCATCGATTGGCCGTCCTGGCCGCGATATCGCTCGTCACGTCAGCGCACGTCGGCAGCCCGGACGCGTGGTTCGAAGGGAAGGCGGGTCCCTACACGCTGACGGTGCACATCGAGGCGCCGACGGTGGTGCCAGGCATCGCCGTCGTGAACGTCAAGGTGGATTCGGGGGTCGAGCACGTCACGGCGTTCGTCAACACGTACGACGCCGAGGGCGGAACACCGCCGCCTGACGAGTTGCTGCCGGCGGCCGACCGTCCCGGATGGCGGCGGGCGCGGCTCTGGGTCATGAACCCGGGGTCGAACAGCGTGACCATCGAGGCGCGCGGCGCCACGGGCACGGGGTCCGTGGTGGTGCCGCTCGCCGCTGTGGCGCAGCGCCGGCTCGCGTTCAGTCGCGCGTTCACGGTGCTGATCATCATCGGCGCCGGGGTCCTGATGACGGGAATGCTGACGATGGTCGGCGCGGCCGTGCGCGAAGGCGTCCTCGAGCCCGGAGCGGTGCCTGACGAGGATCGCCGGCGACGCGCGCGGTACTCGATGGCGCGGGCGGCCGTGGTGATCGTCGTCGTGCTGTCGCTGATGAGTGTCTGGTGGAGGGCCGAGGATCGCGCGTACCGGGAGCAACTGTACCGTCCACTTTCGATTGTCACTCGCGTCGACACCACTGCGGGCGACGCTCGGTTCGTCCTGTCGATCACGGACAGCACGTGGCTCCAGCGGAACGAAGTCGAGATCCTGCGGGCGCGAGGTGAGACACCAGTAAGTGGCCTGGTCGACGATCACGGGAAGCTGATGCACCTGTTTCTCGTCGCCGAGGATGGCCGGGCGATGGCCCATCTTCACCCCATCACGAAGGACACCGTGACGTTCACGGCCGCGATGCCCGCGCTCCCTGCCGGGCCGTATCGCGTGTACGCGGACATCGTGCACCTGAGTGGATTCACGCAGACACTGACCTCACACGTGCCAATCGGGCCTCCAGGAGCCGGGGAATCCGTGACCGATCAGGATGATGCCTGGGCAGCCGTTTCATCACCGGGAGCGATGCGCGTGAAGCTGGACGACGGCGCGATGCTGACGTGGCGGCGTGATTCCACTCGCATCAAGGCCGGCGAAGAGGCACAACTCCGCTTCCAGGTCGAGCCGCCGCCGGGCGACACGAGTTCGTTACAACCGTACCTTGGGATGCCGGGTCACGCGGTCGTCGTGAGGAATGACGGGCAGGTGTTTGTCCACCTGCACCCGATGGGAACGATCTCGCCGGCCGCGCAGGCGCGCCTAACGCCCACGAGCATCCACGAGGCGGCACACATGCCGGATCCGTCGCTATCGGATTCGCTCCATTTTCCCTATGCGTTCCCCGCGCCGGGGCGGTACACTGTCTGGGTCCAGCTGAAGCGACACGGCCGTGTCCTCACGGCGGCGTTCAGGGCCGACGTCGAGTAGCGCGGTTATTTCGGAGCGCCCCGCACGCGCGCGCGAAGCTCCGCCGCCAGGTTCTTCACGACCACGAGCTGCGTGTTCCCACCGGGCGACTGAAAGGCAAGGATACTCCCGTCCCGTGCAATGTCGTAATCGGCGTGGACGGCAAGAAAGTTGTAGCCGCGCGGCAACGCCACAGCGCGCGACGCTATCGTGAATGGCTGAGTACCGCCGATGGTAGCGACCATCAGCTGCTCGCCGTTCACGTAGTAGATGCGCTTACCGTCCGGGGACCAGACTGCCGATCCGCCGCCCCTCAATGACACTTGCACGCGATTCGTGAGATTCGGGAAAGCGCGGACAAACACATCATTGTTGTTTCCGGCCTCGTTCGAGGTATATGCAACCCACTTTCCGTCGGGCGAGAGTCGCCCACCGTAGGCGTAGAAGCCCTGCACAATCCGACGAAATACGGAATCGCGACCGAGCTCGCGGTACCAGAGCTCACCGTTGCCCGTCGAATCGCGCTGGACGACCAGGTATCGACCGTCCGCCGAGAGCACTCCCTCATCGATCTCCGACTCGCTTCGGCTGAAGACCTCGACCGCCGCGCCGCCGTCGAGGCTCTGGCGCCAGATCCCGTTGCGACCGCTCCGGTTGGATCGGAAAAGGATCGATTTGCTGTCAGCGGTCCATTCAGGTCGATCGTTGATGGAGCCGCCGGAGGTGAAGCGTGTCAGCGGCCCGGCCGGCAGCGGCTGGAGCCACACGTCCCGCTCGGACAACGGACCAACGGATACCGCGATGCGCGCTCCATCCGGTGAAATGCGCGGCCAACTGTACAAGCCCGGCTCACCAATCGGCTGAACGATGCCGGATGGACTGACGAGCGCCATCTGGCGGCGAGTCGTCCCGGCCACGTACACGAGCGATCCGTCGCTGGCCATGTTCGCATAGGTGGAACTATATGCGGCGTTTACCGCCCCCTGGTCGGCCAGCGACAGGGGAGGAGCCGTTAGGCGGCGCAGGCGCTGGTCGTATGGTACCGCCATCAGCGATCCGGCGGCCGTGGTGTAGATGAGATACCCGTTGATGACGCCGAGCGGATACGACCCATTGAGGTCGAGGATCGTCGTGGATCCATCAGTCATGGACACCACCCCGATGCGGGCGTTCGCCGCTCCACCCATCGCGGAGGAGGCGTACAGCACCGTCTCGCCGTCGGCCAGCGCTACGGGATGGAGCTGGCCGGTCTCCCCACGCGCCGAATCAGTCTTCGTGAACGCTTGCAGCGTTCCGCCGACCGCGGGGACCTTCAACAAGACTCCCGGGGTGATTGACGCGATGATCCAGCCACTGGTGCTCCACGTCGCGCCCCGGAGCCGACCCGCACCCTCGGCGATCACTTCGACCTTGCCGCCAGTGACGGGCATCTTTCGCAGCTGACCGCCGGCCGAGAACGCCACCTGTGATCCGTCGGGGGAAAACATGACGAATTCACTGCCTTCGCTGCCCGGCACTTCCCGCGGCTGTATGTCGTCGGCCGCGCGCAGCATGATGCGCCGGCTGCCGTCTGTCCGCGTCGCGACGTAGGCGACATACCGCCCCCCAGGCGAAATCGCCACCGTCGAGTTGGGAAGGTTTGTCACGTCGACGTTAGGCGGCAGCGAGATCTCGTAGCGGGTCGTGCTGTCGTCTCGCGCGGGCGCTCGTGAAGCGCTCCACCACTGGACGGCGGCAAGCGCCACCGCGCCCGCCGCGATCACCCAGGGAAGCACCGTCACGGGGCTCAACACCCGCCGCCCCGACGGCGAAGCCCCGACCACCGCCACCGTGGTTGCACCGGCGGTGCTCCTGCCGCCCAGGGCATCGGCGAATTCGTGTGCCGTGTGGAAGCGATCTGCCGGCAGCTTCGCGAGCGCCCGGATCACCGCTGCCTCCACATGCGCCGGCACCGTGTCCCGCGACAGCCGCAGGCCGCGAGGCTTGTCGGTCAGGATCTTGGCGATGATCGCCTGCGACGTCTTCCCGTCGTGGGGCGGCTCGCCGGCCAGCATCTCGTACGTGACGGCACCCAGCGAATACAGGTCGGTCCGGCCGTCTACCTCCCGGTCGCCCGTGGCCTGCTCCGGCGACATGTATTGCGGCGTACCTAACGACAGCCCGGTCTGCGTAATGCGGTCGCCGCCGGCATTGCTGACCGCGAGCGCGATCCCGAAGTCGGCGACCAGCGGCTGCCCGTCGTGCATCAGGATGTTCTCGGGCTTGAGGTCGCGGTGGATCACGCCGTGCCGGTGCGCATAGTCCAGGGCGCTCGCCACCGCCGTCGCGATGCGAATCGCGTCCTCGATCGGTAGCTGCTTCTCCCTGTTCAGCATCGACCGCAGTGATTCTCCTTCGACGAACGGCATTACGTAGAACAGCAGCCCGTTCGCCTCGCCCGAGTCGAACAGCGGCAGGAGGTTCGGGTGCTGCAGGTTCGCCGTGACCTGGATCTCGGCCAGGAATCGCTCGACGCCCAGGACCGCCCCCAGCTCAGGATTGAGGACCTTCAGGGCGACCTTGCGATTGTGGCGGACGTCGCGGGCGAGATAGACGGTCGCCATGCCGCCTCGACCGATTTCCCGATCTACCGAGTACCGGCCTGCCAGGGCGGCGCTCAGCTGATGAACAGCGTCCAATGGGGATGTTTTTCCAGGTGCGGGTTCACTGCTGAGAAGCCGCGCTATGATAGCGGACGGGAGATAAATGGCAAGGAATCCGGAGCCGAAGAAGCGGGCGTCGACTATGGTCATGGAATTCCTGACGACATAGCCTGCGGCGTCAGGAACTGCTCCGGGCTTCATGGTTAGATGGTGTCAAGGAGCAGCCATGTCGACCAACGACGATCACAGAAAGATCGCCATTGAGTTCCTGCAGTTAGCCTCGTCAGGCAATGTTCACGATGCCTTCCGCCGCGTGAAGCCGAACTTCCGCCACCACAATCCGCACTTCGCCGGCGACGCCATGACGCTCTCGCATGCGATGGCGACGAACGCGAAGGAAAACCCGAACAAGGTGTTCGAGGTCAAGCGCTCGGTCGCGGAGGGCGACCTGGTTGCGGTGCACTCACGCGTACGCCTCAAGCCCGGGGCACAGGATGTCGCCGTCGTTCACATCTTCAGGTTCGAGGATGGGCGCATCGCCGAGCTGTGGGACGTCGGCCAGCCCGTGCCCTCCGACTCGTCCAACGAACACGGGATGTTCTGAACAGCGAGACGGGAGACTTCAGACTTCAGACTTCAGGGCAGCTCGCCCCCGGTGGGCAGGACGATTTTGGAATCGTGCGGCCCGCAGGCCCCTGTCGCCGCGGTCGAGGTTGCCGTAAGATCGTGCGGCCGCTGCAGTGCCAGGAATGCACGCTGCTTCGCGCCTAACGATCGACCGCGCACCATCGCGGAGGCAGCTCGATGCCCCGTCTGCTGTTCATCGTCCATGGCATGGGGGTCCACGACACCGCGTGGGCCGATCCCACCATCGCGCACCTGAAGAAGATCCCCTCGGACTACGGCTACGAGTGGTTCGACGCGAATGGCCCGCTCGAGGACCACGTGAAGTGCGTGCCGATCTCCTACGACAAGGCCTTCACCGAATTGCTCGACCAATGGGCGGAGTCAGCCGACGAGCTCGAACAGTTCGCGAGCACCGAAGGCGTTGGGATCGCGAAGTCGCTCGACTTCCTCCAGGGCGCGTCGGCGGCAGAGCAACAGTTCTTCTGGACGTCGGTCGTCGACGTGCTGCTGTACCGGCTCTTCCCCATTGTCACCGCGAACGTGCGGGACATCGTGAAGAAGGCGATCGTCGAGCGATTCACCGCGGAAACGGCGGCGGGATCCGTGGTCGATGTGTCGATCATGGCCCACAGCCTCGGGACGTCCGTGACGCACGATACGCTGTCGATCATGGCGACGAAGCCCATCCAGACGCCGGCCGGGCCTAACCAGTCGTTCATGCTGGGGAACTTCCAGTTCAAGCGGATCTTTCAGGTCGCCAACGTGAGCCGCGTGCTGCAGACCACGCCGGCGGTCCTGTCGTCGCCCATCCATCCGTTCACCGTGGACCCGGCGACGTCGTACACGCGCGGGTTCCTGAATTTCAAGCACCGCTACGACCTGTTCACGATGGTGCGGCCGTTCACCGCACCAGCTGCGTGGGGCGGGGGCTTCCTCGAACCGGCCGGCATCAACCGCATCCTCGGCTTCAACGTTCACGACCTCGATCTGTATCTCGAGGACCCCCGGTGCCATATCCCGATCCTCCGGCAACTGATCGACCCCGCGGTCGTCACGCCTGACGAGGAGGCGGACGCGCTCGACGCCTACGACGCCAGGCCGGAACCTGATTGCCTGCAGCAGCTCGACGACTTCAAGGACCGCATCGACGACCTGATCGCGCAGGCCTCGACATCGCTCGACCTGCAGGATCTGTTCATCGCGCTGACGAAGGCCATGACCGCCGCCCGGGACGCGAAGAATGCGTGCGTCTAGCGCAGTTACGTTAGGCATCGGCATGGCGCTGGCGACGGCCGCGGGCGCGCAGTCGGCGCTCAACACCGAATGCGTGGCGGTGAATGCCCAGGAACGTGCCGTGGGCGCCTTTACTCCCGCCTGGGACGTCGGGAGCGCGAAAGCGAATTACGAAGCCATGCTGCCCCGCCTGTCGCGCGAAGAATGGTTCATCGTGGCCGATTCGCTGCATGCGGACTTCGCGGCCGACGCGACTGTGCTGCCCGGGAGCGCCCACGCCGTTTTCCTCGCGCACCTCGACACGTTGCGCCAGGAATTCGCCGCCGTGAGCGGGGTGCGCATGTCGAGGGCGCGCGCGACCGGAACGGGGCCCAAACAGGCTCGCTTCACCGAGGACCAGCCGCTCAGCGGCGACACCGTGGTCCTGTTTGCCTCGTTCGGCAGCCGGATCGCGATCGACGCGTCGTGGACGCCTACGCAGCGACGCGCACTCTGCGGGCGCTCGGTCGCGATCCGCCGGATGCTCGTGGCGTGGGGACAACCCGGCCGTGAGAACGCTACGGCGGCGCTCGAGGCGTCAGCCGTTCGCTGGGACAACTACTCGACCCGCGGCTATTTCCAGTTTCCGTGGGAGCTCGCCATCAACAGCATCGGATTCGACGCCGCCAGCGACGATCCACCGCGGTCGCAGTGGGTGATCGCGCACCCGGCGTTCGGGCTCGAGTTCATTGCCTCACGAGTCGAGAGCTGGGACAACTTCCAGCCGCTCGAGACGCTGACGATCGAGTTCGGCTGGTTGCGCTATAACTCGTCGCGAAGTTTCTACACGGGACTCACACTGTTCGGCTCGATCCCCGGTGACGAGGCCATGGGTTTTGGCGCGATGCTCCACCTCGGCCCGAAGTTCAAGGTGGGGTACGTGACTCGGTCAGATGATCCCGCTGGTGAAAGCAGGAACGGCATTGTCGTGTCGACCGACCTCGCCCAGATCATCGCCAAGACCCCTGCCACGCTGCAGTCGATGCGCGACCTGATCTTCCGCCGGCTCGAGGCGCAGAAAGGCGCGATCCTTCGCGCGATACGCATCGGGCCATAGGTTCACCGGTCGCTGCGCTGGTGGCCGGGAGTGGACCGGGTATTTTTCTTCCGTCATGGCTTCCCGTTTCGGTGATCGCTATGCGCGGGAGTTCCTCGCCGGCTGGGGCACGATGGACTTCAACGGCCACCTGGCGAATACGGCGTACCTCAACCTGGCGGCGGATGTCCGCCTGGCGTTTTTCGCCGAGCACGGGTTTCCGCCTAACGAACTCCGCCGCCTCGCGATCGGCCCGGTGATCCGGAAGGAAGAACTCGAGTACTTCCGCGAGGTCGCGCTGCACGACACGGTCACCGTCACGCACGCCGCGCTGGGCCTGAGCCCCGACGCGTCGCGCTTCATCATCGAAAACGAGATCTGGTCATCGGATGGCGTCCGCTGCGCGAGGGTCCGGTCTACCGGAGGGTGGCTGGATCTCCGCGCCCGCAAGCTCGTCGTCCCTCCGCCCGCGCTGGCGGAAGCCATGCGGTTGGTTCCGCGGTGCCAGAACTTCGTGGAACTCCCTCTGCCAGGTTCTTCATCACATGGAGGAGACGGGTGACGCGATACCACCTCGCGCAGGCCAACATCGGCCGATTCCGGGCGCCGATCGAGAGCCCGATCATGGAGGGGTTCCGCAACCAGCTCGAGCCCATCAACGCGCTGGCGGACAAGAGTCCCGGCTTCGTGTGGAGGCTGCAGACCGAAGACGGGGACGCCACCGCGATCCGCCCGTACGCCGACGACAGCCTCATGGCCATCAACATGTCGGTCTGGGAGTCGCTCGAATCGCTGCAACAGTTCGTGTACAAGAGCGCGCACGTCACCACGTTGCGTGCCCGGAAGGAGTGGTTCGAACCGCTCGACGGCCCGATTCTCGTGTTGTGGTGGACACCGGCCGGCCAGATCCCGACGGTCAGCGACGCGCGGGATCGATTGCAGCACCTCAGGGAGCACGGACCCACGCCACACGCGTTCACGTTCCGGACGCCGTTCCCCCCGCCGGGCGACGACGGCACCGCCGAGGAGCTGGACGCGATGTTCTGTGAGTGGGCCACGCCGGACCGGCCGCCGCAACGTTAGGCGCGAGGAGCGAACCTGGCGATTCACGTCGTACTCGTGCAGCCCGAGATTCACTGGAACACCGGGAACGCCGGCCGGACGTGCCTCGCCGTCGGCGCCACGCTGCACCTCGTCAGGCCGCTCGGCTTCTCGCTCGACGAGCGCGAGGTGAAGCGCGCGGGACTGGACTACTGGGAGCACGTCGATCCACACGTCTGGAACAGCTGGGGCGAGTTCGAGAGGAAACTTCCCGCGCTCGGCGAGCCATTCTTCTTCTCGACGAAGGCGAAGCGCCTGCTGTGGGACGCGCCACTCGGCACGCCGCGGGACGTCGTGCTCATCTTCGGGCGCGAGACCGGAGGACTGCCCGCCGACCTGCACGATCGATATCGCGAGCGGTTCGTGGCGATGCCGATCCTCTCGCCACACGTGCGATCCCTCAACCTGTCGACGAGCGTGGCGGTCGCGCTCTACGAAGTGCTTCGTCAACGGCGGACGCCGTAAGTCTGCTCGTCAAGCGGGCTCAGTGGCCGCGGGGGACGCAGCGTCTAACTTGCTGTCGATGCCCATCGCCCACCGCGTTGACCACGAAAGGAAAGTTGTAATCGAACGCGCATACGGCGTGCTGACGGATGAGGACGTGTTCAACTTTCAGCATACGGTCTGGTCGGACCCCGCCGTCGCTGGTTACAACGAACTTGCCGACATCACCCATGTGTCGGAGATTGCCCTCCCCTCGATCCATCGTGTGCGCGACCTCGCCATGAAAGCCGTGGAGATGGACTCCAACTCGGCCACCTCACGTTTCGCAATCGTAGCGCCGGAAGACCTGGGCTTTGGGCTCGGTCGCATGTTCCAGGCGTACCGCGAGATGGAGAAGGGCAGCAGGAAGGAGGTCGGCGTGTTCCGCACGCTCGCGGACGCGTGCGAGTGGCTGGGGATTCCCAACCCACCGGCGATGCCTGACGTGCCGAAAACGGCGGACCCATAAGCGATCAGCGACCAGCGACCAGCGATCAGCGATCAGCGATCAGCAACAACGACCAATTCTGGTAACGGTTCGTACCGACGTGCGCGGGCGCCTTGCAGGCCAGACCCGACGCCGGGATAATTGCGAAGGGGAGTACGGCGACATCTCCTCCATTTCGCGTTAGGTGGTGAGTCCATCCACCTGACCTCGAAGCACCATCTGGCGAGGTCAATCCATGAAAAGCACGAATCCCGGCGACCGGGTGCTGGATGTGCAGCAGGCGCGCACCGCCGGCACCCGTTACAAAGAGTACGGCTTACCCGAGAGGCCTCCTCACGGCTACACCGACGAAATGGCGCTGCCGCCTGATAAGCGAAAGACATACCTCAAGGCGACGCTGACCAAGGAGAAGGCACGCGCCACGGTTGCTGAAGCCGAATCGCACGGCGCGCGCCGCAGCGCGCGCGAGACGCTGGCCAGTATCGGCCATGAGCGCATCATTGGATCGAGCGACCTGCGCGACATCAATTACCTCGAGCTCGCGATCGCGACGGCGCGCGCCATCTGCCGCATTCGCGTCGGCAATGGCGCAGGTACCGGTGTCCTGGTTGGGCCCAGGCTGCTCATGACGAACAACCACGTGCTTCGCTCCGTGGACGACGCACTGAATGCCGAAGCGCAGTTCGACTACCAGGAGAACATCTCGGGCGACTTGCTGCCGGTCCACGCGTACCGATTCGATCCGAAACTCTTCTTCGTCACGAGCAAGGAGCTCGACTTCAGCGTGGTGGCGGTGACCGAACGGTCAACGAAGGGACAGCCGATCGCGCGCTATCCGTGGATGAAACTCATTCCGACGCTGGGGAAGGCGGAGAAGGGCGATCCGCTCAACATCATCCAGCACCCGCGCGGTGGCCTCAAGCAGATCGCGATCCGGAACAACGAGGTGATCGAGATTCCCACGGCGAAGCGTGACTTCCTCTACTACTCGACCGACACGGAGCCCGGATCATCGGGGTCACCCTGCTTCAACGACCAGTGGGAACTGGTCGCGCTGCACCATTCGGGCGTCCCGATGATGGACGGTGACACGATCCTGAGAAAGGATGGCAAGCCCTGGAACGAGGACGACGATGATCCGGCGCTCATCGACTGGATCGCCAACGAAGGGGCGCGAGTCTCGGCGATCTTCGACGCGCTGAGTGCGGCTTCGCTTGGGACCGCGGCGGATGAGCTTCGCGACGCTGCGCTCGAGAGCGCAGCACCGAACCCCGTCGAGCTGGCGCGCAGCTCCACGACCGGGGGACCCGTGGAAACCCGCAAGGCAGGAGGTGGTGTTGTGGCCAACGCCGGTTCAGTCTCGATCTCCGTGCCACTGACGATCACCGTGTCGTTAGGTGATGGCGCGACGCAATCGGTCACGACGACCGCATCGCGCGGAACGACCGCGGGGGAGGGCGACGCCGATTCGACAAGGGACCTGTCGGTGCCGCTCACCGAGGCGCTGGTCGTGGATCCCGACTGGTCGACGCGAAAGGGGTACGATCCGGACTTCCTCGACATCAGCGTGCCGCTGCCCACGCTCTCGGACACGATGCTGGCCAACAGCGTCGAAGTGCCGTCTCAATTCCGCGTCAACGGCGACAAGCACGTCCTGGCCTACCATCACTATTCGCTCGCGATGAACCGCAAGCGGCGGTTTGCGTGGTACAGCGCGGCGAACATCGATGGCAAGGTGAGACCCAAGCTGCCCGACCGCGCGAACGACGACTGGCATATCGATCCGCGCATCGACAGCCCCGACGCTCCGCGATTCCAGGTCGGCGAGGAGCTCTACAAGACGAAGAAGACCGATCGCGGGCACCTGACGCGGTACCTCGATGTGGCGTGGGGGAAAAAGAAGGAAGCGTTGAACGCGCTGGCCGACACGTTTCACTTCACCAACGCCTGCCTGCAGCTCGATGAGTTCAACCAGCGACAGTCGCGCTGGCAGGGGATCGAGCAATTCCTGCTCGAGCGCAAGGCGAACAAGGAGAAGATGCGGATCACGGTGATCACGGGACCGATCTTCAAGGCGAATGACCCGAAGTACCAGAACAAGTTCATGGACGCGCCGGTCCGGATCCCGCTCGAGTTCTGGAAGGTGTGCGCGCTGATTCGCGACGATGGGACGCTGTCGGCGACCGCCTTTGTGCTGAGTCAGGATGACATTCAATCGCTTCCGGGGTTCGAGGCATTTCTCGATGTCACCGAGGTCCAGACGACGATCAAGGACATCGAGCAGCGCACGGGCCTCAAGTTCCCGGTGCTCCGCGACCACGATCACCTCGCGGCTGGCGGTGCGCCCGGGACGCTGGAGCTGGCGGGGCAGGAGGTGATCCCGCTTCGATCGCTGGAGGACGTCGTGGTGTAGCGGTGTTGGGCGTTGAGCGTCGGGTGAAACGATTTGGTGCGAAACAGGGATTGCGACTGCGGTCCTCGCCGCCAAACACTTCGGTTCATGCCAACGCTTGTGAATGTCGCGCGCTGCGCTCGCCCGATTGTCGCAGCCTTTTCTTGTCTGGCGCTGATCGCATCCGCGTCCGCAGCGCAGAGGGTCCTGCGGTGCTCTCCAACCGCGGATTCGGTCGCCCGGCCGTGTGAGCTCGACGCGTGGCCGCTGACGAGGGACCCACGTCGTGCGCCCCTCTATCCTGACATCTTCAGGGAAGCGGGTATCGAGGGCGAGGTATTCGCCCAGTACGAAGTCGACACCACGGGGCGAGTACTGATCCAGACACTGCGCTTTGGTCGCTCCACGCACCAGCTGTTCACGAACGCGGTACGGAACGCGCTTCGCTCGATCCGTGTAGGGCCGGCACGCCGGCTTGGTATTCCGGTTCGCGTGCGCGTTGAGGAGATCGTCATGTTCAAGCACGGCGGGGGCGAGGTCTGGCGCCTGTCTGCCGGCACGCTGCCCGAATTCGGTGTCGACTCCACTGGCGTGTTGCGCACGACCATCGCGGCCTGGATTGCGTACGATTCCATCGAGGCGCCACGCCTCACGCGGGAAGACAGTCTCGAGATCTATGTCCAGACCGTCGACTGGGTCAGGCGAAACGACTCGGACACTACTTCCCGTGTGTCGTTCTGCGTTGAAGCGCGCGGCGCAGAACTCCCGGGCATGTTCTTCGAACGTTGGACGGCCCGCGATCGTCCGGTCGTTCCCAAGGATCGTTGTCCCCGCACATATACGACCATGGTTGCGCCTCGTGACTCGACCAGGATTGCCCCGCCGGGCTGGATCGATCCGCATATCATCACGCTGCATAACGTACGGCCTTGGGCGCGCGACTTGGTCGTTCTCGAGGCGACGGTATGGCAGGGAACAGCAGGCCGCGGCCTGATTTGCCAGGTCTCGAGACGTCCCGAAGGATGGAGGGATGCCTACTGCGCGGAACGAGTTCGAATGCTGAGCTGACCTGAACCGAGAGTCACCAACTTTCATCCGGGGATCATTGTGAGAGGCGCCACGATGTTCGTCATCAGGGAGATGACCAACACCAGCACGTTCCCACGACCGCGCGCCGCGAGCGCTGTCGTAACGATCCTGCGGACGCGCTGATCGGAAACCAGGGTCGCGAGATCGCTAAACGCGCGCCAGATTCGCTGTGTCAAAGGATGGAAAGCGGCGGACCCGGTACCAGCAGGAGTCGCCACATGCCTTGGTCATCTCGCTACGCTGACGAGGTCGCGCAGGATTTTCGCGTCGCCGTGCGGCGTATGCAGCGGCGTCCCGCTCTCACCGCCGGGATCATTCTCACGATTGCCCTGGGTCTTGGTGCAGCGGCGGCGATTTTCAGGACCTTCGAAGCGGCTCTCATTGAGCCGCTGCCGTATGCCGAGCCTGATCGGCTGGTGTTCATCGAGGAGGGGCGGAGCGGAACCAGCGAACGCGGCCCGACTTCGTTCGCCACGTTGCTCGACTGGCGATCGCGGGCGCGAAGCTTCACTGCGTTCGAGGGCTACGATCCAGCCAATCTCACCGTCGGTGTCGGCGATGACGCTCGCATGCTGCGAGGTGCGCAGCTGACCTCCGGTTTCTTCAGGTTTCTTGGCGTCAGATTGGCCGCGGGTCGTGACTTCCTCACCGGTGAAGATGAGGCGCGGACCGGTGTTGCCCTCGTGAGCGAACGACTTGCACGCACGTTGGCGGGCCGCGCGCTCAACCGGTCCATCTCGGTCAATGGATTGCCGAGGGTGATCGTGGGCGTGGTGCCTGACGAGTTCCAATTCGGGCGGCTGCAGGACGCCGATGTATTCCTGCCGCTGGACGTCGGCAGCGCAGAACGGTCCGACCGCGCTGAGCGCCGGATCCACGTGATTGGCCGTCTCCGCGCTGGCGTCGCGCCGTCAACTGGCGGCGCCGAGCTTGCGAGCGTGATGCAAGACCTGGCCGCGCGGTTCCCCGAAACGATGGGAGGACGAACGGTCATCACTTCGCGGCTTCGTGACGCGCTGCTCGGCAGCACGAAGCCCGTGTTGACGAGCCTCCTGGTCGCGGTGGCGCTGCTGCTGGTGATCATGACTGCCAACCTCGCGCTCCTCATGTTCACCCGCTATGTCGAGCGCGCGCCGGAGCTGTCGATGCGATCCGCGTTAGGCGCCACCCGTGGGCGGGTCCTCAGGCAACTTCTCGTGGAAAGCCTGGCGCCGAGCCTTCTTGGCGCCATTCTGGCGATGGGCGTTGGACAGGGAACGGCGAGAGGGATCATCAACACGATCCCCGATCGCGTGAGGATCGACATGCCGTATCTCGTCAGCGCCGGCCTCGACGGAACCACGATCGCCGTCATCGTCGGTCTCGCTACGCTGCTCTCGATAGCGTTCGGCGTGGGTCCGGCACTCTTCATCACGAAGGTGCGTGGACGCGCGGGCGATGCGCGCACAACCCGCTCGCGCGCCGACCGGCGTCTTCGGCGCAGACTCGTGGCGGCGCAAGTGGCCGTGACGGTCGTGCTGCTCGTGAGCTCAGGCCTCTTGATCGCCAGCTTCACCAATCTCGTGCACCGCGACCTCGGCTTCCGCGATCCCGCGACGCTCGTTGCGGTCAGTGCTCCGCTGAGCGGACCTCGATTTCGCGACGACGCCGCGCAGCAGCAATTCTACGAAACACTGATCGCCCGGAGCGCCGCGGTACCCGGAGTACAATCGGCGAGCGCGATCAACGAGGTTCCCGGCGGTGGAGGCGGCAACACCACGTTTTCTCCGGTCGATCGCCCGCGTCTCCGCGCGCAGCAACCACGAGCCACGGTGCGGATCGTGGCCGGCGACTACTTCGCGACCATGGGCATCCGCGTCGTCGAGGGCCGCGCGCTGGATGCTCGCGACCGCGCGGACGCGCCGCTGGCCGCGGTCGTGAGCAGTTCGTTCGCCAGGGTGCTCGCGCAGGATGGAGCGACGGTAGGGCGCAGGCTGCGTCTGTCGAGAACCGATGATGCCGAGTGGGAGGTGGTCGGCGTCGTGGGCGACGTCCAGGTGGCCGCGCTCGATCTCGATTCGCCGCCCGTCATCTACCTGCCGCACCCTCAGGCGGAAGAAAACCGCATGACGCTCGTGCTCAGGACCTCGCTTCCGTCTTCGACCATCGCCCGCCAGGTCCGTTCGATCGTGAAGGACATGGATGCGGGCATCCCGGTCTACGCCGTGAGCTCGCTCGAGCAGCAAATGACCGAGTCCCGCGCCGTCTTCACGCGGCGGCTGCCGATGGTCCTGTGCGGCGTCTTTGCGGTGGCTTCGCTGGCCCTCACGCTCATCGCGCTCTACGCGACGTGCATGCACGAGGTGGAAAGCCGCTGGCGGGAGTTCGGCATCCGCTTGGCGTTAGGCAGCGCGCCTGCGGCCTTGCGCCGGCTGATCATCAGCGACGCCTTGCTGGTCGGGACCGCGGGGATCGCCATGGGGGCGGTCATTGCGATCGCCGTCACGCGCTCGATGCAGGCGGTCCTGTTCGGCATCGCGCCGGCCGACTGGCGCATTTATGGAATGGTGGCCGCCGCTGTGCTCGGGTTCGCCACGCTGGCGACTCTCGTTCCGGCGATTCGGGCCGGGTCGGTTAATCCGGCCCTGATCATGAGGGCGGAGTAGGGCGGGACGCGTACCGGCCCGCAGTGTGACAAGTCCCTGACCAGGAAGGCGTTGGCGCGGTCCCGGTTCCGTTGACGGGCCCGCGCACCGTGCGGATCTTGCGTGTCCGTCCTCCTCCCGGGTCCGAATGATCGGTACAACCGTTTCCCATTACCGCATCCTCGACAAGCTGGGCGAAGGCGGAATGGGAATCGTGTACAAGGCGCAGGACACGCGGCTCGAGCGCATGGTCGCGCTCAAGTTCCTCCCATCCGACCTCGCGCAGACCGGGACCGCCAGGCAGCGCTTCATCAAGGAAGCCAGGGCCGCCTCGGCGCTCAATCATCCGAACGTCGCGGTGGTCTACGACGTCGGCGAGACGGACACGCAGTCGTTCATCGCGATGGAGCTGGTCGAAGGTGAATCCATCAAGGCCAGGCTTCGCGGCGAGCGGCTGAGCCTCGAGGAAGTCCAGGACCTGGCGCTGCAGATCGCCGAGGGACTGCAGGCGGCGCACGCGAAGGGCATCGTCCATCGCGATATCAAGCCGGACAACCTGCTGCTGACGCGCGACGGGCACGTGAAGATCATGGACTTCGGCATCGCGAAGTACGCCGATGAGTCCAACCTCACGCAGACGGGCATGACGCTCGGCACGCTCGCCTACATGTCGCCCGAGCAGCTGCTGGCGGACAACGTCGACCACCGCAGCGACCTCTGGTCGTTAGGCGTCGTGCTCTACGAAATGCTGGCGCGCGAGGTGCCGTTCCGCCGCGACCGCGAGGCGGCGATCCTCTACGAGATCCTCAATCGTGACCCGACGCCGATCGAGGTCCACCGGCCCGACACGCCGGCGCACCTCCGGACGCTGATCGGGAAGCTCCTGCAGAAGGATCCCGCACAGCGACCCCAATCGGCCGCCGAGGTGGCGACCATGCTGCGCGGGGGCGCGGCGGCGGCTCAGCAGGCGGTGCCCGCGAAATCGATCGCGGTGCTCTACTTCGAGAACATGAGCTCCGAGAAGGAGAGCGACTACATCTGCGCCGGCATCACCGAGGACATCATCACCGATCTCTCGAAGGTGCACGAACTGCGCGTGGTGTCGCGCACGGACATGCTGCCATTCAGGGGCAAGGACGTGAACATCCGCCAAGTGGCCGATGCGTTGCGCGTCAATTACGTCCTCGAGGGCAGCGTGCGGAAGGCGGGGAACCGTATTCGCGTGACCGCCCAGTTGATCAGCGCCAAGGACAGCTACCACGTCTGGGCCGATCGCTTCGACGGGTCCGTCGAGGACATCTTTGACCTGCAGAACGAGGTGTCACGCAAGATCGTCGCGGCGCTCAAGGTGTCGCTGTCCGATTCCGAGGAAGAGTCGCTGGCGAAAAAGCCGACCGATGACCTCCGTGCCTACGAGTTCTACATGCGGGGGCGGGAACACCTCGCGCGTCGCGGCAAGAAGAGCACCGAGACCGCGATCAAGATGTTCGAGAGCGCTATCGGCATCGACGACCAGTTCGCGGGAGCGTACGCCGGGCTGGCCGAGGCGTGTTCGTACATGTACGAGTGGTACGACGGCGCATCGTCCTGGCTCGCCCGCGCGATCGAGATGAACCAGAAGGCCCTCGAACGCGATTCCGATTCCGTCGACGCCCGGTTCGGCATCGCGATGGTCTACTACCACCAGGGTCGCTTGCCCGAAGCGAAGCGCAACCTGCTCGCCGTTGTGCAGGCGGACCCTCGCCACATGCTCGCTCACCTGCGACTCGGGATGATCGGCGAACGCACGGGTCACCTGCAGGAGGCGGTATCGCAGTACCAGGCGGCGGCCGCGCTGCGTCCGCACGAGGACGACCCGTGGCGGTTTCTAGGCGCACTGCAGCGAAAGCTCGGCGACGTCGAAGCGGCGCAAACCTCCGCCATCAACGTGATCGAGATAACGTCGCGGAAAATCGAGGCGAGCCTGGACGACGTCGTGCTGATGAGCCGACTGGGGGAAGCGTACGCCCGGTTCGGCGGAAAGGAGGAAACCCACGCGATCGTGAGGCGCGTGCTCGAGCTGGATCCTTCCGACGGGTTGGCGATGTACTACTGTGCGTGCGCCCACGCCATTCTCGGGGAGACTTCACTGGCGCTGCAGTTCCTGCGGCGCGCCTTTGACGGCGGTTTCCGGGCAGTGACGCACTCAGCCGCCGACGACAGCGCTTTCGATGCCATCAGGGAGTCTCCGGAGTATCGTCATCTTGTTGCCGAGCTGGGGTAACGGGGACTATTCTGGGTGAGAGCAAGACTGTCGTCGCTCCACACACCAAACGATGCCCAAATACGTCATTGAGCGCCTGATTCCCGGTGCCGGCAAGCTGACTGCCGACGAACTGATTGCCATCTCGACACGTTCGTGCGAGGTGTTGAACGAACTCGGCCCGCAGATCCAGTGGATCCAGAGTTACGTCACCGACAACAAGCTGTATTGCGTGTACATCGCGCCCAACGAAGAGATGGTGCGTGAGCACGCGCGTCGCGGCGGGTTCCCGGCGAATCACATCTCGCCGGTCAAGACGCTGATCGACCCGACGACGTCGGAGACCAACGGCACCTAACGATCTGCGGATCACGATCCGCAGGCTTGCCGCGTAATGGCCGGAAGTGGCGCGGCTCCGGCGGTCTGGTTGATGCGCGTCAGCCGCTGCACACCGTCGACGACGATGCCGACGCCTGCGGCGAACACCTTGAAATCCTTCTCGCCGTCCAGCGGGTTGGATTCGCGGATCCGGATCGTGTTGCTGTACTGACCCGCGGGCACCTTGACGGGCTCCTTGCCGACGATTCGTGCCTGATCCTCGGCGATGCCCGTCGCAACCTCCTGCTGGAACTCCATCCCGATCTCCGGATCAGCGGGGAGAAAGACGCCGGGATGATTCGGACCCACGCCACACCACGCGCCTCCGTGCGTGACGGTCCCCTTCTCATAGGCGTCGACGTCTTCGCCGTAGTAACAAATCGATCCGTCCCGCGCCTGGACGAAGTAGTTGTACGAGACTTCTGCCAGCTTGCCGTTGGTGAATTCCCGCTCCTCGATCACGCGGGTGGTGACGCCACCGATGTTCCGCGTCAGGGCGAGCACCGTGATCTCGTTGCGCGTATGCTCACCGGCCTCGTCGCCCTCGAGCACCAACTGGTTCCCGACGGGAGTGGAGCCGAAATACGTGTGCGTGAAGTTGGTGGTGTAGCCGGTGTTGCTGGTGGCGCACCGTGATACGTCGATTCTCTTCACGGAAGCCTGCGACACTTCCTGCGCAGAAAGTGGCAATGACTCGGCGTACCGGTCGAACGCCGTGACCATTGTGAGCGACAACGGCGCCAGCCAGGCAACCACTGTGAGGCGTTGATTGGACGTCATGGGGGTCCTCTTGTCTTGCCGAGCTCGCTTGTTAGGCTGGACCGAGTCGTGTAGGCTTGCCGCTGGCGTACTCACCGGAACCTCCAATCCCCACTCCATATGTCGCGCTTTCCGAAGGTTCTCGCAATCGTGCTTGCCTTCTTCGCGGCCGCGTGCGCCCCGAAAGGCGAGAAGGCAATTGACTCTGCAACCGTGAAAGCGGCGCCGGATTCGACGCCGCGTTCACTGTACGATCGTCTGGGCGGCACGACGGCGATCGCCAGCGTCGTCGACGGATTCGTCGCCAACGTCGCCGCCGACACTCGCATCAACAAGTTCTTCACGCGTGTGGCGAAGGACACCGCGGCCATGCGTCAGTTCAAGCAGAAGCTGGTCGACCAGGTCTGCCAGGGCTCCGGCGGTCCGTGCACGTACACGGGCAAGGACATGAAAACCGCGCACCAGGGCATGGGACTCACGAATGCCGACTTTGATGCGCTGGTGGAAGACCTGGTGAAGGCGCTCGATGCGGCCGGCGTCCAGCAGAAGGAGAAGGACGATTTGCTGGCGATCCTTGGTCCGATGCGCGGCGATATCGTCACCAAATAGAGCAAGGCTTGCAGCAACCAGGTGAATGAACGAAACGCTTTTGTGAAACCTTGAGGGCCCGGGGTCATCAGACCCGGGCCCTCAGTTCATCCCTGGTTGCCGGTTGCTGTTGCTCGTTGTGTCATTGTTTCTTCTTTGACTTCCCGTTCTTCTCGCTCGTTTCCTCAGCTTCCTCCTTTCCTGTGTGGGTCTCCGACCAATCCGACTCGAAGATCGACACGAGCTGCTTGACCGCCTTGGGATCAGTGAAGATCACACCCACCTCACGACGATCATCGAGTTCGAGGCGGCGCAGGCTCTGGCTCCCCAGAAACGCCTTCTTCCCGTCCTGAACGATGACTCGTGCGTGCAACTTGCCAGGGAACTTCTCGACTTCGGCGTCCAGGTCTTTTTTCTCGAGTTTCCCCATCATCTTGATCTCGACGCCGGCCTTGGCCCGCTCCTTCAGGATCTTGATCATCGCGTTGTCGGTGATACGCACGTCGTAAATCAGGAGCTGCTTCTTTGCTCCCCTCAGGAACGCGGCCAGCTCGGTGCGTGCATTCTCCGGACTCACCAGGAAGTTCTTGAGTCCGGGCTCGTACGGGTGCCGGTTGAAGTCGGCTTCGAACAGCTTGATCGCCTCCTGGACGACCCTCCGGTCCGTCGTGACGACGCCGAAGCTCCGGCTTCGATCGATGTCGAGATGCGTGTAATTGAAGCCCAGGACGAACAGCGTCTGGCCATCGATGATCATGAACTTGTTGTGGTACCTGACGAGATCGTCGGCCGTGCGCGAGACGGTAGCGCCCGTCGCGAGGAGACGTTGCTCGAGCTGGCGCAGGCTCTTGCCACCGCTGCTGTTGGTGTGCGCGATCAAGGTGCGCACGACGACGCCGCGCTTGACGGCGGACTTGATTGCCTTGTCCACCTCGATGTGGTCGAGGCGGAAAATGGGCATGTCGAGTGTCTTTTTCGCGGCGCGGATTCCCGACACGATGGGCACGACGCCGTCTTCAGGCAGCACGATGAGCCGCATCAAGCGCAGGAGGGGTGAAGTGAGTGGAGTGGTGACAAGCTACTTCGTCTTCTCCTTCTTCTCCTCCCATTCGACTTCGTTGGCCGCGTCGAACGCGTGAATCGCCTCGGTAATCCCATCGACTTTCTTGTTCACCGGCACGCGCGCCTCGTACACCAATTCGTCATCGGCGGCGGTGCGCAGCTCGTATCGAATCCGGTTGCGCTGCAGGATCTGCTGGACGCGCGGGCGGATCCCGGAGGCTTCCTTGGCCTTGATCTTGAGGTCGAACAGCTTGTAGCTCTCCGGCTCGAATGACTCGAGGACGCCGACCACGAGCGCGACAAACACAGTGGAGAAGATGGCGAGGAAATACAACCCAACGCCGGACGCCAACCCGATGGCGAGCGTGGACAGCATGATGCCCGCATCCTTGGGGTCGTCGATCTTCGCGCGGTAACGCACCAGGCTCGCCGCACCCACGATACCGAACGCGCGGGCAACGCTCGACCCCACGACGAGCATCACGACCGAGCCGACGATCGCGAGGATGATCTGCGTCTGCACGACGGCGGTCTGTCTGGCAGGCGTGCCGCGACGTCGCGGCCGGAACGCGAGCAATCCTCCCAGCACCGCCGCGAGCGGTATCCGCCAGCTTGCCTGCAGCGCGATATTCCACTGTGACTCGATAGGCGCTTCAGGAGGAGTCAACCCCGAAGGCTGCTGCCCACCGGCAAACGCGCAGGCCATCGGCGCGAGGAGAACAAGCGCGGCAATCAGCAATGGCAGTTGAGTTCGGTCAGTGTTCCGCATGTCGTGGCCGCTTCAAGGCTGCTGGCAGTACCCACGTGACGCGTCGATGGTTCGTGCGAGGCGGTTATTTCGCAAGCAAGCCCTGGCACTGGCCTGCCGGCCGCGTCATTAATCGAAGAACTCCGTCAACAGGGGCGCCAGCACGCCCACGTCGACCTGCTCGATCGGGTGAGGCGTGTCCGGGAGAACCGTTAGGCTGCCGGACGCGAGCGACCGCGCAACGGCGGAGCTTTCCTCCACTGACACCGTGTTGTCGCGGTCGCCGACGACGACGCGGACGGGTGCCGCGATGCCGGGCAGCGTCGAGTCGGTCAGCAGGGGATGGTCGCCCAGGTGGCCGAGCAGTTCGGCGGTGCCGGCCAGGACTCCCTGCCATCCACCGGCGCGCACGTGACGCGCCTCGAGCGTGGCGGCGAAGGATGGAACCTTCGATTGGATGATCGATGGATCGAGCCGCGCCACCTCGCGCGCGGCATGCGCCGGGTCCCAGCGGAACTTCGTGCCTAACGTGGTGACGCGATCGACCCGGTCAGGGTGCTCGAGGCCAAGGCAGAGGGCCACGTATCCGCCCATGCTGTAGCCGAAGAACACCGCTTGCTCGAGGGCGAGCCGGTCCAGCAACTCCACGACGTTCGCGACGAAGTGCTGGATGCGAAACGGCCGGCCGCGTGGCGCGACCGCGCCATGTCCCTCGAAGTCGATCTGGTGGACACGGAAGCGCGCGCGCAACGTGTCGGCGAGCGTGTCGAACTGCCCGCTGGCGCCAAGTGCGCCATGGAGGAGGACGAGGTCTTTCATGGAAGGTCGAAGGTGCAGGAGTTTTCGCGCGTTCGCCAGCGAACCCGCGGAGGAGGCTGTGACCGCCTCACGACGCGGAAACGGCTGAGTAGCTGACCCGGCACTTGGTTGCGAACATCGGCGCAGAACGCTCCCTTTGACGCTTACTCATGCGTGAGGGGAGTTCACATGAACGACGACATCCGCCGTGAGATCCGGCGCGAGACACGCTTCCTCCGCGGTTATGCAATCCTGATGACCGCCGCCGCCGGCGTTATCGCGCTCGCCGCATTCAGGGTGTCGCCCGCGCAGGAGCGCACGTTCACCGAGATCGACGTCCAGCGGATCAACATCGTCGAGCCCGATGGCAAGCTGCGGATGGTGATCTCGAATCGCCCGCGATCCATCGGTCCGATCTACAAGGGAAAACCGTTCGGGTACGCGGGCGGCACCCGGCCGGGCATGATCTTCTTCAACGATGAGGGCACGGAAAACGGAGGCATGACGTTCAGCGGCAGTCGCGACGCGCAGGGGCGGTACAACGCGACCAGCAGCTGGTCGTTCGACCAGTTCGACAACGACCAGGTCCTCACGATGCAGTACGTCGACCAGAACGGGCGCCGCCGCACCGGCATCACGGTCGGAGATCGCGCGGAGGCCAACATCTATGAGTGGGTACTGCGTCGAGACTCGATCAATGCGATCGCCGATACGGTCGCGAGACGCGCAGCGATGGAGAAGCTGATGGCCCCGGTCAATGGAGTTCCGCTGTACGCCACGCGGCTCTACGCCGGTCGCGACGTCGCGAAGAACGCGGTGGTGAACCTGTCCGATCCCCAGGGCAGGATCAGGCTGCGGCTGCGCGTCGATTCACTCGGGCGCGCGAGCGTGGACTTCCTCGATGACGGCGGTCGCGTGACGTTCAGCCTGCCTGACTCGGCGCGACGCTGACGCTACAGGCTCATCTATCGCGGGCCTGCGACCGCGGTTGCTATACGAAGAGACGACTGTCGGCCTCCACCGGACGCGTTATGTAGAACGTGAGGACCGGAGGACGACATATGAAACTGCTTCACCACGCCGTTCGGGCATTCGCGGCATTCCTGCTTTTCACGGCGTGCGCGCATGCCAGCGGGGAGTGGACCGAGCTGAAGCCAGAGGGCACGGGCGGCCCGCAATTCCACCTCACGGGCACTGTGACGAAGATGGACATCGAGGGCGGGCTCTGGGTGATCCAGGCACAAGA
>Ga0111538_10002816_pt1 | contig 24423 bp, 27 predicted proteins | sample SoiMethybrSBSTD1_FD_79669 | JGI IMG/M metagenome (GOLD analysis project Ga0111538, IMG submission 79669) | Bulk soil microbial communities from a Populus tree surrounding site in Tennessee, USA - Soil MetaG P. TD hybrid SBSTD1 (version 2)... | ecosystem: Environmental > Terrestrial > Soil >...
CTTCAAACCTTCATTCCTTAAGGAACCGACCAACTTCTGAGAATAGTGTGCAACGCCACCCTTCATTGGCGGATATTCAGTTGAAACCATCAGAATTTTCATATAATCTCACACTAAAAATATGCAATTAATTTATGTATAGTAGTACATATTTTTTTTATGTTTAGGATCAAACCTGAAGGCTTATCACCACTCTTGTCCCACACGAGTTATCTACCATATATTCGCCTTGAAAAGTGCTACCTAATTACATAGGCACAAACTTGGCATTAACAAGACCAGCGAATTGATCAAGCTCAGTATTCGGATTTACCTGGTATGCGTTTTGTAAACAAAATTCATTCAAGTTGGTGGCAAGTGTATTGCAGTGCAATACACCAAACTCCAAGGGGATAAATATCATAAAGAAGATAATTCATCTGATGACTAATCCTAATGAGTACGAGAACCTAACTGGGAAGAATCAACTCGCATGGATGTTAATCTCTCTGGGTACAGTTGTCATACTATCTTTGCTCCTACCATTTCCAATTGGATTTCTTGCATCTATAGTTGTTCTCTTTTCCCTTAATATCATTAGAGCCGAGGTTATGATAAGAAAAGCTGGAATGGGAGGAATAAGGGGTTATTACAAGTCATTTTTCTCCTTCGAATCTGGTCAGGGTCGGGGCTTGGGTAAGAGCTCCCTATACAAGCCTCTTACCTTCTCATGCATGAACTGCGGTCGTGAGCACAGAAAAGTTGCATGTCCTAATTGTGGGTCAAAAGCAGTAAGAGTGAGCTGAGTAACATGTACAAAGACCTCAAAATAAAAAAAATACTTGTCGCTCTTGACGGCTCAGAAAATTCAAAGAGAGCCGTAGATTATGCAATCAAATTGGGTCAAGAACTTTCCGCGGATGTCATGGCACTCCATGTTGTCCCCGCCGGCAAATATTTTCCCGAAGAAAATTCTGGAAACGCAACTAAACATGATTATGCCTATCTTGATAATATTTCCGAACAATCCGTTTCGGCCGGAGTTGACCTAGAAACACAGATAATAAAAGCGGAATCTTCTGTTATTGATGAAATAGCGGAATACGCGGATAAAGAAAATATAGATCTCATAGTGATTGGCATAAGGAGCGTTTCAGAATTCCGTTATATGCTTGGTAGCACTGCAACTGGAGTTGTCGTGAACGCTCCCTGTCCAGTGTTAGTTGTAAAATAATCAAGAGAAGTTAAATTAATACATATTAGTAATGTGGAATAATCTGCAAGATAAAATATGGTAAAATTTGTCGTAAGAAAAATGTAAAGGAGGAGGTTCTACAAAATATTCCATCTGTTAGGTTTCTTCAACAAAATCTAATTTATTTGAGTTATGCCGACTCCAAATTTATGTCAAGGATGGAGATTAATACTCTAAGTTTACAATATACACATAGTTTTAATAAATGGAAATTATTCTAATAAATATCAATGAAATTATCTGAAGACAAGAATCTAGATGCTCCTGTTACTAATGTAATGGACCATAATGTTGTTATCTTGGACGATTCTGCATCTATAAATGAAGTTGCGAGGACTATGGAAGAAAATGGTGTAACAAGCATATTAGTAAGAGATTCTGAAAGCGGGGCGGTAAGTGGTATTGTTACTGAACGGGATATAATATATCGGGCCGTGGCAAAGAGTCTGGGGATGTACAAGGCCAAAATAAAAAAAATTATGACCACTCCACTAATTACAGTCGATAAGCAGACATCATGTATTGAAGCTATAAAGATAATGCGAGAAAAGAGTTTGCGACGTCTTCCAGTATTAGAACAGGGGAAAATAATTGGCGTCGTTACATTAATGTCGCTTGCTGGAAATGTACCAGAAAGAAACATTGATCTTGTTGAGTTAGAGAAACCTCAAACGTCTGAAACTCCCATCTTAACCTGTCCATATTGTGAGTCTAAATTTAGTGACAAGTCCGAATTGTCGAAGCATATAGATAGGATACACTTGGGAAGCGGTTTATTAGAGGGTGACCTTAGAAAATGGAAGTAGCGTAACAGATGCTTTGATACTAAACTTAACTTTACACAAGAGTAGCTAGAACATCACCTGTTTTTACAGTCTGGCCTATACGGACCATTAAATCTGATATTTTGGCTATTGTCGGAGAGTTAATCTGATTTTGCATCTTCATTGCATCAAGAACAAACAGAAGCTGACCCTTTTTTATGTCATCTCCAGACTTTACTAACACTTCTATTATCCTACCACTTATAGGCGCCTTAATTTGTTTCATGAAATCAGTAGGTTCAGAACGTTTAGAAACAACGTATGCCATTCCGTTTACAATCATCAATGATGGATCACCTTCTTCCATGTAGTCTAGATAAAATTTCTTGCCATCTATTGTAATTTCGTTTTCATAGAATATAGCAGATAAATGTTTCCCATTAACAAGAACGTTATGGCCCATTATGACTATGTTATATTCGTTACCATTAACATCGACTTTCATATATTATAAATCCCATCTTGAAATTGAAAAGTAATGATCAAAATTAGAATCACTAAATCTGCTCTTCATCCAAGCATTCTCATTAGAATTACCTTCAGTTACCACAAATTTTATTTTCCTTGGCAACTGGCATAGTATAGCAGACGCTACCTCTCCATCTATTACTGAATATGGTTTCAAATTGTCAACAAATGATGTGTCGTAGCTACCTTCTATGAAGCTTGTATCATTTAATGCTGACAAGTGAAATGGAATTGTTGTCGGAATACCTGAAATCCTAAACACAGAAAGAGACTGCTTCATTTTTTCAATCGCATCAAATCTGGTGTCAGCAAAGCATATCAGCTTTGCTATAAGCGAGTCGTAATATGCTGGTATCGTGCTACCCGCTGAGAGTGCTGTGTCTATTCTTACATCCTTTGTATCAAGGGGAGGAGTGAATGACCTGATCGTGCCAGCAAAAGGAATAAAGCTCAAAGGATGTTCTGCGTTAATGCGACACTCTATTGCATGTCCTCTTGGTTTCACGTCTTCTTGTTTTATTGTTAGACCAGCTCCCGTGGCTATGTTGAGCTGTTGCTCCACTAGGTCAACACCCGTGACCTCTTCAGTTACCGGATGCTCAACCTGAATCCTAGAATTAACTTCCATAAAGTAAAAATGCTCATTTTTAAAAAGAAATTCCACTGTTCCCGCGCTATCATATTTCATTTCTTTTACTATGGCTATGGCGGTATCTGTAATTCTTTTTCTCATTTCATCTGTGAGAGCCGGTGAAGGTGTTTCTTCAATCAGCTTCTGGTGACGCCTCTGAACAGAACATTCCCTCTCGCCCAGTTGGATTATAGTTGAATTATCCCCAAGAATTTGCACTTCAATATGTCTCGGATGTTCGAGATATTTTTCTACAAATAATCTATCTGAACCAAAGCTAATCATTGATTCATTTCTAGAAGTATCAATGACTTTACTTATGTCATCAGGTGACTTTGCAATCCGCAGTCCTCTTCCTCCTCCACCCCTAGCAGCTTTCAATATAACTGGGTAGCCGATATCACGTGCTACTTTCAGGGCCTCTTCTTCCTTTGATACTTCTATTCCCTCCAATACCGGAGCAACTTTAGACGCAACATCTTTTGCTCTCAATTTATCTCCAGAAACTTTCAATACTTCCGGAGACGGTCCGACGAAAATGAGGCCCTCCTTTGCACAAAGCTCAGAGAACTGCAGATTTTCTGCAAGAAACCCATAGCCTGGGTGTACCATACTACAACCGAGTTTCTTGGCAGCATTTACTATCTTATCCATTCTCAGATAGCTATCTGTTGCTGTAAATCCTCCAATATTCAGAGCATCGTTTAGGGATTTTACATAAACGGAGTTTTTATCCGCTTCAGAATACACGCCACAAGGAATTATGTCAAGTTTAATACAGCTCTTGACTATCCTTGTTGCGATCTCTCCTCGGTTAGCGATGAGTAACTTCATCAAGCAGCATATATCTAGCTGAAGTCTTAAAACATATAGTTTCCTAGTTTCGTAAGAGTTAACGTTTGACTAAATGCCTCTAATACTTGTCCGATACATCCGATAGATTCGAAATATTGCGTCTATCTTAAATGAAAATCTTAAATCGACATTCTAGCTAGATAATGTAGATAACCGACAATAATTATTTACAAATCAAAATCACCAATATTCGATATAAAAGAATTTAACATTGAACCTCTTCATTCTCAATACTGTCCAACTACGGGATGTGTCATTCATTCTTGTTTACTGTATACTGATTCCGAAATTGAAAAGAAGATAATGATTGTTGTTATGAACCCGGAGTATTGCAGTGTCCTGAATGTGGTACTCAACAATGAACACGAAGCCCCAACGGATGAAAAAATGAAGATTAAAAATGAGAACTTATATCACAAAGAACAAGACAAGTTAAAGAATTCCTAGATAAAGAACAAATTTCTCATGATGATTTGTAAAGTGCTGTTCGTCTTAGTTTGAAGGGTTATCAAATAGAATAATTCATACTTGCAGTGCATTACCTTGCAAACCGAATACTTTTAGTTCTAAATTACCCATTAATATACAAGGAAAAATGTCGCAAGAAGAAATACTAAACAAATCCGATATATGCGTTTGGTGCTGGCACACTAAAGGATTCCATTTTACTGACAAGGACGGCTATGAATTTTGTAAAAAGTGTAAGTGTCATACTTTTGTTGGACATACAACTGAAATCTTTGAGTGCTAATCTGCCAAAATAGTGATGGAGTCAAACGTGCAATGCACTTCAGTGTAGACTCAGTCCTTATACGATCTTATCGGTAAAGGTATATGAAACGAATGACGCATATGGATGACAACAGATCTTCGATAATCTACGTCGTGACTGTTTTAATGTTTTATACAAGCGGTGTTTGTTTTACGATCGTTTATCAGGAAATTCTAGACAAGTGATATCAGCTACTCTCAATAATGGCGTTGGAGTGTTACTATAATATAGTATATTATTAAGGAAGTCTCAATATTGATATCTCGACCTTGATTTGTCCTTCAACTTCAGAAATAGAATAATGACATCCTGTAAAAATTCATTTTTAGTTACAATGTTGCTTAGTATTAGTTAAGAGCAAAATTCAAATTATAATGTTTTTGTTTCTATATTGAATAAATAGGATATGATGGCTTTATTTGATATAAAAAACGCAATACAAATATCAGTTCATTATGAAAACTGACTCTTATAAAACCTTATTTTCATTCTCATTCTGTGAGATTTAAAGTAAGTTTATTATTAGTTCGAAAAGTGCACCTTAAGACATGTATAATAAACCAATTTATGCAGTCCTAATGGGACTTGCAACAGTATCGTTACTCTTAGTAACGAATGTAGTTGGCTCGTATGCACAAACAACATATTCAAATCAAACAGTTGGCTCAAACACATCTAGCTCAACAGCCAATACTACCGGGACTAACGCCACATCGTTACCATCAAATCCAGTAGTGAAAAATCTTGATGAAGGGATTAAGGCAATAAAGGCTGACGATAAATCTGCAGGAAAAAAAGCACTTCTCCACGCAGAATCAGCACTTGAAGGTAAATCTGATTCGGTAGATGCCGAGAAGCACGTAGAAGCGGCAATTCAAGCACTTAAAGAAGGTGATACAAACGGTGCAATTTCACATGCAGAACAAGCCAAGGAGAAGTTACTATAATTTTCTTTTTTGATATTAGAGTGATCCTAGATTGGTAAACAACAAAACTATTCCTTATTCCCTAACAGCTATTCTTGTTTCTATAGGAATCGTATACTGTCTTGTAGCTTCTGATGAATATCAGGGAGCTAAAGAGTCATCTTCTTTTGGAATAGATGGGGAAACTAGCGAACAACTATTTGAAACAACGTTCTTTTCAGCAATAGCTCTTGTTAATTTTGGTCTAGCTGCATGGGTTTTTACGTCAAAAAGAAGCGTCTTGCCATACATTTCTTCTGGGGTAGTGTCAGCAGCGCTTATAGTGACATATATTGCATCGAGAACTGTGGGTGTTCCTATTGTTGGAGTAGAATATTATGTAGGCAAATTGGATATCATCTCGAAGGTGCTACAAATCTCGGCGATAGCCTTGTCTACTGTTGCAATTTATAAATTCAGGAACCTCAAAATAGTAAAAGGATTAGTTAGATGAAAAAAGGATTGGTCCCATTGCTACTGATGGGATTAATATTCGTCGTTACACCAACCGCGGTTGTTTTAACCTACGCGATGCCATACTCAGACATCGGTAGTACGGAAAAGGGCTCAAGCTATGGAAGTATCGCAAGCATTCAGCAAATGAAAGAAGTCAACTCTCCATCGTGGATTTTGTCTGGCGAATGGGCAACCAATCTAATAAACAAGACAAAGACAGATTTCAATCATACCAACCCAGCAAAATTCGATGCAACATTCACCATGATTATGCTAAGCGGTTTGGCTAGACACCAGCACCAAATTTCGAATTTTTCTCTCACTGACCTGCATACTGAAAACGATACAAAGACGTACAGTGGCCTTGCAACTATTACAATGAAGAAAGGTCCATTAACCAACGTTCCTATTGAGATAAAGATCATTAACAATAACGTGATCTCAGTTTGGTTAGAACCAATTAAAGTCGAAAATCATTTCGGTGATTCACCTATCTACGGAACTGTTTTTACTAGTAAGGATCTGGAAGGCAAAGCATCTATTGGTGCAACAAAGTAAAACATAAGAATGGGCCTCTACTTGCCGTATTCCGGATGAAGTCAGTGCAAATCGGTGACTTTTACTTCTTCTCTAATTGACATTTTGATTTATGTATTTTTAAACTATCCTCGAAGTTCAGTAACCAAAATAGCAAAGATATTTGTAATGGTAAAGATTTAGCTATTTAGATAAAAATGGACGTCTATTTCGGTATCGTAATAATCCATGTTTTGGTCGGATTCCTATTAGTATATTTTGCAGCTAAAGCTTATAAGAAAACAAAGTATATGCCAATGCTTTTCCTTACACTTGGCTTCTTTCTAATTGTTATAGGTGATACTCTTTTGGGTGATCTTCTTGGTATTAGTGATAAAAATATCCAGAATATGATCGAGGAAATAACTGAAATTTCCGGATTTGTACTTGTGATTATTGCTGTGATTAAAAGTTGAACAATGGTCCTACTGAAAAGGATAGTCCTACTGAAAAGGATATTCTTTTTATTCTAACAGATGAATCTTCACTGCAAATAATAAAGTTGCTCGATAAAAAACAGTTGAGTGCCCAAATGATTTCATCAACTCTGAATATACCACTCTCTTCTACGTATAGAAAAATAAAAAAGCTGGAGCAACTAAAAATAATAAAAGTAGCAAAAGTAGTAAGGACTCTAGATGGACTGGACCAGTCTTTTTACACTTTATGGATGAAAGAAATAAAGATTTCATACAGGGATCATAAATTTTCAATTAATATTCGATTGTTATCCTCAGACGAGAAAATCGTCAGACTGTGGCAGAAATTTAAAAGTTAGCTATTTTAGCAGTAACAACAACCTAATTATTACTAACAAAACAAGATATTGGACAGTCGGCACGTGCGGTTATGCGTTTTAAAACAGGATTTTAATTCAATAAAAATGATAAATTAATAACTTGCTTGGTTATTTCTATACCATGAACGAGAGGATACCAATAGATAAGGCTACCCTCAGCGACCTCATGAGCAGGCCCATAATAGTTAGAATTGTAACCATTCTTGATATAACAAGCCTTTCAATACTTGAGCTATTTGAATATGGATTAACTATCAACGATATTAACTTCTCAATGGCAAATGGAGTGATAGCTTATGATAAAGCAGGAAAGCGCGTGATTAATGAAGAAACTGCACTTGGAATTCCCCTGAGTGGCGATTACTATTACAACTTCCTAAGTAGCAAAATAAAGTTGACAGAGCTTGGGTTATACATCTTAGATACTATAAAGAGTAATCAAACAGAACTCAAGTCATCTGTTCCCGATGAGCAAATATCTTCTGATGCAGATCCACGTCATCCTTCAACAATTTCTTGACATGGATGAAACCTGGGCATTGTGTTCGGAGCAATAGGAATTGGATTTCTTGAAGATTTATCCGGTTTGAATATTACAATTCAATTAGCTGGATTTCTTGCAGTCGCTTCGGGAATTTTCGTCCTAGGGGTTATGAAGGAAACCAAGGATAAAGATTTCCAAATAGTCTTCTTTAAGCAGAATTAGAGTCAAGGTAACAATCATAATTTTAGGACAGCACTACATCATAAGTTCATTGTAATGCAATGCATTCGAACTACTTATTTTATATAAAGTGGAAAAGAGATCATGGATCTTAAGAAACAGCAAATAGTACAAGATTCGCCAGAGTTCTCTATTGAGCCTTATGAAAGTTTGAATGAAAGGCAAGAAACTATATCAGGAGAATGTTTTCCTGATCATTCCATTGTAATGTGCGATAGGTGCTATTGGTGTTGCACTTGTTTCAATAGTCGCGGGCTGTTGACAAATTGTCCAATGTGCTTCCAGGATACGTCGAAAATTCCGTTAACAATTGAAGAGAACTGTATAATTTCCTACGATAAAATCCACGGATTTACCATGAAGTTTCACCGCAGATTGCCTTTAAGGTGACCCATCATAATTTTTGACTACTTTCAACTCTGAAAATCATATTTGTATAATGCCTTAATAGTAACAAAGGTCGGAATTTTGGTACATATTTGTATTGGATTCGATTCGATTCCAACAAATAATAAGATTGCAATCTTAAACACAAAGAGATTTCTGAATCATTTTTGACATGATTTCCGGGCCCGGAAGGATATGATTGAATATTTTATTCGAACCTAGTTATTCTGTGCAATAATTATAATTTAGTCTTTCTGTAAAATATTCTCTTTGTAATTTCTGCAGCAAATATGTATGTGAGCACAATTAACAAAATTGCGATCAAATTTGTTATGGGAAGTGGCACAAGTTCAAATATTTGACCCAAGGGAGTGTAGGGTAGTAATATAGTCAAACCAGCAATAGCGAGGATTGCTAATAACAAATATTTTCGCGGTCTGCTCTTAAATAACGGTCTTTTAGTTCTTATCACCAGTACTATTAATGAAGCTGAAATAATTGATTCAGTAAACCAAGTTGTCCTGAACACTTCTGTATTGGCATTTAGTAAAAATATAAGAACTCCAAAGGTCGCATAGTCAAATACCGTGCTTAAAAGTCCAAAAACTAGCATGAATTTGGTAATAAATTTTAGATCCCATCGCCTGGGCTTTTCCACCATCTCCGGATCTACGTTATCAGTGGATATCGTCATTTCTGGAACATCTGTTAAAAGATTCATAAACAGAATCTGCTTTGGAAGCAAGGGAAGGAATGATAAGAACAGAGAGGCACCGGCCATACTGAACATGTTACCAAAATTGGCGCTTGTCGCCATGAACACATATTTCAGCGTGTTTGCAAAGGTCCTTCGTCCTTCCTGAACTCCCTTTACCAGGACATCCAAGTTCTTCTCAAGAAGAACAAAATCGGCCGTTTCTTTTAATACTTCGCTAGCTGTGTCGACTGAGATACCTGCATCAGAGACGTGTAGTGCTGACGCATCATTAATGCCATCTCCCATGTATCCCACTACATTTGCGGTTCTTCGTCTCAATGCCAAAATAATCTGTTCTTTCTGATTTGGCGCTATTTCAGCAAAAATATCAATATCGGTAGCGAGTTTTACCAATGCTTCACTGCTAATATGATTGAGGTCAGCTCCAGTAAGAATGCGGGACGTAGACAGGCCAACACTCTGTCCAACGAAGGCAGCAACATGCTTATTGTCGCCAGTTATGAGTTTTAAAGAGACCCCAAGCTTCTTAAGCTCGTTTATGGATTCTGTAACATCCGCTTTCACAGGATCAAAAAGCACAAGGAATCCAGCAAAAGTCATATTAACTTCATCATTTTTGCTAATGGAGTTGCAAGAGTCGGGCATTAATTTGTAGGATATACCCAGAACACGGAAACCTTTCTTACCAAGCTCTTCATATTTATCCTGGATTTGAATTCCCACGTTTGACATATCTAATATCTCTCCTGATGCTGCTTCTGAATTAGAACAAATAGAAACCACATTCTGTAATGCACCTTTCGTTACTATAATACGGGAGTTATTGCCGTTATTTCCGGAAACAAAGATACTTAATCTCTTACGGATAAAGTCATAGGGAACTTCGCCTAACTTTGTGTAGGACGACGTATCAAATTGACGAAAGTCTCTAATAGCTTTATCTATAGGGTTTACAAATCCTGTTTCATAGAATGCATTAAGGTAAGCATATAGGAGCACCTGTTCGCTATGATTTCCCTGAGCGTCCATTGCTGAATGTATTTTCACTTCTCCATCTGTCAGGGTTCCAGTCTTATCTGAGCACAGGATATTCATACTACCGAGATTTTCTATAGATGCAAGACGTTTCACAATAACCTTGTGCGTTGCCATACGCTTGGCTCCATGAGCAAGGCTTACACTTATTATTGCAGGGAGAAGTTGTGGGGTTATTCCTATCGCTAATGCCAATGAGAAAAGAAATGAATCCAGCACCGGTCGATGAAAATAGATGTTGATTACGAATGTAGAAATAACTAACATCAACGTAATTTCCAAAAGGAAGTAACCAAATCGTCTTACTCCATGTTCAAATTCCGTTTCAGGGGCTCTTTGTTTGAGACTCTCTGAGATATTTCCTAATTCCGTATAGGCTCCAGTTCTTGTTACTATTGCCTTAGCTGCTCCACTCACAATAAACGTTCCCTTAAAAAGACAATTTTCGCGATCTCTTAACGGTGTTTCTTTTGACAAAATATGGATAGATTTTTCTGATGGATAGCTTTCACCAGTTAGTGTTGCTTCGTTTACAAAGAGATTATTGCATTCCAAAATCAGGCAGTCTGCAGGCACACTGTCCCCTGATTTAAGGAAAACTATGTCACCTGGAATCACAACCTCCGAAACTACTTCCTGTAATATGCCATCTCGAATAACTTTACATTTTGGTTCCACAATTGCTAATAATTTGTTAACGGCATCGTTGGCGCGCTTTTCCTGCCAGAAACCTAGAATTCCACTTATAACTACTATTATTATAATAATTATGGCGTCTTCTTTTTCGCCAAGAAAAAATGATAATACAGCAGTAAAGATGAAAATGATAATGATTGGAGTCTTAAATTGAGAAATTAAAAGTGAAAGAGAATCCCTTTTCTTATTGCTTTTCACTAGATTTTTACCATATGAAATTAATCCTTCTTTTGCTTGGGAATTTGACAAGCCTTTTGCTTGGTTTGAGTTCAATCGTCGAACAAGCTCTGTTCCAGGAATACTCCAATATTCTATTTCTTGAAGAATATTTCTCATAATATCACGCACAGGATACTATTAATTTTCGGATCATTCTAGAACTTTAAGTTACGTTCTGTTCTATCAACATATCTACCACAATCATATTGGCGTACTTTTGAAAGAGCATAGTTAGTTAGATATCACTATTCTTTGAAAGATGTATGAGACATTACGGATCTCGTCAAGAACATTTTTTTATTAAAAGGCTATATATTGTTGTTTGTACTCGACATTGATTGATTATTAGAAGAATACTTGTAGCAGTGGATGGTTCCGATGATTCCATAAATGCTAGCAATTATGCTATTGACATGGCTAAAGAGCTCGAGGCAAGTTTAACCGTGCTATTCGTCGTTTCTCCTGCAAATTATATAGATTTTGGATACGCGAACATCGGCACAATGAACGAATTTGAGTCGACAAAAAAGAAGCTGGCGCAGAACGAAGTGGACAAGGTAAATAAAAAGGCGATGGAAAAGGGGGTTACCGTCAACACGGATGTTCTTATTAATTACAAATCAGTCGTAATGGAGATTGTAGAATATGCTGAGAAACATAAAGTGGATTTGATTATTACGGGGAGCAGAGGAATGACTGGGTTTAGAAAGATGCTACTTGGTAGTGTTGCCAGTGGTGTGGTAACATATGCGCATTGTCCAGTATTGGTAGTAAAATGAGCAAAAATTGGAAAAAATAACGAGTAATCTCTGTCCAGATTGGATCTTTATTTTATCAATTGTTTCACTCTTTTATTTGGTCTATTTATCTCCAGCACATCAAACTATTCTAGGCGAAAATCTTAAACAGACTATCCCACGCGTGCTCAAATTGAACGTTACCAGACCGTTGTTGGCGGATGATAAACTTAAGGTAGAATTAGTTGCTCGTGACCTAGCCTTCCCAACAAGTATTACCTTTTTGGGTAAAAATGATATTTTGTTGCTTGAAAAAAATACAGGAAACGTATATCGGATTATTCATGGCAATGTTACGGGTCCGTTAATCCATATCGATGTGGCATTTAAAGATGAACGTGGACTATTGGGAGTTGCAACATCAATTAAAGAGAGTAAGAATGCGACAAATAATATTTCAGTTTTCCTTTACTATACACAGTGTTCAAAAATAAAAGATCAACCAAAGAGCGATCGATATTGTGGAAATTACTTATATAAATACGAACTGGATCCTAAAAGTAATACACTCATAAATCCAAATCTACTCCTAAATGTCTCGGCCTTGCCAGGAGCCAGTCATAATGGTGGTGTGTTGCAAATGGATAAGGAAAAAAACCTATATGTTGCAATTGGCGATTTGCTGGAAACAAATTATAACCTAACTGGTAGTTTTGATACTAAGGCACAGAATTTTTTAAATGGTACCTTACCTGATGGACGTGCAGGAATTCTCAGATTAACGCAAGATGGCAAACCCGTCAGTAATGGAATCCTTGGTAATACATATCCACTTAACCTGTACTATGCTTACGGAATAAAAAATAGTTTTGGAATGGACTTTGATCCACTTACAGGGAATCTTTGGGATACAGAGAATGGACCTCAATTCGGGGACGAAATTAATCTTGTCAAGCCGGGCTTCAATAGTGGTTGGGAAAAAGTACAAGGTATCTGGAAATTAAACAGTACAAGACACAAAAATGGAATATTTAGTGAATCGGATAAGAATGTCAAGTTAGTTAATTTTGATGGTAAGGGTAAGTATAGTAGGCCAGAATTCGTGTGGGATAATACTGTAGCTCCTACTGCCTTGGTATTTTTGGCATCAGATAAACTTGGACAAGAGTATCGCAATGATATTTTTGTGGGATCAGTAAAAGAGGGAACCATTTACCATTTCGATCTGAATAAGGATAGAAAATCTTTATCCTTAGAAGGTGATCTGGCCGATTTAAAGGTGGATAAGAAAGATAACGCTAGTAAACTAATATTTGGTAAAAATTTTGGAATTATAACTGATCTAAAAGTTGGTCCAGATGGGTACCTGTATGTAGTCTCTGGGTTACGTGGTACGGATGAAGGGGCCGTATACAGAATAGTTCCCAAATCTCTCAAATGAGTGTAAAGAGTAACATTCATGATGATATCGATTTCTAATGGCTAAGCAGTTGTGCTTTTAATATATATATTCAGTATTTCCTTAAGAATTTTCTCCAGAGCATTGCACACTCCCACTATCTGCTAGACATGCTTTTTGTGTAGCGTAGCAGAACTGTATACAGTCATTGTAGCGGTATTGAACTATCGCTTTGGCAGGAGTTGGAAGCAATACTTTCGATATACTCAGATGTTTGTGAATCATTATTGATACAATTTTTACGCCCAGAGTTTATCATTACTATTTCTTATTCAAGACTAAGTATCGATCCTTTTCAAAGTAGGTGGATTCGCCTTAGGGGTGTCCAAGGGTTGGTAGGAGGTGGAATGGGGCTTAGTGGCAGGTCAGAATAAAGATAAATATATCAAACATACTTCGAAAAAGATTAAATCAATGTAAGACAAAAAAAACAATACAATAATTGCAACAAGATGAGCAGAAAGAGATTTGTTTTAAGCAACGAATTTCTCTGCAAGGCTACATATTTTCTAGAATTAGAAAGATCTTTTCATTTAGCAAAATGTACCCAATACCTGCATTTGCGATTATTGGATTGATATTGGGATTAGTTGTTCACTATATTTTCAATAGTCAAGAGATGGGACACTGGATTTGGTACATTACTTTGGTCATAGGTGGTATACCCATAGTATTTGAAACAATAAAAGGAATACGTCATGGTCGCTTTGCATCCGATATTGTAGCGACACTTGCAATAATCACTGCCATTTTAACTAATGAAGCATTCCCAGGAGTAATAATAATTATAATGCAATCTGGAGGAAAAGCATTAGAAGATTATGCGTTCAGAAAAGCCACAACTTCACTTGATGAGTTGATGAGTAGATCTCCTAAAATAGCACATAGGAAAATTAACGATAGAGAAATAGAAGACGTTGACGTAGAGAGAATACTAGTAGGAGATCATCTGGTTGTTCGCACAGGTGATCTTGTTCCTGTTGATGGTACAATAGTTTCAGGCAATGCCAATATTGATGAATCATCTCTTACTGGAGAACCTTTATCTAAAATTAAACAGATAGGAGAAGAGGCATTTAGTGGCACCATTAACACAGGTAACATTTTTGAAATAAGAGCGATAAGAATTAGTGAAGAAAGTCAATATTCAAAGATAGTAAAACTAGTTAAAAAAGCAAGAGAGGAAAAGGCACCGATACAAAGACTAGCTGATAAATATGCAATATGGTTTACACCTATAACACTAGCTATGTGCGGGCTTGGTTGGTTTTTGACTCAAAACCCGCAAACAATATTATCTGTACTAGTTGTGGCAACTCCCTGTCCTCTCATATTTGCAACACCTGTAGCTATAATAGGTGGAATAGACAAGGCGGCAAAACAAAGTGTAATAGTAAAGAGCGGAGCTGCAATTGAACAAATAAGCAGAGCAGATGCAGTAGTATTTGATAAAACAGGTACTATGACATATGGAATGCCACTCGTCGAAGAGATAATACTATTAGATAATTTCAAAAATAATAGGGACGGTAAAAACTTAGAATATACAAAAGATGATATTTTATTTAAAGCTGCAAGCCTCGAACAGATGTCTTCTCATCCATCTGCTCAATCTATAACAAAAGCCGGAAAGGAAAAATTCAGTAATCTTCCTTTACCTACAAGCTTCCATGAAGAGTCCGGATTAGGAGTCGAGGGATATGTCAATGGAGAACACATATTCGTTGGCTCATCCAGTTATATTGAATCTCAATCAAATTCAAATCCAAATTACGGTACCATAAATAGAAATGATAAAATATTAAAAACGGTCAGAGAGTTCCAAAAATTAGGAAAGATGGTGGTACTTGTAAATATCAACGGAACAAATGCAGCTATAATAAGGTTTAGTGATAAAGTTAGAGACGGTGTTGTTAGTATGATTCAAAATTTAAAGAAAGAAGGAATAAAAGAAACAATTATGCTTACTGGAGATAGTCTGGATAATGCAAAATCTATAGCAAATCAAACCGGCGTAGATAATTATAGGTATAATCTTCTCCCAGAAGATAAAGTAAATGAGGTAAAGAAGTTAAGGGAAAAATTTAAAGATATTATAATGATCGGAGATGGAATCAATGATGCTCCTGCTCTAACAACGGCTAGTGTAGGTATTGCAATGGGAGCTAAAGGCACTGCAATTTCTGCTGAAGCAGCAGATGTTGTTTTGTTGGTAGATGATATAACAAGAGTTTCTAATGTTATACATATCGGTAAAAACACAATTAGAATAGCAAAACAAAGCATCTTTTTCGGAGTAGGAATTAGTTTTCTTCTAATGATTTTTGCGAGCTTTGGTTTAATTCCTCCTTCAATAGGTGCTCTGTTTCAGGAAGCGTTGGACATAGGAGTAATATTGAATGCTCTAAGGGCAAAGTGACAAACTTCCTTGATGTGAATTTATGAATACGATTGTGCGATGAAATAGACTTGCTTTTTCAAAGCGTTTGCACATATTTTAGTATTTTCATATATTTTGTTACTACAAATAAAATCTATTAAAACGAGTCATATACTGATAACGATCATTCCTGATTTTATTATGATAGTGATAGTCTATCACATAAAATTAAGAACGATGGTGTAGGCAACTAAATGTGCTAACTATTAGACAGTCGTACTATAATCCTTAAACTCTATGATATTTTATTATCATGTAAGTACGGGAGAATGAAATATTGTACTTCACGGTACAACTAATTCTGCAGATACTGGTAAGTGATATGATAGAAGTGTCGCTATATGCTATAGGTTCCGTATTTTCCACAATTTTGACCGTGTTATCGATTTCTGCGTATCGAAAGAGTGGTCTTAAAAAACTGAAGTACGCTATTGTTGCATTTGCATTGTTTTCAGGATTTCTGATATGTGAAATATTAGAATCATTGCTTTCGTTAGATAATGAATTCACCGATATAATTATTCCTTCTTCGGCACTAGTAATTCTGATATTTCTCTTTTTAACAGTAATTAAGAGAACTTAGTAAAGCATCACGGGGGAAGAACATTTATTTAAAAGTTAACTATTATTTCGTATCAATCTATTGACTTGATCCGTTAGTGATAGGTGCAAAAACTTGAACTCTTTGATTACCTCTATCTACCACAAAAACGTTACCATCAGAATCTATAGAAACATGTTCAGGTTTTGAAAATTGGCCATCGCCTTTTTCTAAAGGACCTGGTCCATCAGAATCAGTGCATCCTTCACCCGTTGCCATTTTGCATGGAGTGCCAATTTTGCCTAGAAACTTTCCATTAGTATCAAAAATTTGTACTCTCGGATTTGAGGCTCCATCCACAATATAGACTCTATCCTTTGAATCTACCGCTATGTGCTCTTGCGGGATTGAGGATTGTCCATCACCTGTTCCAATTGATCCCCATTTTTTCAAGAATTTTCCATTACTATCAAATACCTGAACTCCAGGTTCATTTAATTGACCAACATAAACATTTCCTTTGGAATCAACGTCTACTGCATGTGGATGAATAAATTTTCCATCTCCCGTTCCCTTAGTTCCCCATTTATCAATTAAGGTGAAATTATTATCAAATTTCATTATTCTGTTATTACCTGTATCGGCAACAAAAATACCAAAAGGTGAAAGTACAATATCTTCTGGTCTATCAAATTGGTTGTCACCATGTCCTCTTCCGTTACCTACTTTACCGATAAACGTCCCATTTGTATCGAATATCTGTATCCGATGATTCTCTCTGTCTACGACATATATTTTATCTTGTGAATCAATGCCAATACTGTAGGGGATGCTAAATTGTCCATTTCCTGATCCTTTAGAACCCCACATCTTTAGGAATGTCCCATTATGTGTAAATTTCTGTACGTTGTTGTTTTCTCTTTCGCTAACATAGACGTTTCCTTTTGAATCAAAAGCAACATCATGCGGCCTCGTAAAATGACTTGGACCTGATCCACTACTACCCCACTTTTCAACAAATCTATATTTGAGTTGGGCATCTTGTCCATAGGCCTTCTTAAGTGATTCCGAACCGATGATGACATGAGGGTTCACGTTAATTAATGATAATGTCAGGCCAACTAGAACAATAATCAATACCCCTTTCTTTTGCATTTTTGATATCTATATTGAATCATCATTAGTTAAGTTATTTGATACATATGACTAAGTGTGTAAACTAATTAAAAAAGAGCATTGTTTGATTAATCTACTTGTGGGTCAGGAATAATAGCAAAATTAACCAGGCACCATTTATCAACTGTTGATGGATACGAAAATAGAAGAGGTTCTTTTTTACCATTTAGATATTTGTATCACATTGTTTATGTGGTCCGTGCTACTTACCATAGATATGTTATCCTTCAACTATATGCTAGTATTTCCTTTAATCTTGCTCATCGCTCTTCTATCGATATTTCAGGTTAGAGGTAATTTTGTTGACTTTGTGAAAGCTGAATCAGCAAATCATACGAATTTTGGCTCTAATCTAAGTTCTGAATCTGGTCAAACTCAGCAAGCTACAAACGCAACTGACAGAATACAACACGTGATAATCATAGTTATGGAAAATAAGGGATATACACAAGTAATTGGTTCAGGAAGTGCTCCATATCAGAACCAACTTGCTAAAAATTATGCTTCTGCTTCAAAATATTATGGAGTTTATCCTGACTCGTTACCGAACTATATCTCGATTATATCTGGGTATCCTTACCTTACCGTTGATAAAGACCCAAGCACAATGTCACCATTGAAGGAACAGACCATTGTAAATCTTCTGCAATCTAAGAATCTCACATGGAAGGGATATTTCGAAGACATGCCTCAGTTTTGTCATCTCAAAGACACGGGAGGATCTGGATATATTGCCCACCATAATCCCTTCGTATACTTCGATATTAGAAATAGTAATAGTTGTAAGAATACGGTAGGACTAGACCAATTTTACAAAGACCTTTCTAATCAAACAGTTCCAAACTACTCGTTTATAGTGCCAAATAATATACACAATACTCATGACTCCACAGTAACACAAGGAGATGATTGGTTGTCGAAATTTGTGCCTAAAATAATCAACTCTCCCACATTCAATAATACTGCATTATTCATAGTCTATGATGAGGGCAAAAAACATGACGCATCAGGATTTGGGAGTGGGAAGTATGCAGTAACTGGAGGGCGGTTGCCTTTACTATTAGTGTCTCCATTTGTTAACAAGGGATTTGTCTCCCCTCTTGAGTATACTCACTACAACCTTCTAACTACGGTTGAAAAGATGCTGAATATAGGAAATTTAGGAAAAGGGGATGCCTCTGCAAAACCTATGACAGATCTGTTTAGGACTCTGCCCTAGTTTTTTACCAATGTATTTCTGGGTTAATAACATCCATAAGAATGTTCGAAAGTAAACTTACTTCAATGTGGTAGCGTATTAAAATGAGTAATTATTGGTGGTGGGAAGACTGGTTATGATGGTATTATGATAAACCAACCCTCCCACCTTTCAAAATGAGGTAATTGATAACAATGACTAGTAATACTATAAGGACTTTGGTTGCAGTGTATTTCACTGCATGACTCTAACCGTTTAATTATTAAATTGTAATCTTAGCATATCAAAATTTCATAAAATAGGATTGTAAATCTATACTGCTACTATGAGTTGGTTCATTTAGTCTATAGTCAACCAATCAGAAGTCAAAAAATTAACGCCCATAAGATTAACCACGAGCCATCATTGAATAATTGTGACCTCCAACTCCCATTCCTTGATGCAACATCATCAGTGCCTCAAATCCAGATAGTTCACGTGAAAGCAGAATTTTATTGTCTACAGGATCAATTATTAATTTGTGTACTTTACCATTGGAATCCACTATTACCACCACGTAGACTAGATATCCGTTTTCGTCGCTAACGTGAGCAGCCACAGCATGAGAATTATTTCCAATACTTTTCTCTGCAACACTTGAGGCATCACTCAGACTCGTTTTTATTTGTGAAGCGATCGCCTTTGCAATAGCTGACATAAAGTCGATTGACCCGGTTATATTTTCACCTTTTGTAAAGTTCAGGCCAGACCCCATGCCCATTTTCCACTTATTCATCATATTGGGCCCACCAATCATTAGTCCAGAAGCCATCCCAGTTGTCAAAAAGGTTGAACCTCCTACTAATAATAGTGCAAAAACGACAGATACACACACGCATATTTTGTTCTTATGCATAGGTATAATGTACATTTAAAGTATATATTCCTAATCAAAATAATCTCATAGGTTACCTGAGAAGCGAAAAATTGGGAAACACAGTCGTTAAAGAAGAGAAAATAACTTGGTTTGCACTGGAATGCACTACACATCGTCTAATTACACTATTTGATATCCATTCAAACTCAGTGCGTCACCGCTATAGGAGTAAGAAGTTGTTCTCTATCATAGCGTTTGTTCACCTAACTTTCCAATGTCTTACCACCCTTGCAATTCCATTTTTGTGTCTTCCAAAATACATTAGTTTAGAGGATCTGCAGTGTATTTCAGTGCAAACAAGTGCTTATATTCGTAGTATAAATGTGCTCATACAACTGGTGGACCTCCAACATTGGTTGTACCTTGTTCATTAATACTAGTTCAATAAATCATAAAAAAGCTAGACGAGTAGTTTCTACTTTTTCTTTTCGCTAGAACTCTCTGTTATGTTTCCATTAGGTTTCTCAGACACCTTTTCGCTTGATTTCCCTGATACGTTTATGTCCACAAATTCGGGTCTGCTAAAAGGCGAATTTTGTCCTTGTTCACATGTATTATAGAGCCAGATAAATGAAAATAAATTATTCTATTTGATAACCTTCAAACTGAGCCTTAATCGTCTAGCAAGTCATTTTATGATGTTTGTTCTCTGTCAATTGAATATTCTGTAGCCTAAGCAAGGCACCTATTTATTTGAAGGAATTACTATCAGTTGTCCTTTGATTTGCGGATCAGTTGAGGAATAGAAAGAGTAGTTCCCTGGTTTCAGATTATGAGGAACATATTCTACAAATCCTTTTGGGTTAATTTTATCAGTGTCAAAGAATTTTCCTGCCATGGGATCATTAGGACCAGATCCGCTCGTAACGGAATGATCTGATTTAGCCGTATTCGCTATTAAAATCTCACCGCCTTCCTTTACTGTAGTATTACTAGGCTGATAGAATACCGTCTTGTTCTGATCTTCTTTTATGAGGATTACCGCCTCTACTGGGCTAACATCTGCGTAAGAACTGTGAATTACAGGAAGCATTAATACTGCACCTAAAATGAGCATGAAAACATACGAGTGTTTTTTCATCCCTCAAATTAACTGACTTTTTATATTTAACCTTTAACTGTACTTAACTGACTTGGGCAATTTATTTAAGTTTGCTGATATGTCTTGAGTCATTAAGGAAGCAAGAAAAATAAAATTTATTGCCTTAGTTTCGGCACAGAAACATGCCGATGTTTTTCATTTAAACTTCACTGATTTTATCACATTCTCCACAATAGGCAAATTTTGACCAAAAGTCTCAGGAGTTGACAAGTAAGACAGGAAGAAAATTTTCTCTCCCGCTATGGTTGCTAACAACAAGCCCTTTTGATCTAAGCCGTCTAACGTACCTGTAATTACTGTAGAGCCCGCTTTGTGACCATTTATCGCGCATTTGATATAATTTAATTCATCAATACCTGTCAAAGTCCCTGTAAAAATTCCAGGAACAAAATTCTTTGCCAAAAAATCAAATATCTGGTGTAGATTTGATTCTGTTTCTTTCTGCGTCACATTATGCATCAGGTCGGGATCTGATGAAACGATTGAGGCAACAATCAAGGCATAGGGTTGAAGATTAGCCGCGACAAATGTTTCACCATTCTTAACTTTTTCAGAGGGTAGAACGTTCCATGAAGCAGGATATCGTAAAGAAAAGTTTGTACCGTTGTAGTTTAATAAGGTTGTATTTGCTTTGGAATTTGTATCTTCACCATAACCTAATTGACTGCTAAATCCCAAGAACACTACCAATAGACTGAGAATACACGACATTACTAAAAATTTAAGTGCATTTGATAGGAACATGAGTATTAATTTCCGATAAGTGTTAATAATCTATTTGATCTGATTGTCTAGTCGTGTCTTGCGATTATGTTATGTATCTGTCCTGTATGCGATGTCACTCTATGCTCACATTCTGTTCCTTCTGTTGGATTTAACACATTAGCAGAGACACAACCAAAGAGCATATCTCCCACCCTGAATGGACCAAGTTCAGATTCGTTGCCAAAATGGAGCGGGACCCTGATTGTTTTGTCATTTGATTGTTGCAACAATTTACGTGCATCTATTATTTTATACCTAAGTTCTCCTTTAATCATGGCAACCACTCCGATATTTTTCAAGTCTTTTTTACCAGCAAGGTTTTCTAACCAGACTACTACGGTGGGATTCTTTATTACCGCACCATTGACAGGTTTGAACTTTCCTGTAGACAATGTCAAATCTGGTCCTGAGCCTATGTTTACTGGATTTTTACCAGTTGGATTTTCCATATTACCTTCAATGCAAGAATAAGATTTCATCTCGTTTGTTTGTGCATTAATGTCATATGCACATACAAAATATTCATCGTTATGACCAACAGTAACAAGGTTATTTTTCTGATTAAACTGGAAAGAAGCAGTAGCAGTATTTGACTTTAAATCATTGCCTGTCAGATACTTGGTTTTATTTTCACCATTCGAAAATGCTACAACCTTCAATTTTTGAGGATTGTTTAAATTTTTTAGATTTATTTTAGCATCAATAGTAAACTTACCCGCCGCAAGTGCCCGATTGGGAAAAACAATCATTGTAGACAAAATAACTAGGGTTAGAAAAACAAAGAATAAAGAAAGCAGTGCTCTATTATTTAACTTGAATTGCATCATTTTTCTCTAAGCTGACAAAATTTAAAACTATTTCTAGAGATTTACGTATCTGCACTGGGATTAAACGATGTAAGAAATTGATATTAAGTGATGTGCAATACAATTCAGTGCGGACCCAGTCCTTATAGGTTCTCAATTTGATACTTCTCATAGGTAAGGAGTCAATTACAGGGGGATTGGGTTTGTCTTTCATCATAACACCATTATCACTTCCCATCCAGTCCCCCCTTTGAATGGCTTGTTTATTTGAAAAGTTAGATGGTGTGCATTGTATTTCATTAGTTCCACCCAATTCATAGAATGACAGGTGAAGGAAAATTTCACAATTCCTGTTTAGCTTAAATCCACAGTTCGAGTGTCAGGATTTAGCCTTGATCCTATGAGGATTATTGATGCACCAATTATGATATTTAGTGCAAGCACAAATGGTACAAGATTTGAGAACGATGACGACGGGTTAGAAGTTACATTAGACAATAGATTTATGGCAATAAGTGGAGACCATGAGCCAATTATCAACCCCCCATTGTAAGCAAATCCAGAAGCAGTATTTCTTATTTCAGTTGGGAATCTTTCTGATAGAAATGCAGGTATAGGTCCAAAAGCTGTTGAAGATACAAATACTACTATAGATCCATAAAGGACTTTTTCATTAATATTAGTAGTTTGATATAAGCCATAAAGTAATGGTGCGGCGAGTATTATAGACGCTGATGCAAAAATAGTCAGAGTTTTCATTCTTCCAATGTACTGGCTTATAAAACCGGTAAATATAGTGCCAATCATAGCTGCAAGTGTTACTATAATCATTATCCTGGCTACCTCATTTTTATCAATATTAGCATAGTTCTCCAAAAATGTAGGCATAAAACCAATAGAAGCATAGTAAGAATACATTAGACCAGTCATAACTATCAAAGCAAGTAACAACCATTTCCTTTGTTCTTTATTAGAGATTACTTTTTTTAATGGAGCTTTCTCCATTGCCTTCTTCTTTATTTCTTGAGATTTCCTAAGCCATATTTCTGATTCATCCATTTTTAGTCTAATGAATAAGGCGATGAAACCAGGTATAATTCCTGTAATGAACATTACCCTCCATCCTATTTCTGTAAATGAATCTCCAGGGTAGGCAGTAATTATAACTCCATATGCTAGTGATGCTAGTACAAAGCCAAAGGAGTATCCACTTTGCACAAATCCAGAAAGTAATCCACGCATTTCTTTTGGTGATGTCTCCATTGTGATTACAGAGCCGCTTGCCCATTCCCCACCAGCAAACAATCCTTGCACAAATCGTAAAATTATGAGTAATATTGGAGCTATTATCCCAGCCATTTGCCAAGTAGGAAGTAAACCGGTGAGAAATGTGACAGTTGAGAACCCCATGATTGTTATTATCATTGCTTTTTTTCTTCCATGCTTGTCTCCAAAATTTCCAAAAATAGCTCCCCCAACTGGTCGCATTACAAGTGCTACGACGTATGTAGCAAAGGTTGCGAGCAAACCTACAGTAGAATTATTTGAAGGAAAGAATAATTGGTTTACAGATGATATTACAAAGAGCATCAATACAAGATCATAGCCATCAAGAGCCCATCCAAACCACGAGCCAAAGGCTACAGCTTTTTGTTGTGTGGATAATGCGTATAGCGCTCTTCCCATTTTAACTATATTTTTGTTGCACCTTTTCAGCTTCTTTATAGCTTTTGTTTAAATTGAGATACTTTATTTGGCAAGGGTCTTGTACGTTCCAATTAAAATTCAGCAAGGAGGAAATACCGGGTTCATATCTGCTTGGTCCCACATAGGAAACGGGTTCTACAATTTGTTACCATTTTTATATGATTTGTAATTCGATTTTTTAGATTATATATAAACGTCAGCTTGAAAATGTGAAAAA
>Ga0111538_10002818_pt1 | contig 24413 bp, 21 predicted proteins | sample SoiMethybrSBSTD1_FD_79669 | JGI IMG/M metagenome (GOLD analysis project Ga0111538, IMG submission 79669) | Bulk soil microbial communities from a Populus tree surrounding site in Tennessee, USA - Soil MetaG P. TD hybrid SBSTD1 (version 2)... | ecosystem: Environmental > Terrestrial > Soil >...
ACGAGCTCGCGCATGAACGCGTCGTAGCGGCGCACGGTGGCGGGGTCGGCGAAGTCCTTGGCGAAGACGAAGTGCAGGTTGCCGTCGCGCGCGTGCCCGAAGGTGATGGCGTCCTCGAAGTCGTGTCTGGCATAGAGGACCTGGAGATCGGTGATGGCTTCGGCCAGGCGCTCCACCGGCACCACCACGTCTTCGATCACGACGGCGGTGCCGGAGGGTCGGATGTTCCCCACGGACGGGAACAGCCCCTTGCGCAGATGCCAGTGCCGGTCGCGCTCCGCGGGATCGGTGGTGAACCCGGCGGGGGCGAGCAGGCGGAAGCCCTTCAGGACCTCTTCCGCGCTCGACACCTGGGCGGCCAGTGTCTCCGCGGTGTCGGCGCGGAACTCGGCGAGCAGGGCCGCCGTGCGGTTGCCGATCGTGAAGGGATAGTCACGGTCGCCGGCCTGGGATCTCAGGGAGGCCGCGTCCATGATCTCCAGCGCCGCCGCCCCCGCCGCCACCAGCGGGGCCACCGCCGCCCCCGCCTCCGCCAGCTCCTCGAAATAGAGCAGCGCCGCCGCGCGGTGCGGCGGCTCCGGGACCGTCCGCAGGGTGACGTCGGCCACGAAACCGAGCGTGCCCTGCGATCCCACCATGAGATGGGCCAGGATCTGCACGGGCGTGTCGTGATCGAGGAGCGCGTTGAGCGCGTACGCCATCGTCTGCTTGCGCGCGAACTTGGCCCGGATGCGCGCGGCCAGCGCCGTGTCCGCCCGCACCTCGTCGCGCAGCGCGAGGAAGGCCGCGTGCAATTCGGGGCGGGCCCGGCGCAGGTCTTCGTCCGCTTCCGGACGAGCGGTGTCGAGCTCCGTCCCGTCCGCGAGCAGGAGATGGAGCGCGTCCAGCGTGTGGTAGCTGTTCTGGGCCACGCCGCAGCACATGCCGGACGAGTTGTTGGCCACGATGCCACCGATCATGCAGGCGTCGATGGAGGCCGGATCGGGGCCCAGCCGCCGCCGGAAGGGAGCGAGCACGCGGTTGAGGTAGCCGCCCACCACGCCCGGCTGGCTCCAGAGGCGCCGGCCCTCGTCGAGCACGCGGTAGGCCTGCCAGAAGGGCGCGAGCTCCACCAGGATGTCGTCCGTGACCGCCTGGCCCGAGAGGGACGTGCCCGCGGTGCGCAGGGTCAGGTGCCGCCGGTGCGCGCGGGCATAGGCGAAGAGGGCGCGGATCTCACCGAGGTCGCGCGGCCGCACCACGACCTGCGGGATCATCCGGTAGATCGACGCGTCCACGGAGCGCGCGACGCGGTCGATGGGCCGCGAGAGGACGCGCGCGGGGGCGAGCACCCGCTCGAGATCGCGGACGAGGGCGGGGTCGCGCTCGAGCACCTGGATCGCGCTAGCTCGAGGGCGGAGCGGCGACGGGGACGCGGAACCGGTACACGGTCCCGCCCGCGTTCAGGGTGATGTGGGCGGAAGTGCGCGTGGTCAGGCGGTCGCGCGTGCGCCCCGCGGAGTCGGTGACCAGCACCTTGCCGTCCGAATAGAGGTTGCCCGCCGACGTCCGCAGGCGCACCTGCACTCCGGGAAAGGGCAGGCCGCCCCGCTTCTGGAGCCGGACGAGGATCTGGACCTGGCCGCCCGCGGTGGGAAGCAGGGACGGCTCCGCCCACGCCGCGACGATCACGTCTTCGGGCGCCTTGTCCACGGGCAGCGGCGGAGGCGGCGTGTCCGCGCTGGCTGCCTCCGGCGGAGGAGGCGCGCCGGATGGGGCGCGGCGGACGACGCTGCACCCTGCGCCCGCACAAGTGAGGGCCGCGGCCAGGAGAAGGAACGTGGTCCTCGGCCCCAAGCGGCCGATGTTCGCCATCCCCCTATCCTAACCCTCGCTCGCGATCGTCACGGGCCGTCCCCCGCGCGCGGCTCGCGGTGCTTTCCGGGCACGGCGGAGGTAGGATGCGCCCTCCCTACCGACGACGGAGGTTGTTCGATGCCTGCTCCCTCACCCTTGCAACGCGCGACAACGTTGGGGCTCAAACTAGCGGCGACGTTCGCCTTCATCGCTCCCCTTCTCACCCGCATCACCCTGGGGAACGCGTTCTTCCTCACCGGCCGGGGCAAGCTCGCGAACTTCGACAACACCGTCGAGTTCTTCGCGTCCCAGAACATCCCGTTCCCCGCCCTCAACGCGGCCTTCGTCTCGCGGCTCGAGTACTACGGGGGCATACTGCTCGTCCTGGGCCTGCTCACCCGCATCGTCTCCGCGCTCCTGGCCTCGACGATGGTGGTCGCGCTCCTGACCGAGCGCGCCCAGTTCTTCGAATCGTGGAAGCCGACGGGCGAAGTCGGCCCCATGGACATCGCCTCCTGGGTGTTCCTGCTCCTCCTGACCTGGCTCGTGCTGTACGGGCCGGGGCTGGCCAGCCTGGACCACTTCCTGGCGCGCTGGCTGGGAATCGAGCCGCCTCAGCGACCGCCCGCGAACGCGTCGTAGATCATCCGCGAGATCCGCCCGGCCAGCACGACCGCCTCGTTGTCCGGGCCGTCGCGCGTGTCCGCGACCTGGCGGGCCTGGATGGCGATCACGTAGCGGCCGCGCGCGGTGGTCACGATGGCCACGTCCCCGCGCACCGCGCGCTTGACGCCCGCCGCGTCCGGATGCTTCTCGCTGTCCCATCCCGGCTTGTTCGCGATCAGGACGTCGTCCGTCTCCGGCAGCGAGCGGGGAATCATGGTGCGGAAGGCCTGCTCGCGCATGATCGCGATCATGGCGTCGGAGGACGCGCGGTCCACGATCTTCCCTTCCGCGATCAGCTCCATGAGTCGCGCCAGCTCGCGCGGGGTGGCCACCCCGAGGCCGAACTCCTTCTCCTCTTCCGGGAAGACGTCCGGGTGGCCGTCGCGGAAGGTGGGCCGGAAGATCTTCGTGCGCGTGATCCCGTAGGAGACGAGCCGTTTGTCCACGTTGGCGGTGCCCACGAGGTTGACGAGCACGTTCGTGGCCGTGTTGTCGCTCACCGTCATCATGAGGTCGAGGAGATCGCCCACGGTGAGGACGAGCCCTCCGTGCAGGCGCTGCAGCACGCCGGACCCGCCGACCTTCACGGTCTCGTCGACGGGGATGGTGTCGTCGCGGCGGATGCGGCCCTCCGCGATCTGATGGAAGACCTCGACCATCACTGCGACCTTGATGACGCTGGCGGTCGGGAACTGGGTGTCCGCGTTCACGAACACGGTCTCGCCGGTGACGAGGTTCTTCGCGGCCACACCCATGGTGCCGCGCAGCGACCGCGCCGCCTCTTCGACTCGCGATTGCAGAGTTGCGGCGGAGAGCGGCGCCGCCGCCATCAGGAGCAGGGTGACGAGGACGGCGAGGGGACGGTCGAGGCTCATGGCCCGTAGTATGCCCGAGCGTCCGTCCCCTCCCCGGTCAGTCCAACTCGCCCTCCACGAACCATTCGTCGCGCAGCCGGTCACGGAAGATCCGGTAGAGGCCGCCCGCCGCCAGCGCGACGTCCCACTCCTCGCGGCTCCAGGCCACGTCCCACCAATCGCCGGAGGCGCGCCAGGGCCCCGCGCGCTCCACCACTTCCCCACGCACGCCACCGGCGGAGACGAACGCGGGCGCCGCGCCGCGCAGGGCCACCTGCGCGGGCAGCGGAGGACGGAACACGCGCAGGGCCAGGCGCGGACCGGGCGGGCCGGTGAGAGCGGCCCCGCTCACCGGCCCGGGCGCGAACGTCTCCATCACGAACGCACCCGGCCGGTGCGAGTCCACGAGCGCGGGCGCGCCCGCCCGTCCGGCCGCCGTCCAATCGTGCAGGCGCGCCATGGTCTCGGCCAGGCGCTCCGGCGAGGGCTGGGCGGGATCGAGCAGCGAGAACTGGACGGTGCGCGCCGACGTCGGCTCCGCGCGCACGGTGAAGGCCTGGATCGATTCGTCGGGGGGGTGCGCCTCCAGGTCGAGCAGCATCAGCGTGCGCCAGGTGCGGGCCTCCGCCGAAGGCGCGGCCGGACGCAGCGCGCGCCGGTGCCGCCGCCCGTCCACGAGCCCCAGGTCCAGCTCCATGCCCGCGGCGCGCCGGCCGCGCTCTTTCAGATGCGCGCACAACGGCTCGAGCACGCGGGCGAGGAGGAACGAGAGCGGCTCCAGGCCGTCGATCGGCCATTCGAGCTCGAGGGTGGACGCGAACGTCTCCGGCGCGGGCGTGGGCACGAGCGGCGCTTCGTCCTCGCCGCGCGCGAGACGCCGCAGCCGCGGGCCCTCCACGCCGAGCCGCTCGGCCAGTCCGCGCGCGGGCAGTGCACCCAGGTCACCGAGCGTGCCGAGCCCCCAGCGCCGGAAGAGGTCGCGCCGCTCCTCGTCGAGGTCGAGCAGAGCGAGAGGCAGCGGGGCCAGCGTCGCCGCCTCCTGCCCCGGAGGGACGACGGTCAGCCCGTCGCGGCCGCGGGCGGCGACGAGGGCGGCCACGCGCGTCCCGGCCAGGGCGATGCGCAGGTCGCTCCATCCGCGCGCGTGGGCAGCGGCCAGCAGCGCACCCGCGAGGTCCCTCGGCGTGGCCCAGACGCGGCCGAGGCCGTGGAGGTCGAGCAGCACCTCTCCCGGCGCGAGGGACTGGACGCGCGGCGTGAACTCACGGGCGAGGTCGAGGAGCGCGCCGTCGGGAGGCGGGACGGGGGCGAAGAGCGCGCCGAACATGGCTCATCCCCCGCCGCTTCAGGAGCAGGCCTGCAGCTCCACGGTCGCGCCGCGCAGGCCGCGCCGGGCTTCGCGCACCTCGGCCCCGACGCCGCGCAGCAGGCGCGCGGGGGGCGCGCCCGACCACCGCGGCGCCGATGCCTTCATGGCGAGGGCGGCGCCTCCCGGACCGTGGGAGACGTGTCCGTCCGCGATCAGGATGAGCGCGCTGGGCTGGTCCTCGATGAGACGCTGCAGCCGGATCCAGGTCGTGCCGGGCAGGCGCTGGCGCGCCGTGGCCGGGATGCCGGCCAGATCGAACACGACGGCCTCGAACAGCCCGGAGCCGAGCAGCGTGCCCACCGCGGAGACCGCGGGCAGCAGCGTCTCGCGACCGCGCCGCTCGCCGCGCAGCCACAGGAGCCGGGCGAGATGGACGCCGGCGGCGGCCGCCGATCCAGGATCAAGACGATCGGCGGGATCGACCCAGGCCACCAGCGATCCCGCGCGGGTCAGCCGCGCGGCAAGGGCGAGGACGAGGGCGGTCCGGCCCGACGAGACGGCGCCGTGGACTTCCGAGATCTGGCCGCGCGGGAACCCGCCGAGCAACAGCTCATCCAGGCCGGCGATCCCCGTGCCCAGCGCGCGGCTGCGCGGGTCCTCGCCGCGCAGCAGCGGCTCCTCCGCCTGCAAGCGGCGGGAGCGCAGGAGGTCTTCGAGCGCGTCCTTGATGGCGGAAGCCATTTCGCTTTTCTTTCGCCATGATGGTCCGTGCAGTAGGGAATGTCAAGCCACCCGCCGGCCGGCGACGAACAGATGGCCGTACCACACCTTCGGCCGCAACCATTGCAGGTACGTGAAGCGCCGGGCCAGGGGCTCGACGTTCCGGACGTCGACGTGATCGGCCTCGAACCCATGGCGGCGCATCAGCTCGATCACTTCGGAAAGCGTGTACTCCCGATTGTGGCGGCCGTAGGGGCCGTGCGGCGAGTACCCGTCGTAGACGTTCCGGCCGAGGGCCAGGGAGTAAAGCTTTGGCAGCCGGGTGGCATTGGGGGTAGAGATCACCAGGAAACCGCCGGGCTTGACGATGCGCGCCATCTCGCCGACGGCGCGATCCGGATCGAGCAGGAGGTGCTCCAGGATCTCGCAGAACAGGACACAGTCCAGGCTGCCATCCGCGTACGGAAACGGGTCGGCCTCGATGTTGAAGTGTGCGTAGCGGAACTCGACCGGCTGGCCGTCGAGCGTGGCCGCGTGCGTATGCGGCGACTTGTCGAGAGACTCGCCGAAGTAGTTGGCGAGCTCCAGCTCGAAATCGAAGCGGCGACGCAAGAGAACGGTCAGGAAGTAGGGATTCGACCCGAGCTCGAGCACGCGGCGCACGCCGCGTGCGTGCAGGCCGGCCATGATGTCGGCGACGACCCGAATGCGCTCCCATCCGTCTTCCAGGTACCGGGCCTGCTCGGCGGGATCGCTGAAGACGCCCTGCAGGCGTCGGACGTAGTCGCGTTCCTCCTCGAATGGCACCCGCCGATCTTACGACGTCAGTCGCGCGTCAGGACCTCCTGGAAGTACGCGAGCGCGCGTGAATCGCCTGATTGGCCGAGCCAGAACATCGCCTGCTTCCGCACCTCGGGATTGCGGTTCGTCTTCGCGACCTGGATCAGCATGGGCACGCCTTCTTCTTTCGGGAGCTGGCTGAGCGCGAAGACGGCCTTCTTCTTGACCTCGGTCTCGGGATCGTCGGCGATGGCGCCCGTGATGGCGGCGACCGCCTTCTTCCCCGCTTTCTGCCCCAGCCAGAAGAGGGCCTGGCCGCGCACGTGCGTGCTCGCGTCCTTCTGCGCCACGCGGATCATGGCGTCCACCGCTTCCGGCACTTCGCTCTGGCTCAGCGCGAACACGCCCTGCGCGCGTACCTTCTCGCTCGGGTCCTCGCGAACGAGGCGGTCGAGCGCCTCGTAGCCGCGGCGGCCGCGCATGTTGCCCATCCAGAACGCCGTCTTCTTCCGGATCCGTTCCGGCTGCGCGGGCGCGAGGAAACGCTCGAGCACGTCGTCCGCCGCCGGCCCCTCGTGCACGGCGATGGCCATGAGCGCGGAATCCGTCACCTTGTCGCGGCCCGATGTCTCGCCGGTCGATGTGACGAGAGACGCGAGCAGGGCCAGGCTCTCCGCGGGCTTGACGCCGTCGACCCAGGTCAGCGTGCGGCCACCCGCGTCGATGCCGCAGCCGAGCGAGACCACGCGCACGCGGCCGATGCGGCCCTCCGTCGCGCGCAGGAGGACGACTGCGGTCTCGTCATCCATGGTGCCGACGTCGTCGTCCGAGTCGCGCGTCGAGAACGATCCGTGCTCCTCGATCCGGCAGGCACCGCCCCGGCGATCCGATCCCTCCCAGGAGTCGAAGCAGCACATGTCGTGGTGGCCGGCCGCGGGAACTTCGTAGCCGAGCCAGCCCGGCGCCGTCTGCGCGGCCGCCCAGGCCCGGACCGTCTTCTCGAAGCCGGCCGCGGCCGCCGACTGGGAGACGACCGGCGTGTGCGTCAGGCGCGGAGGCGGCGCGGCCAGGGCGGGAATCGCCAAGAGGACGGAGACGGGCACGGAGAGGCAGACGGGGAGACGCGCGCTCATTTGTTCAGGATCTCCATCATGTAGTCCATCGCTTCCTTGTTCCCGCCCAGCAGCGAGAGCTGCTGCATGATCTCGCGGCGCATCTCGGGGTCCTTCTCCGCGCGCGCGAGCTGGACGAGGGCGTGCGCGTTGCCCTGGATGAAGAGGCCGCGCAACGCTTCCTTGCGTACGGCCGGATCGCGGTCGGACTGGTAGAGGGCGACGAGCGCCGCCCCCGTCGAGTCCTGGCCGAGCAGGCCCAGCGTGCGCACGGCCGTGCGGCGCAGCTCCGGGTTCGTCTCCGTCTTGGCCAGCTCGGCGATCCGGTCTCCGGCCCCGCCGACGAAGAGGGCCTGGATGATGTCCTTGCGCGCCTCGACGGACGGATCGCTGCGATAGAGCTCCCACAGCTCGGCCGTCGCCCCCATGGGCCCGAGCTGGCGAATGGCTGCGCGCCGCATCTCCGGCGACTTCTCACCGCGCGCGGCGGCCAGCACACCTGCCTTGTTGCCCGACGTCATGTAGGCCTGGAGCACGGCCTTCTTGATGTCGACGTCCTCCGTCGAGGCGTAGATCTCTTGGAGGACTTGGCGGCTCTCGTCTCCGCCGAAGAGGCCGAGGTACTTCACCGCCGTACGCTGCATGTCCGGATGCGACTTGCCGCGGGCGATTTCCGCCACCACCGCCCGTCCGCGCGGCGAGCCGCTCTGGGTGAGCACGAACAGCGCGCGGTTCCGCAGCTTGGGCGATGCGCTGGGGTTGCTGAGGAACTTCTCGAGCATCGGCACCGCCTGCTCGGCGTTGGTGCTGAGGAGCGTGTTGATGGCGATCAGCTTCTCGTCGTCGTTGGACGCGCGCTCGGGCGCGGGAGGCTGGCCGGAGGCCTGCTGCCGGATCTCCTGCTCGAGGTTGTCCGCCTCCTTGATGTATTTGCTCTGGGGCGCCGTCTTGCGGAGCTGGCCCAGGGTGGCCAGGGCGTCCGCGGGCCGTCCGGCCTTGCGCTGCGCGTAGGCCTTCCAGTAGAGGCCCGCATCCGCGCGGCGGCCGCCCATGCTCACCACGGAGTCGAAGGCCTCGATGGCGCGATCCCAGCGCTCCTCGTCCAGCGCTTCCGTCCCGCGCTCGTAGCGCTCGTCCTCGCGGCTGGCCCGCTCGTCGGCCCGCGCACGATCCCGGTCCTGCCGTGCCTGCTCGCGGTCGCGCTCGGACTCTTCGCGGGCGCGCTCCTGGCTGCGCTGGGCCGTCTCGCTCGCGCGCTGGCGGTCTCGCGAGGCCTTCTCCTGCGCGTCGTCCGCGGCTTCCGCGAAGTCCTGCGCCCGTACCGAAGGGGCGGCCAGGGCCAGCGCGACCAGCACCGTCATCCATCCCGTTCTCATCAATTCACCTCAGGAAACGACATGGGTCCCCGCCGCCGTCTTGGTGGTCGCCTTCTCCTTCTCGCGCACCTGCGTCTCGATCACGCGCACCCGGAAGAGCAGCCCGCGCGATTCGATCCGGCTCCGGATATCCGCGAGGTCCGACGGGCTCAGCGACGACGGCCGGTGCGCGACCTCCACCAGCAGCCGCTCCAGCTCGTCGAGCAGGCTGGCCATGCCGGGCTCGCCCGCCCGCACCACCGTCTGCCGGTAGAGGCGGTTCGCGCCCACCAGCTCCTCCGCGTATTGCTGCTGGGTGGAGATGTCGACGGGCTTGCCGTCCGCGCCCGCGTTGACGAGCTCGACCAGCAGCATCTCCGACCGCTCGAGGTGATCGCCGACGGCCACGAGCAGGATGCGCTCGCGGGCGGCCGCGGAGACGGGCGCCGCCGCCTCGTGCGGCCAATGGCGGCCGAGGAGGAAGGCCAGCACGAGCGACGCGGCCAGTCCGATCGGCGCCCACACGCGCCGCATCTCTCGCCGTCCGGCGCGCGGACGCGCCGGCTCGAAAGACACGACCGGCGCCGCCTCGAGAAGCGGCCGCAGGCGCGCCCAGACCTGCGCCCCGTAATCCGCTCCGCGCTCGGGCGGCTCCGGCACGGGGACCGCCTCGAGGTCGCGCCGCAGCGCTTCCAGGGCCGCCCGGCAAGCCGCGCACTCCGAGAGATGGGCGACGGCCGCCGGATCTTCCGCCTCGCCGAAGTGATGCAGGACCAGCTCCTCGTCGGTCAGGTGGCTCACGTCGTGATCCCCCAGCGCGCCTGCTCGCCCAGGGCCTGGCGCAGCTTGCGCACGGCGCGGAAGACGCTCTGCTTGGCCGCGCTGGCATCGAGGTCGAGGGCGCGCGAGATCTCCGCGATCGACATGCCTTCCACGTGGCGCAGGGTGAAGGCCGACCGCTCCAGCGCGCTCATGCGGGCCAGGGTCGCGCGCAGGCGGCGGCGTACTTCGCCTCCCGCCACCAGCCGCTCCGGCGAGGGGTCGTCCGCCGGCACCGTCATCGTGCGGTCGCCGTCCGGACCTTCCGTGCGGTCGAGTCGATCGTCGTGACGGACGCGCGCGCGCAGGAGGTCGTAGGCGCAGTTGGCGGCGATGCGGTGGACCCAGCTCCCGAACTGCGCCCGCTCCTCGAAGGCGGACAGCTTGCGATAGGCCTTCAAGAAGGTTTCCTGCACCACATCCTCCGCGTCGTGCTCGTTGCCCGTCATGCGGAAGGCCAGCCGGAAGACGCCGCGGCTGTGCCTCTCCACCAGGAAGCGAAAGGCCTCGGTGTCGCCGCCCCGCGCACGGGTGACGGCCTGCGCCTCGTCCTCGCCTCCCACCATCCGCTCCGTTAGACGATCGATGCCGCCGGCGGTTAGGTCGTTCCCGGGCCGGGTCATGGGCCGCAGAACCCGGTTTCCAGCCGCCTCTGCCACCACTCCCCGGTCCGCCTATGGGTCGCCAAGTCGCTGAACCGGTAGTCGTAGAGGAGGGCCCGCACATAGCGGGGCGGGCGGTCCGGGAACGGATTTCGATCGAGCAGGCCGAGGACGGAGGGCGAGCCCTCCCGAATGCGCTGGAACAGGCCCTGGAGCCAGGGGCTGTCGTCGCATGTCCCCAGGGCGGCGAACCACATCTGCCAGTCGAGCCGCGGCTGGTGGGGAGCGACGAACCCCGGCCGGCGCTTCGGGTCGCCGGGCTTGTAGCGGAAGTCGTAAGCGCGCCAGTTCTCGCCGTCTTCGCTGCCCTCGACGACGATCTCGGGCCGCGTCGTGGTCATCACGGCAAAGAGGCCGTAGCTGTTGACAGAGCGGAGCGGCGACACCGCGCGCGCCAGCCACACCGCTGGCCCAGGCCAGGGCAGGCGGACACGCAGCGTGGCTTCCGAGAACTGGATGGCGGAGACGAGCGCCAGCACGGCCACGAACGGAGCCAGAACGGCGCGCGGCCAGTGCCCGAACACGGTCGCGGACGGCGCGTCCGCGGCCGGACGCCAGCGCGACGGCAACAAGCCGGCATCAGCGAGGAACACGCAGAGAGCGACGCTGAGGAGGTTGAAGAACGCGTAGTTGCCGGTGAGCGCGATCAGGATCTGGAAGCCTACGAAGCCCGCGAGGGGTACCCGGCGCCAGCGTCCGGGGAGCCAGATGAGCCATGGCAGCACGAGCTCGATGGCGAACATCACGGCCACGGCGAACATGTGCGCGCTCGCCGGCAGATGGTGCGCGTAGAACCCGACCCAGGTCGGCAGGGGCTGCGTTTCGTAGTGATATTCGAGCGCGGTGAGGCCACGCCAGGTGGGATCCCCGCTCGTCAGCTTGACGACACCCGATCCGAACATCAGGCGGAACAGCAGCCAGCGGTACATCCACACGATCAGGAGGGGCGGGAGGCCGGGGCGCCGGCGAAGCACTCCACGCGGAGCCAGGAAGACGGCCAGCAGTCCCGCTTCGAGGAGCAGCACGTCCCACTGGAACGAAAGGAAGTCCTGGCCGGCCACGGTGAGCGAAAGGTAGAGACTCCACAGCCCCAGCATCACGAGCGGACGGGCGCGGCCCAGGACGGCGAGGACGGCGAGCACGGTGCCGGCGGCGCAGACGAGGTGCAGCGCGGCGTCGCCATCCCCCAGCCAGAAGACGGTCGGCAGGACCCAATAGCGGGAGGGCCCGAGCCGTTCACGCGCGAGCGCGAGGAGATCGTGGATGGGCAGGATCCCGCGGAGGCCGACGAGGCCTTCGGCCTGCACCCAGAAAGAGACGAAGGCGATCAGGTACACCACCCCCAGGAGCCGGAGGAACACCTCCCGCATCCACTCGGAGGGCTCGGGCCGGGGGGAGCTCGCCTCGCCCATGAGCCGATGATCCCACGCGCTTCGCGCCGTGGCGGAGTTATGCTGTTCGCCTGGGGCGACTTGGAGGTGGGGCCATGGCGGAAGACGTGAGGGTGGCGCGGAGACCCCACGACAAGCACGCGGTGCACGCGCGCCTCGTCGAGCGGCTGCAGGGCAACGCGGAGGACGTGACGCGGATGGTCGCGGGGCTCTCGGAGTCGGACCTGGCGCGCCGCACGGTCGCGGACAAGTGGTCGGTCAAGGAGCTGGTCTGCCATCTGGACCGCATCCATGAGGTGTTCGACGACCGCGTGACCGCGATGCTGGAGCACGACAACCCGAAGCTCCCTCCCTACGAGCCCGACGGGGACGCCGCGTTCGACGACCGGGTCAAGCGCTCGACGGCGGACACCGTGGTCTCGTTCCATTTCCGGCGCGAGCGCCTCATCGCGCGCCTCGAGGAGCTGCGCCCGGCGGACTGGCACCGGCCCGGCCAGCACCCCGAGTACGCGAACTACGACGTGCACTTCTGCGTCGAGTATCTCGGGCACCACGAGGCCCACCACCTCTATCAAATGTTCCAGCGGCGGGCCCCGCTCGGAGTCATCCCGCACTAGCGGCGCTTCCAGATCAAGCACATACGGCGGCCCTCGGCCCTGGCCCGCGCTTTGCACTATTCCGCGCGGCACAGGGTAAGCACCCTCGGGAGGGCCGATGCCAACGCAAGTCTGGCGAGCCGGAGACTATCGAATCTGTCCGTCGTGCGGGACGCGCCACAAGGTCCAGGACCTGCGCTGCTCGCGCTGCCACACCGTCCTCGCCGGCGCGCCCGTCAAGCATGCGGCGCCGGCGCGCGTCGTTCCCATCGCCCCCCCCAGCCGGGGGATGCGAGCCCTCGTGGCCGTGGGCATCGTCGCCGCCCTGGCCGCCGGCCTCTGGGTGCGCAGCCTGTTCCGCGGCGCGGCGCTCAACGATTCGGTCGAGGCGTCGACGGTGGCGGTTCCCGAGGTGGCTCCCGAGGCGGCGCCGCCCCAGCCGACCTGGACACCGCCCGCGCTGAGCTACCCGCCGATCGTGGGCTACAACCAGGGCGCTGCGTCGGGCGTTCCGTCGAGCATGGCCCCGCTCGCGATCCAGGGGGGCCCGCTTCCGACGAGCGCCCCCGTCGCCACCTCGGCCGAACCCACGGGCATGACGTCCATCGCGCCTCCCAGCGAGCCTACGCGCAAGACCGCCTTCACGAACGACGACCTCGTCCGCATGCGCGGGCAGGGCGCGCCGGTGGTGGCGATGCCGGCGTCGTCCGTGGCTCCGGCCAGCGCCGCCGCCGTCCCTGTCGTCTCGAACGAAGCTGTCCAGGACAAGGCACGCGAGTGGACGAAGCGCGTGCGCGACGCCGAAGACGACGTCCAGGAGGCGCAGGCGAAGGTCCGCCGCGCCCAGGCCGAAGTCGACGCTCGCCGCGCGCATGCCCTGGCCGTGGCCAGCGACGCCGACGCGCACGACAAGGCCCAGCGCGACGTGACGGACAGCCTGGAGGACCTGGAGAAGGCCGAGCGCAAGCTGTCCGAGAAGCAGCGGGACCTGGACGAGACGCGCGAGAAGGCGCGGGCGGCGGGGATGCGGTTCGAATAGACAACGACAACAACGAACACAACAACGAACAACGTCAAACGGAAATCGATCGGCTCGATTAGCGAAGAGGTTGTGGCCAGGTCGGCAAGCCAGCTGCGAACGATCATCTGTTCCTCCGGGCCGTGGCGCGGCGAGCTCTCTCTCGAAATACGCCGCCGCGATCCCGAACGAAGCCCAACGCCGCCAGGATCGCTTCCACTTCCTCCACAGCGCAGCCCGCAACGGTCGCCAGCTGCGGCAACGCCAAGTGCCTCCCCTCCCGGTTCCCGCGTCTTGCTTCCGCCGCGAACCTTTCTGCGCGATCCGCCCTGATCGCGCGCGGCCCCGCGGGCAGGTAGCCGCACGCGACGTAGAACGCCGCGGGCACACGGGAATCCATGCGCACCGACGGCGCCCCGGCCAGCAGCGGCACCGATCCCGCGGCGCGATGCACGGACCATAGCAAGGCACGCAGCCGCACGGCTTCCGGGCGCAGCAGCGCCGGCGCGAAGACCGCGAGCCGGCCCAGGCTGATCCCGCGGCGCGACAGCTCGCGGCGGTCCGCGGGCGTGAGGGCGGCGAGCTGGGAGGAGACCTCGCGGCGGACGACGGTACCCAGTCCCGCGCGCCACGCGAACAGGAGCCCGCGCACGGGCGGGGAGAGGTCGGAGCCGCCGTCCTCCGGGGCCAGCGTGGGCAGGCGCGCGCGCAGCTCGCCCTCCACCCACCCGGCCAGGCGCCGGCGGACGCGCTCGCGAAGGGCCGGATCGAGCAGGTCGGACGGAAGGGGCTCGACGCGCGGCGTGAGCGGTCCCTCTCCGGCCAGCAGCCGCCCCACGGGCGCGCCGCGCCAGAGGATCTGTCCCTCCGCGCCCAGGACGAACGTCGCGGCCGTCTCCTCGGCCAGCGTCCGCACCCGCTCGCCCATGTGCGCACGCAGCGCGCGGTTCGCGATCGCGCGCAGCCCGCGCGATTCTCCCAGGCCGGGATCCGGCTCGAAGCGCAGGCCGAGGAGACGGCCCACGGCGAGCCCCTGCACGCGCACCTCGCCGTCCTCCGCGACCTCCACCACCGCGCCCTCGGGTGAGAGGCGCGACACGACGGCGGCGCCGCGCTCCACGAACTGCTCGGTGAGCCGCTCGTGCAGGGTGTCGGACAGGCGGTCCTCGACCGCGCGCGTGCGCTGCTGCCAGTGCGCAGGATCGGCCAGCCATCGGTTGCGATGCGAGACGTAGGTCCAGGTCCGGATGTGCGCGATGCGCCCGAGCAGCGTCTCGACGTCCCCTTCCGGGCGGTCGAGGGCGGCCACCTGGGCCGCCACCCAGTCCTCGGGCAGGCGGCCCGCGGGCGAGCGCAGGTGCTGGAAGATCTGGGCGAGGAGCCGCGTGTGGGCCTCCGTCATCACGTTGCGGAAGTCCGGCACCTGGGCCGCTTCCCAGAGGAGCCGCACCGTCTCCGGCGAGTCCGCGAGGCGCCGCACCTCCGGGTCCGCGCCGAGGGCGGCCAGCGCGCGATGGTCGTCCGCCTCGCGCATGCGCACGAGCACGGGCGAGGGGGGCCGCCGCTCGAGGCTCGCCAGCAGGGCCGCGGGCGAGGTGAAGGCGAGGTCGGGGTTCCGCCAGAAGATGCGGTCGAGCGGCTCGAAGTGGTGTCCCTCCACCGCCGCCGCCAGACGGTCGTCGAAGGGCCCGAGGTCCAGGGTCGGTCCGAACGTCCCGTCACGCGTGTGCCGGCCGGCGCGGCCGGCGATCTGGGCGACCTCGGCCGGGCGCAGCGGTCGCGGGCCGCGGCCGTCGAACTTGCCGAGGGCGGTGAAGGCCACGTGGTCGATGTCGAGGTTGAGACCCATGCCGATGGCGTCGGTGGCCACGAGGTAGTCCACCTCGCCCGCCTGGTACAGCGCGACCTGCGCGTTGCGCGTCCGCGGCGAGAGGGCGCCGAAGACCACGGCCGCTCCGCCCGCTTCGTGCCGCACCCGTTCTGCCACCTCGTAGAGGTCGGCCAGGGAAAAGACCACGATGGCGCTCCGCCGCGGCAGCCGGTCCAGCTTCTTGTGCCCGGCGTAGGTCAGGGTGGAGAGCCGCTCGCGCGTGATGAACGCCGCTCCCGGCACGAGCTGGCGCAGCAGGGGCCGGATCGTCTCCGCGCCCAGGAACATCGTCTCCTCGATGCCCCGCGCCCGCAGCAGGCGGTCGGTGAAGACGTGGCCGCGCTCGCGGTCGGCGGCGAGCTGGATCTCGTCCACGGCCAGGAACTCGACCCGGCGGTCGAGCGGCATCGCCTCCACTGTGCACACGAAGTAACGGGCGGCGGCGGGAACGATCCGCTCCTCCCCCGTGATGAGAGCGACCGCCTCCGCGCCCCGGAGCTGTACGAGACGGTCGTAGTTCTCCCGCGCCAGGAGCCGCAGGGGAAAGCCGATCATGCCCGTGCGGTGATCGAGCAGCCGTTCGACGGCGTGGTAGGTCTTGCCGGTGTTCGTGGGCCCCAGCAGCGCGATCACGGCCGGCATGTCCCATTATGCGTAGAATCGCCCCCTCGATCGGAGGTTCCATGGCCGCCCTTCCCGCCGTGCTCTGCCGCCGGACCGCCGCGTCCCTGCTGGCGGCTGCGCTCGCCGCGCCGGCCGCGCCGGCCATCGCCGCGGGCCGGCCCATCACCGAGACCGACCTGTTCCGGTTCACGTGGGTGGCCGATCCACAGATCTCGCCGGACGGCCGGCGCGTCGCGTTCGTTCGCGTCACCGTGAACGAGAAGAAAGACGGGTACGACACCGCGATCTGGGCGGTAGACGCGGAAGGTGGACGCGCGGCCCGGCCCCTGACCTCCGGCCCCCAGGACCTCTCGCCACGCTGGTCGCCCGACGGCCGGCGCCTCGCGTTCACGCGCGCGGTGGAGAAGGCGGGCAAGCTCCAGCCGCCCCAGCTCTACGTGATGACGATGGACGGGGGCGAAGCGCGCGCCTTGACCGAAGTCCCCAAGGGCGCGTCGTCCCCCACGTGGTCTCCGGACGGCCGGATGCTCGCCTTCACCAGCACCGCGAACCCGAGAGACCTCGAGCGCGCCGGGAAGAAGGGCGGCGAGGCCGACGAGCGCGAGAGCGACGTCCGGGTCGTCACCCGCGCCGTCTATCGCAACAACGGCCGCGGCTTCCTGGATGCGACCCGGCCCGCGCACGTCTGGACGATCGAGGTCCCGGAGACGGGCGACAAGGCCACGCCTCGCCAGGTCACCTCGGGCGAGTTCGAGGAGACCTCACCCGCTTTCGCGCCCGACGGCCGCGCGCTCTTCTTCGTCTCGAACCGGGTCAAGGAGCCGTATTACCTCACGCCGGACAGCGACGTCTTTTCGATCCCGGTTGGCGGGGGCGAGATGACGGTGGCCGCGAGCATCGACGGGACGATCAGCGAGTTCGCGCTCAGCGCCGACGGCAAGCGTCTCGCGTTCCAGGGGACGCCCCGGGGCGAGCCCGTCCGCTCCTACGACCAGCCGGAGCTGTACCTGACCGACGTAGGGTCGAAGGCCGCGCCTCGTCTCCTCACGGGCGGTTACGACGGCGACGTCGGAGCCGGTCTCACGGGTGACCAGCGCGCGCCCCGCGGAAGCCTTTCCGCGGGCCCGATCTGGAGCCGCGACGGCCGGTCCCTCTTCGTCCGCACCGCCGATCACGGGCGCGCGAACCTGCAGCGGGTCGATGCCGCCAGCGGGAAGATCGAAGCCCTCACCACCGGCGACCAGGAGATCGTGGCCTACGACGCGACGCCGGACGGGGGCCGGCTCGCCCTCGTCGTCTCCACCCCGACTGAGGTGGGCGACCTCTACGTCCTGGACGCGACGCAGGTAACGGCGCTCCGACGCCTGACTCGCGTCAACGAGTCCCTCTTCTCCGAGCTGCAGATCGGCACGCCGGAAGAGATCGTGTACCCGAGCTTCGACGGCAAGAGCATCCAGGCCTGGATCCTCAAGCCGCCGGGCTTCGATCCGGGCAAGCGTTATCCGCTGATCCTCAACATCCACGGCGGGCCGCACGCCGCCTATGGCGCGACCTTCGACCACGAGTTCCAGTGGATGGCGGCCAAGGGATACGTCGTCCTCTATCCGAACCCGCGCGGGAGCACGTCCTACGGGCAGGACTTCGGCAACGTCATCCAGTACCGGTATCCGGGCGACGACGCGAAGGACCTGCTGGCCGGCGTCGACGTGCTGGTCAAGCGGGGCCTCGTGGACGACAAGCAGCTCGGCGTGACGGGGGGCAGCGGGGGCGGGGTGCTGACCAACTGGATCATCACGCAGACGAGCCGCTTCGCGGCCGCCGTCTCCCAGCGCTCGATCTCGGACTGGGCCGGCTTCTGGTACACCGCGGACTTCTCGCTGTTCCGTCCCACCTGGTTCAAGGGCGCACCGTGGGAAGACCCCGCGGACTACGCGGCGCGGTCGCCCATCACCTTCGTCAAGAACATCACGACGCCCCTCATGCTGATCGAAGGCGAGGCCGACCTGCGCACGCCGCCCGCGGAGGGGGGCGAGCAGCTCTTCCGGGCCCTCAAGTACCTGAAGCGCCCGGTGGTGATGGTCCGCTTCCCCGAGGAGAGCCACGAGCTGAGCCGCTCCGGCAAGCCCTGGCACCGCGTGGAGCGGCTGCGCCACATCGTGGGCTGGTTCGACAAGTACCTGCTCGGGAAGGCCGTCGAGGGGTACGACCTGCCCTAGCCGGCGGCTTGCCCGCCGGTCACGAGCGCGGTAATCTATCCGTTTGGTCGTGGCCGCCGGCTTTCTGGCTGGGCGTGGGGCCGCCGGCCGGGAGGGACGGGATGATGTTGCGTAGCGGTCGGACGGGTCTGCTTGCGTCGTTGGCGGTCACGATGTTGTCGTGCGGGGGCGGAGGCAGTCCTTCCGCGCCGGCCGCGGGCACGGCGCCCAGCGCGGCCGCACCTTCACCCACCCCGACCACTGCACCGTCCGCGTCCGCCTCGCCCGCTGCCACCGCGTGCCAATACGGTATGGGCGATCCGGACACGTTCTGCCTGCGCAAGAACGCCGCCCTCCTGCCGGACGTGGATGCCGCCATCGACCGCGTCGTCCAGCAGCATCCGGACTGGTTCATCCTCACGGACCAGAACGGGCCCGGCGGCTACAAGGTGCTCAAGCCGGCCGAGTACTACCAGGGCGTGACGGCGTCGCTGCAATCCGCGGGCTTCTGCGCGGAGACGGACACCGTCAGCGTCTCCGTGCGCAACGGGATCGACTTCAGCGAGGACTACGACATCCTGCTCGGCACCGGCCATGTGCGGCGCGGGCAGGGCAGCTACCGCCAGACCTGCACGCCGCCGTCCTTCCCGCTCGACGCCTCGCAGCTGATCTCGTACATTCGCGTCGCGTTCTACAGCATCCGCTGCCCGGAGGGCGTCGCGGTCCCGCGCAACGCGGAGGACAGGCTTCCCCTCGGCTGCACGGGCTTCGTCACGGCCACGCCGAAGACGAAGGACAACCTGGACGTGAAGCAGGGGCTGATCGGCACCCAGATCGACTGGACCTTCGAGCAGGAGGGCGAACACGTCCGCCTCAACGACTTCGCGGACGTCCCCTTCAACAAGATCCTGTTCGGCGCCAACGCCGGCCACTGGCTCCTCTGCGCGACGGTCAAGGCCTTCAAGGGCTGCCAGTTCGGCGAAGTGGTCGAGCCCACCCCCGCCCCGTAATCGCCAAACGGACGGAGACGGAGATAACAAGCCGACCGCAGAGTACGGCGGCGCTGCGCAGCAGCGGCGCCGTACGAGGGGGTTTCAGGGGGGTCGCGAATGCCCATCGCGAATGAGGCGTGAGTGCCCCCCTGACTTGATACTTAGAGCGATCGGCGCCCACGGCGCGCCACCCGAGACGCTAGGGCTTCGGAATGTGTATCGTCTTGCTGATCATCAGCGACCCTGACAGCGCGTAGAGCAGCGTCAGCGGGTGGAGGTCCCAGCCCGCGAGGCTGACCGTGCCGCCGGGAACCGCGTTGTCCACCGCTCCTCGCCAGGCCAGCGCCATGATCGCCAGCACCAGGAAGACGCTGGTCGGGATGGGCGTCCCCTCGAAATACGTGACCTTGCCCGCTTCCTCCGACATCCTCTCCGCGGTGATGTTGTAACGGGCCAGACGGCTGATCCCGCAGCCCACGAAATAGAGGAGGACCAGGCAGTCGAGAAGGCCGGTGAGCCCGACCGCGAAGCCCAGGCAGGCGGGGGCCACGCCGAAGCTGATGACGTCGGCCAGCGAGTCCAGCTCGCGTCCCATCACCGAAGCCTGGTGCCGCCAGCGTGCGACGCGCCCGTCCATCACGTCGAAGAACAGGGCGAGCACGATGAAGGTCCCGGCGGCGTAGACCTTGCCGATGGACCCCGCGCGCACGTGGTCCATCGAGAAGAAGATGGCCGCGGTGCCGCAGGCGCCGTTGGACAGGGTCAAGAAATCCGCGAGGTGGAAGTCGCGGATCATCGAGAAGTGGCGCTTGCGCGGCGCGGTGTCGGTGCTCATGATGTTTCGCCTTCCAGGCTAACATGGGGGGCTCGGCCGCTCGTGAACATGGACGCCATCTACCGTAGCGACATCAACCGCGACGTGCCTCCGGCCCGGGCCGGCGAGTTCGCCCCCGTGCGCATCGGGCCGCTGCGCGTGTGGCCGCCGGTCGTCCTCGCGCCCATGGCCGGCGTGACCAACCCGCCCTTCCGGACCCTCTGCCGCCGGTTCTTTATTGACGACCCCTCGCTCGGCCCCACGTTCTCAAGGCGCCTCGCCGGCAGTGAATGCCGGCGCGGCGGCGAAGGAGACCTCGCTTCGGTGTCGAAGGCCGGGCTCTATGTGAGCGAGATGATCACGGCCCGGGCCCTCGTCGAGGGCAACCGCAAGACGGTGCTGATGGCGAGCTTCGGGCCCGAGGAGACGACGCGCAGCCTCCAGCTCTACGGCGTCGATCCGCACTACGTCGGGGAGGCGGTGCGCGTGCTCGTCGGCGAAGGCCGCGTCGACCACATCGACATGAACTTCGGCTGCCCCGTCCGCAAGGTCACCAGCAAGGGCGGGGGCGCGGCCATCCCCGTCAAGCCGCGCCTGCTGCGCGCGATCGTGCGCGCGGCCGTGGCCGGCGCGGGGGCGGTGCCCGTGACCCTGAAGTTCCGCATCGGCATCGACGAGCGGCGCCACACGTACCTCGACTCCGGACGCATCGCGGAGGACGAGGGCTGCGCCGCGGTAGGGCTCCACGCGCGCACGGCCGCGCAGCTCTACGACGGGCAGGCGCGCTGGGACGCGGTGGCCGAGCTCAAGCGCGCGGTGACCACGATCCCGGTCCTCGGCAACGGCGACATCTGGGAAGCGGAAGACGCGCTGCGCATGATGCGGACCACCGGCTGCGACGGCGTGATCGTCGGGCGCGGGTGCCTGGGCCGGCCCTGGCTCTTCCGGGACCTGGCCGACGTGTTCGACGGACGCGCCCCCCGGAACCCGCCCGACTTCGGCGGAGTCGTGGACGTGATGATCGAACACGCGCGCCTGCTCGCGGCCTGGCTGGGCGAGGAGGGCGCCATGCGCGCCTTCCGCAAGCACAGCTCCTGGTACACGAAGGGATTCCGCGGAGGCGCGCCCCTGCGCGAGCGGCTCATGCACGTGACCCGGGTGGACGAGCTGGAATCGATCCTGGCCGGCGTCGATCGCGCCCAGCCCTTTCCCCCCGACGCGATGCGCGTGGCGCGCGGCAAGACGGCGGGCACGCAGAACGTCGCGCTCCCGCCCGGCTATCTCGACGACCTCGACGACGCCACGCCGCCGGGCCGCGACGCGGAAGCGGCAGAGTCGGGCGGCTGAGCCTCGCCCGCCGAGGACCCGGGCGCCGCGAGCTGCTCCTGGCGGCGTCGGCGGCGCTGTTCGCCCTCGCCCTGCCCGTCGTCGTGGAGGGCGCGCTCCGTTGGTGGCGGCCGACGCCGTGTCCCAGCGCCGCGGCCTCCCAGCTCATGGCGTGCCTCCACACGTATTCGGAGACCTACGGATGGGAGCTGCGTCCGGGCATCGCGCTGGCCATTCCCGAGGGACACATCACCATCGACGCGCAGGGCCGCCGCGTGGGGACCGCGCCCGGCCGCACGCGGGCGCGGCTCGTCTCCCTGGGTGACTCGGTCGCCTTCGGCCTCGACGTGGACGACCAGGCCACGATGGCGGCCCAGTTACGCACGCTCGTGGAGGACCTCGACGTCGTGGACCTGAGCGTGCCCGGCTACGGCACCGACCAGGAGCGGATCAAGCTCGAGCGCGAGGGCCTCGCGCCCGCGCCCCAGGTGGTCCTCCTTCACTTCTGTCTCGCCAACGATCTCGCGGACAACGCGCTTCCCGTCTTCCTCTACGACGGCGTGCATCCGAAGCCGTACTTCCGCCTCCAGGGTGGCGCGCTCGAGCTGCACGCCGAGCATCTCCGCCTGGCCCCGGCGGCGCGGACGGCGCTCTGGCTCTCCGAGCACTCCGTCCTCTTCAACCTCCTGGCGCCGGGCCGGGGCGGACGCGTCCTGGCCGCCCAGGCCGGCGGCGCCGAGAGCGTCCACTGGCAGACGCGCTACAACGAGGTCATGGCGCGGCCGGAGCCGCTGGTGGAACTGGCCGGCCGCCTCATCGAGTCCATGGACGATCTCGCGCGCGGCGCGGGCGCGCGCCTCGTCGTCGCCGTCCATCCCACGCGGCACAGCTTCGCCGAAGGCTCGGCGCCGGCCGCGGAGCTGCGCGCGCGCCTGGCCGCCCGGGGCGTGCCCACCGTCGACCTCGCGGAGAGCTATCGGGCGCGGGGCCTCGCCCTCGCGGATCTGGCCACGGACGGCCTCGGCCACCTGAATGCACGGGGACACCGCGCGGCGGCGGAAGCCGTCCGTGACGCGCTGGTGGAGACGGGCGCCCTCAGCGCTTCGCCGCCACCTCCACGGTCTGCGGAATGAGCAGGTTCATCCGGCGGGCCGCGTCGTAGCGCTGGGCGACGTCGTCCCAGTTCCACAGGTTCCAGACCGCCTCGAAGAACTTCGTCTTCTCGGTCTTGTACTGCAGGTAATACGCGTGCTCCCAGGCGTCGATGACGAGGAGAGGCACGCCCGCCTGGGCCAGGTTCGACTGGTGGTCGTAGATTTGCGAGCACAGCAGCCGGCCCGCCATCGGCTCGTAGACGAGGGCGCCCCAGCCCGAGCCCATGATCGTCCCCGCCACCTCGGTGATCTGCTTCTGGAAGCCGTCGAAGCTGCCGAAGTCACGCGTGATCGCGTCGGCCAGCTCGCCCTTGGGGCGTCCTCCGCCCTTCGGCATCATGTTCCGCCAGAAGAGCGAATGCAGGACGTGTCCGGAGAGGTTGAAGGCGAGCGCCTTCTCGAGCCCCCCGAGGCGCGTGTAGTCGGACTTGTCGCGCGCCTCGTCGAGCTTCTCGAGCGTCTCGTTGGCCTTCTTGACGTAGGCGGCGTGGTGCTTGTCGTGGTGGAGCTGCATGATCTGCCCCGAGATGTGGGGCTCGAGGGCGCCGAAGTCGTATTCCAGATCGGGGAGGGTGTACTTGGGCATGATTCCGTCCTTTCCTGACGCGGCCCCCGTGCGACGGGGCCTGTTCCCATCCTAGCCACGGCGCGCGGCGCGGGAAGGAAAGGGCCGCCGAATCCCGGGCCGCTCAGCGGCGCGCGAGTCCGAGGGCCTGGAGCACGGGGGTGGCCATGGCGGTGGTGACGAGGGCCATCAGCACCATCATCGTGTAGACGGACGGCGTGAGGACGCCCAGCTCGAGGCCCGCCCCCAGGATCACGAGTTCCACCAGCCCGCGCGTATTCAGGAGCACGCCGAGCCCCGTCGCCTCGCGCCAGTCCATTCCCGTCGCCCGCGCCGCCATCATCGACCCCACCAGCTTGCCGCCCACGGCCGCGAGCAGGATCAAGCCAAACGCGGACCAGGCGGCCGCTCCTTGCAGCCAGCCGACGTCGAGCCGCAAGCCGGTGGAAGCGAAGAAGAGGGGCAACAGCACGACCGAGGTCACGGCCTCCAGGCTGACCTCCAGCCCCTGTCGCAGGTCGTCCCGCCGGGGCATGACGATGCCGGCCAGGAAGGCGCCGAAAAGCGCGTGCACGCCGATCGCCTCCGTGACCGCGGCACAGGTGAGCAGGCATACGACGGCCACGGGCAGGAAGGCGGCGGGCGAGCGACTCACCAAGCGCTTGAGGACGGGCGGAAGAAGGGTGAACGCGGCAGCGGCGAAGGCCACGAGGAGAAGCACCGTGCGCACGAAGGAGGCGCCCCCCGTGGCCGCCCGCACGTAGGCGGTCACTCCCGCCAGCAGGCACCAGGCGGAGACGTCGTCGACGGCGGCGCAGGCGATCGCCACCACCCCGATGCGCGTCCGGGTGAGCCCCTGCTCCTCCAGGATGCGCGCGAGCACCGGGAAGGCGGTGACGCTGAGGGCCAGGCCCACGAAGAGCGCGAAGGCAATCGGTGAGACCTGCGGCGCGAATCGCGGCCCCACGTGCGCGGCCACCGCGAGGCCAAGGGCCAGCGGAACCACGATGCTGACCGGGCTCGTCACGAGCGCGGTGCGGCCGGACGCGCGCAGCATCCCCAGGTCCAGGTGCAGGCCGACGAGGAACATGAAGAAGAGCAGGCCCAGGTGGCTGACGGCGAGGAGCACGGGCAGGGTCGCGGGAGGAAACAGCCAGGTGGAGAAGCGGGGCGCGAGGAGTCCGAGCAGCGACGGTCCCAGAAGGATCCCGGCGGTGATCTCTCCGACGACGCGCGGCTGGCCCAGGCGGGCCGCGATCCAGCCCACGGCGCGCGAGGCCGCGACGATGACGACGAGCTGGACGAGGAAGCGCTCGGGGTCGAACACGCGCGGGCAAGCCTACAACGAGGCGCGTTGTACACTGGCGCCCGCCTCGGAGCCGAGACCATGAGATGCGCCGCGTTGACCCTCGTGTTCGCCGCCGCCGCTCCCGGCTACGCCGCGGCCGCCGAGCGCCAGGGCGTGTCGTTCCAGGAGGTGCTCGCGCTGCCCGCGACACCCGCCACCGCGCTCATCGCCTACGGCGCGGCTCCGACGCAGTTCGGCGAGCTGTGGGTCCCGCCCGGGCCCGGTCCCCATCCCGTCGCGATCGTCATCCACGGCGGCTGCTGGTCCGCCGAATACGGCGAGGCCCACATTCGCCCCGTGTGCTCCGCGCTCGCCCGTGCGGGGGTCGCCGCCTGGTGCCTTGAGTACCGGCGCGTCGGCGACGCCGGTGGCGGCTGGCCGGGCACGTTCGCGGACGTGGCCCGTGG
>Ga0111538_10002819_pt1 | contig 24412 bp, 21 predicted proteins | sample SoiMethybrSBSTD1_FD_79669 | JGI IMG/M metagenome (GOLD analysis project Ga0111538, IMG submission 79669) | Bulk soil microbial communities from a Populus tree surrounding site in Tennessee, USA - Soil MetaG P. TD hybrid SBSTD1 (version 2)... | ecosystem: Environmental > Terrestrial > Soil >...
AGTGATTGGGACTCAATTCCAATTGGAATTGAATCAATATTAGTCTTTGTCTATGTAATCTTCTTTTTTTATCAGAATTTTCGTAACAATTACGATCAATTTATCTACGATCATAACTGCTTTTGTTTATCAATCGGAATAATGATTTACCTGGGTGGAACCTTCTTTTTTAATTTACTTGGCAACTATATAGATCATAGTGATATCGACAAATATTGGTTTTTAACTCACATAGCAGACATTATAAAGAACATCTTTTTTTGTGTTGCCTTAATAGTGTATAGCCGCAGCAACCTGCACGAAAAACTATTTCATCATTCATCCGTACCATACCTCGACCTCGATATGAATTAAACCCACTCCACCCACAACCCAATATGTTTTTACTTCAAGCCAACAACCCATCCTCCGGAGTCTCCTCCGTGCTGTTTATCGGCACCATGGGTATGCTTGTGCTTACAGTGGGCCTGGTATTATTCATCATTTTTCACCAGAGAAGGGTTGCCCGCTACCAGCGCACACTGCAAAAAATGGAAGAAGAACAGCAAAAGATATTGCTGGATGCCTCTATCAGGTTGCAGGAAGAAGAAAGACAACGCCTCGCGGCCGATCTTCATGACGATGCGGGACCATTGCTCGCAACTGCCAGGCTTTACCTCAACGAAAACCTGGTTAACCAGGATAAGGCTACACAATTGCAAGCCATTTTCCAGGCAAGACAGATCATTGACGATACCATTCAGCTGGTACGAAACATCAGCCATAGCCTGATGCCGCCGACGTTGAAAAACTTTGGTCTCGAATCAGCCATCAACGATGTATTTCAAAAGATCAGTGGCTCCGGCAGCATGAACGCCAGCAGCCGTTTTCATGATTATAAAGACCGGCTAAAGCCCGAAAAAGAATTAATTATTTTCCGCATCGTGCAGGAACTCATCAACAATATCTTAAAACACAGCAGTTCCAGTTTCATACATCTTACACAAAACGTGCATGGGGATAAATTCTATCTTCGCATTCACCACGATGGCAGAGGTATTGTACAGAGTGACTTCGACAAGCTGAACAAAAGCAATGTGGGTCTCGGCCTTAAAAACATCAGCAGCCGCCTGAAAGTAGCAAAAGGAAGCATTTATTTCGAGAAAGATATATCACAGACCTATTATAAAATAACCATCGAGTTACCTAAAGACGAGCCGTACGAATAGTTATATATTATTTTGCTAATTTCACCTATCTGAACTATGGGAATTATCAAGGTAGCGATCGCAGACGACCACAAAATCTTCCGGAAGGGAGTCATCCTTTCCTTACGGCCCTTCACCAATATCAAATTTGTGCAGGAGGCTGAAGATGGTGATGACCTTATCAGCCATATTTCCGAATCAGAACCCGATGTGGTGCTAATGGACCTGCGCATGCCAGGCAAAGATGGGATTGAAACCACCAAAATCATCAGCAAACAATATCCCGCTATTAAAGTACTCGTGTTGAGCATGTATGAAGACGAACGGTTTGTTTATCACCTCATGGAAAACGGGGCGAACGGGTACATGCTGAAGAATGCCGACCCGCAGGAGATCCGCAGGGCCATCATGGAAGTCTATGAAAAAGGATACTATCTCAATAATTTCGTCAACCGTATATTGTTGAAGAAGTCGCATTCGCGCCAAAAAGTTGTTCCATCCTTAAATAATGAAGTCACCTTAAGCGATAAGGAAAGAGACGTGCTTCGCTTTATCTGTATGGAATTTACCGCCCAGGAAATAGCGCAGAAAATGGAGATCAGTCCAAGGACCGTAGAAGCGATCAAGGACCGTTTAATGGAACGCTTTGGCAGCAAGAACACTGCAGGCCTTGTATTCTTCGCCGTAAAAAATAACCTGATTGACTAATAGCGGTCCGGCGCCTCCAATTTCATTTCCGGAATTTCTCCATCTACAATTAATCTTCCGGCTGTCTTTGCTTTAATTTCTTCTGTAGTTACACCCGGAGCCCGCTCCAGCAGTTTGAATCCATTGGGAGTTACATCCAATACAGCCAGGTCAGAAACGATCTTCCTTATGCATTTCACACCGGTCAGCGGCAATGTACACCTCGGCAACAGTTTGGATTCACCCTTCGGATTGGTATGCATCATGGCGACGATAATATTTTTAGCGCTTGCCACAAGATCCATGGCCCCACCCATGCCTTTAACCATCTTCCCCGGTATCTTCCAGTTGGCTATGTCTCCCTGTTCGCTTACTTCCATAGCCCCCAACACTGTAAGATCAACCTTACCGGCACGGATCATTCCAAAGCTCATTGCAGAATCAAAAAAAGCAGAACCCTTTATGGTGGTAATGGTTTGTTTACCTGCATTGATCAGGTCAGGATCCTCGTCGCCTTCCAGTGGAAACGGTCCAATACCCAATAAACCATTTTCACTCTGCAAAACAACCCTCACTCCTTTCGGAATATAATTAGCAACCAGCGTCGGTATCCCGATGCCGAGATTTACATAATAGCCATCCTTTAATTCCTGTGCAATCCGGTAAGCTATTTGCTCTTTTGTCAATGCCATAATTAAACTCCTGTTAACTTATTTGACCTTTCTCACTGTTCGCTGCTCAATTCTTTTTTCATAGTTGACTCCCTGGAATATGCGGTGAACATAAATTCCCGGCGTATGAATATTATCCGGATCGAGGTCGCCCGCTTCAACCAGTTCCTCCACCTCGGCAATCGTGATCTTTCCGGCCATAGCCATCATTGGATTGAAATTCCGGGCGGTTTCTTTGTATACAAGATTACCTTGCTCATCGCCTTTCCACGCTTTAACGATAGCAAAATCCGATTTAAACGCATATTCCAGCAAGTAGTCCTTGCCATCAAAATTCCTGACCTCCTTGCCTTCTGCAACTTCTGTTCCCACACCCGCAGGCGTAAAAATAGCCGGCATACCATAGCCTGCAGCCAAACAACGCGTGGCAAGCGTACCCTGTGGAATTAACTCAACTTCAAGTTCACCGCTTAGTAATTGCCGTTCAAACTCGGCGTTCTCTCCTACGTAAGATGATACCATCTTTTTCACCTGCTTCTGCTGTAGCATTAAACCGATTCCAAAATCGTCAACACCGGCATTGTTTGAGATACACGTAAGCTGTTTTGTTCCTTTTCTGACCAATGCAGCTATACAATTTTCAGGAATGCCGCAAAGCCCAAAACCGCCAAGCATCAACACCTGACCATCCCTGATGTCATTAATTGCTTCATCAGCATTGCTCACAACTTTTTTCATATAGATTCGATTATCTGATATTGGGAAGATAACATTTATTGCAATACAGTATAGAAAACAGAAAGCAATCCAACTATTGTCATAATGCAGCCAGATAGTCAAAGCTTTTCTTTAAGTTCACTTCGGGTTGTGCAACCATATCCTGCTCCACAATAAAATGTTGTACGCCGTTTTCTTTTGCTTTAGGTAGTATCGTCTTCAAATCTATTACGCCACTTCCCGCTGTAGTCATGTATGGAAACAATTCAATCCATTGTTCCGGGCTGCCACCATCGCCTGAAAACTGAACCTTCTTTGACATGTCCTTAACGTGCATAAGACGGTACCGGTTTTTGAATGATTCAAGATAAGCTACCGGGTCGGCGCCACCTGCAGTTGTCCAGTACAGATCCATTTCAAAGAATACAAGGGATGGATCTGTTCCATCAAGGATCAATTTAAGTGGAATCTGTCCATCCATTTCTTTCAACCCATAGCCATGATTATGATAGGCGAATTTAATGCCCGCCTTTTTGGCTGCCTCACCGATCTTGTTGAAGGTATCAGCCATTTTTTTGTAATCATCCAATGTTTTTCTATTCTCCCCGGGAATCGCAGGCAACGTCACAAATTCCGTTCCGAGCGCAGCAGCGGCTTCGCCGAGGTTATCCATGCGGCTTTGCAATGTTTCAAGATCGGAATGCATAGAAGGAGCAGTCATACCATTTAGTTTCAACAAATCTTTCACTTCATTTACTGAATGACCAAAAAAGCCGCTTCCTTTAAAGCCAAGCGAGGGCGTAATTGATTCCCAGGTTTTTTTCTCCGAGTCCGGACTGAAAGGATAGGGACCATACAATTCAACTTCCTTATAGCCCATTTGGGAAAGCATGCCCAATGTGGCGGCAAAATCTTTTTCAAGAAGTTTGGGCAACGAAAAAAACTGTATACCGATTTTATCAATTAGCTTCTTTTGTCCCATAATTTCTGATGAAAATAAAAGTCCGGCAGCTGAGCATGCAGCGGATTGTTTAATAAATCGCCTCCTGTTCATATAGCAACTTGTTGTGGAAATGAATGACTGCTGTGGCATCATGCCGTGCCTCGCAAATGTATCACTTTGCTCACGAATGACTCTAACTGTCTCCCTTAAACCGGTTTGAGTGGCTTCGTTTTCCTTATAAGTTTCTTTCTAAGCAAACTATCAACGGGCCTGGTTGTGGATTGATGCTGCAACCGCATAGAATCCCTTTTTTTGAATGCTGAGTCAGCAGGATACCTGCCCGCACCCGGAGTGATAAATTTCCTGGCAAGCGTATCAAGCATATCTTTCATGAGGAGCGGGTTGGCCTTGTAATAGGCAAAACTCTTTTCAAATGTTGCCTTGTCCGTCTTATGAATTTGAAAAACCTTATTGTACCATTTCTGGCTTTCAGCTATCTTATCAATCGTTGAATCTTTTGTAAAAACGTAAGCTTGCAAAAATTCGCTGGCCCGGATCATGTCCCACATCACTTCCCGCATCTGCTGTTTGGGAAGTATCCCTCCAGGGACCTTTTCTTTATTCGCGCAGGACTGTAACAACAAGAAGAATGTAACGATCAAAAAAGAACGCATCATTTTAGTTCTTTATACGCAGTAGTATTGGTAATATCCAGTTTTGACAGGATGTCCCGTATTCTTTTTTTAGTATCCCCGTCCGCATGGCTGAAAACTTTCACAAGCTCATTACTCTTTCCCTGGAAAAAAAACTGCATGATCATTGAATTCGGGTTTTCCGTGTTTACCGTATTCAGAAAGTTCAGGCAATTGGCAACGCCTTCGCGGGCTTCCTTTTCGTTTTCATAATACCGGTCAAGTCCAAGCCGGTAGTAAGTATACAGCGCATCATGTACCAATGCAAAACGATTATTCGTCAGGTTTTCTGCGAGCCAATAACGATTGCGGATGTCTTCGAATGAGCGCCACCCCGTAATGTTAGACCCCTCGGGCGCATTGTTGACAATATTCCATGCCTTCTTAAAATAGACGTCTCCCCCGCGCAAAGAGAAGGACCCATAATCGAATCCCAGGATTATATTAGCGTAATAAGCGAGGATAGCCGGTAAATTAGCTGCAGACGGGTCATTGCCCTGAACCCTGTTTTCATTAAACTCGATTGGTTGATATTCCTGGTAACGAAATACGACATCGTCATCAAGCACATTTATGATCGGCGATTCATAGCTTGTACTATAAACAGGACGCGCGGCCTGAACTGTAAGCGAACCGCGATATAAATTATTTCCCAGGTCCTCTTCCAGGTTCAATAAAAAATTGCACTGAATTTTTTCATTAGGTTGAAAGTCATCCGGGGTCCACTTACGATTGTTCATGAAATTTGTTATCGCTGTCTGAAGTGTCGTAAATATTTTTTTGTCTACTTCAGTACTGATCTTGCTCGACAAAACCGTAAACCGGGCCTGTATTTCCTGTGCTGATAGCAAATGTGCATAAATGACAATACTAAAAAAAAGCAGCCCTATTCTTTTAAGCATAAAATGATTTTATGATGACATCCACAATATCTTTTGCGACTTCATCTTTTGACTTGGTTTCAAATTGAACTTCCTCACCGCTTTTTTTGAAAATTGTAATCTTGTTTGTATCATGACCAAAACCCGCGCCGCTATCATTTAATGAGTTTAATACTATCAGGTCGGCGTTTTTTTCAACGAGCTTCTTCTGCGCATACTCTCTTTCATTAATCGTTTCCAATGCAAAACCTACCAGGACCTGGTTCTTTGTTTTGATGGCTCCAAGGCTCTTCAAAATATCTTTTGTTTTGGTCAATTCCAGCGTAAGATTATTCTCTGCTTTCTTGATTTTTTGTGCGGCCTTGTTTACGGGAGTATAATCCGCTACGGCAGCCGACATGACAGCCAGATCGGTTTTTCCAAAAGCCTCGTGACAGGCATTATACATCTCTTCCGCGGAATTTACCCTGATCAACCGGATGCCATTAGCCGCTATCTTTTGAGAAGTTGGACCCAGCACCAGTGATACATCGGCGCCGCGGCGAGACAATTCTTTTGCGATAGCTATTCCCATTTTTCCGGATGAGTGATTGCCAATAAAACGAACGGGGTCAATAGCTTCGTATGTGGGGCCGGCCGTTACAAGGGCTTTTTTATCGCGCAGCGATTGCTCTAAAAAAAAATTATCGTCCAGGAATTTAATGATTGCTTCGGGCTCGGCCATTCTTCCATCGCCAAATAAGCCGCTGGCCAACTCACCATGGTCAACCGGTATTATCGTATTGCCGAAAGATTGCAGCCGTTGCAGATTTTGCTGTGTGGCCGGATGATGCCACATATCCTCATCCATAGCCGGGGCAACAACTACGGGACAGGTTGCGGAAAGATAAGTTGCCAACAAAAGGTTGTCGCACTGGCCATGAGCCATTTTCGAAAGCGAATTACAACTTAAAGGAGCCATCAGCATTAAGTCGGCCCAACGACCCAGCATTACATGATTTGCCCAACTCTGCTCATCGAAAAGATCGACAAGCACCGGATTATGGCTGAGTGTAGATAAGGTCAGGGTTGAAACAAAATCCTTTGCTGAGGGTGACATAACCACCTTTACTTCAGCGCCGGATTTGATGAGCAATCTCACCAGGTAAATTGCTTTGTATGCAGCAATGCTGCCGGAAATGCCCAATAATATTTTTTTCCCTTTTGTCATCAGCTGTAAAATTATCTCATTGGTTAATAAAATGCAAAAGCGACCCGGTTAAGTCCGGGCCGCCAAATATTTCATGAGCAAATCAGAATTAATCAAACAACTGATCCTCTCCCTTACGGAAGTAAACTTTATCATCCATGAACTCCTGCGTGGCCAGCAATGCGGGATTCGGCATCCTCTCGTATGCACGTGAGATTTCAATCTGTTCCTTATTTTCATGAATCTCTTCGAGGCTGTCGGTATGACTTGCAAATTCATCGAGCTTATTGTGCAGCTCCTCCTTCAATGAGATATTTATCTGGTTGGCCCTTTTAGCAACAATTGCGATAGATTCATACAGGTTGCCTGTTTTTTTCCTCAGGTCGTCAAGGCTTTTGGTTTCAACATTATTGGCAATGCCCGCGCTTAGCTGGCGTCTTAATTTGCTCATTTTTTAAATTTTTATTATTGATTTGGATAAGTTGAGGTAGTAATCGGCTTCCTTTTTCAATTTACTATCAGGAAAACGGTCCGTAAAATCTTCGCATTCGTCAATCACCTTTTCGTACCGCTCATATTTTTTTTCCTCGATACTCATTTCTGCGTACTGGTAATAGGATTTTATGATCATTAATTTGTACTCATCTGCCTTCGGTGATTCAGGATACCCATTCAGCAATGTTGTAAATGCCACTCCTGCTGCCCGGTACTGTCCCATGTCGTAATACAATTTGGCACCTCTATAGTCTTTGAGTTCCAATTTACCCCTGCATACATCAATGATATCCGCGGCCTTCTTATTCCTCTCCGACCCGGGATGAGTATTGATAAAAACCTGCATCATACCCATTGCCTTTATCGTATTCGTCTGATCGAGCTCGGCCTTGGGTGACTGCTTATAATAGCTGTACGCCCTCATAAAATCCATCTCTTCAGCATTTGAACTATTGGGGAATATTTCCAGGTAGGTTTTGAATAGATTTTCAGCATTCAAATAATCAGCCTGGTTATATGCGCAATAGGCATACTTGTAATAAATGTCCTGGAACTCCGGCCTCGTCTTATAATATGGCATAATATCCTCATAAAGCATCTGTGCCTTACTATATTTCTCCTGCACAAAATATTTCTCAGCCATCCGGAGCTTATACTCAGGATCCGGGTTTTTCATCACTTTACTTATACTCTTTGAACAAGCCGACAGCAGAAACAGGCCAATTAAAACCGGGATATTTCGCATAAAGGAGTGCAAAGTTAATAGATAACCGACAAATCTTATTTAAAAAAGATCAGGAGCCAAGGGATGGCCGTTAAGGTTTTGATAAAGAGAAGTCTGGACATTTAGCTGTCCCACACGAACTTGATCTAAAAAAAGCCTCCCGCAATATTGCGGGAGGCTTAGTTATCAGCAAAAGTAATCACCAAATTATTATTTCTTGCGAAGGTTCGGGTGCGGAGGAGCCACTGTATTTGGTCCTTCTTCACCTTCAGCTGCACCGCGAATGTCAACCGTATCGCAGTCCCCGCCTTCCTCGCCATATTTAAATATGAACCGGTCAGCGCTGATTCCTTCTTTTTCAATCAGGTGAGTGATCACCTTATTTACATGATCCCAGCTCAGTTGTTGTTCTTTCTTATTAGATGAGCAATAGCCAATCACAACAACTTTACATTCAGGATTATTACGAAGTCTTGAGGCAACATTCTGCAATACAGCTTCATTGTCTTTGCTCAAAGAGTTAGATCCCTTCTTGAACGAAACACTTGGTAAAGCGCCCAGTTTTGTAGCGCAGTCAGGTCCACCGCCACCTTTGCACAGATCAGGACAATTTTCGCAAGTCGGACATGGGCACTTACCTACGCCATCAGCATCAACGGGCTGACAATGCGTTGGGGTGATCAATTCCTTGTCTTTTGAATCGGGAACTCCATCACCATCAGTATCGCGGCTTACGCCCTTAGTATCAACCGGCACGCCAGCAGGAGTTTGCTCCTGGTCGAACTGGTCTGTAACACCGTCGCCATCAGCATCAGGCAAAACTGGTTTGGGCAGCCTCATGAGGCGTGGGTTGCGGATTTCGCTGTATGCGTAATCCAATGGATTCAACCAATATAAAGGTTCAACTGCCTTTTGGCCGATGTTATAGTTAAGACCAAGGGTTAAATAGTTGTAAGAATCATAATCGCGGGTGAGATCGCCTTGTTCGGCCCATTGCTGACCATCGATCAGATCATCCTTTGCAAAAACAACTCTGTCCTCCAGGGCAATGTTGAAGCGGTTATTTATCTTATAAGCAATACCACCACCTAATGTACCTGCAGGTTTAAATGTATCATCGAACATTTTTGGGCGAGTGTCGCCATGAGTTTCCGCCTGGCTTTCGTAAGAATCATCCATCCTGTCCTTTAAATCGTTCTTTGTATCCTTACGATTTTTGTAATTATTTCCCGCGATGCTGTTGAAATCGGCCTGGTAATTTCCGCCACTATCATTTAAAGCATTGACTTTTGTGTCATAAGTCATACCGCTTATACCCACAAGAGCATAAAAGTTTATTCCTGTTTTCGCCTTATGGAAACGGATATTATTTAATGTAAAAATGCCCTGTAAAGACAGTTCATTTATTTTGGATTTGTAATTCGTGTAGATATTACCGGTATACCCATTTTTAAACCATGGCGTGCTTGCGGGATAAAAAGAATTTTGTTTCCAGTTCAAACCCTTCGCCGTACCGTTCATGTATTCAAGGCGCATTGAAAATACGTAACCGAGTGCTCTTCTTACATGTAAACCCCATCCAAACGTTGGAAAAATTGCGGGAACATCTCCGCTTACTGTTGTCGCGCCAATCTTTACGCCAATTTCCCATTGATTGCGGGGCTTCGCAGGATAATCACTTGTTCCGTTGAGAAACTCAGTATGTTGAGGCATTCTTTTGTTCGGAATAACAGATGAATCGCTCACATCATAGCCGCCGGAAGATTTTACTTGCGCCAATCCAAATGATGCCAAAAGGCAGAAAAACACTGCCAGAAGTGTGTACTTTTTGCTTACCATAACTAAGTATTGAATTGTGAAAACGTGTCCTAATAAAAAGCAAAAATAGGATTTGAGCCATAAATACCAAATTTTTGTGAAAATTATTTCATTCAGTTAATCTTATTTTTCAATTACTTAGTCGAAAAAAATGCCCCTTTTGGGCATGCATCAATGATTAAATTTTTGCGGCGTAAATTGCCACATTTAGTAATATGAGTCTTCCGGTCGGACTAATAAGTAATGAATTAAAAATTTTTGAAACCCGTTTCAGGGAAGCCGTAAAAAGCCAAACGCCCCTATTAGACCGGATCATGCGGTATATCGTCAAACGCAAGGGAAAACAATTACGTCCCATGTTTGTTTTACTTTCGGCCAAGCTCTGCGGTGAGATCACAGAGCCTGCTTACAGGGCCGCATCGCTCGTTGAATTACTGCATACGGCAACCCTGGTCCACGACGATGTGGTTGATGATTCGCTCGAAAGGCGCGGCTTTTTTTCTGTGTACGCCCTGTGGAAAAATAAAGTTTCGGTTCTAGTTGGCGACTACCTCCTGGCAAAGGGCTTACTTATGTCCCTTGATCATAATGACCACCGCATACTGCAAATATTATCCGACGCCGTACGCAAAATGAGCGAAGGAGAATTGCTGCAGATCGAAAAAGCACGATCGCTGAACTTAAATGAGGATGTATATTTTGAAATTATCCGTAACAAAACAGCTTCTCTTCTAGCCTCCGCCTGTTCGGCCGGTGCGTGGTCCACGAGTAATGACGACTCCATCGCCGAAAAAATGCGCCTGTTTGGTGAAAAAACCGGCATAGCTTTCCAAATTAAAGATGATCTTTTTGACTATGCAAGCGAAAACGTGGGTAAGCCCACGGGGAATGATATTAAAGAAAAGAAACTTACGCTACCATTAATTTATACACTAAATAATACTGACAGGAAAACGCGTCGCGATATCATTTATATTGTAAAAAATAAAAACCAGGATAAAGAAAAAGTGAATTGGGTTATCAGGAAAGTGAATGAAACCGGGGGCATCGGTTATGCCACGGAAAAAATGAATGAGTACAAGAAAGAGGCATTAAACATCCTTTGCCAGTTTCCTGATAACGCGGCCCGCAAGGGATTGGAGGAACTCGTGCTCTATGTAACAGATAGAAAGTATTGAGAAAATAAATTCAGGCAATGCAAAAGAGGTGGTCGATACAGGTAGACGATAAGCAACGAACAAATTCATTGCACCAGGCACTGAAAATTCATCCTGTTCTTTGTAAAATTTTGTCGCAGCGCGGAATTGACAATTTTGAAAATGCAAAAGAGTTTTTCAGGCCAGGCTTAAGCACATTGCACGATCCATGGCTCATGAAGGACATGGATAAAGCAGTAGCGCGAATAATTTCAGCAATTAATTCCAATGAAAAAATCCTGGTGTTTGGCGACTACGATGTGGACGGTACCACAGCTGTTGCATGCATGTACCAGTTCCTGAAAACATTCCATGATCATGTTGATTATTACATTCCAAATCGCTACAAAGAAGGATATGGAGTAAGTAAAATGGGGATTGATTTTGCAAAACAAAACGATTTTGACCTGATCGTTTCGCTGGATTGTGGAATCAAATCAGTTGAATTGATAACTTATGCCCGAAGTTTAGGGATTGATTTTATAGTCTGTGATCACCACATGCCGGATAGTGAATTACCTCCTGCAAATGCTATATTGAATCCGAAGCAAAAGAACTGCAACTACCCATACAAGGAATTATGTGGATGTGGCGTGGGTTTTAAATTGATAACGGCACTTGCTGAAGCCATGAATCTTCCCGCGGAACAAGTGCACAGGTTTCTTGACCTGGTAGCTGTTGCTATAGCGGCGGACATTGTGCCGATCACCGGTGAAAACAGGGTATTGGCTTATTATGGATTGAAAAAAGCAAATGAAAATCCAAATTTTGGAATCCGGGCCCTTAGCCAGTTAAGTGGTTTACGTGGCGCAATGCACATCAACAATCTTGTTTTCATTATTGCTCCGAGGGTAAATGCGGCAGGAAGAATGGATGATGCGAATAAGGCTGTTCGCATGTTTGTCTCCGAAAGTTATGACGAAGCTCTGCACTATGCTGAAATGCTGCATAGCGACAACACGGACAGAAAAGAAGCTGATAGCAGCACTACGCAGGAAGCATTGGCGCTGATAGAAGAAAATATCGAATGGGTAAACAGCAAATCCACGGTATTATATCAACCCCACTGGCATAAGGGAGTGGTAGGAATTGTCGCTTCGCGGGTCATTGAACGATATTACCGGCCAACGATCATCCTCACCCAGTCCGGCGAATATGCAGCGGGTAGTGCACGAAGTGTTCCGGGGTTTAATCTTTACGAGGCCATCCACGCGTGTAAAGATCATTTGCTGGGTTATGGAGGTCATTTCGCGGCAGCCGGCATGACACTTGAAACCGCCAATATAGAAGCTTTCCGTTTACGATTTGAAGAAGTAGTAGCATCAACGATAAATCCCGATTTGCTTATTCCCGAAATTGTCATTGACGCGGAAATCAGTTTCAAAGATATTACCTGGCCTTTCTACAACATTCTTTGCCAAATGGAACCTTTCGGTCCTGAAAACCTCAGACCCGTCTTTATTACAAGAAATGTGGTCGATACTGGTTATTCCAGGGTTCTCAAAGAACAACACATTCGGTTTTCGCTTCGCCAGGATAGCTTCAATTTTACAGGCATTGGATTTAATATGGCCGACAGGTTTGGTATACTGCAGGCAAAACAACCAATAGACATTGTCTTTAAAATCGATGAAAACGAATGGAACGGAGAAAAAAACCTTCAAATAAGGGTAATTGATTACAGGCTTTCCTCTTCTGACAACTGACCGGTTTTTCAAAAATTTGTTCCCTACAAATCAGGCTTTTGCAAGCTTGGCTGGCGCCCGGGCGTTGCGAAAATATGAACCTCGTGTACAACGGTTTAACCGTTTCCTTCCTTTCCCTGATATGACTAAAATAGTTGACTCTTCGGGTCTTGAATTTAACTTCTTATACCTATCTTTGCCGCCCCGTAACCAAAAATGGTTCGGTCGTAACACATTTTTAATCACAAACACACGTAAATGAATAATTACGAATTGATGGTGATTTTTACCCCTGTTCTGAGCGATGAGGAATTCAAAGCCGAACAAAAAAAATTTGCGGCCTTGGTCACCGAAACCGGTGGATCAGTTGTTGCCGAAAATCCATGGGGACTGAAATCACTGGCGTATCCTATTCAGAAAAAGACCACCGGTCTTTACTGGGTAATGGAATATACTGCGCCATCCGACTTCAATGAGAAGCTGAAGATCCAGCTTCTTCGTGACGAATCAGTGCTGCGGCACCTTTGTACTAAACTCGATAAATACGCCGTCGAGTACAATGCCAAAAAGAGAAGTGGTGTAAAAACCGGAACTGAAAAAGCAGTGGAGGTATAACAAATGGCAAAGAATGAAATCAAATACCTGACGGCGATCAAGAGCGACAAAAGAGTAAAGAAATTCTGCCGGTTTAAAAAATACGGCATTCGCTATATCGACTACAAGGATATAGAATTCCTTAAAAAATTTCTGAACGAGCAGGGTAAATTATTGCCACGTCGCCTTAGCGGGAACAGCCTGAAGTACCAACGCAAGGTTTCGGATGCGATCAAGAAAGCCCGTCAAATGGCACTGTTGCCATATGTAACAGATCTTTTAAAATAGTCCGCCACCTGGTGGAGCACAAAAAAGAAAATCATGGAAGTCATATTGATCCAGGATGTAGATAATCTTGGCGCTGTTAACGAGGTAGTGAAGGTGAAGAGCGGTTATGCACGCAATTTTCTCCTACCGCGCAAACTCGCTATTGAATACAGCCCGGGCAACAGGAAGCAGTTGGAAGAAAAGCTGAAACAGGTTGCCAAGAAAGAGGAAAGGATGCTGGCTGAAGTAAACAGCGTAATCGCGAAACTTAAAGAAAGCCCGCTCAAACTTGGCGCAAAAACCGGGACCAGCGGAAAAATTTTCGGAAGCATTACCGCATTACAGCTGAGCCGTGCAATTCGGGAACAGAAAGGTTATGAAATTGATCGTAAAAAGATCAGCATAAACGACGAAGTAAAGGAATTAGGCACGTATAAGGCAACTATTGATTTCGGGAACGGGCATTCAACCGAAGTTGAGTTTGAAGTGGCAGCAGAGGAAACTAGGGTCTAACCGGTTGATTCTGTACGGATGGAAAAATAGTAGAAAGTCCTCCAAATTGAGGGCTTTTCTTATAGTTGACGAATTTTTTTTACTTAGAATCAATTGTTTACTGGCATCACGGCTGAACCAGGACGACTTCTATACATTTTTTTTGACAATTTGTCAAAAAAAAATCCGTTATTTTGTATCGCTTTTGGTGTTCTTTACAGTTTTATAAGTCCTGAACGTTTCGATAATAAAGTAAAATGTTCATTGGTTACTGTTTACTGTTAGCACTTAATTTTATTTATTAAATCTCTCAAAATGAACATTTACGTAGGAAACCTTAGTTGGAACTTGAAAGATCAGGATTTATCCAACCTATTCGCAGCTCATGGGGAAGTGATCTCCGCTAAAATCGTTAACGACAAATTTACGAACCGCAGCAAAGGCTTTGGTTTTGTAGAAATGGCAAATGACGATCAAGCCCAGGCAGCTATTGCAGCACTTAACGGTACTGAAGTCGACGGTCGTAATATCGTCGTAAACGAAAGTCGTCCTAAACAAGAAGGCGGCGGCGGTGGTGGCGGCTTCAAGAAGAGAAGCTTTGGCAATGGCGGCGGCGGCGGTGGGGGCTACAAGAAAGGCGGCGGCGGATACAACAAAGGCGGCGGTGGCTTTAATCGCGATCGCGGCGGATATGGAAGCGACTATTAAAAAATCTTTCACGAACGAATTCTATTGAAGTCTGGCGTAATTGCCAGACTTTTTTGTTGGTTAACCTGAACGATTAATTCGAAACGGCGGTCATATCCGGGCTTTTACGGCCCTAATGATTTTTTAATCAACTTTCTCTCCACGTTTGCCATAATATGGGCACCTTCCTGATAATGGTTGACCTTCCTTTCAAACCGGCCCGATGGTGTTGAACCTTATGCAAGATGTCGGCCAGTGTTGAAAACAATTCGTTGAATTTCCCGGCTCGTGCCGTTCATATACACATTTATCACTTGATTCCCTAAATAAGAAAGCATGTTCAGCGTTGTTATTCCCGCATTGAATGAAGAGAAAACAATTGAACAGGTGATTAATTTTTGCCTCGCCGACCCTATAGTATCCGAAGTTATTGTTGTTGATGATAAGTCAGAAGATAGAACTGCCGCGATCGCTCAAAAAGCAGGAGCAAAAGTGGTGATCAGCCAAACGAGGGGAAAGGGTATATCTATGAAAGATGGCATCGAAGCAGCGACAAATGATCTCATTATTTTCCTCGATGCTGACATAGACCCTTATCCTGGAGGGTCGATTCAAAACCTGGCCGCACCGCTTCTCGCGGATGAAGCAGATTTTGTGAAAGGGGCCTTCGCTCGAAATGCTGGTCGGGTGACTGAGCTGGTCGCCAAACCCCTCCTGGCTATTCTGTTTCCCGGGCTATCGCATTTTTCGCAGCCGTTGAGCGGAATGGTCGCAGGGAAAAAGTCCTTTTTCAACAAAATAGAATTTTTCAACGATTACGGCGTTGATATAGGCATCCTTATTGATATGTACCTGATGAAAGCCAGGGTCAAAGAAATTCACATCGGGTATATCGAGAATAAAAGCAAGCCCTGGGAAGCTCTTGGAAAAATGAGTGGGGAAGTGTCCCGGGCTATTCTCAGCAAGGCCCAGAGGCATCACAGCGACGAACTTACGAAAGAGAGTGTCAACAGCCTGGAAGCGATTCAGCGGGAAATGAATATCGTGTTGCGCGAAAAGCTCTCATCCTATCAAAAGATGATCATCTTTGATATGGACGATACCATATTGATCGATCGTTTTATTGATAAGTGCGCTGATGCATTCGGGTTCAAGCTAAAGCTGGAAGAGTTGCGATTCAATGAAAAGGATCCGATCATACTGACAAAGCGAATCGGGCTTTTATTGAAGACCAAAACAATGGATGACCTCCTGCACATCATCGGCAGTATGAAGATGGCGGAGCATATCAATGAAGTGGTGAAGCAATATAAACAAAAAGGTTACCTGGTCGGAATTATTAGTCACAGCTACACATTAATCGCGAATTACGTAAAACAAAAGATAGGAGCTGATTTCACATTGGCGCATCAACTGGAGTTTTTTGAAGGAAAGTCGACGGGTGAGGTGAATTTACCGTCTTACTTCTTCGGATCACCGGAAAGCGTTTGCGGGCATTCATTTTGCAAGACTAACGCACTACAATATGCATGTGAAAGGTATAACGTGAACATGAAGAATTGCATAGCTGTAGGTGACAGCAGGGACGACCGGTGCATACTTACGTATGCAGGCCGGGGAGTGGCGTTCTGCACGACGGATGAAATGCTTGAGAAAATAGCCGACAACTGCATTAAAGAAAGAAATTTCGAACCATTGCTTGCGTTGGCTTGAACCATAAACCGATAACTTGTAAAAACCTTTTCTATGGCCAACAAGCTTTACAATATCCTCGTACCAGTTGATTTCACCTATAAAAATAAATGGGCGATAACCAAAGCAGTCGAACTTTCAAATAGCTTCAATTGCAACATTCACCTTGTATACGTAGGTAAAAAACGCTCTCTTTTTCTAAGAGACGGTAACCTGGAAATAGCGTTGAAAAAACTCGAACACATCAAAGCCGCGTACAAAACACAACTGTGTGGCGAAGGCACAATAGAAATAAGCGTGCTGCAGGGAAGCAGGTTAACACAATTGCTTCAGTACATCCGTCAATACGAAATGGACCTTGTCGTGACCGGCTTGTCGAAATTTAATTTTCTTCACCGCATCATCTCGTCAGCATCTATAAGCAGGCTAGCAAAAAAAGCCGATATCCCCGTGCTCGCAATTAAATCTGGTGGCCTCGTTTGTCACTACAAAAAGATTGTATTGCCAGTTTACGGCGAAGTGCCCATGCGTCAAATCCGCCTCGCCGCCTTGTTGGGCAGGGCGTTCAAATCAACTGTTTATTTTGTGTCACTGCGCAAACACGCGGACAGTAAACACCAAAATATTTTAGATACAGCGCTTGAAATGGTGCAAAGCATTTCAACGATACCCGTTCAAAGCTTTTTGCTTGAAGGACAAAACCTGGCAAAGAGTACCCTGGAATTTTCAAGAAAAATAAATGCAGACCTGATTATGATAAATCCTTTGAAGGATTTTCGGCTTCCGGGATTATGGAGCCGGTTAACAAATAAATTGCTTTCATACGGTTCAAGAATACCGGTTGTCACGATTGCATCACCAGAACGTTGAATAATCCTGATATCTGCAAATAATAAGAGACGGTACAAAAATCAAACTGAATTTTTGTACCGTCTCTTTCTTTAGCATTCAATCGTTACCGGCTAATCACTAATATGTATTACTCCCGCGCCGTTGTATGAATGATACTCACCGTTGTACATGGCATCCGCACTTACAGGTCCCATTTTGTAATTTCCTGGTGAAACTGCACGAACTGCATAGTAATATGTCTGTTTGTTATAATTGGCATCTACAAAGAAGTGAATCCTGTCATCTCTCACATCGAGCGCAGTTGGTGTAGCTGCATCCTTTATCCATTCCATACCAGGAATGTCTTTCGTTCTCGGGTTCTCAATTTCAAAACCTGCCGGCAACAGATCGGTGATGACTACATTTTCAATGACACCGGAATACGATCTTTCCAATGTGATTCCGATAATGACAAGGTCATTCTGCTTGAACGTTGTTCCGGCAATTGGATTTCCAAAACGATCGTAAAAACGTTTTCTCACTTTCAGGTAGCTATCCTCTTCTTTATAGCCTCCCGTACTGCTGATTCCTTCCGCCTGCCAGAAGAAATAGAGCCTTCCACTCCCTCCCGCAGCAATTTCAATGTTGGTTCCTTTCAACGCGGCTTTGTCGCCCTTCCATTGTCCACCATCAACTTTAGCAATTGTTTTTCCGTCTACTTTAATCTCCGCTGTTGCGCTTGAGTTATTGGCAGACCTGCTTAATTTTCCAAGAGCCAGAAATGCAAAAGCTCTTTCCTGCGTGCTTAACCATTGTCGTGTTTTTAATTTGTCCCCAACATGCTTTGCCATTATTCCAACCTGCGGGTTGTTTGGATCTACCTCGATCAACGAATTCAACGCGATCGCTTCGTCCCTTACATCTGAGTAGTAGCTACCCCCTGTTTGAGGCACAGATTCCTCACCGCTAAAGGAAGCCGGCAACATGGAAACGAAGGATTTCTTATCCCCGGCCAGTGCATATGCCGCAGATAAAAGGTAGCGGCTATCTAATGCCAGGATTTCCGGTTTTGCCTTGTAGTAATTCATGGCAGGCACGTTACTGCGCCCGGCGATCGCCAATACGTAAAGACCATATGCAACTTCCTTTGGTGCTATCTTTTTATTTTGGTTACGGTTATAATAGTAAGTGATGAGCTCGCGGTTCTTTAAACGGTTGCTGATATAATTCAACATGGTTTCCATTAACCCATTGTCCACATCAAAACCGGCTTTTTTCGCTTCCAATAAAAAATGAGCTGAATAAATAGTGGCCCACCAGTCTTCCTCCCCTTCACCATCCCATAAAGTGACAGCCCCGGTGTACAATTGCCGCATTTTTATTTTGCGAATCGCCTCGAGGACATTTGTATTCGCGTTGGCCTTATTCTGTTTACTGGGCCGCATCAGGTCAGCGAGGTCACCATAATAAAGCTGGGGGAACGCCGCCGACACAGTTTGTTCCGTGCACCCGTATGGATACTGCACGAGGTAACGAAGCTGTTCGCCTAATTCTAATACGGGTGACCGGCTGACGACCAGATTATAGTCAACGCTTGACGGAATGAAATCACTTAAACCAATGTTTATTTTCTGTGAGCTTCCACCGGCAATAGTACCACTGCCCGTTGCCTTTTGTAACGTCGAGGGCGGACGAACGGATATTTCAGTGGCATCTTCAAACTTTTCGCCGAACCCGTTTACACTGATCCTGACATTGCCGATGCCAATAGTAGGACCTGCTACCACGCTAAATGCAGCGCGCCCCTCACTTTTTGCATTGAGGGATATTGACTGACTATTACCGCCCGACACTTTCAGCCCGCCATCGGTGGCGATTGTAGCGGTCACGCTTGTCAATTTATCGGTTGTATTGCTCAGGGTGACGGGCACATATGCCGTATCACCAGGACTTAAAAACCTTGGCAGCGCCGCGCTGATAACAATTGGATCCGCAACAGTGATCTTGTTTTCGGCTGAACCAAAACTTTGTCCCTTATAAGATACCGCCATTAATCGGATCTCGCCGCTGAATTGCGGAATGTCTACGGTGAATTCAGCTTCGCCATTTCCATTTGTCTTTTTGATGCCGCTCCAGTAGCTTACTACTTTTATTCTTTTTGCAGGCATCGGATTTACCCTTTTGTCCATACTCAATTCTCCATCACCACCCGTGCTGCTGAGCTTTGCCCTCACTTCGGCGAACAACAGCGGATAGATGTCGTAAGCGGTAACCTGTAATGCCTTTTTCTGATAGAAATAATCATAAGGATCGGGTGTTTTAAAATTACTTATCTGCAACACACCGTTGTCGACAGCAGAAAGAGTGACAAAACTGTTGGGTTCCGCTTTTAGTTTAACTATTTGCTTAGTCTTTGAACGAACGGATTCTTTCGCAACAATCTGTACGGGGATCTTCCGGCTTTTCTCTTCCACTATAACATTCTGGAACCCATGCGCCACCGTCAACGGAATATCTGATACGTCGTGTGGCTTAATGAGGGTGGCAGTGATGTATACGTTGGGCACATGCACGCCTGACAACTCGAGGTCAAGACTTGCAGTCCGGTTACTGACATCCACATACTGGTATGAAATAACGTGATCGGTTTCCATCGTGACCAGCATCTTCCCGCTAAATGGCGTTTTAAACAGCGCCGTTACTGTTTCACCGCTGAAATAAGATTTTGTTTTGTTTAAAGTGATGTCAATATTGCCTTCGTTGTTTACTTCAAAGGAATTATTATTGCTTCCCCAGCTTCCATAGCTGTAAAAGCTCCGGCTAACATAACTGTTTGCGCCGGGCCGGTAGACCCTAAGCTCATAATCCCCGGGTGATCGTGGTATGTAAGAATAAACACTACTCTCTTCAACCTTGATTTGATTTTCGATCATCAGCCTGTCCTCTTTCTGCGATTCATATCGAAAGTAACTTCCACTTTTCGACAACACCGTTCTGTATTCGTGCTTGATGACTTCAACCCGCGCCGTTGAGTTTACAACATTGCCATCTTTGTTCAACGATACCAGTTCGAATTTGACGGCCTGGTTGAGGGGATAATAAAAAAACCAATCATACCTGATACCATAGAAGACGTCCTGCGTAAATACATCCGCCGAAGCCAGCCGGCTTACCGGCCGTCCTGTCTCATCAAACACTGTAGTATAAAAGTTGGCTTGCAAAACTCCCATGTTGGTGTAAGTCGCGGGCACTTCGAATTGTTCGGTGGCATTTCCTTCAGTATTTGTTTTTCCTTCCATAAGCTTCTTATCAAAAAAGCTCGATTGGTTGGCCAGGCTGAAGTCAAATCCACCGAATTTTTCCGCGACAAAGGATTTTTGTCGTACCTGTATCTCGGCTTCATAATTACGGTTAGCAGCCGGTGGTCCGAAAAAGTTCATGGCATTAATGGATAAAATCGCTGACTCACCGGGTTTCAAAGATGTTTTATCCAACTTCGCATTAACGCGAATACGATCCGGCACAAATTCTTCAATTGAAAAATTCTTTGATGCCAGTAAAATTTCGTTTGACGTGTAAACTTCCAGGGAATATCCACCAGTTATAGCGGATGAAGCGATGTCAACACTTCCTTCCAGCGATCCCTCTTCATTCAAATTTTTTCTAAAAGTTTTTAATTCCTTCCCGTTGGGCATCAGGAATTTCATTATTAAGGGAATGTCGCCGGGAGCTTTCCATTGCCTGTCGCGAATAATAACAGAAAAGTTCACTTTCTCGCCGGGGCGATAAATATCTCTTTCTGAGTACACGAATGCATCCAACCCTGAAGCATTGGTTCGCTTGCCTCCAACCTCAAACCTTGATGTATTTATTCTTGTATTATTAAAGGGCAGATAATTAAAGTCATCGGCAGTCTTAGCGATCGCCATCGCCGGTCTGAACCCCGCAAAGGCGTTTTTTGAATAAGCGATTTCTGCTACACCTTCGCCGTTTGTCGCACCGTTTCCGATTAACTGGTTATTTGCTGCATACACGGCAATGTTCACACCATCAACCGGCAAAGCTGTTTTGATCGAATTTGCAAAAACATAAATCTTGTCTTGTCCCTCTTTAGCGATGAGACCGAGGTCCGACAATGAAATATACCGGCTGTCCCTGACCCAATAATCCTGGCCTGAGCGGATCATGACGTGATAGACTCCTTTAAAGTCGGGAAGCCGGTCCTCGAATTGTCCGATATTCAAAAGTCTGCCTGCCCCGCTTTTGGGCAACGAGCGGGTGTCAATTTCTTTTTCATAAATCACATCGCCAAGCGTCGCATCACCGCTTTCTTCGTCATAATAGTATTCTCCATCATTATCGTTATAGGTCGCATAAGAAGCTCTTGATTCCTGGGGAGAGTATCCATAGCGCTGTGCCAACAACAAATTATTCTCGTAAATCTTGGATATAATCAGTTTCACCTTGGGCACATTTGTAATGCGTACTTCGATATTCCTGCTACCCTTCTTTGAAAGATATACTGCCTTGCTATTCGTAAAACTGATATTAGCCTGCAGCTCCCCAAAGGCGATACTGCCATCAAAATTTTCCTTTAACACACCGCCAATCTTTCCTCTTAAACCCTTTACGATCGTGAGCGCATAACTTTTTTCAACATCAAATTTGTCGCTTCGGATTGTAAACCCATTTTCACTTAACTCAGTTGTAAAAGCCACGCCGGGATCAAATTTGACAAATGACTTTAAACTTTCCCCGGTTAATTGCTGGCTTGTTACCACAGTGATTACACCTTCCAACCCGTCGTGCTGCGATTCGACATTTTGAATGGAAAGTACATAAGGTGACGGAACGGACAGCGTGGTTGTAATGACTTCTGGCGTGCTGTGCATACCATTTTCAGGTTTAAGACCTTTATTAATAGTTACTTTTGCATTCAGGTCCTTGTCTTCAGTTTTGATACCTGTGAGCCGAATTGATATTTTGTTATCCGGCGAGGCCGTAATCATCGTGTAGCCTGCATCCTTTCCATCGATGTCAAACTTCAATTTCTCTTTCAGGTCGGCAGGATTTACACGATAATTAAAGAACAGATCTACCTGGGGTAAGGCGGAGGTACCGGACTCTCCAATCCACGTTATCTGTGAATTGTCAAGCGTAAGATCCGGGGTATGAAACTCAATATCGCCGGCATCTTTGACAATATCATATTTACTGAACCGGAGAACTGCTTTTTTGATTTTTGCTTTATAAGCTGTGGCGGGTCCAAGGGGCTGTGATGGAGAAAACACAAGCTGGTCCGGCGCTTCCCAGCGAAATTTTCCTTTTATCAAAGGTTCGAAAGAAACATATTCCGTAGAATCCCACGCATTGAGCATAGAATCCGCCACCATACTTTGGTTAAATCTGAAAACCAGGTTGCCAAGCTGCGGTACCTCTCCCTTTGCATTGGTATAAGAAAGGTTTACTGATCTTCGGCTACAGGCAGCTAAAAAAAATGTTCCGGCTATCAGCGGAACAAGTAATGAATTGATACGCATAAAGGTTATTAGTTAATCGGTCCTGTTAGTAATGAGAAGGTAAAGAAATTCAATGAACCAAAAAATTTGGTTGCTCATTCTTTTTACACAAGAATGTGCCGCTGAAATATATAGAGGAAAATAACTAAGGAGGTATATCCTTGTTCACCCGGGGCATCTCTGCGTAATCCATAAATGTTGGTGGGAATTTGAATAGAAAATTGCATCGTAATTCTGAACCCGACAAATTATTATAGATAAATATTTGTTAAGTGAAGCAAGGGGTGACACGGTTTGAAACCGTCGCACCCCTGTTTTATATCTTCGCAATTATATTTATGGAATTCTTCGCCGACGAATTATATCATATTTACAATCGGGGCAACAACAAACAAAAGATACTCTTCAAACCCGCGAACTACGTCTTCTTTTTAAAGAAGGTCAGAAATTTTCTTATGCCACATTGCGATATCCTCGCCTATTGCCTCATGCCGAATCATTTTCATTTATTAATTAATGCAGACAATAGAACAATAGGCACCAGGCTAATTGCTAACCAACAAAAAAACGTTCTTTCGGAGGCAGTACGAATACTGTTAAGCTCTTACACCCTGGCTATAAATAAACAGAATGAAACAACAGGTTCTCTTTTTCAACAAAACACCAAAGCCAAATGCCTCGCTAAAGGCAGCAACAACTACGGTTATATTTGTATGAACTACATTCATCAAAATCCGATGAAAGCGGGACTCGTAAAACGAATGGAAGACTGGGAATATTCTTCATTTAATGACTATTGTGGAAACAGAAGTGAAACGATGTGTAATAAAGAGCTTGCCAGTCAATTATTAGATTTAAATTTCGACACGTTTTACGACGATTCTTACCGGCTTATTAGTGATCTTGATGTGGAGAACCTTTTTTGAAAGAGGGGTGCCACGGCTTTGAGCCGTGGCACCCCTTACAGCATCCATAACATGAAACTAAAATTCACCAAACAACGACTACTCAAGGTCCTCAAATGGTCGGGGATAAGCGTGGTGTTTGTGTTTGTCCTGTTTTTACTGCTCAATATTCTTTTACCCCTCCCCGATGACGTTGAATATTCCACGCTGATTACTGACAACAAAGGAGAACTGATCAACGCTTACCTTACTAAAGATGAAAAATGGCGGATGAAGACTGAGCTCAATGAAATTTCTCCGCTGCTTAGCAAAACGATCATTGCCAAAGAAGACAAATATTTCTATTCGCACCCGGGAATAAATCCGGCAGCTATAGCAAGAGCGGCTGTCAAAAACATATTTCGATTAAAACGTACCTCCGGCGCCAGCACCATAACCATGCAGGTAGCAAAGGCATTGGAGCCCGGTGACCGGAACATCTGGAGCAAGATCAGGGAAAGCTTTAGGGCATTGCAGCTAGAATGGAAGTACTCCAAGGAT
>Ga0111538_10002820_pt1 | contig 24410 bp, 18 predicted proteins | sample SoiMethybrSBSTD1_FD_79669 | JGI IMG/M metagenome (GOLD analysis project Ga0111538, IMG submission 79669) | Bulk soil microbial communities from a Populus tree surrounding site in Tennessee, USA - Soil MetaG P. TD hybrid SBSTD1 (version 2)... | ecosystem: Environmental > Terrestrial > Soil >...
AAGGCGCCTTGGCGACCTTCGGCGGCGGCGCGGCATGGAATGCGAAGTGCGACTCCAGCGAAGTGCTCTCCCACGGGATCTGCCGGCCCGCGGACTCCTTGCGCACTGCGGCGCGGACGCTCCTGAACGTCTCCTCGACGGAGGCGCCCGGCTTGCGCATGTGCTCGAGCAGGTGGCGCGTGTACAGGCCATTGCGCCCGCCGCCGTCGTCCGCGGCCGATCCCGGCGCGGTCGAGAACGCGATCAGCGTGCCCGGCGGCGCATCGATCTGCGCCAGGCCCGATTGCGTGAGCTGCAGCCGCTTGCCGAATGGGTTGTTGCGGCACGCATCGAGGATCACGAGGTTGATCGGGTTGCGCGCCGAATCGAGCTTCTCCATCACTGCGGCAAGGTCCAGCGCGGCGAACGCCACCTCGTCTTCGCGCGCGATGTCCGCATCCACCGGCACGAGGTAGTTGCGCCCGCGTACCTGCAGGCCATGCCCGGCGAAGAAGAAGACGCCCGTGGACGTGCGACCCAGCTTGTCGCCGAACTCGCGTAGCGCGAGGACCATCTCCTTGAGCGAGGCGTTCTCGCGCTGGATCACGGTGAAGCCCGCCGCCTTGAGTTCCTTCGCGATGTCGGCCGCGTCGTTGGCCGGGTTGGCGAGCGGCGCATGCAGGTACTTGCCGTTGCCGATGACCAGCGCCACCCGGGCGGGCTTGTCGGCCTGGGCTGCGGCGAGGCCGGCCGAGAGCAGCAGGGCGGCCAGGGCGGCGGTCGGCAATGCGTACATGACGCCGAAATCTATCAGGGTTGCAAGGCCCGTGCCCGAGGACTAGGCTGGCCTTTCCTTTCCCTGAAAGGAGGTCCCATGAGGCTACGCATGTATCTCACCGTCCCGGACCTCGCGGCTGCAAGGCAGCTCGCCAACGACCTGCTGCTTGCCCGTATCGAGGACCGCCACATGCACTTCCTCGCCCGCCGGGGCACCGACCTCGGAGAGCTCCACGAAGCGTCCTACCTGCAGAAGTCCGATGCGGTCCATGGCGCATTCACCGGGCTCGTGATCGGCGGGGTCGTCGGCGTGGCCGTGGGGCTGCTGCTGGTCTACTTCCCGCCCGGGGGCGTCTCCATCCAGCTGGTCGCCGTCCTGATCGCGGCGATCGTGGGCGCGGCGCTCGGCGTCTGGATGGCCGGGATGATGGGCCTGCAGGTGCCCAACACGCAGCTCAAGGGCTTCGAGCAGGACATGCAGGAAGGCAGGATCCTGCTGATGCTCGACGTGCCCGCGTCGCGCTACGACGAGATCCGGCAGGTCATCGCCCGCTCGCACCCCGAGGCCATCAACCGGGGCAACGAGCCGATGGTGCCCGCCTTCCCATAGCGTTTCAGCGCGCGACGGCGAGGCGCTGCGCCGGCCTCGCCGCGGCGTGACGGCGGAACGACCGCGCGCGGCGCCCATCGCGCGCGCCGTGGGTTCAGGGTGGCCACGCGGCGGACGGTAGAATCGGCTCTCTACCTTCCGCCTTCCCGATCCCGCCCCGATGGCCCTTCTCCTGCGCGAATCCGACGTCGAGCAGCTCCTCACCATGCCCGTGACGATCGACCTGGTCGAGCGCGTGCATCGCGACTACTCCACCGGCAAGGCGAGCGACGTGCCGCGCGAGCGCACGCGCGTGCCCAAGGCGGGCCTGCACATTCTCCAGGGCGCCGTGCCCTCGGCCAACATCTTCGGCTACAAGGCCTACACCTCGAGCCGGGAGGGCACGCGCTTCCTCGTCTACGGCTTCAGCGCCGAGCGCGGCAACCTGGAGGTCATCGTCGAGGCCGACCGGCTGGGGATGATGCGCACGGGGGCGGCGGGCGGCGTGGCGGCGAAATGGCTCTCGCGCCCGGAGTCGAAGGTCGTCGGCGTTTTCGGCTCGGGCTGGCAGGCCGAGGGCCAGATCGAGGCGCTCGCCCACGTGCGCAAGCTCGAGCGCGTCAAGGTGTGGTCGCGCACGGCGGCAAAGCTCGCGGAATTCTGCGAGCGCATGCGCTCGAAGCTCGGGCTCGAGGTCGTGCCCGCCGCCTCGCCCGACGATGCCGTGACCGGCAGCGACATCGTCGTCACCATCACGACCTCGGCCACGCCGGTGTTCTCCGGCGAGCTGGTGGCCCCGGGCATGCACATCAACGCCGCGGGCTCGAACTCGCTCCTGCGCCGGGAGATCGACGAGGCTGCCGTGCGCAAGTGCGATCCCATCGTCGTGGACTCGCGCCCCTCCGCGCTGAAGGAAGCCGGGGACCTGCTCCCGGTCCTGGAGAAGGGCCGCATCCACGGTGGTGGCCTCACCGAGCTGGGTGAGGTGATCGCCGGAACCCGTGCCGGTCGGACTACGCCGGAGCAGGTGACCCTGTTCGAATCCCAGGGGATGGCCATCCAGGACCTGGCCATCGCCGCCGAGCTCCTCAAGCTCGCCCGCAGCCGCGGAATGGGGACCGAGGTTAAGATTGGGGAATAAGGGAGTCATAAGGGAGAGTCCATGAAGACCGCCTTCTGGAAGGCCGACTGGTTTTTCGGCCTGGTGATCGCTATCGCCGTTTTCGGCTTCTCGCGCATGTCGGGATTCATCCCCGGCATCGAGCGTTGGGCGTACGACCTCGGCGTGCAGATGACGTCGAAGAATCCGAGCGACAAAGTGGCGGTCATCGCCATCGACGACACCTCGCTCGCGAACATCGGCCGCTGGCCGTGGCCGCGCGAGGTGCAGGCGAAGCTGATCGACCAGCTGTCCGCCGCCAAGGCGAAGGTGGTGGGATACACGATCCTGCTCTCCGAGCCGCAAAAGGACCCCGGGCTCGCCTACGTCGAGAAGATGCTCGACATCTACAGCAAGGCCTATCCGGGCACCGCGCCCGAGACGCAGGGCGCCTCGCCCATCGGCGGCCAGACCCCCGCTGCCGTCGCCGCCGAGGGCCCGGGGGGCCCGGTGGGCGAGATCGGCAAGCTGCTCACCGAGGCGTCGGTCGCGCTCAACAGCGACGTGCGCCTGTCTGCGAGCATGAAGAAAGCCGGCAACGTGCTGGTTCCCATCCTCTTCGACGGCATGAGCACCCAGCCGCAGCCCGGCAAGCCCGACCAGCCCCTGCCCGCCTACGTCTCCGCCAACACCATCGGTGGGTTCACGGGAGCGGGCGGCCAGTTCCTCTCGGGCGCCAGCGCGCAGATTCCGATCGACACGATCGGCGTCTCGATCGCCGGCGTGGGCCACCTCAACACGCTGATCGACGAGGACGGCGGCGTGCGCTTCGAGCCGCTGGTGATCGATTTCTACGGCCAGCAATACCCGTCGATGTCGCTCATGCTCGCCGCCAAGAGCCTGAACCTCACCTCCAAGGACGTGAAGGTGGCCCTCGGCGAGAACGTCAAGGTGGGCGGCAAGACCATCCGCACCGACGACGCGGCGCAGATGTACACGTATTTCTACAAGGATCGCGACGGGCGTTCCGCCTTCCCGATCGATTCGTTCTACGACGTCTACTCGGGCAAGATCGACGCCGCCAAGAAGTACGAGGGCAAGATCGTCCTCATCGGCGCCACGGCCGCGGGATTGGGCGCCAACCAGGTGACGCCGGTCTCGAAACAGATGGCGCCGGTGACGACTCTCGCGCACTCGGTCTCCTCGATCCTGCAGGAGCATTTCTTCGTGGCGCCGTCGTGGGGCGGCATGGCGGGCTTCGGCGTGTTCATCGCCGTGGCGCTCTACATCATCCTGCTGCTGCCGCGCCTTTCGGCGGGCATGGGCGCGGTCGCGAGCGGCGTGATCCTGGTCGCCCTCTTCGGCACGCACCTGGGCCTCATGACCGGCGCCGGCATGTGGATCCCGCTGATGCTGGGAGCCAGCATGCTGCTCGTCGGGCACGGCGCGCTCACCACCAAGCGCTTCCTGATGACCGAGCGCGGCAAGGAGGCCGCGGACCTCGCCGGCGCCGAGTCCAACCGCATGCTCGGCCTCGCCTTCCAGCAGCAGGGACAGCTCGACATGGCGTTCGACAAGTTCCGCAAGGCGCCGCTGAACGAGGAGGTGATGGAGAACATCTACTCGCTCGCCCTCGACTTCGAGCGCCGCCGCCAGTTCAACAAGGCGGAGAGCTGCTTCCGCTACATGGCGACGCACAACCCGAAGTTCCGCGACATCGAAGAGCGCATGAACCGCGCGAAGAACCTCTCGGAGACCATCATCCTGGGCGGCTCCGCCGCGGCGCGCACCAATGCGGGCACGGTGATCATGCAGGGCGGTGCCGGAGCCGAGAAGCCGATGCTCGGCCGCTACCAGGTCGAGAAGGAGCTCGGCAAGGGCGCGATGGGCGTGGTCTACGGCGGCAAGGACCCGAAGATCGGCCGCGTCGTGGCGATCAAGACGATGGCGCTCTCGGCGGAGTTCGAGGCCGAGGAGCTGCAGGAAGCCAAGGAGCGCTTCTTCCGCGAGGCCGAGACCGCGGGGCGCCTGAACCACCCGAACATCGTCACCATCTTCGACGCGGGCGAGGAGCACGACCTGTGCTACATCGCCATGGAATTCCTCAAGGGCAAGGACCTGGTCGCCTACACCAAGAACCCCAACCTGCTGCCGCCCATGAAGGTGCTGTCGATCATCGAGCGCGTCGCCGACGCGTTGAGCTACGCGCACGGCATGGGCATCGTGCACCGCGACATCAAGCCGGCCAACATCATGTACGAGCCCGAGGCCGACCAGCCGAAGGTGACCGACTTCGGCATCGCGCGCGTGACCGACTCGTCCAAGACCAAGACCGGCATGGTGCTGGGCACGCCTTCCTACATGTCGCCCGAGCAGCTCGGCGGCAAGAGGATCGACGGCCGCAGCGACCTCTTCTCGCTCGGCGTCACGCTCTACCAGATGCTGTGCGGCAGGCTTCCCTTCGAAGGCGAGTCGATGACGCAGCTCATGTTCGCCATCGCCAACGCGCCGCACCCGCCGATCCGCGACTACAACCCGGCGTTGCCCGAGTGGATCGTGCCGATCATCGACAAGTCGCTGGAGAAGAACTTCGAGAAGCGCTACCAGACCGGCGCCGAGTTCGCCGAAGCCATCCGCACCGCGCGCAAGGCGGCGGTGCCGGCGTGATGTCGCGCTGATGCCGGGGCTGGACCCGACGCAAGGGCGGGAGCTGCTGCACCGGCGCTCGATCGAGATCCGCGGCTTCCGGCGCGCCGACGGCCTCTACGACGTCGAGGGGCACCTGGTCGACACCAAGCCCTTCGACTTCAAGCTCGCGGCGGGGCTCCGGCCCGCGGGCCAGCCGATCCACGACATGTGGCTGCGCATCACCGTGGATCGCGAGCTCACGATCGTGGACGCTGCGGCCGCCATGGACGGGATGCCGTACGTGGGCGACTGCGATCGCATCGTGCCGGCCTACAGGAAGCTCGTGGGCCTCGCGATCCGCCCGGGCTACACGCAGAAGGTGAAGGAGCTGCTCTCGGGCGTCGAGGGCTGCACCCACATCACCGAGCTGGCCGGCGCGCTCGCCACCGCCGCCTTCCAGACGATGGCCGGCCAGCGCCTGCAGCCGGCCGACCAGCGTCCCTTCCAGCTCGACAAGTGCCACGCCCTCGAATCGACCCAGCCCGCGGTCGCGCGCTACTACCCGAAGTGGTACACCGGCGAAGAGCCGATCGAGGCCGTCGGCGAGGGCGATCACCACTAGGCCGGGGCCGCTGGCGAAGCGGGCTATTGCATCCCGAGCGGCGTCTTGCTGCCCTGCGTGAGCCCGTTGCGGGAGAGCTGGTTGTTCAGGAGCGAGAGCACCGCGGAGCCCGCGCCCGCCTGGTACCAGGCGTAGAAGTTGCCCGCGACCAGGCTGTCGCCGAAATTCACCTCCGCCGTGCCGGTGCCATCGGTCGTGGCGCTCAGGGCCGTGTTGGTGCGATCGATGGTGCTGCGCGAGACCGACACGCGCGCGGTCGCGCCGATGGCGTAGGCGCCCACGCCGTAACCGCCGCCGGAGATCACGCAGTCGACGACGGACGCGTGGCTGCCGCCACTCACGCCGAAGCCGTTCACGAGGACGCCGCCATAGTTGTCGATCATGCGGGTCGAGGAGACCACGGCGGACGCCGAGGTCTGCAGGCTCACCGCCCAGCCGGCGTTGTTGCGCATCACGCTGTCGGCCACCACCAGCGTGCCGAAGTTGCCGACGTGCACGCCGTCCTCCGGCATGCCGGCGATGAGGCTGCGCTCGATCGTGAGCGTCGACTGCACGTTCGTCATCTCCACGCCGTGGGTGCCGGGCGTGGCGCCGGCGACCGGCACGATGGCCACGTTGCGCAGCGCGACCTGGAGGAGCGAGGCCGTGATGCTGATCGCCGCGCCGCCGTTGACGGCCACGATGCTGCCCACGGCGCCGGGGATTGCGAGGATCGTCACCGACTTGGCGATGGTCACGGTCGAAGTGTTGTAGTTGGCCGAGTCGAGCATCCAGATCTCGCCGCCGTCGGCCACCGCCGCGAGCGCGGCGGGCAGGAGGCGGCAGGGCTGCGCCAGCGTGCACGGATCGGCGTCATTGCCCTGCGCGGAAACATAGGCGCGAAAGATGAGCGCCTGCGCGCTGCCCGATGCGGCGGCGAGGAGCGCGAAGCTGACGATGGCCCGAGCGATCATGGCGATCTCCTACTGCGGCGCGAGCGGCGTCGTCGCGCCGACCGGGGGGGCTACGTTGCCGCTTATCTGGTTGTCGCCGAGCGAGAAGACCTTCGCGCCCGGGCCGGACAAATGCCACGGGTAGTACCCCGACACGATAGCGCTCCCGCCCACGTCGATCTCCGCGGTGCCGTCGGTGCCGGTCTCGCTGTCGATCGGGTAGGACACGTTGTCGATCGTGGTGCGCTTCACCGACGCGCGGCTGATCGAGCTGAGCGCATCGGCGTAGGTCTTGACGCCGCCATCGCATCCCGAGATCACGCCGCCGCTCAAGGTCGCCTCGGTGAGCACGCTCCCGGAGAGGGTCATCACGAGCAGGCCGCCCTGGCTGTCGTGAATGCGGGTCGACGCGACGACCGCGCGAGCGCCGTCCTGGACCCACACGCCGTAGGTGCCGATGTTGCGCAGCGTGCAGTCGCTCATCTTGAGCATCCCGGTGCCGACCACGTACACGCCGACCGAGGGCAGGTTGGCGATGACGCAGTCCTCGATCTCGAGCTGCGAGGCTCCAGTCATCACCACGCCGCTCGTTCCGGGCGCGGCTCCGGCCATCGGCCCGATGGCGATGTTGCGCAGCGCCACCTTGAGGCCGCTCGTGGGAATCGTCACGGCCGGCCCGCCGTTGAGGGCCACGAGGCTCCCGACGGCGCCCGCGATCGCCAGGATCGACACCGACTTGCCGATCGCGACCGGGCCGGTGTTGTAGTTGGCCGAATCGAGCATCCAGATCTCGCCGCCGCTCGCGACCGCCGCGAGCGCCGCGGGAAGCAACCGGCAGGGCTGCGCGAGCGTGCACGGATTGACGTCGCTTCCGTCGGAGGCGACGTAGGCGCGGAAGAGCTGTGCGTGGACAGCGCCCGACAGGGCGAGCAGCGTGCTCGCGGCAGCGTGAAGCGCAAGGGCCCGGATCGTCATCGCAGACTCACTGAGCGGGCAGCGGGGTCTTGGTGCCGTCGCCCGCGAGGGCGCTGCCGACCACCTGGTTGTTGCCGAGCGACAGCAGGACCGAACCCGCGCCGTTCTGGTACCACGGCCTGTTGTTGTTGGCGATGAGGCTGCCGCCGAAGTTGAGCTCCGCGGTGCCCGAGCCGTTGGTGTAGGTCACGAGCGCACTCGTGGTCCGCTCGATCGTGGTGCGAAACACCGAGACACGCGCCGTCGCCGCTACGTTCGTGTAGACCTGCACGCCCTCGTCGCCGCCCGAGATCACGGAGTCGGTCACGGTCGCCGTCGTGATGGCGGACCCGAGCGTGCTCCACGCGCGCACGCCGCGGTAGTTGTCCAGCATGCGGCTGCCGGAGATCACCGCGCGCCCGCCGTTCACGAGGGCGATCGCATCGTCGCCGTTGCCGCGCAGCGTGGTATCCGACACGCGCACCACGCCCGTTCCGTAGACGTTGATGCCGGAGCCGGGCAGGCGCGCGACAAGGCTCTTCTCGATCGTGAGTGTCGAAGCGCCCGTGAGGCTCACGCCATCGGTCCCCGCTGTGCCGCCGGCCACGGGCCCGATCACGACGTTGCGCAGCGCGACCGAGAGCCCGTTCGCGGAGATGAGGATCGCAGGCCCGCCGTTGAGCGCCACGATACTGCCGACCACGCCGGGCACCGCGAGGACTGTCACCGACTTGCCGATCGTGACCGTGCCCGTGTTGTAGTTGGCCGAATCGAGCATCCACACCTCGCCGCCCGCGGCCACCGCCGCGAGCGCCGCGGGCAGCAGCCGACAGGGCTGCTGCAGGCTGCACGGGTTGGCGTCATTGCCCTCGGAGGTGAGGTAGGTTCGGAAGAGCTGCGCGTGGGCGCCGCATGCGGCGACGAGCAGGGCGGCTGCGGCGAGGCGAGCGGCAGTGCGTGCGGACATGGCTACCTCCTTCCGCGAGGAATTATGCGCCGGCCGCCCGGACCGCGCATCCCTCGATCACGAGCTGGGAGTCGCCGGTCATTTCCACTCCCAGAGTCCCGGAGTTCGAGCCGGCGAGCGGCGCGATGACGAGGTTGCGCAGCCCGACCGCGAGGCTGTCGGCCGTGATGCTGATCGCGGGCCCGCCCCAAAGCGAAGGGGCCCGCCGACGGCGGGCCCCCTGGAAGACTGCGCCGACGCGGCGCCGGACCCTACTCTCCGGGAAACACCGTCTTGGTTCCGAACGAGGTGGCATTGCCCCTCATGAGGTTGTCGCCCATCGACAGGACCGTGGCGCTGCCCAGCTGGTACCACGCATAGTTGTTCTCGACGATCTGGCTCGCGCCCACGTTGACCTCCGTAGACCCGCCATTCGTGCCATAGCTGAACAGGGCCTTGTCGGCGCGCTCGATGGTGCTGCGTGCCACGGAGATGCGCGAGGTCGAACCTGAGGCATAGGAGTAGGCGTACACACCCTCGGTGTTGCCCGAGATCGCCGAGTCGCTGATGACCGCGAGCGTCGTGAGCCCGGGCTGGCTGCATTGCGCCAGGACGCCGTAGGCGTTGTCGAGAATTCGCGTTCCCGAGATCACGGCGCGCGCGCCGTTCTCCAGCCAGACCGCGTGCCCGCCGTTGTTGCGCAGGATCGTGTCCACCACGCGCAGCGTGGCGAGATTCTGGACGAAGATTCCGAACACCGGCAGGTTGGCGATGACACTGTTCTCGACCGTCAGGCGCGAGGCTCCGGTCATCACGATCCCGCTCGTGCCCGGCGTGGCCCCGGCCACCGGGCCGATGACGACGTTGCGCAGGGCGATCTTGAGGCTCGCGGCCGTGATCTCGATCGCGGGGCCGCCATTCAGGGCCACGAGGCTCCCCACGACGCCCGGCACCGCGAGAATCGCGACCGACTTGCCGATCGTGACGGTACCGCTGTTGTAGTTCGCCGAGTCGAGCATCCAGATTTCGCCGCCGCTCGCGACCGCGGTGAGCGCGGCCGGCAGCAGGCGGCACGGCGCGGCCAGGGTGCACGCGTTGGCGTCGTTGCCGTCGGAGGCGAGGTAGGCGCGGAAGAGCTGGGCGTTCGCGGAGGCCGCGGCAAAGAGCAGGCCGCCCAGTGCAATGCGCAACAGGATTCTTGCGAGCATGTTCTTCACTCCCGGGGTTGCACTGCCGGATGGCAGGTGCGGGCAGTATGTGCGAGCGGGCCGCGGGCGGGCACGTGATTATTCACGCTCGCCCGCCCGCCGCGATGGCCAGCCCTCGGCCCCCCCAGGCTTCAGCGCCCGGGCGCGTTTCTGCCGCCGGTGGCGAACCAGCTCACGCAATCGCCCTGGTTCTTGAACACGCCGAAGGCTTCCCAGCCGCCGTTCTTGCACGACTCCTTGTCCAGGCTCACGCCGCCGGTGTAGGCGAGCTGCAGGTCGAAGCCGGCGAAGGCGTTGAACGCGCCGCCGTTGATCGTGGGACCGATGCCGCCGCACACGCCGCCGCCGGTGAGGTTCACGACTGCCCCCTGGACCGCGATGCTCTGGAACCCGTCCCACGGCACGAAGATCGTGCCGCTGTTGGCCGAGCCGGCCGAGAACCACCCGCGGATGGTGAAGACGTCGTCGACGACGAAGGGTGTCCCCGAGAGGTCCACGTTGGCCCGCCCATCGGCCACCCAGTCGACGCACGAGGAGGCGTGTGCGTAGGGCATCGAGACCACCGGCGTCGGGCCGATGCAGCAGTCGCTGCCGGCGCTCGACGAGAAGGTCTGGTCGGCCACGTTCACCAGCAGCGTCGCCGGGTCGATGCGGATCCTGGTGTAGTGCGTGGTCACGTCCGCGGTGGGACCGCCGCCGACGTTGCCGAACAACGAGTAGTTGTAGTTGCCGCCGGTGTTCACGAGCGAAAGGTACTCGCGCGGGTCGCCCGCCATGTCGTGGCAATACACGGCGAAGGTCTTGCCTCCGGGCGAGATGATGTAGTTGCCGTCGCCGGCGGCGGGATTCGCGTCGCGGATCGCCGCGCAGTCGGGCGCCAGCTGGGCCGATACGGGGAACGCGAGCGCTGCCAGCAGCCCGGCCACGGTTGTGAGGAACGTGCTTCGCAAGGTGCGTCGATCCATGGTTTTCTCCTTAGAGTCATGTTTGTGGATGCGCGGCTTCATGACCCTAGGCCGGCGTCGCGAGTCCCGGTGTTAACCCATCGTTAACGGGACGTTATGCGGCGGTCGGGGTCGCCTGCCGTTCATGCCCCAAGTCAAGGAAGGCGGTCGGGCCGCCGCTGATAGAATCGGCTCCGATTCCCACCCCCTCCAGGTAGCCCCCGGATGAACATCCACGAGTACCAAGGCAAGGACCTGTTCCGCCGTTTCGGCGTGCCCACGTCGAGCGGCGTCCCCGCGTTCTCGGTCGACGAGGCCGTCGCGGCGGCGAAGAAGCTCGGCGGCAACGTCTGGGTGGTCAAGGCCCAGATTCACGCGGGCGGCCGCGGCAAGGCCGGTGGCGTGAAGGTCGCCAAGTCGCTCGACGAGGTGCGCGACTGGGCGAAGAAGATCCTCGGCATGACCCTGGTCACGCACCAGACGGGCCCCGCCGGCAAGGTGGTGAAGCGCCTGCTGATCGAGGAGGGCGCGGCGATCGAGAAGGAGTACTACGCCGCATTCGTGATCGATCGCGCGCAGCAGCGCGTCGTGCTGATGGCCTCCTCCGAAGGAGGCGTCAACATCGAGGAGGTCGCCGAGAAGACGCCCGAGAAGATCCACAAGGTCGCGATCGACCCGGCCACGGGGCTCAAGTCCTCCGAGGCCGAGGACATCGCGCGCAAGAGCGGCATTCCCGCGAACCTGGTGCCCCAGGCGGGCGCGCTCTTCATGAAGGCGTACAAGCTCTTCGACGAGCTCGACGCCTCGCTGGTCGAGCTGAACCCGCTCATCACGACCAAGGACGGCAAGGTGCTCGCGCTCGACGCCAAGATCAACTTCGACTCCAACGCGCTCTTCCGCCACGAGGACGTGGTGGCGTTGCGCGACCTCGACGAGGAGGACCCCGCCGAGATCGAGGCGTCCAAGTTCGACCTCTCGTACATCCAGCTGGACGGCGACATCGGCTGCCTGGTGAACGGCGCGGGCCTCGCGATGGCCACGATGGACACGATCAAGCTCTACGGGGGCAGCCCGGCCAACTTCCTCGACGTGGGCGGCGGCGCCACGGCCGAGAAGGTGACCGAGGCCTTCAAGATCATGCTGAAGAACCCGAAGCTGAAGGCGATCCTGGTGAACATCTTCGGCGGCATCATGAAGTGCGACGTGATCGCCGAGGGCGTGGTCACGGCCGCGAAGCAGGTGGCGCTCAAGGTGCCGCTGGTGGTGCGCCTCGAGGGCACCAACGTCGACCTCGGCAAGAAGATCCTCGCCGATTCGGGCCTGCCGATCATCTCCGCAACCGACATGGGCGACGCCGCGCAGAAGGTCGTCGCTGCAGCGCAGGGGAAAAAATAGATGTCGATCCTGATCAACAAGGACACCAAGGTCATCACCCAGGGCATCACGGGCAAGACCGGCCAGTTCCACACCCGCATGTGCCGCGACTACGCCAACGGGAAGAACTGCTTCGTGGCCGGCGTGAACCCGAAGAAGGCAGGCGAGGATTTCGAGGGCATCCCGATCTTCGGCACCGTCGCCGATGCCAGGGCGAAGACCGGCGCCACCGTGTCGGTGATCTACGTGCCGCCGCCCTTCGCCGCCGCGGCGATCGAGGAGGCCGTCGATGCCGGCCTCGATCTCGTGATCTGCATCACCGAGGGCATCCCGGTGCGCGACATGATCCGCACGCGCGCGAGGATGAAGGGCAAGAAGACGCTGCTGCTCGGACCCAACTGCCCCGGCGCCATCACACCCGACGAGATCAAGATCGGCATCATGCCGGGCCACATCCACCGCAAGGGCCGGATCGGCATCGTGTCGCGCTCGGGCACGCTCACCTACGAGGCCGTGGGACAGGTGACGGCGCTCGGCCTCGGCCAATCCTCCGCGGTCGGCATCGGCGGCGACCCGGTGAACGGACTCAAGCACATCGACGTCATGAAGATGTTCAACGACGACCCCGAGACCGAGGCCGTGATCATGATCGGCGAGATCGGCGGCGGCGACGAGGAAGTCGCCGCGCGCTGGGTAAAGGACAACATGAAGAAGCCGGTGGTCGGGTTCATCGCCGGCGTCACGGCGCCCCCGGGCAAGCGCATGGGCCACGCCGGCGCCATCATCTCCGGCGGCAAGGGCACGGCGCAGGAGAAGCTCGCCGTGATGGAGGCGTGCGGCATCAAGGTCACGAAGAACCCGGCCGAGATGGGCAAGGTGCTGAAGTCCGTGCTCTGAACGACCTCCGGCTCCCGTCGCGCGCGCGCACCAGCCTCACGTTCCTCTTCACGGACGTGGAGGGGAGCAGCCGGCACTGGGAAGACCATCCCGACCGGATGATGGCGGCGATGACGAGCCACGACCGGCTGCTGCGCCAGGCGGTGCTCGAATGCGGTGGGCACGTGATCAAGATGGCGGGCGACGGAATCCATGCTGCGTTCGGCGACGCGGTGGGCGCCGTCCGCGCCGCGCTCGCGATCCAGCGCGCCTTGCGCGATCCGCAAGCCACAGACGGCATTCGGCTGCGCGTGCGCTGCGGCCTGCATACCGGGCCCGCCGAGGAGCGCGATGGCGATTTCTACGGCCCGGCCGTCAACCGCGCGGCGCGGCTCGCGAATGCGGCGAGCGCCGGACAGGTGATCCTCTCAGGGACCGTGCACGCGTCGGTAGCTGGTCGCCTTCCGGAAGGCGTCTTCCTGCGCTCGCTGGGCGTCGTGCGGCTGCGCGACCTGTCGCGTGCCGAGCCGGTCTTCCAGCTCACGCACGCGGAGCTTCCGGCAGACTTCCCGCCCTTGAGGTCGCTCGCCAGCAATCCGAACAACCTGCCGAACCTCCTCACGAGCTTCGTCGGCCGCCACAAGGAGCTGCGCGACATCGACCGCCTCTTCGAGAGCGCGCGGCTGGTGTCGATCGTTGGCGCCGGCGGCATCGGCAAGACGCGCCTCGCCCTGCAGTGCGCCGCGTGGCGGCTCGACCGTTACGAGGACGGCGTGTGGTTCGTGGACCTTGCGGCGATCGGCGATGCGGCCCTGCTGGTGGCCACCGTCGCGCGCGCGATCGGCGTGCGCAACCCGCCGATGGCTTCGGCGCTCGATGCGCTGATCGACTATGCACGCCCGCGCCGCTTGCTGGTCGTGCTGGACAACTGCGAGCACCTGCTCGACGCCTGCGCTCGTTTCGCCGACGCCCTGCTCAGGGCAGCGCCTTCGGTGCACGTGCTGGCCACTACGCGCGAGGGCCTGGAGGTCGACGGCGAGGCGGCATGCCGGATTCCGCCGCTCCCCATTCCGGACCCGGACGTCGCCGCGAGCTTCCACGACCTGCTCGGGATCGAGTCGGTGCAGCTGCTGGTCGAGCGCGCCATGCTCCATCGGCCCGATCTCGTGCTCGACACCGCGCAGGGGCCGGCGCTCGCGCGCATCTGCTTCCGGCTCGATGGCATCCCGCTGGCGCTCGAGCTCGCCGCCGCCCGGCTGCGGGAGTCGACGCTGGAGGAGGTGGATCGCAGCCTCTCCGACCGCTTCGGCTACCTGGTCACGGGCAGCCGCGTGGCGCCTCCGCGCCAGAAGACGCTCGGCGCGATGGTGGACTGGTCGTGGCGGTTGCTGGACGAGCGCGAGCAGGGCGTCTTCGCCCGGCTTGGCGTCTTCGACGGGACGTTCGGCCCGGCGTCGGCGCGGGCGCTATGCCCCGACCTTCCGCCTGACGAGGTCGACGAAGCGGTGAAGAGGCTGGCGCGCAAGTCGCTGGTGGTGGAGGTCGAGGACGGCCGCCATCGCCTGCTCGAAACCCTGCGTGACTTCGCGCTCGCGCAGCTCGGGGAGCGGGGCGAGCGCGAAGCCGTGGAGGCCTTGCATGCTGCGCACTTCCGCGAGCGTGCACTCTCGCGCCGCACGCGCCTGCTGGGCGACGATCGTGGCGCCGCCGTCGCGGAGCTGGACCCCGATCTCGACAACCTGCGCGCCGCGCTCGCGTGGCACGAGGCGCGCGACGCGCCGGAGCTCGCCGAGCTGCTTCGCGCGATGGGCGCCTATTGGAGCTATGCCGGCGGCCTCGGCGAAGGCCGGGCGCACCTGCAGGCGTTCGTGGAACGCGGCAACCCCGGGCAAGCCGACGCGGTGTGGGGCGACGTCGTCTATACCGCGGCGGTCCTGGCCTACCGGCAGTGCGACCTCGAGGCAGCAGAGGGCCTCGCACGCAAGGCGCTCGCTGTGCGCGAGGCCCTGGGCCTGCGCCATGCCGCCGGCGCGGCGCTCTCGCTCGTGGCGATCGCAGTCTTCGTTCGCCGGGGAGCCGAGGCCTCGGAGCCCCTCTTGCTCGAGGCGATCGAGCACATGGATCCCGAGGCGGGACATCGGGTTGGACACTACTTCAACCTCGCGCAGCAGTGGGTCTTCGCGGGCGAGGTGGCGCGGGGGCGTGGGTACGCCGAGAAGGCGAGGGCGCTGCCGCAGGGGTCCTCACCCCACAACCGCATGCGCTACGAGGGCTTCGCCGGATGGGAGGCCCTCGTCGAAGGCGATCTCGAGGCGGCCGTCGTGCACATGCGCGACCAGGTCGGGCTCGCCATCGCGTGCGGCGATCGCCTGAACGAGGCGATGGCCCGCATGACGCACGCCCTCGCGCTCGTGGCCGCTGCGCGGCCGGGCGAGGCGGTGGGCGAGTTCGCCCTTGCGCTGCACATGCTGGAGTCCCAGGGCGCGACGCTCGAGCTCGTCAACGCCCTCGAGGCCTTCGCCGCGTGGCTCGCTGCCAGCGGCGAGCCCGAGGACGCGGTGCGCCTGTGCGCGACCACGCTCAAGGTTCGCGAGCGCATCGGCTTCCCCGTCGGATGCCAGGCGCGGCGAGTTCGGGGGCTCGCGCTCGATGGCGTGGCCCTCGATCCTGCCCGGCGCACGGCGCTGGAGCGCGAGGGCCACGCGGCATCCTTCGAGGACGCCGTCGCCGCCGCCCTCGTGCGGGCCCGCGCCGGGTCTTGATAGCATCCGGGCATGTCGCCGCGCGAAACCGCTCCCGACGCCGCGCTGATCGGCAAGCTCGCGACGCTGGGCGAGACCCGCCGCTTCCGCAAGGGTGAGGTCATCATCCGCGAGGGCGTGGTCGAAGGCCACCTGCTGGTAATCCTCTCGGGGCGCGTGCAGGTCTTCTCCGAGGCGCGCGACGGCCGCACGGTCGTGATCGACGAGCACGAGGCGGGCGAATACGTGGGCGAGATGGCGCTCGACGGCCAGCCGCGCTCGGCCTCGATCTCGGCCCTCACTGACTGCGAGGTGAGCGCCGTGGACCACGTGCAGGTGCTCGCTTTCCTCGAGACCAACCCACGCTTCGCCCGCCACCTCATCTTCAAGCTGGCGCACCGCGCGCGCCTCGCCACGGAGAACCTGAAGGGGCTGGCCCTGTTCTCGGTGTACGGGCGTATCGCCCGGCTGCTGCGCGCGCTGGCCCGGCCCGTCGACGGCGCGCTCGTGGTCGAGCACGCTCCCACGCAGGAGGAGTTCGGCAAGCGCGTGGGGGCGTCCCGCGAGATGGTGAGCATCATCCTGCGCGACCTTGCCGAGGGCGGCTACATCGCCCGCTCGGGCCGTCGCCTCACGATCGTCCGGCCCCTCCCGGAGCGCTGGTAGCGGCGTAAATATTCCGCATTTCCGGGGCTGCCCGCCCAGGACTGTCCGCCCCTGCGGTACGGTCCGAACGATCGACGGCGAAGTCGGCCGTTCCAAACTAGAACAACTGGAAGGGCGCCCCGAATGAGATCCCTCGTCTCACGCCTTGCGGCGATCGTGGCGCTATGCGCCGCGCCGATCCTGCCCGCCCACGCACAGGCGACGACCGTCTTTCAGCCGGACGAGTTGCAAGCGCTGCTAGATCGCGCCTGCAACTGGAACTTCACGTTCCATTGGAGTCTTGCAACCCCTACATCGGCCGTCAACGTATTGATAGACCTCCCGAACGTGTATCCGAACACGCTCTGCGACAGCGGCAGCGGCAATACTGGGATGCCCACCGTGTTAGTTGGTCATCCAGTTAACTACTACACAGGCCCCCAGCTCCATATCAATCGCGGCGCGGTCTACATGTACAACGGCACCATGGCCAGTGGGCATGTGAGCATCGGTGGACCCAACAATGGCGTCGCGGCCATCCTCCTCGAGAGCACCAGCGCCACATGGCTCACGAGCGACGACGTTGGCGTCGGCAACCCGGGCAACGGCACCCTGACCGTCGCTTGGGGCGCCACGCTCGGTGTCGGCAACAACGGCATCTTCGTCGCCTACGACGCCGGAAGCACTGGTGTGCTGAACATAGGCGACCCTAGTGGCGATGGCGGCACGAGCCCCACGGTCATTTTGTATGGCGCCGCCGGCAAGGTGTTCTTTGGCCAGGGCGCGGGCACGATCAATTTCTACCAGCGCGACACCTTCACGCTCAACTATCCGATCCAGAGTCTGTCGGGTTCCACCCCGGGCAATCTCGTCCAACGCGGTACTGGCACCACGATCCTGGCCGTCGACAGCCCAACCTTCGCCGGTACGACCACCATTACGTCCGGCACGCTGCAGCTTGGCACCGGCGGCGCAGCCGGCTCGCTGCCCGGAAACATCACGAACAACAGCGCGCTTGTCTTCAACCGCAGTGACATCACGGTTTCCGGAGGCGCCATCTCGGGCACCGGCTCGGTGATCAAGCGAGGCAGTGGCGAGATCAGGCTCACGGGAAACAACAGCTACAGCGGCGGCACGACGATCGAGGCGGGAGTCCTCCAGTTCGGCAACGGCGGCAATACCGGCATCTCGCCTGGAAACGTGACCAACAACGGCACGTTCTCGATTGCCCGCAGCGATGACCTGGTCTACGGGGGTGTCGTCTCGGGCAGCGGCTCGATGTGGAAAGGCGGCGCCAACACGCTCAGCCTTACCGGGAACAGCAGCTATACCGGTTGGACGATCGTGTGGGAGGGAACGCTTCGGCTCGGCAATGGCGGCACCACGGGCTCGCTCGCCAGCAGCAACATCGACGTCAAGTCGAATGCCACGCTCGCGTTCAACCGCAGCGACAATGTCGCCTTCGGCGGCGTGATCCTGGGACCCGGGAATGTATCCAAGCTCGGCGCCGGGTCCCTTGTCCTGACCGGCGCCAACACCTACACGGGTTCAACCACCGTGACGGCGGGAACGCTGGCGGTCAATGGCTCCATCACGTCGAACGTGGCGGTCAATACCGGCGCGACCCTGGCCGGATCGGGAACGGTCGGGCCTGTGACGGTCAACTCGGGCGGCTTCGTGGCGCCGGGAGGCACGGCTGCCGCCATCCTCTCGACTGGAAATTTCGCCCTGCCCAACGGCGGCACCTTCAATGCCGATCTCCTTGGGACGACCGCCGGCAGCGGCTACGACCGACTGGCAGTCGCCGGCACGGTGTCGCTGGGCGGCAACCTCTCCGTGAACCTTGGGTTCGCGCCGGCGGTGGGCCAAGTCTTCACGATCATCGACAACGGCGGGGGCTCGGCCGTGAGCGGCACCTTCGCGGGTCGGCCCGAGGGCTCCGTTCTCAACCTCGCCAACGGTTTCCTCAGGATCAGCTACGTCGGGGGAACCGGCAACGACGTGACCCTCACCGCGGTCGCGGTTCCGGGCGCGCCGACGATCGGGACGGCCACCGCGGCAAACGCCAGTGCATCGGTGACTTTCACCGCTCCCGCCTCCAACGGCGGCTCGGCGATCACGAGCTATACCGCCACCTCGTCTCCCGAGGGCAAGACCGGAACCTGCACGGCTCCGTGTTCCTCGATCACGGTCAACACCCTCACCAACGGGACGGCGTATGTGTTCGCGGTGAGGGCGACCAACGCCGCAGGCGCGGGGAACCCTTCTGCATTCTCCAATGGCGTGACCCCCAAGGCGCCGCAAACGATCACCTTCGCAAATCCGGGGATCCAGAGCGGCTTCGCGCCCACGCTCAGCGCCAGCGCGAGCTCGGCCCTTGCGGTGACCTTCACATCGTCAACGGCCGCGTTCTGCACGACTACCGCGGGCGGGACACTGGCTATCCTCGCGGCCGGGACCTGCACGATCAACGCCGACCAGGCCGGCAATGCGGCCTACCTTCCTGCGCCTACCGTGACGCGGTCGTTTGCAGTGACGCCGGCCGCTCCCAGCGTACCGACGATCGGAGTGGCCACCGCCGGCAACGCGAGCGCGACCATAACCTTCAGCTCGGCTGGCGGCCCGATCACGAGCTTCACCGCCACATCGTCTCCCGGGGGCATCACCGGGACCTGCGCCGCGCCGTGCGCTTCGATCACGGTGAACAGCCTCACCAACGGCACGGCGTACACCTTCACTGTCACCGCGACCAATTCCGCCGGCACGAGCGCCCCATCGGCGGCATCCAATAGCGTGATGCCGAAGGGGCCGCAGACGATCACGTTCGCGAATCCGGGAACCCAGACTTTCGGCACGTCACCCATGCTCACCGCCACAGCGAGCTCGGGACTCACGGTCACCTTCACATCGACCACGCCAGGCGTCTGCTCGATCACGGGAACGACGCTCAACTTCGTTACGACGGGCAGCTGCTCGATCAGGGCAGACCAGTCCGGCAGCCCGGCGTATCTCGCGGCAACGCCCGTGACGCAGTCGTTCAGCGTGGCGCGCTTTGCTCCAGGCGCGCCTGCGATCGTCTCCGTCACCGCGGGCAACGGCCAGGTCACGGTGAGCTTCGCGCCCCCGGCTTCCGATGGCGGCAGCCCGATCCTCGACTACACCGCCACCTGCGGGACGAAGTGGGTCACGGGAGGCGGGTCTCCCATGGCGGTGACGGGCCTTACCAACGGCACCCCGGTGACGTGCACCGTAGTGGCGCGCAACGCCATCGGGACCGGTTCCCCGTCGGCCGCTTCCGGCAGCGTGACGCCAAACCAGGCGCAGACGATCACTTTCACCAACCCGGGGGCGCAGAACCTCGGTACCTCGCCCACGCTCACGGCCGCGGCGAGCTCGGGGCTCGCGGTCACTTTCACGTCGTCCACATCCGGGGTCTGCACGATCACCGCGGGAGGAACGCTCACCCTCGTCACGAGCGGCACCTGCACGATCAACGCCGACCAGGCGGGCAACGCGAACTTCGCCCCAGCGCCGCGGGTGACCCAGAGCTTCACGGTCTCGAGCAAGATCGGCCAGGCGATCGTGTTCGGCGCCGCACCAGCGAACGTCACGATCGGCGGCACGGGCACGGTGAGCGCCACCGGGGGCGCATCCGGCAACCCGATCGTCTTCGCGAGCACCACGCCCTCGACCTGCTCGATCTCGGGCAGCACGGTGACCGGGCTCGCAGCGGGAACCTGCACCATCTCCGCCAACCAGGCCGGTAACGCCACGTACGACCCGGCGCCGCAGGTGACGCAGGGCTTCACGATCACGGGCAAGGCGAGCCAGTCGATCGTGTTCGGCGCCGCACCGACGAACGTCATGATCGGCGGCACTGGTACCGTGAGCGCCACGGGCGGCGCGTCCGGGAACCCGATCGCCTTCGCGAGCACGACGCCCTCGACCTGCTCGATCTCGGGCAACACGGTGACGGGGCTCGCACCGGGAACCTGCACGATCTCCGCCGACCAGGCCGGTAACGCGACATACGACCCGGCGTCACAGGTGACGCAGTCCTTCGACATCGCGTCGCCGCCGCGCATGAGCAACATCTCGACGCGCATGCAGGTGCTCACGGGTGACGACGCATTGATCGGCGGCTTCGTGATCGCCGGCTCGACGAACAAACGCGTCGCGATCGTGGCCACTGGGCCATCGCTCGTGCCCTTTGGCATCACCAACGCACTGACCAACCCGACGCTCAGACTGGTGCGCTCCTCCGACCAGGCCGTGATCGCCACGAGCGACAACTGGCAGACGGCCGCGAACCAGGCCGACCTCACCGCCGCGGGGTTCGCACCGTCGAACCCGCTCGAGGCGGCGATCCTCATCGACCTGGCCCCTGGCGCCTACACCGCGATCATCGAGGGGGCGGGCGGCGTGACCGGCGTCTCGGTGATCGGCGTCTACGAGGTCAACCACCCCGAGACGCCGCTGGTCAACATCTCCACGCGGGGCCGGGTGCTCACCGGCAACGACGTGATGATCGGCGGCTTCGTCATCAGTGGCGCCGGCCCGCAGACGCTGGCGATCGTGGCCACGGGGCCCTCGCTCGCGGCCTTCGGCATCGCGAACCCGCTTGCCAACCCGAGGATCACGCTGGTGCGCTCCTCCGACCAGGCGGTGCTCGCCACCAACGACAACTGGCAGGCCGACGCGAACGCGGCGCAGCTCAACGCGGCAGGCTTCGCGCCGACGAACCCGCTCGAGTCGGGGCTCTGCGTTACGCTCCCGCCGGGAGCCTATACCGTGATCGTCGAGGGCGTGAATGGCGGCATCGGCGTGGCCGTCGTGGGTGTCTACCGCGTGAACTGACCGCTGCAGGGGCACGCGCGACCCGGCCGAGATGGGTATGCTGCTCAAATCGGTTCTGTAGGCGCGCCCGGGGAGGGCGCCTCCCCATGGACGACGTCCGCCAGGAGCTGCAACAGAGGTCGCTGCGCAACGTGCGCGCCCTCCTCGACAGGGAGGAGGAGGACCTGCGCCGGCAGAAGAGGACCACCCGCCTGCTGCTGCTCGTTATCGTTCCTGTTGTCGTGCTCCCGATCCTGGGGGCGGGAATCTGGCTGGGGCGCAAGCCCGAGGCGACGAACCCGCAGCTGCTCGAGTGCCAGACGAAGCGTGCCGCGGAGCTCTCGGGCGAGCGCGAGCGCGCGATCCGGGCCGAGAATCCGGCGCTCCCGGCGCCTGAAGTGGCGGCGCGCATGCGTGCCGAGAGCACGACGATCCAGGACCAGGCCGGCCGCGACTGCCGTGCCAAGTTTCCCGCGGCCTGACGCCCGTGCCGGCGAGCTTCCTCGACACCCTCGATGCCGAGGCGCGTGAGCTGCTGCTGTCGGTCGCTTCTCCCGTTTCGTTCGTCCCCGGCGCGGTGCTCGTGCGCCATGGCGAGGCCGCGCGCGGCGCGTACATCCTGCGCGAGGGCTCTGTGGAAGCAGTCGTTACCCTTCCGGGCGGCGAGAGCCTTACGGTCGCCACCCTCGGACCCGGAAGCGTCTTTGGGGAGATGGCTCTGATCGAGCTGGGAACCTGCACTGCGACCGTGCGCGCGGCCGGTCCCGTCGACGGTTGGTTTGTCGCGCACGAGGAATTCCGGGCGCTCGTGTCGCGCGCGCAGCCCTCGGCGCTGAGGCTGCAGCATGCGGTGACCGTCGTGCTGGCCGCGAAGCTCGCGGCACTCAACACGCAGATGCTCGCTTGCCCCGCGCCCGAGGACCGGCCCGCGCGAGCCCTGGCGGCCACCGAGCCCCTCGCCGCGGTCCCGCGCTCGCGCAAGGCGAGCTTCGCCGCTGGAGATTTCCTCCCCCGCCTTCCGGTGTTCGAGAAGTGCTCCGCGGGCGAGATTGACGAGATCGTCGCGCGCGCCGCATACCTCGAGGTGCCGCGCGGGCATGGCGTGTTCACCGCCGGGTCGCCCGCGAGCGCCGCGTTCGTGGTCGTGCGGGGCGCGGTCGAGATCGTGTCGATGCGCGAAGGGCGCGAGCGTCGCGTCGCGATCGTCGGGCCCGGGCAGCTCGTGGGCTATCTCAGCGTGCTGCGCCGCGCGCCGCACTCGACGCACGCATTCGCCCGCGAGGGCAGCACCCTGCTGGAGTTCACCGCCGACGCTTTCCACGAGCTCTACTTCGGCGACTCGCGCGCCTCGATGCGCCTGCGCCACGCGGTCCAGGCGAACCTCCTGACCTCGATGGCTCGCACCAACCGCGCGCTCACGCGCCTGCTCTCCCAGGCGAAGCTCGCGGCCGCTCCGCAGGCCGAGCTGGCGCTCGAGGCCGCCTACCATTCACAGCTGGCGACTGCGTCACCCCTTTGAAATAATCGGGGTCAGACTCCAATTAAGTTAATCAGGCGTTTTCAGGGAGAAAACTGCGCGATTAACTTAATTGGAGTCTGACCCCGATTATTTCCCTCGATCAACTTAATTGGAGTCTGACCCCCGTATCAGTCGAGATACCTGATCTCGACTGAAGGCCTGCCGTTCCGGATCTCGGCGTGCAGGATGCTGTACTCGGGCACCTCGACCCAGGACGCGACGTCGCGAGTCAGGGGCTCGGAGGCGATGAGGATCGAGTCGGCGTGTTCGGCGCCGCCCGTCATCTTCCACTCGCCGTCGTGGAGGCCATAGCCGCGCCCGGCGGTGTACCAGAGCGACAGGTAGCTCATGTTGGCCTCGTGCACGCGCGCGGCGTCGGCGGTCGCGTAGCGGCCGAAGTCGAAGCAGTAGCGAACTGCGGCCACCTGGCGCCCATCCGTCACGAAGAGGTTCACGGACGAGGATACGTCGATGCCGAGCTTGCCGCGCTCCTCGCGGATGATGGCGAGCGCGCGCGTGATCGCTTCGACGAGCTGCACGCCCGTCGGCGCGGCACCGGGGTCCGGCAGCTGCGACACGACCAGCGCATAGATCCACTCGCTGTCGGTGGTCCCCCGGACCTGGCGCGCGAGCTCCGGGCGGACATGGGCGGCGAGCCGCGGGCGAAGCTCCGCGAAGCGCGTGAGGTCGCCGTTGTGGGCGAGCGTGAGCGGCACGCCCGCGAACTGGAACGGGTGCACGTTCTGCAACGAGATCTCGACCTGCGTGCTGTACGCCACGCCGCGCACGTGCGCGAGGACGCAACCCGCGCGCACCTTGGTCGCGAGGTTCTTCAGGTTGCGGTCGAAAACCGGGAGCGAATCCGAGGCATAGGCGAACGGCGCCGCTGCCTCGTGGGAGCCGGGGTCCCAGGCGCGCATGCCGAACCCGGCAAGGTTTAGCATGTGCAGCATCTTCGGCATGTAGCTCTGCCGCACCAGCGCCGAATCGGGCTGGAACAACAGGTTGTCCAGAAGAACCGGCTGTCCGAGATAGAGGAGGGCGCGACACATTGCGGCATTCTAGGCGATGATCAATCGAACCCCCCCTGCCGATTGCCGCGCCCTGGTCCTCTTCGGCGCGACCGGCGACCTCGCGCGCCGCATGCTCTGGCCCTCGCTCTACGCGCTGCATTGCGACGGCCTGTTGCCGGCGGGCTTCCAGCTGGTCGGCGTCGCGACTTCGGCGCACACCGAAGCCCAGTTCGCCGAGCGGGTGCGCGAGAGCGTCCGTGCCTCCGCCAACGCCTCGCTGTACGAGCCCGCGGCCTTCGACGCCTTCGCGCGTCGCATCCGCTACGTGGCGACCGATGTCACCGCGCCCGGCGGAACCGAGCCGCTGCGCCGCGCGCTCGATGCCGGCGCGGGCGGGGTCATCTACTACCTCTCGACCGGGCCGCAGCTCTTCGCCCCGGTCGCGACGGCGCTCGGCCAGGGCGGGCTCGTCGATGCGTCGAGCCGCATCGTGCTCGAGAAGCCGATCGGCACCGATACGCGCAAGGCGCGTGAGGTGAACGAGGCGGTGGGCGCCGTCTTCGCGGAGAGCCAGGTCTTCCGCATCGACCATTACCTCGGCAAGGAGGCGGTGCAGAACCTGCTCGTGCTGCGCTTCGCCAACGCGATCTTCGAGCCGTTGTGGAATTCCACCGCCATCGACCACGTCCAGATCACCGTGGCCGAGGTCGTGGGCGTCGAGGGGCGCT
>Ga0111538_10002821_pt1 | contig 24404 bp, 21 predicted proteins | sample SoiMethybrSBSTD1_FD_79669 | JGI IMG/M metagenome (GOLD analysis project Ga0111538, IMG submission 79669) | Bulk soil microbial communities from a Populus tree surrounding site in Tennessee, USA - Soil MetaG P. TD hybrid SBSTD1 (version 2)... | ecosystem: Environmental > Terrestrial > Soil >...
CAACGCGGATCTCGAAGGGTCGCTGCGGCGGCTCGCGCCCGCCTTCGACGGACGCCGACTCGCGAACGCCTTCGGCATCATCGTCGAAGCTCAGGACGCGCTGACTCGCAATGCGTCGCCGAAGATCGTCGCCGATTGGGTGGCCGTCACGATATAGCATCCGATCAGGCACTGGCGCCCGGACAAGACTCATGTCGCTTCCCGTTATCGCGGTCACCGTCGGTGATCCGTCCGGAATCGGTCCCGAAATCGCCGTCAAGGCCGCGCGCGATCCGCGCGTCGTGGCCGAGTGCCGCCCCCGGCTGTACGGGCCGCACGCGCCGGCCGATCTTGCGCGGTTTCCCGCCGGGCGGATCAGCGCCGACTCGGCGCAGGCCGCGTATGACGCGATTGTGCAGGCCGTCTCTGACGCCCGGGGGGGCCAGGTGGACGCGATCGCGACCTCGCCGGTGAACAAAGCCGCGTTCGCCGCGGCCGGCCTTTCGTGGCGCGGACATACCGATCTGCTCGCGCATCTCTGCGGCGTGGACGATGTCGCGATGCTGTTCTGGTCGGAGCGGCTGCGGGTGGTCCTGGCGACGGTGCACATCCCGCTGGCCGAGGTGTCGGCGGCACTCACGGGCGATCGACTGCTCGCCGTGATTCGCCTGACCGCGCGGTCGCTGCCGCGCTTCGGCCTCGCGACCCCGCGCATCGCCGTGGCCGGCCTCAACCCTCACGCCGGCGAAAACGGCGTGCTCGGCACCGAGGATCGCGATGTGCTCGCGCCGGCAATCGCCCTGGCGCGGGCGGACGGCGTCGATGTCTCCGGTCCGTTTCCCGCCGACACAATCTTCGTCCGCGCCGCTCGCGGCGAGTTCGATGTCGTCATCGCCGCCTACCACGATCAGGGTTTAGTCCCTGTGAAGCTCCTGGCGTTCGGACGGGCGGTGAACGTGACGCTTGGACTGCCGATCATCCGGACGTCCGTCGATCACGGAACAGCCTTCGACATCGCACGCCAAGGCGTGGCGGATGAGGGCAGTCTGGTTGAAGCGATTCTTCTGGCGGCGAAGCTGGCGGAGCGGAGGTAACTCGTCTAGGGTTTTTGTAACGCGACGCCGGACGTCTTGATGTGCTCGGTCCGATCCATGTCGGCCTGAACCATCATCTGGATCAGTCCGCGGAAGTCGGTCGTCGGCTCCCAGCCGAATTTCGCGCGCGCCTTCGACGCGTCGCCGATGAGATGATCCACCTCGGCCGGACGGAAGAGCGAAGGATCCTCGATGACGTAGCGCTCCCAGTCGAGACCGGCGCAGTCGAACGCGATCTCGACGAGATCCTGGACGGAGTGGCTCTCACCCGTGGCGATGACGTAGTCGTCCGCCTCGTCCTGCTGCACCATCTGCCACATCGCGCGGACGTAGTCGCCGGCAAATCCCCAGTCGCGATGCGCGCGCAGATTGCCGAGCCGCAGCTCCTTCGCCAGTCCGTGCTTGATCCGCGCGACCCCGTCGGTCACTTTGCGGGTGACGAACTCCAGCCCGCGGCGCGGCGACTCGTGGTTGAAGAGGATGCCGGACACGGCGAACAGTCCGTAGCTCTCGCGATAGTTGACCGTGATGCAGTGCGCGAACACCTTCGACACGCCGTACGGACTCCGCGGATAGAACGGCGTCGTCTCTTTCTGCGGCACCTCGCGGACCTTGCCGAACATCTCCGAGGAGGACGCCTGATACAGGCGGATCGACGGATCGACGACGCGCACCGCTTCGAGGACGCGGGTGACGCCCTGCGAATTGAACTCGCCGGTGAGCATCGGCTGATCCCACGATGCCGGCACGAAGGACATGGCGGCGAGGTTGTACAGCTCGGTCGGCTGCACGCGCTCGAGCACGCGGATGAGCGACAGCTGATCGAGCAGGTCGCCCGGAATCAGCGTGAGACGATCGAGGATGTGTTCGATGCGCCAGTAGTTGGCCGCGGAGAGCCGCCGCGTGAGTCCGAAAACTTCGTAGCCTTTTTCGAGGAGGAGATCAGCGAGATACGAGCCATCCTGCCCGCTGATGCCCGTGATAAGGGCGCGCTTGGACGCCATTGCCGTAAGTTTATAGCACAGCCTTTCACGTCCTGTTTGTGACACGTCGAGCCGTACGATCGAACTAGAATCGCGCGTCCATGGTCGTTGTCATCGGTGGCGGTGTCGTCGGCCTCGCCTCGGCTGTTGCGATCGCCAAGCGAGGCGCGGCAGTCTGCGTGATCGAGCGCCACGCGCGTCCGGGACTGGAAACGTCCACCCACAATAGTGGGGTCATCCACGCCGGTCTCTACTACCCGGCGGATTCACTAAAGGCGCGTCTCTGCGTCGAAGGCCGGGATCGACTCTACAAATTCGCTGGGGAGCAGAAAGTCCCGCACGTCAAGTGCGGCAAGCTCGTGGTCGCGCAGAAGGGTGAATCGCAGGCGCTCGAGCATGTGTTCCAGTTGGCCACCGGCAACGGCGTGACCGTCGCGCACGTCGATCGGAAGTTCGTGGCGGAGCGCGAGCCGCACGTTGCTGCGGCCGAGGCGCTCTGGTCACCCGAGACCGGCTGGATCGACGCGGAAGCGTTCGTTCGCGCGCTCGATGCACAACTCGCGCAGCATGATGGCGCGATCCTGACGGGCACCCCCGTCATCGCGATTGATGCCGGGCCGGACGGACGCCTGACGGTGGTCACGCCACGCGAGCGCATCGAGGCCGAGGCGGTCGTCAATGCCGCCGGACTTCATGCCGACGAAGTGTCGCGTCTCGCCGGCGGCGAGCCGTTCCAGATTTTCCCGTGCCGCGGTGAGTACGCCGAGCTGGCTCCGAAAGCGCGGCACCTGATTCGCGGTCTCGTCTATCCGGTCCCGCCTGCGTCCGGTCACGGGCTGGGCGTTCACCTGACGCGCACGCTCGGGGGAGAGGTCTGGATCGGTCCGACGATTCACTATCAGAACGATCGCGCCGACTACGAGACCGATCGCCTTCCGCTCGATTCGTTTCTCGAGCCGACGCGGATCCTGCTGCCGGAAGTGACGCAGTCGGACCTGCGACTCGGTCCGAGCGGCATCCGCGCCAAGCTGCATCCGCCGGCGGAGCGATTCGCGGATTTTCTGATTCGCCGCGATCGGCAGCAACCGGCGCTGATGCACGCGGCCGGAATCGATTCGCCCGGCTTGACCGCGTCGCTCGCGATCGGCGAGATGGTGGCGCGAGAAATCTGTTAGCAGGCCGCTTCCGCCCGGCCTGCGACGTATCGCGCGAGCGCATCCTGCCAGGTGGGCATCGTGACGCCGGCGCCGATGAGCTTCGTGTTGGCGAGCGCCGCAAATTTGGGCCGCGGCGGCACGAGGTTGGCGGCCGCGAGCGGCGTTTCGACAATGGGCGCCTCGGGCCGGCCAACGAGCCGCGCCAGTTCCCTCGCGACGCCGACCCACGTCGTCCATCCGGTATTGACGCAGTGATACAGCCCGTGCGGTGCCGGCCGATCGATCAGGCACGCGGTGGCGGCGACGACGTCGTGCACGTAGCTCGGCGAGACGGTCCGGTCGACGAAGGCCGGCACCGGCCGGTTCGCGAGGATGCCGTCGAGCATCCGATCGATGCTGCTTCGAGCGTAGATCCCGCCGAAGAGACTCTCCACGCGCAACACGTAATGGCGCGGCGCGTCCTGCGCCAGCCACTCGCCCATGAGCTTCGACATCGCGTAGGTCCCGCGCGGGTTGGGGGGTGACGTTTCGTCGTACGGCCGATCGGCCGCGCCGTCGAAGACGAAGTCGGTGCTGAAGTGGACGAGGGTCGCGTCGATGTCCGCGGCCGCGCGCGCCAGCGTCCGCACCGCCCACGCATTGGCGGCCAGCGCTTTCAATGGCTCGTGCTGGGCCTCGTCGACGTTCGTGTAGGCCGCGCAGTTGACGATGACGTCCGGGCAGATCGATCCCACCGTGGCTCGGACCGCGTCCGGCACGGTGACGTCGAGCTCCTCCCGGCTGCGGGCGATCACCTCGTGCTTCGTCTCGAGTCCGGCCGTCATCGCGTCTCCGAGCTGACCGTGAGCGCCGAGCACGAGCACCAACTGTCTCATTGCGGCTTCGCGTAGAACTCAGCAATGCTCGCCACGACGTGCCGCTGCTGCGCGGCGGTGAGCTCTCCGAAAATCGGCAGGGCCAGCGAGGTCTCCGCGGCGCGATCCGCCACGGGAAATCGCTCGCCGCTCCGCGTCACGGGCTCGAAGCACGCCTGACGATGGAACGGCACCGGATAGTAGATCTCCGTGCCGATTCGCCGGGCCGCCAGATGTGCCTTGAGCGCGTCACGCGCCGGCCCGCGAATCACGAACTGATTGTAAATGTGCCGGGAGCCGGACGGCTCGATCGGCAGCTCGACGCGGCCCGAGAGCCCCATCTCTTCGAAGAGGGCGCGATAGCGATCGGCGTTGCGCCGCCTGGCGTCCGTCCATGCCTCGAGGTGCGGCGCCTTGACGCGCAGCACGGCGGCCTGCAATTCGTCGAGCCGGAAGTTGCCGCCGATCCGGTGATGAAAGTATTTGGGCTCGGCGCCGTGGTTGCGGAGGAGCCGCATCTCCCGCGCCAGCGTCGCGTCGTTCGTCGTTACCAGCCCGCCCTCGCCAAAGCCGCCGAGGTTCTTCGACGGAAAGAACGAGAAGCAGGTCATGAGGCCGAACGTCCCGACCTGCCGGCCGTGATAGCGCGCGCCGATCGCCTGCGCGGCATCCTCGATGATGGGGACGTTCGCGCGGCGGGCGATGTCGACGATCGGCGTCATGTCGGCGGCGAGGCCGAACAGGTGGACGGGCAGAATCGCGCGCGTCCTCGGCGTGATGGCTCGCTCGATCGCCGCCGGGTCCACGTTGAAGGTCTGCGGATCGACGTCGACGAACACCGGCGTCGCGCCGAGACGGCTGGCGCACCCGGCCGTCGCAAAGAACGAGTAGGTCGGGGTGATGACTTCGGCTCCCGGTCCGATGCCAAGCGCCATCATCGCCACGAGGAGCGCGTCGGTCCCCGACGACACGGCGATTGCGTGCGCGATCTCGAGCGTCGCCGCCAGTTCGGATTCGAGCGCCGCGTTCTCCGGACCCAGGATGAAGCGCTGGCTGTCGCAGACGCGGACGATCGCCGCGAGAATCTCCTCGCGGATGGGACGGTATTGCGCCTGGAGGTCGAGCAGCGGAACGCTCACCTCGGCGGCCTGGCCGATGGTCATGCCGACTGAAAGTCTATCGAATGACGATTCTCGGGGCGCCCCAGAGCGCAAAGTCGCCGGCGGCGTCCTTTCCCGTATTTGGCGGCGGACTGGAGTAGGTATTGAAAATCAGGTCGATGTTCTCGCCGGCGAACTGCGACAGGTCGAGGACCATCGGTTGCCAGCCGCGGTCGCTTTGGTTGCCGTACGGGTTCACGACGAGACTCAAGAGCTCGACATACTCCGGGCCGCTCGACGCGCCGATCTGGAACAGCACGCCGTCCCCCGGGATTTTCCAGGCCTCCTCGAGCAGGCCGAGGCTGATCTTGAGCCAGGCCTGGTCGGGGACCGTGACGTTGTACTTGATGCGGCTCGGCTGTTTCGTCAGGATGGCCCGTTCCCGCTTGCCGGCGAGCGTCGCATCGACGATGGTGAACACGTCGGGTGACGGCCGCCGGTCCTTGGCTTTCGGCAGCTGCTCGATCAAATCGATCGCGACGCGGTCGCCGGCCGGGCGCAGCACGAAGTACGCGACGGCAATCGCGACCACGGCGAGAACACCAATGAGGATTTGTGTCCGGCGTGACATCGGCGGCAATTATACCCGGCGCGTCTTGATTGCGGCACGCGTCTCGCGCTCCGCTTCGCGACGCCTGATGGTTTCGCGCTTGTCGATGGTCTTCTTGCCTTTCGCGAGGGCGATCTCGAGCTTCACGCGCCCCTTCTTGCTGAAGAACAACTTGATTGGGACGATCGTCAGGCCGCGCTCGGTGGTCTTGCCGAGCAGCTTGTTGAGCTCCGTCCGATGGAGCAGCAGCTTCCGCGGGCGGAGCGGATCGTGCGACGCGGAGCCGCCGTGGCTGTACTGCCCGATGTGGGCGTTGAGCAGATACGCCTCGCCGTTGTTCAACCGGCAATAACTTTCGCGCAGGTTGGCGCGCCCCTCGCGGATCGCTTTGACTTCGGTGCCGAGCAGCGCCACGCCTGCCTCGAACGTCTCGAGGAGGTGAAAATCGTGACGGGCCTTGCGGTTCTCGGCGGCGATCTGGTCGGTCTCGCGCACCTATCTTTTTACCCCAAAGTCCGGATAGGTCGCGTCGCGCTCGTTGATCGAGCTCGGCGAACCCAGCGGCCAGTCGATGGCGAACGCGGGGTCGTTCCAGCGAACGCCATCCTGGTGCGCCTGCGAATACGGCTTGGAGACCGAATACATCACCTCGGTCCGATCGTCGAGCGTCTGGTAGCCGTGCGCGAAACCGCGCGGCACGTACAGCATCCGGCGATTCTCGGCCGTCAGGATCTCGCCGACCCATTGGCGCAACGTCTTCGACTCGGGCCGCAGATCGACCGCCACGTCGAAGATGCCGCCGCGCACGACGCGGATGAGCTTGACCTCGTCGAAGGGCGGACGCTGAAAGTGCAGACCGCGAATCGTGCCCTGCCGGATGTTCACGCCGATGCCGATCTGCGAGATCTTCGTTTCGAGGCCGCGCTCCTCGAACGGCTCCGGCGCCCAGGCGAGCACGAACGCGCCGCGCGCGTCGGGGAACTCATCGGCGTCGATGACCCACACGCCGGGCAGTCTGGTTTCGGTAAACGTCATGGTTTCGGCAACGTCATGGTCTCGGCAAGAAAAGAGCGGCGAGATTGTACTTCGGCCCGTCGTTCCGTGGTACGCTGGTCTGCCCGACGCGCGATAGATCATCAAGCCGGCCCAACGGTCTGGGCTCCCCATCGGGCAGGTGAAATCGTGTGAGGAATCGCTACTTCCTCGTCGCCGACCTCTTTCTCATCGTCTGTTCGGCGCTGGTCGCCTTTGCCCTCCGGTTCGACTGGCTGTTCTTCCGGTACCGGCCGGAGGTCTGGCTGTTCGTCGCCGGAGCGGTGACCGTCAAGCCGCTGACGTTCCTTGCACTGGGCCTGTACCGCCGGTACTGGCAGTACGCGAGCATCGGTGACCTGATCGCCATCGTACTGGCGAACGTCGTCGCGTCCCTCTGGATATCCCTGCTCGTCCTGACCGGCCTCGCGACCGGCCTTTTCGTCGAGTTTTCGCGGTCGATCCTGCTCATTGACCTGCTGCTGACGGTGGCGCTCACCGGCGGCACGCGCTTTTCGGTGCGGGCCATGGCGGAGTCGCACGGCCGCTTTCGCAGAGGGCGCGATGGCAGTGGCGCCGCGCGGACGCGCGTGCTGGTCATCGGCGCGGGGAATGCCGGCGCGCTCGTCGCCCGCGAAGCGCAGCGCAACCCTCAGCTCGGGTTTCACATCATCGGATTCCTGGACGACGCGGTCGTCAAGCACGGGAAGCGGATCGCGGGAGTGCCGGTCCTAGGGTCGATCGACGCGCTCGAGCCGGTCGTGCAGGCCAACCTCATCGAACAGGTCGTGATCGCGATGCCCTCGGTGCCCGGCAGCGCGATCCGGGTCCTCGTGGAAACGTGTCAGCGGCTCGGCGTCCCGTCGAAGATCCTGCCTGGCGTCTATGAGGTGCTGGGCGATCGGGTCTCCGTCCGGCGCCTCCGCGACGTCGAAATCACCGACCTCCTGAAGCGTGACCCGGTTCGGCACGAGCATCCGAATCTCGACTACGTCGTCGACCAGGTGGTCCTCGTCACGGGCGCGGGCGGATCGATCGGCGCCGAACTGTGCCGGCAGGTGGCGATGGCCAAGCCGCGGCGGCTGGTCCTCGTCGGTCACGGCGAGAACAGCATCTTCGACGTCGACGCGGAGCTCCGGCGCGTGTTTCCAGGGCTCCCGCAGGAATCGGTGATTGCGGACATCCGCGACGGCGTCCGCATTCGCGAGCTGTTCGAGCGCGTCCGTCCGGCGGTGGTTTTTCACGCGGCGGCGCACAAACACGTGCCGCTGATGGAAACCAACCCGGACGAAGCCGTCACCAACAACATCATCGGCACCGCGCGCATCCTGGATGCTGCCATCCGCGTCGGCACCGGGCACTTCGTCCTCATCTCGTCGGACAAAGCTGTCTCGCCCGGCAGCATCATGGGCGCGACCAAACGCGTCGCGGAGCAGATGGTGCATCTCGCGGCGCGGACTCACAATCGCGCGTTTGTGGTCGTTCGCTTCGGCAACGTCCTCGGCAGCCGCGGCAGCGTTGTCCCGATCTTCAAGCAGCAAATCGAGCGCGGCGGTCCGCTGACGATCACGCATCCGGACGTGCAGCGCTACTTCATGACGATTCCCGAGGCGGTGCAGCTCGTTCTGCAGGCCGGCGGGCTCGGACGCGGCGGGGAAGTCTTCGTGCTCAACATGGGGCAGCTCGTCCGGGTCGTCGACCTGGCGCAGGACCTAGTGCGGCTGTCGGGGCTCGACCCTGAAGAGATTCCGGTCATCTTCACTGGTCTGCGCCCCGGCGAGAAGCTCATCGAGGAGCTGTGGGAAGACGAGGCCCAGGTCGACGCGACGGCAAACCGCGATGTGTTCTCGGTGATTGAACCGTCGCGGAAGAACGCATAATCCGCCATCGCCGCGACGTTTGCGGCCGTCGCGACGCCGGACTGGCCCGCGCCCGCCCTCGTGTCGCGCCTCGTCGACGTCTGTCGCGAGATGATTGCCGACCCGAAATCCATCGCGCGGCGTGATTCAGCAGCGAACTGAATAAACTACCGTCCCCGTGAGGATTCTGCTGCTCACGCAGTACTTCTGGCCGGAATCGTTCCGTATCAATGACCTGGTGCGCGCGTGGCACGAGCAAGGGCACAAGGTGAGCGTCCTGACCGGGTTGCCGAACTATCCGGCGGGTCAGTTCTTCCCAGGCTACTCGTGGCGCGGTCCGTACCGGCAGGAGTTCTCGGGTGCCGACGTCCGTCGCGTCCCGATCATTTCGCGTGGCCCGCATCGCGGTCCGCGCCTGGCCTTGAACTACCTGTCGTTCATCGTGGCGGCGATGGTGCTCGGACCGTTCGTGGTCCGAGGCCGGTACGATCTCGTCTTCGTCTACGCACCATCTCCGGTGACCCAGACCATTCCGGCGTTGTGGCTCAAGCTGCTTCGCAAGGTTCCGGTCATCCTGTGGCTGCAGGATTTGTGGCCGGATACGCTTGTCGCCGTTGGAGCGGTCAAGTCGAAATCGATGGTGCGGGTGTTTCACAGTCTCTCGCGCTGGATCTATCGCCACTGCGATCTTGTCCTCGTCCAGTCGCCGGCGTTCCTGGACGGCATCCGGCGTGTCTGTCCGGAAGTCCGATCCGTTCGGGTTCTGTTCAACTGGGCCGATGACTACTACCGTCCGGAAGTCGTCGAGGCCGACGCGCCCGAACGGCGCGAGCTTCCCACGGGATTCACGATTCTCTTTGCGGGCAATCTCGGATCGGCGCAATCTCTCGAAACCGTGATCGAGGCCGCGGCGCTCCTGCGGGGGGAGCCGGTGTCGTGGGTGTTCATCGGCGACGGCAACCAACGCGGTCCGTTGGAAGAGGCGCGCCGGTCGCGCGGTCTCGAAGACGTGATTCGATTCCTCGGGTGGCGGCCCCCGGAAGCCATGCCGCGGTACTTGTCCCTGGCCGATGCGCTCCTCGTGTCGCTGCGCCGTAATCCCACGATGGCCAACACGATTCCGGCGAAACTTCAGTCCTCGCTGGCGGTCGGCCGGCCCGTCCTGGCGGCGCTCGATGGCGAAGGCGCCCGCATCGTGAACGAGTCGCACGCCGGCGTCGTGGTGCGGCCCGAGGATCCGCGGTCTCTGGCCGACGGCGCGCTCGCCCTGTTGCGGGCCGGGCCGGCCGAGCGCGACAGGATGGGGCGGAACGGCCGTGCGTACGCCTCCCGTCATTTCGACCGTGGCCATCTCATCGCCGAGCTCGACACCTGGATGAGCGAACTGGCCCGACCGCTATGAGAATCCTGCTTCTCGGCGGTGACGGCATGCTGGGACACCAGGTGCTCCGGTGTCTCTCCGACGGCCACGAAGTTCGTGTGACCTTGCGCCAGCCGATCGACACGTATCGCGCGTTCAACCTGTTTTCCGGGGGCAATGCGATCGATCTCGTGGACGCGCGCGATGCCCGGCGCGTTGATCAAGTGATCCGCGCATTCGCGCCGCAGGCCGTCGTCAACTGCATCGGCATCGTCAAGCAGCGGCACCAGGCGAAGGCGGCGATCCCCTCGCTCGAAATCAATTCGCTGCTCCCGCACCGGGTGCTGGAGACGTGCGCGGACATCGGCGCCCGTCTGATTCACTTCAGCACCGACTGCGTGTTTTCTGGTCGCGGAAGCGCCTACCGGGAAGGCGACGAGCCCGACCCGCTGGACCTCTACGGACGCACGAAGCTTCTCGGGGAAGTCGAAGACGCGCCGGGCCTGACGCTCCGGACCTCAATCATCGGCCTCGAGCTCAGCCGCAAGACCGGTCTCATCGAGTGGTTTCTCGCGCAGCGCGGCACGATTCGCGGGTTTCAGCGTGCCATCTACACCGGTCTGACGACGCTCGAGATGGCGAGGCTCGTCAGGCGGCTGATCGAGGGGCACCCCGACCTGCACGGCGTCTGGCACGTTGCGAGCGAGCCGATTACGAAGTACGACCTGCTGGTGAGGCTTTCGGCGAAACTGGGCCGCTCGGACGTGACAATCCTTCCGGACGTCGATTTCGTGTGCGATCGAAGCCTGAACGCGGAGCGATTTGCTGCGGCGACCGGATACGTGGCTCCGGGCTGGGAAGAAATGTTGACGGAGCTGGCGGAAGACATCGAGCGCCGCCGGTAAGGCCGGGTCGAAACGCCGCGGGCCGGCGCGATATCATCGACACGCGCGCGGCGACGTGAGGGGAGCGAACGATCAATGGACCTGACAGGCAAGCGGATTCTCGTGACCGGAGGCACCGGCTCGCTCGGGCAGATCCTCGTGCGCCGGCTGCTGGCCGGCGAGCGCGGCCTGCCGAGCAAGGTCATCGTCCTCTCGCGTGACGAGGCCAAACAGCACGAGATGCGGCTCTCGTATCAACATCGCCAGGTCAGCACCGACGAGGTGATCTACCACAACTTCGAGCAACTGTTGGAGTTCCGCATCGGCGACGTGCGATCGTACCCGGACGTCTGCGGCGCGGTCCGGCATGCCGACATCGTCTTTCATGCGGCTGCCCTCAAACAGGTACCGGTCTGCGAGTACTTTCCGGAGCAGGCGGTCCTGACGAATTGCCTGGGCCCGGTGAATATCGTGCGCGCGATCGGCGAGTTGAACCTGCCGGTCGAAACCGTGGTCGGGATCAGCACGGACAAAGCCTGTAAACCCGTGAACGTCATGGGAATGTCGAAGGCGGTGGCCGAGCGGATTTTTACCGCAGCCAACGTCCTCAACAAACGCACTCGGTTCGTGTGCGTCCGCTACGGCAACGTCCTGGCCTCGCGCGGGTCGGTGATTCCGCTGTTCCATCAGCAGATTCAGCGCGGCGGACCGGTGACGGTCACCGCGCAGACGATGACGCGGTTTCTCATGACGCTCGATCAGGCCGTGGACACCGTGTTCGAAGCGCTGGCCCGCGCCAGGCCCGGCGAGATCGTCGTGCCGTTGGCTGCGTCGTCGTACGTGATGGACATCGCCCGCGCGCTCATCGGCGACCGGCCGATCGACATCCGGATCACCAAGGTCCGGCCCGGCGAAAAGGAGCACGAAATCCTCGTGTCCGAGGAGGAGTGCCGGCACACCTACCCTCGCGGCGACTACTACGTCATCGCGCCGATGCTCCCCGAGCTGCGGCGGGACGAGGCCTCCGATGTCGCGCCGCTGAACGCGGAGTACAGCTCCGCCGATTCGCCGGTGGATCTCGCGAGGACCGTGGCGCTGCTCGAAAAGAACCGGCTGATGCTCGGCCAGACGGAATTGTCTGCGGCCGAGCTGTTGCGATGAGGCGCGTGCCAGCCCGCCGCCGGCCGCGCGCGGACAAGCTCCGCGTGATGACCGTTGTCGGCACGCGGCCCGAACTGATCAAGCTGAGCCGCATCATCGCCGAGCTCGATCGACACACCCGCCACACGTTGGTCCACACGGGCCAGAATTTCGATTTCGAGCTGAACGGGATTTTCTTTCGCGAACTGGAGATCCGACGGCCCGACTACTTTCTCCGCGCGGCGGAGCCGGGTGCGGTCCAGACCATCGCCAAGGTCCTCGTCAAGGCGGATGAGGTCCTCGCCCGCGTGCGTCCGGATGCCGTGCTGATCTACGGAGATACCAACAGCTGTCTCGCCGCGATCGCGGCCAAGCGCCGCCGCATTCCGGTCTTTCACCTCGAGGCCGGCAACCGCTGCTTCGACGAGCGCGTCCCGGAGGAGATCAACCGCCGCATCATCGATCACATCAGCGACATCAACATGCCGCTGACCGAGCACGCGCGCCGCTACCTGCTGGCCGAGGGGCTGCGCCCCGAAACCGTCATCAAGGTCGGCTCCAGCATGCGCGAGGTGCTCGACTACTATCGCCCGGGCATCGATCGCTGCGACGTCTTGAAGCGCCTCGACCTGACGCCGAAGCGCTATTTCGTCGTCAGCGCGCACCGGGAAGAAAACGTCGACGATCCGGCCAGGCTCGATCGGCTGATGACCGCGCTCGATCTGCTGTCGCGGCAGTACGGCAGACGGATCGTCATGTCGACGCACCCGCGCACCCGCAGGCGGCTCGCCGGCGCGTCCCGCCGGTCGAACGGCGCCGGACGCCGCGTCGAGTTCCTCAAGCCGTTCGGCTTCTTCGACTGGATTGCGCTTCAGCGCCAGGCCGCGTGTGTGTTGTCGGACAGCGGGACGCTGACCGAAGAGGCCGCGCTGCTCGGGTTTCCGGCCGTGATGCTGCGAGACGCGCACGAACGGCCGGAAGGAATGGATGCCGGCGTCACCGTGATGAGCGGGCTGTCACCACAGCGCGTGCTGCAGGCCGTCGAGCTGGCGATGGCGCAGCCGCCGCTGGGCCGCGGCGATGCGAGCGTGCCCGACTACGGCGAGCGGGACGTATCACGCAAGGTGGTGCGGATCATCCTGAGCTACGTGGACTATGTCCAGCGCACCATCTGGTTTCGACCGAGTGAATGAGCAAACAGCCTGCCTCGTGACGGGGGCAACCGGATTCATCGGGTCGGCGCTCGTCCACCAGCTGCGCGCGACCGGGGCATCCGTCCGCTGTCTCGCCAGGACGCCGCGCGGGGCCGCCGTTCCCGATCTCACGATCGCCGATCTGGCCGCCGGCCCGATTCCACCGGGGACGCTCGACGGGATCGACACGATCTATCACCTGGCCGCCAAGACGCATGACATGTTCGAGACCGATGCCTCGAGCAGTGAGTACTGGACCATCAACGTGGAAGGCACCGAGCGTCTGCTCGAATCGACGCGCGGCCGTCAGATCCGGCGACTCGTCTTCGTCAGCAGCGTCAAGGCGCAGGCGGAGCAGACCACACGCGCGATCGACGAGACGCACCCGCCCGAACCGACGACGCCGTACGGACGGTCGAAGCTGGCCGCCGAACGCCTCGTCCTGACCGAGGCCCCGCGGCGCGGCTTCGAGGCCGTGTGCGTCCGCTTTCCGCTCGTCTATGGCCCGGGCCAACGCGGCAATCTCGTCCGGATGATTGCCGCGATCGACCGCGGCCGCTTCCCGCCGCTGCCAGCCGGCAGCAACCAGCGCAGCATGCTCCACGTCGAGAACGCGGTTCAGGCGCTCGTGCTCGCCGGCCGGCACCCGGCGGCCGCGGCCCGGACGTACACGGCGACCGACGCGGCGCCTTATTCGACGCGGGAGATTTACGACATGATCCGCGAAGCGTTGGGAAAACCACCCGTGCGATGGTCGGTGCCGGCATGGACGTTTCGCATGCTCGCGCTCGGCGGTGATGCGGCACGCGGACTCCTCGGACGCCGGGTCGGCTTCGATTCGGACGCGCTCCAGAAACTGCTGGGATCGGCGTGGTACAGCTCCGAGCGCATGACGCGCGAGCTCGGCTACCGTCCGACACACACGCTGGCTGACGCCATGCCCGCGCTGATTGCCGAGTATCGTGCGGGACGCGAGCGAGTGGCGTAATGGATGCGGCGTCCGCCTGGGTCCTCCTCGCGATCGTCGCGTTTCTCGGGTCGCTCGCGGGCGTCCGGTTCGTCGAGCGATACGCCGCGGCGCTGCGGCTGATCGATCTGCCGAACGTCCGAAGCTCACATCACGTGCCGCGTCCTCGAGGAGGTGGATTGGGGATTGTGGCCGGCGTCGTCCTCGCGTCGCTGATCGCCTCGGTGATGGGCACGCCGCTGCCCGGCGAGCTCTGGATTCTGCTCGGGGCAGCGGGCGTGGTCGCGGTTGTCGGTCTCTGGGACGATCGTCGGTCCCTCAGCGTCTGGCCGAGGCTCGCCGTGCAGGCCGCTGCGGCCAGTCTCGTGGTGGTCGCGCTCGGGAGCCTCGATCGGCTGCCGCTGCCGTCGCCGGCGGACGTGCCGCTCGGTCTCGCCGGGGCGGCGCTGGTTGTGATCTGGATCGTCGGCGTCACGAACTTCTTCAATTTCATGGACGGCGTGGACGGCCTCGCCGCCGGTCAGGCCGTCATCTCGTTGGGAGCGCTCGCGTGGCCGCTCTGGCCGCAGCCTGCGGCTGGACTCGCGCTGATCGTCCTCGCGGCGACGGCGGCCTTTCTCACGCGGAACTGGTCGCCCGCGAAGATCTTTCTCGGTGATGTCGGAAGCGCGTTTCTCGGGTTCCTCCTGGCGAGCCTTCCGCTGGCCGGTCCTGCCGATGCGCGTCCGCAACTGGTGTTCCTCGTCGCGATCAGCATGACGCTGTTCCTGCTCGACCCCATCGCAACGCTGGTGGTCCGCGGCAGAAAGCGCGCGACGATCGGCGCCGCGCACCGCGATCACGCCTACCAGCAGCTCGTCGAGCCGGGACAGCCGCACGCGGCCGCCGTGAGCATGCTGCTCATGGCCGGATTCGTGCTCGCGGTGTTCGCGGTAGCAGCCTATTCGCGGCCGGGCCTTGCGTGGCCCGCGATCGGGGTCGCGCTCGTCGTGTTCGCGATCGAATGGCGGATGGCGTCGCGGCGGCGGGCGGGCGTGAAGCGATAGATCCTCAGATCGATCGAAGTTCGCGCCGGACGACCGTGACGAGAAGGAGCAAGCCGCTCGCCACCACTGCCGCCAGCACGGCGGCGAACGCCGTGTCCCTGAGGATTCGCGGCGACACGGGACTTTCCGGCGGCACGGCCTGATCGATGATCTGGATCTGAGGGCTTCGGCTGGCGACCTGGATGCGCGCTTGCTCGTAGCGATTGGACACGTCCAGGTACACCTGCTTCGACAGTGCCAGCTCCGTCTGCAGGCGCTCGGTTTCGGCCTCTTTCGTGTACAGCTCTCTCAACTTGATGGCTGCGGCCTGGCCGAGATCGGTGTTCTTCACGATCTCGGCGCGCTGTTTCTCCAAGGCGCTGAGCTTCGTCCGGCTCGCGGCGAGCTGCTGCTGGAGCACTTCGTACACGGGATTGACGAACGGGTTCAGCACATCGTCGCGCAGTTTGAGCTCCGGAGTTTGAGCCGCCTCGCCGCGGCTCGTCTGATTCGGCTGCTGAGCAGGTTGACCAGGCTGACCAGGCTGACCTGGCTGACCCGGCTGACCCGGCTGACCCGGCGAATTCGCCGGAGGCGTCGGCCGTGTCGGGTCGTTTGATTGCGGATTCATGACCGTGGTCGGGCTGACCGAGCGCCGGACATCGCGGACCGGCTGCTGCTGCAGCAGCTCATCCTGCGTCTGCTGGATGCGGGCGCGTTCGGCCTCAATGTCGACGAGCAGCGGAAGGAGCCGCGCGCGCTCGTCGAGCATCGCGTACACGTCTTTTCTCAACGCGTCCAGCTGCGAGTCCTTGCGATACGTCTCCAGCTTGTTTTCCGCCTCCGTGAGTCGCGCGCGCGATTCGTCGACCTGGAGTTTGATCGTGTCGCGCGCCGTGATGGTGTCCTCCTGGTTGACCTGTCGGGAGGCCTCGATCGCGCGCTCCGCCAGCCGATTGGCGAACTTTGCGGCCAGCGCAGGATCGTTGAGCCGGACCGAGACCTGAATGACGTGCGTATCCGGCAGCACATCCACCTGCAGCTGTTGCTGCATGAACCGCGAGACGGACAGCCTGTGCGGAGGACCCATGAGTCCCAGCTCGGTCATGATCTGCAGCACGAGCGTCTGGCTGTTGACCATGGCCTGATACGTGCCGACGCTGACCGCCGTACCCGACTGATCGCCGATCTTCGACGGGCTCACCATGAGTTTGCTGCTCGCCTGGTAGAGGGGCGCCCGCGTGAAGCCGATCACGAGTGCGACGATTCCGGCGAGAACGGCGATCGCGAGCAGTGCGAGGCGGTATTGCCACAGCACGGCCATGTACTGGGCCAGGCTCACCTCCTCGTCATACGGAGGGCTGGACGACGGCACGACGCCGACTTTCTTGCTGAAGTGGCTCATAGCTGTCTCGCACGTCGAGGTTCCCGCATCCTCGTGCGCCCGTTCGCAATGGCCCGCTCGTAGGCGCCGAGGAGGTGGCGGACCACCGGTTGCGCCCGGACCGTCTGCGCGCGCTCCAGGCCCAGATTTCGCAGACGGGCGCGTCGGGCCGGCTCGCCGGTCAACGCCATCATGGCACGGCGCATGCCGGCCACGTCGAGAGGATTGAAATACTCCGCAGCGTCACCGGCGAACTCGCGAACGGGCGGGATGTCCGAGGCGATCACCGGACACCCACAGGCCTGGGCTTCGAGCACGGGCAGCCCGGCGCCCTCATACACGGACGCGAACACCAGCGCGCCAGCTGCGGCATAGACTGCGGGCAAATCCCCCGGCGCCAGCCGCGGAAGCAGGATGACATCCGCGGTCAGCCCAAGCCGGGACACGGTCGACATGACGTCCGGGCCACCGGGCTGAGGATCGCCTCTCAGCACGAGCGGCCAGGTGTCAGGCACATCGCGTTTCAGCGTTTGATACGCCTCGAGCAACCGCGCGTGATTCTTGTGCGGATGCATGTGGGCGACATAGAGCCAGAACTGCGCCGGCAAACCGTAGCGTTGACGGCACCGATCGACGGCGGCCTGGGGCGGCGGGGCGAATTCGGGCTCGAGCACGGGCGGGATGACCGTCATCCGTTGCGGATCCGCCCCGAGGCGCGCCTGAAGATCCGAAGCGGTTGCCTGCGACATGGGCAGCAGCATCGGCGCGTGCCTGGCGGCCGAGCGCAGCCGCCATTGCAGGTAGCTGCGCTTGATCGTGGACAGCTGCACGTGGTCGAGAAACGGCTGCAGGTCGTAGACGGTGACCGCGGCAGGCGCGACGTTCAACACTCCATCCACGTTCGCAAACCAGTGCAGGCAGTCTACCCCTTCGCGCCAGATGAGCGCCTGCAGCGCCGTGTTCTCGAACACGACTCGCAGAGATCGCGTCCGCGATCGCAGGGGAATCATCCGGCTCTGGAAATTCGGCGCCGATGGCACGAGCACGGCGCTCTGATCGGTGACGAAGGCGACGTACTCGTTCGTCCGATCCTCGCGCCCCAGCGCATTGATGAGGCTGTTCATGTAGTTCCAGCCGCCGCCGATTTCCGGCATCGCGTGCAGCAGGTTGAGTCCTATTCGCAACGTTCTGCTTCCCGGTGGCGCGAAGCGATCACAGATTCTGCGCGGACGCGGAGGTCTGGCGGCGGCGTCCCGCAGGCATGAACAACAGCTCGGTGTCGCCGTCGACTTCCTCGCAGATCGACGGCGGCGGATACCCGAGTCCGAGAAGGTAGGTCGTGCACGCGGTGCGCAATGCGGAAGAGTGCGTGCCCAACAGCAGAATCGGTCGTGCGTCCGCGAGTGTCTTCGCGGCGCCGAGGAGCACTCGCTGTTCCGCGCCCTCGACGTCGACCTTCATCACGTCGGGGCGCAGTCCGATCTCGCGCACGACATCGTCTACGGTCGTGGTCGCGACGATGAGCGACTCCTGCTGCGGTGTCGATTCGCTCGACAGGTGACCGGTCGCACAATCGGTGCCCATGACGAACCGCTCGAGTGCACTTCGCTCAGCGCAGGCGATCGGCACGACGGTGACATTGTCAGCGCCGTTCAGCAGGACGTGCCGCTGGAGATACGCAATGTTTCTCACGAAGGGTTCGAACGCGAGCACCCGGCCCGACGGCCCAACCTGTTGCGACGCGAGCAGCGTGTAGTAGCCGATGTTGGCGCCGATGTCGAAGACGATCTGGCCCGGTTCGAGAATCCCGAGCAGGGCCTTCGTCTTCAGCGGCTCGACACCATTGATGTAGACGCTGGCGCCGCCTCCCTCCCCGGCCGCCGAGCCGAGGATGAACCGCTTGCCGCGCAGCGGACCGCGCACGACCGGGTAGGCAAGCGGCGGCAGGACCCGTCCGCCCAGCCAGCGCGCCAACGGCCGGATCGCGGCGCTAGCTTTCATGATCCGCGCCGCCCGCCGAAGATCGGAGACGCATGAACGCGGCCCCCATCGCGAGCCCCATGAACAACGGCCACACCGACGACAGAAAGCCGGCCGCGAGGAGATAGATCACCGCGGCGCCCACGAATGCCCAGCGGGCCACGGTCCAGCTCCGGCGGCTGCCTCGGTCAGGATGATGGACGATCCATCGCAACGAGCGCGCTCCGGAGACGACGAAGCCGGCCCAGAGGACGAGCGCGATCACGCCGCCGTTCGACAGCTCGAGGAGCCAGCCCATCGTCGGCGGCGAGTTGAGCCCCGTCGCCACGTACTCGACGTAATACGGCGAGAGCGGCATGAACGGCGTCGCAGGCAGCGACACGAGGCCGGGGCCCGTTCCCACGATCGCATACCACGGGTGTGCGGCGAAGAACAGCGTCGCGGACGCGTCGAAAATCTCCATGCGGTACACCACTTCGTGAAACGAGTCGCGCGCGACGCCGAACCGGACGGTCGATCCCACCCGCTCCGTCAGGAGGTGCTGCAGCGCCGAGGCGCGATCCCAGTTCACCGCGCTGATCGCGGCAAACGCGATCACTCCGACGACCGCCAGCCGGAACAGATGCCGTCGAACCCGGCGATGAGACATCCAGATGGCGCCGAGTCCGCCGGCCGTGGCGAGCATCCCCGACGTCGACCCACTGAGAAACAGCGCTCCGGCAACCGTCGCCAGCGTCGCCATCGCGAGGCGGAGGCGCCACCGATAGGCGAGACACAGGACGCCGATCACGATCGCATGTGCGGCCACGATGCCGAAGCCGCGCGGCTCGAAGTTGAGGCCTCGGACCCGGAGGTTCCAGAAGGTCGGGGCGATGACGCCTTCGGTGAACAAACGATAGTAGCTGATTCCCGTCAGGTACTCGGCGATCGCCGCGAGCGCGGTGGCGATGGCGACGACGAGGATTCCCGCGAGCACGCGATCCGGCCGTCCGGCTTTGGTGACCTGCTGCGCGACGAACACGGCGATGCTCAATCCAGCGGTTTCGCGCATCAGGTACAGGATGGTCCGGCCCGGGGCCTGGAGATTGAACGGCCTGCCGACCGTGTCCGTCCAGGGAAACGCAAACCCGAAGGCAAGCCCGAGCACCGCCAGGTAGGCAAGATGTGCCGTGGCCCAGCCCACTTCGGACGCTCGCCTGGACGCGAGCAGAATGCGCGCCGAGTACGGGACGAGCAACAGGCCCACGACGGACGCTGAGGCGATGTTGACGCCGGTGCGGATGGTGAAGATGTCCGTGCAGATGATGACGATGATCCAGAGGAGGAGCCGATCGCCATTCCGTGTCGCCATCAACCAGATCGGCACGGTGACGATGACCAGGAACAGAAGCGCTTGAAACCACGACACCGCGAGCACCCGATCAGCCGAGACGATCGAAGCGGCCGGCCAGATACCGCATGATCCACTCCCGGCACGCTGGGGAGACCGCGGCCGAGGCGACTGTCGCCGTCGTCGCGGCCGCGAGCACGACCACGGCGGTGAGGGGACTACCTGCCGGCGCGGAGCTTATCATCCGCCACGAGCCGACAACAATCAACGCGACGAGTAACACCCGCGTGACGTCGGCGAACCAGTACCAGCCTGAGTCACCCATCAGCCGCCGGTGGGTGGCGGGCACGCTGATGCAGACCAGCGTGAGGTTCGTCGCGGTCCAGACCATGGCGGCCCCGAGAGCGCCGAAGCTGTTCACCGCCAGGAAGAGGGCCGGAACGATCGCGATGGCGACGGCCAGGTTCAGCAACAGCGACAGCCGCGTCCAGCCGTGCGCGAGTTGCAGCGCATACGGCAGGTTCATCAGGCTGTTCAGGGCGGTGCCCAGAATGTACACGGCGAGCAACGGCGCGACGTGTTGAGCCGTCTGCGCGTTCCTCGTCCAGAGCGTCAGGATTTCGAGCGAGAACAGACTCATCACCAGCGCGGCGGGCACGGTGACAACCGCGACGCACTGGGAGGCGAGCCGGAACAATGCCGCGACCACCGCCTCGCGCCCCTCGGCGACGAGCGTCGTGAGCCGCGGAAACATCGCGTTGAAGATCGGCGCGTTCATCGACGAGAGAGCGTTCCCGACCACGCCGGCGAGCGTGTAGAACCCGAACATCTCCAGGCTCAGCATCTTGCTGAGCAGGATCTTGTCCGCCTGGGTGATGACCAGCGAACAGGCCGTGATGCCGCTGATGCCGGCCGCAAACCGGTAGACGCCCGCGAACAAGCCGGGTGTGATTCGCGGAGCTTCACGCGCGTCCGGTACGCTGCGCCAGAGGACCGACCTCATGACGACGACGTGCAGCGCCGTCACCGCGATCTGCGACCAGAAGAAGAGCGTGATCGACGGCGCAATCAGAAGCAGGACCAGCACGCCGGCTGCCGCCATCAGCGTCATCATGACCGCGCGGACGACGTTCAGAAGCGCCTGACGCTCGAGGCCCATGAGGCCACCCTGATAGAAGCTCAGCGGCCACTGCAGCGCGGCGAGCAGACCCATGCTGCGAATGGAGGCAAGAACCGTTTCCGGCGGGACGCCGCTGCTTTGCAACCAGCGGTAGGCGATGGCCGGCGCCGCGAGCCACACCAGCCCGGCCACCAGCAGACTGATCGCCCAGTACAGAGCCTCGAACGTTCGGACGAAGTCCCGGGCTTCCCGCGCGAGATGCGGGCTCAACGAGTACCGCGCGAGCTCCCGGTTCACGGTCGGCGTCAGCCCGAGATCGAGGATGCGAAGCGTGCCCTGCAGCGTGAGATAGAAGGCGATCAGCGCGTACCCTTCGATCCCGAGGAGGTGCAGGTACATGGGCACGACGAGGATCTGAACCAGCGCAAGCCATCCGGTGCCGGCAAGGTTGCTGAAGACATTCAGCTTGAGAGACCGGCGTGTGGCTGCCACTTAGCGACGCTCGTCTTTGCCGACCAGCAGCACGGGCTTTCCATCCGATCGCGCCGGACTGACTGCGAATTCCACCCGGGCGAATCGTCTGTTCGTTGTCGGCACTTGCACACGGATCCGCTGCCAGGCGTCGCCTGAGACGAGCGGCTCGTACAGCTTTCGGCCGTTGACGGTGATCGCGACGACGAGCGGGTCGGGCGCGTCCGGCGCCCGACGCAACGGCAGATCCACGGCCGTGCCGTCGCCCGGCAGGTAGAGCGCGAACGTTCCAGGCGCCAGTCGATAGCGAATTCCGTCGAGGTCCGGCTGCCATCCCGACAGGCCCACCGCGACGTGATCCAGATCCGCCTGCCTGATTCGCTCCGCGGCGCGGAACGGCGCGGTAAGGACCACGACGGCGGCCGCGGTTGCGAGCGCCGTGCGCCACCACGCCCCGCCGTCCGAAGCGGTGAGCCCGGCAAGAATCCCGAACAGCAGCCAGAAGGCGAACGAGGCTTCAGGCACGAGCTGCGGATGACCGCTCAACCACGTCACGAGATACGCGATTGTTCCGGCGATCAGCCAGCGACGCACTGGAACCGGCGGTGTCTGGCCCGCACGGATGGCGGGCACGAGAACGACCGCCAGCGCGATGATCAGCGCACCGAGGCCGACCAGCCCTTCCGTGGCGAGGACCTGTAAGAAGTTGTTGTGCGCGTTCTCGTTGACGTAATAGCGCACCTCCGGCCGGAGCGCCTCGCCGCCGAAGTTCGACGACTCCTCGAAAAACCGTCCAATCCCGATTCCGAACACCGGCGCGGCGCGCCACATGTTCAGGCTCGTTTCCGCCATGATGAGCCGGATCGTCGTCGCGGATCCGAGCGAGAGGTTTCGCGCCGACGGGTACAGGACGTAGCCGGCGGCGCCAACGACGACGATCGCGCCGATCGCGCCGGCGGCGATCAGCCGTTCGATGCCGCGACGCCGCCACGCGGTCAGGCAGAGCATCGCGGCGAGCGTCAAGGCGAGCGCGACGAGCGCCGCACGCGACCCCGCGATCCAGAGGCCGAGTCCGACGATGGGCAGCGCGAGCGCGATGCCCCACGCGAACCGTCCGGTGGCGCGAACCAGCCCGGCCCCGCCGAGCATGATCAGCAGAAACACCGAGCCGGCCGCATTCAGGTCGTAGAACAGATTGACCCGCACGTCTCGGACGAGTCGCACGAGAGAGCGGAGCGTCTCGCCCGATCGCACCGCCGCCGCGACGAGCGCCTGAATGTTCAGGAGCGCCACCCCGGCGTGGCCCGCCACCGCCATCCGCAGCGCGCCGAGCGCCGATCCGGGGACCCGCCGGGCGATACGCTCCGTGGTGACGGCGAGCGCCACGCCTTCAATCGTCAACGCCGCGAAGAACAGCGGATCCCAAAGCCCCGACCGGACGAAGTACTCACCGTCCTGCAGAAGCGCCCGCAGGTGCGTCCCGAGTGTGACCTCGGGCATCCGCTGCATGAGCAGGGCAGGCTGGACGGCGAGGCACGATGCGGCGGCCGATGCGGCGACGAGCGCGGCAGGATCGGCAAGACGCGTCGAATCCGGGCCGCGCCACCAACGCAGACCGGCGCCGGACACGAGCGCGAGAATCAATTGTTCCAGGAGCCGGATGCCCGGAAGCGGCGAGTGAAACCAGGTGCCGATGGCGTTCGCCATCGGGCCGAGCCCGGCGAGCACGAGCAGACCCTGATCGGGCCTGACGACCGAGAGGACGAAGAGCGACGCTGGCAGCAGCTTGACGACCAGCGGCAGCGGCTGCGCCAGCCACGACAGTTGAAGCGCGAACGCGAGTCCGAGGCCAACGATCCGGAACGCCGTGAGAACGGCGGATCTCACCGCCTCGCCACCACGGCATAGTCCAGGTACGTGAACAGCCGTGCGTTCAGTTTCTCGGCGTGTGCGTTCAAGGCCTCGGCGATCTCGGTGAGCGTGTCGTTCCTGACGGTGCCGGGTTCCGGCGGCGGCAGCGAGACGCGCTCGAGCTTGTCCGAATAGGGAACCGGAGATCGAAACTCGATCTCCACGGAGGAGAAGCCGCTCGCCTGGACGAGGTATCGCAGCGTGTCCGGATGCAGCGGCCATCGGTGCGTGATGTCGCGGATGTAGCTCTCGAAGAAGGCCACCCAGCACGCGGCATTGATCGTCTCGAAGACCAGCGGCGCGCCGGGCCGGAGCTTGTGAAAGGCCGCCTCCACGAAGCGAAGGAGATACCCCGGATCCAGGTGTTCGACGACCTGGATCGCGATCAACCCGCCGAGCGAGCCGTCCGGAAGCGACTGGAGGTAGCCGAGCGCGTCGCCCTGGTCGGCCTGAAGTCCGCGTGCCCGGCACGCGTCGACCATGGCGGCGTTCGAATCGACGCCGCGCGCGTCGATCCGGTGCTCGCGAAAGAGATCGAGCAGTTCCCCGCGGCCGCAGCCGACGTCCAGCACATCACGGGATCCGGCGAACCGCGGCACGTAATCGGCGAGGCGGCGACGAATCTCGTCCGGCGATCCGCGAAACTGATCCTCGAAGCCGACGTAGGCAATCGAGTCGAGGTTTTCCTGGCTCCCGGGCTTCCAAGCTTCCTGGCTTCCCGGCTGTCGAGCTTTCGAGCTTTCAGCCTCTCCGGCGTGCGCCGGTTCTCGCAGAAGTTTTTCAATCTGTCCCTTCAGCGAGATCGCCGTCTGCTGCGCGAGCGCAGCGGTCGCGCGGATGTCGGCGATCGAGTCGACGTGGGTCTGGAACCGCCGTTCCTTGGCGCTGAGCGACTCCCAGCGTTTGAGCCAGTCGTCCGTGAGCGCGCCGAGGGCGCTGTTCATGATCTGGGCCTGGCCGCCAACGGCGCG
>Ga0111538_10002822_pt1 | contig 24401 bp, 26 predicted proteins | sample SoiMethybrSBSTD1_FD_79669 | JGI IMG/M metagenome (GOLD analysis project Ga0111538, IMG submission 79669) | Bulk soil microbial communities from a Populus tree surrounding site in Tennessee, USA - Soil MetaG P. TD hybrid SBSTD1 (version 2)... | ecosystem: Environmental > Terrestrial > Soil >...
GCTTAAGCGATCGCAACCCGTTTGGCGGCAAATTGAGGCGACTTTCCCCCAAATTCGGCGCGTTGTTCTCACGTTTTCTCAAGGGGGTAGCCCCATAAGGAGGAACTCTATTGGTAGGTCGTGCTCTCAAACATTGGGTGAATCCGCATGTTGGCCCGTTTTCTCTCAAACACCCGGGGCGGTGTCGCCCCCCTCATGGCCGTCGTTGCCGTCCCCTTGCTCGTGGGGGTCGGAATGGCCGTCGACTACACGCGGGCGAACGCCGCCCGTGCTGCGTTCCAGGTTTCACTGGACGCAACCGCATTGATGCTCTCCAAAAATGCAGCGAACGAAGATAGCACTGCGCTGCAAACGCAGGCTACCAACACGTTCAACGCGCTTTACAAGCACCCTGAAGTGAACAACATCACTGTCACGCCGACATATACGGCCGACGCCGGATCGAAGCTCACGCTTCAAGGCACCGCTGCCATCAATACCAATTTTCTCGGCGTCATCGGCGTCAGCCAGATCGGCATCGGCGCGACGTCGGTTTCGACCTGGGGCAACACACGCCTGCGCGTTGCGCTTGTGCTCGACAATACCGGTTCGATGTCGAGCTCCGGCAAGATGGCCGCTCTTAAGACCGCATCTCACAATCTGCTGAACCAACTCAAAGACGCCGCGTACAAGCCTGAAGACGTCTATGTTTCCATCGTTCCCTTCAGCAAGGACGTGAATTTCGGTTCTGACAACTACAATCAGAGCTGGGTGCGCTGGGATCTGTGGGAAGCGCTAAACGGCACCTGTAGCGACTCGAGCTATCATAAGAAAAGCAGCTGCGTATCTCACGGAAAGGTCTGGACACCGGCCCCGCACAACACCTGGAATGGCTGTGTTACCGATCGTGACCAGAATTTCGACACCACCAATGATACCCCTGTTGCCGGCGCGACGCTCTATCCGGCTGAGCAATATGACTCGTGTTCTGTGTCGCTGATGCAGCTAACCAACGACTGGACCGCCCTGAATGCGAAGATCGATGCGATGACGCCGGTCGGCAACACCAACCAGGCCATCGGCCTGCAGGTGGGCTGGCAGACTTTGACGGCAGCACCGTTCACGGTGCCGACGATCGATCCGGACTACAAGTATCAGACGGTCATCATCCTGTTGACCGATGGTCTCAACACCGAGGATCGCTGGTACACATCGCAGAGCTCGATCGACGCCCGCCAAACAAAGACCTGCGACAACGTAAAGGCCGCCGGCATTACGCTGTACACGGTGCAGGTCAACACGGGCGGCGACGCCACGTCGACAATGCTCAAGAACTGTGCGAGCGACCCAGGAAAATTCTTCCTGCTGACGACCGCCGGCCAGATCGTGAGTACATTCGGTCAAATCGGCACGTCGCTCTCCAGGCTCCGCTTGGCGATGTAAAAACAATACGGCGTAGCGGCAGTCTCGACAGGCGCCGCTACGCCGCCTTTCCTGTCGATAGTCAGCGCGATTCTTTAGTCCGGCCAACGGCGCGTTAAGGACGCCTCACAAGAATTGAGCGCATTCGTCTGAATGCCGGCAAGGGCCATTTACCATCGATGTCTTTGAAAACGTGTCGACAATGTGCGTAAACGACCTCAAATCCTTATTGCCGTCCACGGATTCGGCCAACCCCGATATACCGGCCCTTTAGCACCGTCCTCTAACACGGCAGCCTGGCTCAAACAGTTCTTGGTGCGTTGTCATGATGAACGCCTGGAAGAATATACGTCGAAAGTTGTCCGCCTTCCGCGTCGCGCAGGCCGGCAACGTCGCAATCACTTTCGCTTTTGCAGCACTGCCGATCGTCGGCTTTGTCGGCGCTGCCGTCGACTACAGTCGCGCCAATTCAGTCAAGGCAGCCATGCAGACTGCGCTCGATTCCACCGCCCTAATGCTCTCAAAGGAAGCCGCGAGTGACACCGAAGAGCAACTCAAGGCAAATGCGACAAAATATTTCAAGGCGCTCTTCACACGCCAAGAGGCCAAGGACGTCGATGTCAAGGTAACCTATGGCACGACCGGTGGCTCCAACATCAAGGTCGAGGCCACGGCGGCGCTTGACGCGGCGTTTGTGAGGGTCCTTGGATACGACACCTTCCACCTGGGAGCTTCTTCCACAGCCAAGTGGGGCATTACCCGGCTGCGCGTTGCGCTTGTGCTCGACAATACGGGGTCGATGGACAGCTCGGGGAAGATGACCGCGCTCAAGACCGCGACCAAGAACTTGATCGATCAGCTGCACGGCGCCGTCACCACAACCGGTGACGTTTATGTCTCGATCATTCCGTTCGCGAAAGACGTCAACCTGGGCAACTCGAACTTCGCCGCTAATTGGATCTACTGGGGCACCGTGACTGGCACTCCGGCCCAAGATCCCACCATGGCTGACAACACTTCCTGGGACGCGAACAAGGGGACCTGCAGCAGCGGAGGCTGGAACAAGCGCACCGACTGCTTCGCGAACGTAGGCACTTGCAGTGTCTCGGGATATACGGACCAGAATTCCTGCACCAGTTCAGGAATGTGCAGCGCCGGTGGTTACACGACGCAGAGCAACTGCACGAGCCATGGCGTCTGCTCGAATCCGTCGTACACAAAGAAAAGCAGTTGCCAGAGTCACGGCGGTACATGGACCATCAACACGTGGACATCTTACAACGGCATTTGGACCGTGACCGGAACGTGGACGCCCAAGACCCACAATGCGACCAATTGGAACGGCTGTGTGATGGATCGCGGCAATTGGGACGATCCCGATACGGTGTACAACTTCGACACCAATGCCAGCCCACCGGACCCGGTCACGCCAAGATGGTCATCTCTGTACGCCGCAGACTTTTCGTCGAGCGCCTGTCCCAAGGCCGTGAAAGGTCTGACCGATGAGTGGGACAACATGAAGACGCTGGTCGACAGCATGACGCCGAATGGCAATACCAACCAAGCGATTGGTTTGCAGGTCGGCTGGATGTCGCTCGTCGGTGGTGGGCCTTTCACCGTGCCTGCCATGGATCCTGACTTCAAATATCAGCAGGTCATCATTCTGCTGACTGACGGCCTGAATACCGAAGATAGATGGTATAACAGCGCCACCGACATCGATGCGCGCCAGCAGATCACCTGTGACAACCTTAGGACTGCAAAAGTCGATGTTTATACCATTCAGGTGAACACTGGCGGCGACCCAACGTCGACGCTGCTTCAAAACTGCGCCAGCGATCCGGCCAAATTCTATCTGCTGACCTCGGCCGACCAGATGACGGCGACGTTCAATGCCATCGGCACCAACCTCACCAAGCTGCGAGTGGCGCAATAAAGACAGCGCGACTGCACACGGGTTGTGCCGCGACAAAACAAAAAGCCCGGCTCTTTGAGCCGGGCTTTGCATTCCAACTGAACTCTACGCGACGCTACCGACGCGGAACTCAACTCAACTTATTTCGCCTTAGCGATCAGCGACTCGAATGGCTTGTAGGTTTCCTTGGCGAGATCGGCATACAACTCGCCGATCTTCGAAGCCTTGGCCACAAACCCCTCATAGGCGGTCTTGGCGTACTCGGTCTGAACTTCGATCGCCTTGTCGAAGGACTTCACGCCGAAAAGCTTCTCGAGCGCGGCGCTGCCGTCCTCGAACACCTTCTTCGAATAGTCCGCAACCTCGACTGCAATCGCCTGGGTGCCTTTAGAAAGCGCACCCACGGCTTTCAGGGTCACGTCCACGTTGTCTTTGCTGACCTGCTGGAGATCCTCGAAATTCTTGACCATGTCATCCCTTCCGGCCCGCTAGGCGGCGCCAATGTGCCAAATTTCGAACCTGGCCTTGCCAGGACTGAAGGCTCATATACTGCACTGCACAATAAAGTCAAGCAATATTATTGCACTGCAAAAACATCTTAAAATTCAGTGGATTGCCTTAGTAATTTGTAAACTACGTTCTCCTACCGTCCTAATTTGACGCGCCGCGGTGACGTTATAAATCGGCCACGATGGCTGCCTAGGGTATAGCCATAAAACCGCGTTTGGGGAGAGTTGATGTTGCTTGGGGGAGGCGTATTACGGCGCGGTCTGTGCTGTAGCGCCATTGGTCTGGCGACCGTCCTCACAATTAACGCCTTCAGCGCTGATGCTCACGCCAAGCGCGCTCACCGCAGCCGGTCCGCCGACAGCTATCAGCCTGCCTATTCGTCGATCGTCGTGGATGCCAATTCAGGCGCCGTGATGCAGGCGACCAATGCCGACGCTCCGCGCCACCCGGCGTCGCTCACGAAGGTCATGACGCTTTATTTGCTGTTTGAGCGTCTGGAGCAAGGCAAGATCAAGCTCACGACCGAAATGCCGGTATCCGCTCGTGCCGCGATCCAGGCGCCGTCCAAGCTTGGCCTCAAGCCAGGCGACTCGATCCGGGTCGAAACCGCTATCCGTGCCATTGTGACCAAATCGGCCAATGACGTGGCTGTCATCGTTGCGGAAGCGATTGGGGGTGACGAGCCTGCCTTCGCGAGGATGATGACGGCCAAGGCGCGCGCCCTCGGCATGAGCCAGACTACCTATCGCAATGCCTCCGGACTCCCGGATGACCAGCAGATCACAACTGCGCGTGATCAGGCCATCTTAGGCCGCGCGATCCAGGACCGTTTCCCGAACCACTACCACTATTTCGCAACCCGCACTTTCGAATATCGCGGTCATGCAATTCGTAATCACAACCACCTGCTCGGCACGGTTGATGGCGTTGACGGAATTAAGACGGGCTATATCCACGATTCTGGGTTTAACATCGTCACGTCGGTGCGCCGCGCGAACCATCACCTCGTCGCGGTCGTCTTTGGAGGACGCAGCGCACCGGCACGCGACGCGCGCGTGAGAAGCCTCATCGACAACAATATCAACATCGCTGCGGTCAAGCGGACTGCACCTCCCGTCGTCGAGGGATGGGAAACCGCACTGGCCCGCAAGGATCACATCGACAAAGATAAAAAGGACAAGGAGAAAGATGACGATCGTACCGGCTCCGCGCCTGTGCGCGTTGCATCGGTAACGCGTGCGTCCTCTGACGCGCCGCTTCCCGGCTCAACGGATCCGATCAAGCCGAATGCCGTAAAGACGGTCGCCGTTCATCCCGGGGGCATGCGGACTGCGGCCTTGACTCCGTTGCCATCTGAAAGCCGGCAGCTCGCGCCAACGCCGCCCGAGTCCGCGCAGGCGACGATCACCACCGTTATCACGGTAAAGAACGAGCAGTCCCCGGCAATCGCGCCGTCTGCACCTGCACTCTCTGTCGCCGAGCCGCCCGCCACAAAATCTGACCCACCTCCTCCTGCAGCCACAGCCAAGATAGCTTCCGCCGTTCCGAGCGCGCCTGTTTCAACACAGGCACCGGAGCCCACCGCTAAGCCGCGTTCGGGGTGGATTATTCAGATCGGCGCACTCCCAGACGAGAAAGAGGCGTGGCAGAGACTGGAGCTCGCGCAAACAAAGGTCAAAGACCTTCGCAGGAAAGCCGATCCGTTCACCGAACGTGTCGAGAAAGGCGAGAAGGTGCTGTTCCGTGCGCGGTTCGCAGGGCTGGAGAAGAACCAAGCGGAGGCTGCCTGCAAACATCTCAAGCGCAGCGACATTCCATGCATGCTGGTGAAAAATTGAGATTCAAAAAAATACGTAATAGGGACGTGCCGAACCAGGAGCCGCTGATGGTCGCATTTGTGGAGTACCTCAGCGATGACGGCGAAGAAGGATTTCCTTGGCCTCGTTGATACGGGCCGCCAGATACGTCGAGCCCCCCTGGTCGGGATGCAGTTTCTTCATAAGCGTGCGGTGCGCGCGACCGATGTCGTCGGCGCTCGCGCCGGCCTCCAGGCCAAGGATCTGATAGGCCTCCTGCTCCGACATTTTTCCGTTGGCCGTCGCGCGGCGCCCCGCCGCCGCATCCGCCTGCGCGTGCTCACTCCAACCGGGATCCCGGCGGTCAAGATAAGCTGCAAGTAAGGCGCGGCTTTCCTCATCAATTTCGCCGAACATCGAGATCAAGGTCTGGATGTCGAGTTGTTCCAGTGTGACGCCCTGATGGCGGCCCGCAATAACACGTCCGCGCATCGAGCCGCTGTCATGCTCGAGTTCCATCTCAAAGTACGCAGAACGCACGCGCGACGCCTGTCCACCCGTCTTCTGCGTACGCGCTCCAAAGCCTGCAGGCCCAAACGGCACCCAGCCGAGCAATCCAAGCCCGAAGACGCCTAGCGGAATGGCAACGCCAACCTCTCCGCGCAGGCCCAAGAAGACTGCGAGTCCGAGTAAAAGTAGGCCGCCACCGATTTTTGTCACGCGCGCAGCGATTCTGGGATCGGCCTTCGAGATCACATTGAGTGCCCACAGTGCGAGCACCAACACCAGAACGCCGAAAATAAACGCGGGCATGGCTATTTCAGTTGCGACAACAATTTTTGCGCGCAGGCCGAACGCCTGGACGACAATTCCTTGAGTGCCCGAACGCCGCCTGCGGCATACGCCGCCACCGCACGCAGCAGCTCGCCAAGCTGATGTGCAGAACCGGTATCGAACCGGCAGTATGCGCCGCGAGACAATCGCGCGATCTCGCGATACGCGTTTTCCGCGATTGGGTCGCCGCCTTCCTGAAACATGAATACCGGAATTCCAAGAATGCCCAGTTCACCGGCCGCTTGGCATAAATTGTCTATTGCCTCCTCCATGGCATCGCCGACGAAAACCAGGGCTTGAACCTTGCCGCGCGCGTGCTCCTGACGGGCATGGTTGAGTACTTTAGCGATCTGTGTCTGCCCTCCGCGACAATCGATCCTAGACATGAGGTCAGCGAGCTGCTTCCCGTCCGAGACCCAGCCTGATGCTCGGCATTCGTTCAAGCCACGAAAATAGACGAGTTGAATGTCGAGCCCGCCAATGCCAGCGGCTTCTCGAAACATGTCAGCCTGCAGCGTGCACGCTGTGTCCCAGGTTGGCTGCCGGCTCATTGTCGCATCAAGCGCAAAGAGCAGACGGCCTCGGGTACCTTGCGCACTCGAAGGACCGAGCGCGCGGACGCGCTCAAGAAACGCTTCGACCTCGGACCTGGACGAAACCGGCGCAGGCGTTTGCTGGGAGTTCTTGGCCATGGCGCGATTCTACACCGAATTGGAAATGCTCGCGCGACTCTCCGCACACCAAGTAAATGGCGGCCCGACAGCCTGAATGCAAGCCTGCGGACCTATCCGATGATATCGTGAACCTGGAGGGGCTGATCCATGACGGAGAACCATTCCGCGCGGGTAGCGGCACGCCGTTTACCATTCTCCGACATCGGCAACTGCAACGCATTCAGCAGCGAAATGACTTCCTCTCGCGCCGTCACGTGCGAGAGGTTTGGCCGCGTACCCAGCGTCTCCTCGTCCAAATCGTCAAGCGCGGTCAATCCTCGAGGGAAAAATTCCCGATAGACGACGCGTTCGGCAAAGCCCTCGACGCATCGAAAACCCATTCGTTTTGACAGTTCGTTGATCCCATCGCCGACCAACCGCTTGTTCCGCGATACGAGATTGGACAACCGGTTCCGTACCACAATCCAATCCGTGAGGCGGCCGTCAACCAACCGGCGTTGGCGACGCGCTTCCCGCACCATTTCGGCGTAGTGACTTTCTCCCGTTACGGCAAAATTTGTCGGATCAAGTGTGGCCAGTACGTCGAAGTCGAGAAAGCTGTCGTTTAGCGGTGTGACAAGCGTGTCCGCCATCGAGTGAGCAAGCCTCATCAGGTAGGTATCGGCCCCTGGTGTATCGATGACGACAACATCATGATTGTGCTCGATCGCTCCGATCGCAGCCGAAAAGTTTTCAAATTCGCGCGCCTCATTGGCCTCGAGCGAATTGCCCTCAGCGCGCGCGATACAATAGTGCGTAGGCAGTTCAAGCGACACTCGTGCACGATCCGCCCAAGCGCGGCGATTGTCGATGTAATGGGTGAAGCTTTGCTGGCGCGAATCGAGATCAATCGTTGCGACACGCTGCCCAGCCTTCAGCAAGGCGACCGCAATATGCAAAGCGGTCGTCGACTTTCCCGAACCGCCCTTCTCGTTTCCGAGAACGACAACGTGCGCTGATTGAACGCTTTCCTGAATTGGCTGGATCAGCATGCCGCCCCTCTCCGGCTGCTAATTGTCGAAATATTTGTATACGTTAGTCAAGTTAATCTCGATTTGATCCTCAATTAGCTAGTCTGTGCCTAGCCGCCTTGCTCGACGTATTGCGGATTTGCGACACTTCGCCGACAAGGCCGACAATTATGGCAACAGCTCCGAAGATTTTGCGGACGGTCCCTTCGCTCCGGCGTGCATTGGAACCGTATCGAAAGGCGGGCGCCAGTATCGCGCTGGTGCCCACGATGGGTGCGTTGCATCGCGGTCACATGGCGCTCGTCCGAGAAGCGCGGCGGCGGGCAAAACGGGTTGTCGTCTCGATCTTTGTCAATCCGACACAATTTGCGCCGCATGAGGACTTCGCAAGTTACCCACGAAGCTTCGCAACTGACCTCAAGGCCTTGCGGACGCAAAACATCGATGTCGTTTGGGCCCCTGCCGTCGAGGCCATGTACCCGGACGGTTTTACCACTCGCCTTGCCCCAGAAGGGCCGGCCAAGGCCGGTCTCGAGGACGAATACCGTCCGCATTTTTTCGGCGGCGTCGCTACCGTTGTCGCCAAACTATTCACGCAAGTTTCTCCGGATTTTGCGTTCTTCGGGCAAAAAGACTACCAACAGCTGCGCGTCGTCACCCAAATAGCCAAGGACCTCGATCTGCCTGTGAAGGTTATCGGAGTTTCGACGGTGCGTGAGCCTGACGGCTTGGCCCTTTCCTCTCGCAACGTCTACCTTTCTTCGGCTGAACGCGCGGTCGCCCCGATGCTGTACAAAGTCCTCAAAGATTGTGCATCCCGCATCAAAAGCGGCGAGAAGATCGACCGCGTTCTAAATGTGGGACGCATTGAAGTGGATTTGGCCGGATTCGGCCTGGATTATCTTGAGGCACGACATGCACTGACGTTGGCACCCGTCGTGTCGCTCAAGGAAGGGCCGGTTCGCCTGCTTATCGCTGCAAGGCTTGGCAAAACACGCTTGATTGACAACGTCGCCGTTTAAAGAAGACCCAAGTCGCGTAACTCGCGCCGCATCGTTTCCGGCATTCTCGCGGCACCAGGCGCTGCGCGCGAAAGATCGCGGGGCGCATCTTTGGCCTCCAGGTAGCGCCAACCCTGGAATGCCGCGCGCGACCGCGGTTCGACCAGCACCACTTTGCCGTCGAGAACGATGCGACAACGCCCGATGCCGTCTTTATCAGTGAACGGGCGAATATCGAGGATGCGCTCGCGGCAAGCGATCTGCCCCCGAACTACCCAATACAACGAGCCTCCGTCGATGAGCTCCTCGCCGCGCTTCGGCACCATTCGCGTCGTGTGAATATGCTCGGGCTTCTGTCTTCGGCGCTTCTTTTCTTTCAGCTTCTCTCTGATCCAGTCTTCGAGATCGGCGACTGAATCGCAGCCGACACACAGCTTGATGAGATGAAGCGACATTCCGACAGCCTAGCGAGCGCAAAACGACTGGATAACCCATGCATAACGGGCAAATGGCCCTTGGGGAAGCCGCTGGCCGAGGTTCTCCCCGCGCGCACCCCCGAAATCCAAGAGTTTTTTAACGCCCGGTGCTTACAGATTTGGCACAACCAGCAGCGGGAACCCGTGCATGGCGACAAGCGCGATCATGCGGAGCGAGGCAGCCGACGATCGGCTGTTGGTTACGGGAGCTATAGCCGGGCTGGCGGTCGGGGCGGCCCTGCTTCATTTCCTTGTGCCAATCAACCATGACGAGGCCTATTTCATAGCGCTCGTCGGGCGACTGCTTGATGGCGGCCAGATCGGCAAAGATGTCATGGATATCAACATGCCACTAGTTTGGTGGATCAGCGCCGTGCCGGTCTGGTTCGCGCGCCAACTCGGTCTACGACCAGACATCGCAGCTACCGCATTCACTGTTGCAATGGCTATCCTGTCGCTTGCTGGGGTTGCTCATCTAATTGCAGCAGCCGGCTTCACGCGATTTGTTCGTAACCTGTTCCTTGTTTTTGCTGCCTTACTGGTTTTGTTCGTGCCCGGCTACGATTTCGGCCAGCGCGAGCACTGGATGGTGCTGCTTACCCTGCCTTACATAGTCGCCTGCGGCTGCCGTCTGAACAAATTGGTGCTTTCCCCGGTCGTTGGTGCCTCCGTCGGAGTGGCCGCGGGCGCTGGATTTTGCATCAAACCCTATTTTCTGCTGGTGCCGGTCGCCCTCGAATTCTGGATCCTAGTGCGACTGCGGCGACCAAGCCTGGCCATTCGTTCTGAAACAATCGCCATGGTGATCGCTGGCATTGTGTATGCAGGACTAACGGTCACATACGCGTGGTCCTACCTGGAAGGAGATATACCGAACGCGCTGCTGGGCTATTGGGCGTACAACAGCTCGCTACAGGAAGTCTTTCTCTCAGCGACCATGCTGCTCGCCCCCGCCGCCATGTTGGTGGCGGTTGCTTATTTGGCCCGTCAAAAAGACGCACAAATTTCGGCACTCGCACAAGCCTTGGCAGTAGCAGGTGCAACAAGCCTTGTTGCCGCGTTCATCCAAGCAAAGCCTTGGTCTTACCACTTCCTCCCCGCCATCATTTTCTTCAATCTGTCAGCAGTTGCCCTTCTCGCCGCAGAAAAGCCACGCGCCGGCAAGCTTACCCTGCGGCGCATCGCATTCGCCATTCTCGTGGCCATGGCCATTGCGCCCACCGCTTTCGAAGCAAAGCGCATCTTCGATGGTGCATCGAGTCGGGAAAGCCAGTTAGCGGCGGTGTTCCGCAACAATCCGGGGCCAAACAAAACGGTGTTCGGATTCATCCCTTCGCCGCGCGCGGTTTTCCCGGCAGTGGTTGCCGCGGGCGTCGAATGGGCAGCCCCCTTTTGCTGCGAGTATCTCATCGCCGCCGCCGCCCGCGTGGACGAAGCACCAGCCGCCGATCGGTCGAAAATAATGGCTGCAGGATTGAATCAGGCCGAGATGGCGATTTCCGCCATGCGCATCAAAGAGCCCGGGGTCATCGTTATTGCGACAGGCAATAACATGTTGGGTTTTAATCATCGCGCTTTCGATTACGTGGCATGGCTGAGCGCGCATACTGCCTTTGCAAGTGCCCTCTCGCACTACCGTGAGATTAATCCCATCGGGTCGTTTCGTATTTTCGTCAGGATGTGATCGCAGGAGCGATCGACATTAGCTGAGCCCCTTCTGCGATCTGCGCATCCTTGGCGACGACAATTTCGGTCACGACGCCGTCTATCGGTGCTACGATCGTGTGCTCCATTTTCATTGCCTCGACGATGGCAACGCGCTGACCGCGTGTAACTCGGGCGCCCTTCTCCACAAGCAATGCCAGCACCTTGCCATGCATCGGTGCACGCACCAGCCCGCTTTTGTCATGGTCGCCAGCTTCGGCAAGACTTGGGTCACGCAGGCTGACTTTGGTCTGCCGACCACGATGCAGCACGAAAACGGCATTTGAGTCGGCGATAGCAACAGCATCCGGTGCGGGTCTAACTCCCCCGACAGACAGTTCGGGCCCTTTGGCGGAGTACACAACCTCAGCGACGGCTGACTCACCATCCGCGAGTATCGGCAATGTCAGCCGCCGCGTGCCGGACATTTGGAATGCGTCAGCAACATCCCAGGGCGATTGCGTTTCCTCGGTTGTATCCTCCGGCGGGTCCAATGCTTGAAGGTGATCCTGTGCCAGCAGCCACTGGGCCCCAAACGCAGCAGCGCCGCGATCAAGCCCCTGGGGTACAGCACCTAACTCGGCAAGATTCTCGTCTACAAAGCCCGTATCGAAATCACCTTTGCGAACCAGCGTCGCACGGCAAAGCGCCCCGAGGAATCCAATATTGCTGCGCGGACCGGCCACAATTGTCCGCTCGAGCGCCACAGCCAGCAGGTCGAAGGCTTCATCCCTTGTTTGCCCGCGAGCGATTATCTTCGCGAGCATTGGGTCGTAGAAAGGTGTCACTTCGCTGCCACGCTCTACCCCGGTATCGATGCGTAGGCCCTCGGCTTCTGGAAATTGCAGCTCGACGAGCCGACCCGTTGACGGCAGAAAGCCGCGCTCTGGGTCCTCGGCATAAAGCCGCGCCTCAACCGCATGCCCCTTGGGAGCAACCTGCTCCTGCATCAAAGGCAATTTTTCGCCGGCCGCTATCCGAAACTGCCATTCCACCAAATCTAGCCCGGTCACCGCCTCTGTGACGGGATGTTCCACCTGAAGCCGCGTGTTCATTTCCATGAACCAGAAACTGCCTGCCTTGAGGCCGTCGGTTGCGTCGGCGATAAATTCCACGGTTCCCGCGCCGACGTAGCCCGTCGCCTTTGCTGCCGCGACTGCTGCTGCACCCATTCGGGCCCGCAGTTCCACTGTCATTCCGGGCGCCGGCGACTCCTCCATTACTTTCTGATGACGTCGTTGCAGCGAGCAATCGCGCTCTCCGAGGTGAACGGCGTTGCCGTGGCGGTCGGCAAAGATCTGGACCTCGATGTGACGTGGGCTTGCAACGTATTTTTCGATCAGCACGCGCGCGTCGCCGAACGAGCTTTTGGCTTCCCGCCGCGCCCCTTCCAGCGCGGCATCGAAATCGGCATGGCGCTCCACACGGCGCATGCCCTTGCCGCCGCCGCCCGCGAGAGGTTTGATGATGACGGGATATCCGATTTCGTAGGCCTTCTGTTTGAGGAACTTCGGCTCCTGCAGTTCGCCGTGATAGCCGGGTACGACGGCCACACCCGCTTTTTCCATCAGCGTTTTGGCATGATGTTTGAGGCCCATGGCACGTATGGCTGACGCAGGCGGGCCGACAAACGCTATGCCCGCGTCTAGACAGGCTTCGGCGAAGTCGACGTTTTCGGACAGAAAACCATAGCCGGGATGGATGCACTCAGCCCGCGACTGCTTGGCGGCCGCAATCAACTTGTCGATCACAAGATAGCTTTCGGCCGCCGGCGCCGGCCCGATCGCATACGCCTCGTCGCATTGCCGAACGTGGAGCGCAGTTGCATCCACATCGGAATAGACCGCGATCGCGCGTATCCCCATCCGTCGCGCCGTTCGGGCGATGCGACAGGCAATCTCGCCGCGATTAGCAATCAGGACTGATGTAAACATGAGGCCGCGCCGGTTGGCCCCGATACTAGCGCGCGGGCGGGGATGCCGCTTGGGACTGCGGCCGCTTTGGTGGCACAGGCGGGGTCGTGCCTGTTTTCTCGGTAGCCGCGTGAGCACCCTGAGGGCTCGCCGGCTCCTTGGGCTGCGGCGGCTCGGCATTCATGATGCTGACGGGCGGGATCGATGCCGACGATGGAAAATCGTAGCGGCTGTCGAGTGGATGCGATGGGGACAGCGGCTCCGGAGCCGAGGCGACCGGCGCTGTCCCGGGACTAGAGGCCTGCGGCGCATTTTCAGGAACAGCCTCGCCCTTCCCCCATGCGGCCGCATAGCGGGCAACATAGGCGTCGAAGGCGTGGACCTTGAAATTGGCTTTAAGCGTGGTCGCATCGTGAAGCATGGCGAATGCGGCACACTTTTCCGCCGTGCAGCCATCTCGCACGGCCAGCACATGCGCGGCTATCCCAAAACGGTCGAGTTCGATTGCACGCCGCGTCGGAGCCAACGCGGCCAGCACGTCGGGACCGCCGCGCCCGGCAGCCGCGGCAGCATCGGCCAACAGTGACAGGCGCGTGCTGATGTAGCCTACCGCTCGCGCAGCGCTTTGTGGGTCTGCGAATATCGATTTTTCGCATGCATTTTCAATTTCCTCGCCGACCAATCCGTCGAGGCACGAAAGTGCGGATCCAGGTGCAGTGGCGCTCAGGCTAAGCTGGCTGTTTCGTTCAAGCAGCGCACGTTCTTCGGCAGCACGTTCGCTTCGCGTTAGCCGATCAAGGAGGCCGAAAACAGCCATCCCCGCAACCGCAATCGCAAGCACCGGCACCACAATGCGGGACGCATGTCCTTGGGTTACCCGCCGGATGGCCAGAATAACCATCACAAAAAACAACGCCGCCAATGCGCCTGCCGCGGGGGCCGGCAGCACTAGCGGCGTCGAAAGCATCCCGTCCACAAACGTGCTGTTGATCGTTGCCATTGGTGTGCGGTCGGCTGCGTGTTTGCAGAAGCGCTATTGGACCTTCGCTCCCGATACTTTTACCACATTGGCCCATTTCTCGATGTCTTTCCGAAGGTAGGCATCGAATTCCTCGGGGGTTTTAACAAGGGGAATGGCCCCCTGCTTAAGCCAAACTTCCTTTACCTCCGGCTTGTTGATCACTTTGTTGATGTGGGTGTTGAGGAAAGTAACGACCTCCTTCGGCGTGCCCTTCGGGGCCATAATGCCAAGCCAGATCGTTGCTTCATATCCGGGAACGGTTTCGGCAACAGTCGGCAAATCCGGCGTCAGTTCGGAGCGCTTTAGGCCAGTCGTCGCGAGCGAGCGAACTTGCCCGCCCTTGGCAAGCGCCGTCATCGTCGTGACTGCGTCAAACATCATCTGCACCGTGCCGGATATCACGCTATTTCGGGCGTCGCCGGACGCTTTGTGCGGAACGTGAACAATGTCAGTTTGGCTCATCGCCTTAAACAGCTCGCCCGCCATGTGGTACGGAGTGCCGGGACCGGACGATGCGTAGTTCAGCTTGCCTGGCTCTTTTTTCGCAAGATCGATGAATTCCTTCACGCTCTTTGCCGACACTGAAGGGTGCACAACCATGAGCAGGTCCGAATAGTTGACCGTCGCGACCGGAACGAAATCCCGCATCAGCTGAAACGGCTTATTCGGAAGCAGCGATTCATTGGTCGTATGCGTGTTGGACATCACCAGCAGCGTATAGCCGTCAGGTGCCGACTTTGCGACAGCGTCGGTCCCGATAATCGAGCCAGCTCCCGGGCGGTCCTCAACCACAAACGACTGTTTGGTTTCCTCGGAGAGGTGCTGCGCTAGCACTCTGGCATAGACGTCTGCGGGCCCGCCCGCGCCAAACGGCACAATCAGCTTGACCGGATGGTTTGGATAGTTTTGTGCAGACGCTGGCCACACCAGAAAAACAGGCAACAAGAATGTGGTCAGACGAAAAAGCGCGCGCATGAGTTCCTCCCCTTCATTGGCTTGTTTAGGCCGTTTATGACGTTCTAAATCTTACGTTTAGTCCTCTGGTGACCAGTTCTAGGTGTGATGTCAGCATCCGCGACAGCATCAGCTATCGCGGGTGTACTGTCCCCTGCGGCGTCCATTGGCACTTACGCCCTTCCGAAGCGCGAAAAACGCGCACCCAAGAAAACTGTAAGCTGGCGCCGAGGCAAAATCGCGACACCGCGGTCAGGCGCGGTCGAGCTGGCTTTCTTTGGCGACGCGTTCGAAAGCCTCACCGGAACTCTTAATCCGGTATTGATAGTCGTCACCCTCCGATGGCAACAGCTTTACCACCGTATAGCTTCCGGTCGCTGCCGCGCGACCAAACGTCGGCGAGGTGTAATAGACGATCTCACCAACCTGATATTTGTGGGTGCGGAGAGGAACCTCGTGCGCGGCCACCGGCTGCACCGGCGGGCTCTGCGTCCGGATCATCTTTGTTGCAGCGCCCTGCACCCGCGTGGTCCGGTTGATCTTGCCAACCGGCGACCGTGCGGATTTCGACGCCTTTTTTGCCGCAGAGCGTACGCTTTTCGTACTCTTCTTGGCGGCACGTCCGGCGGTCTTGGTAGACCGACCGGCGGTTTTTGCTGAATGTCTGCTCATAATTTCAATATAGCAGCAAATTTTGTTTGCGGGCAAAGTTTTTTCCGCAATAACGTTTGTATTTTCAATAAGTTATAACGCGCTTGGTGAGTATCCACGGTTAACGGCGCATGACCCAAAATTGTCTGGTTTGCGGCCAAAATCGGTCGGGGCGAGGCTTGGAACCAGCTATTGGGCGCGGCGTTTTGGGTGGGGTACGAGGAGAAATTTCATGCGAGTCCTCATCGGGATCATTCTTGGCGCCGTCCTGACCGTCGGCGGGGCATATCTGTACGATTCCCGCACGGTTCCAGGCGCGGCCACTTCATCGGCCAGCGCGCAGCGCCCAATGGTAAACTGGGATGTGGTCAGTACGAAGTGGAACCATCTCACTGCGCGGGCGCGGGCGGAATGGAATCGGATTGCTAGCTCAAGCTAGCGTGACAGAACTAGGCGCGCGCCGACCCGTCAACGTCCTCACGCATTCCGACTCGCAAGGCGTCCACGATTGCTCGGCGGTCCATTCTTGTCCCGTCGTCACCTTCGATCAGCAGCGGTATCCTGTCAGTACGTTCCAAGTGTCTCGCCCAAGACAGCGCTTCGTCGAGCGTATGCAGCTGCTTGAACAGCGACTGCGATTTTTCTAGCGGTGATACATCTGCGGACCCTTTTGGCCCGCTGTAGACGCGATAAGTCATGACGAACCTCGTGGCTGGGAGCCGCGATGCGGCCCACTCCCCCCATCGAATTTGCCCAACAAACACAACGTGCGAGATGCCACGAGGTTTCCGGCGGCGATTTCTTATCCGGAACAGCGTGCTATCGTGATTGTAAAGGGGATGGCACATGAAAGCGACTTACTACGAACGCAATGGCAGCGCTCGCGACGTCCTTATGGTCGGCGATGTCGAAACGCCACATCCAAGCCCCGGCGAAGTTCGCGTAAAAATCGCCGTCTCAGGGATCAATCCATCGGACGTAAAGTCACGTCAGGGCTCCACGCGAAAACTCACCTACCCACGGGTCATACCTCATAGCGACGGTGCCGGTGTCATCGACGAGGTCGGTGACGGAGTTTCGAAAACGCGGATCGGCGAACGAGTCTGGGTATGGAACGGACAGTGGAAGCGCCCTTTTGGCACAGGTGCCGAATTTATTGTGCTGCCTGCGACCCAGGCCGTCGTGTTGCCCGAAAAGGTCAGCTTCGATGCGGGCGCATGCCTCGGCATCCCCGCAATGACTGCCGCGCATGCGATTGCCCTCGCAGACGTCGGCAAAGGCACAACGATATTGGTTTCCGGTGGGGCTGGCGCCGTCAGCCAATACGTCCTTCAGTTTGCAAAGGCCAAAGGCGCGGTCTGCCTCACAACGATATCCTCTCCTGACAAAGCCAAAGCCGCACAAGAGGCCGGCGCAGACCACATCATAAATTACAAGCGCGACAGCGTCGGTGATCGTGTCATGGAACTCACCGGAAAACGCGGCGTCGACGTCGTAATCGATATGGACTTAACCGCCAATGCCAAACTGCTTCCGGCGGTCCTACGAACCAAGGGCAACGTCATCGTCTATGGCACCGGGCCGGAGGCGACCATTCCGGCGGCTTTCTGCCTGGTCAATTCGATCCGATTGCAGTTTTTCCTGGTTTACGAGCTTGACGCGACTGAGCGTGAACGGGCCATTGCGACCATCGACAGTGCGTTGAAGCAAGGCGTGTTGCTCAATCGCGTGGCGCAGCCGACGTTCAGGCTCGACGACATCGCTGCCGCTCATGAAGCCGTCGAACGTGGAAGCCTCGGTAACGTACTTATGAGGCCATAAGGTCGCGGCCGACGTCACGCTGACGGGGCCACCACGGCTTCCGGAAACCCGGCTGCGTCGAGCGCGCGGCGCACGAGGCCCGACGTCTTCGCAACCTCTACCAATTCGCTCGCGATCTGCAGCGCGACTGCCCGCCCTTTCGGCACGGCCACTGAAATCCCGGTCTGCTGGAAATTGCCGGGAAGAACACGCGCCCCTGGGAGTTTCGGCAAAAGCCCGGCAAATGAATCGTGCGACAGCGCAAAAGCATCGCCCTGCCCTTGCCGCGCCATTTCAGTCATCTTGTCGACACTCGGCACCTCTTCGACGCTGGCATTCGGGGCAGTACGACGGGCACTGCGAGCCGTCGTCGTGTTCGAAATTGCAACGATCCGGCGACCCGGCTGATTGACCTCTTCGATGCTTTTTATGCTCGAGCCAGCCGGCACCAAGTATGTGCTTTCGATAACATAATATGCCGGGCCAAAATCGACGCGCTTTGCACGTTCGGCATCCTGCGGCATGAAGGCAAGATCGCAGTCACCTTTGGCGACCGCATCGGTCACCTGGCCGGAATTGTCGTAGACCTGAAGAGCCAGCGGCAATTTTAGCGCCGCTGCAAACCCGCGGATCAAATCGACGGTAACGCCCTTAACCTCTCCTCCGCCGTCTCTGATCGCAAAAAAGGCGGATGCTGCGGGTGCCGTAACGACGCCGCCACGCAACGTCCCGGTAGGAGCGAGTTGTTTGAGATCCGCAGGACTGGTCATCCCGGTGCATCTAGCATGACCGGCGATATACCGCTATGGCGCCAAGCAGGCGACGTAAGTCATCGACGCTTTTCATAAACCTGATTGGTGAACGCCGGCCGCGCCGGGCGTTGAATGACAATAAAGCCATTCTCTGTGCCCTGATGGCAGGCATTGCAAGCTTGGGTCAGCTTGTCGTAACCACTGACGAACGCCTTATAGTCTTTGGCTTCTATCGATTTTTCCAACGCGACAATTTCTTTGGTGATAACAGCGTCAAGCATGTCGGCTAACGGCAGATTCTTGAACGTTGGCACGAGATCCTGTACGTCGCCCATCACCTCCTTGATTTCACCGAGTTGATATTCGGCGAGCGGCCAATTGCGGGCCTTGGCCGCAAACCATAGTTTATTGTGCTCCATCAGAATAACGTTCATGAATTGCTCAAGACCCGGCACATAGGTCTTGGGCGCATTCTTCGCGGCATCGCTTGCCGCTTCTTTTGCCGCACCAGGCGCTGATTGTTGCGCGCTCGCGCCAAGCGGCATCGAAATTCCGGCAATCACGAGCGAAATGAGGATTGAACGTCGCACGGCGTAACTCTTTCAATGTTCATAAACGCCACGTGGCGCGACATACCACTGTCACCTCATCCTGGTGAATTCAAGTCTGGGAAGAGCAAGATTGGAATTTGTCTAATCTGAATTCCGGTTGTGCTGGCGCAGTGGCTACATTCTGAACACGCCGAATTTCGTCGGCGGCACGGGCGCATTGAGCGCCGCGGAAAGCGCAAGCGCCAACACCCGACGCGTCTCCGATGGTGCAATAATTCCATCATCCCAAAGTCGCGCCGTCGCGTAGTACGGATTGCCTTCGTGTTCAAACTGGTCACGCAGCGGTTGCTTGAACTCCTCCTCTTCGACCTCGGACCATTTGCCCCCGCTGGCCTCGATGTTTTCGCGCCTGACCGTCGCCAGCACGCTGGCGGCCTGCTCACCGCCCATGACCGATATGCGTGCATTCGGCCAAGTGAAAAGGAAGCGCGGGCCGTAGGCGCGCCCGCACATCCCGTAGTTACCTGCGCCATATGAGCCGCCAATGATGAGAGAGATCTTCGGCACCTGCGCGCAGGCGACCGCGGTAACCATTTTCGCGCCATCCTTGGCAATCCCGCCCGCCTCGTAGTCGCGCCCTACCATGAATCCCACAATGTTTTGCAAGAACAGCAACGGAATGCGTCGCTGGCAGCACAACTCGATGAAATGCGCCGCCTTTAGTGCACTTTCTGAAAACAGGATTCCGTTGTTGCCCAGGATTCCAACGGGCATTCCGTGGATATGCGCGAATCCGACTATAAGCGTGGTGCCATACAGCGCTTTGAACTCGTCAAACTCGGACGCATCAACAATTCGCCCGATAACTTCTCGCACGTCATACTGTTTCTTGAGGTCGGCCGGCACGATGCCGTCAAGTTCCGCGATGTCGAGAACAGGCTCGCGCGGCTTTACGAGAGGTATGTCGACGCTTTTCCTGGTATTCAAATTTGCGACGATACGGCGCGCTATGCTCAGCGCATGATGATCGTCCTGGGCGTAGTGGTCTGCTACCCCCGACTTGCGGGCATGAACGTCCGCGCCGCCTAGATCCTCCGCGCTGACGAGCTCCCCGGTCGCGGCCTTCACGAGCGGCGGACCGCCGAGGAAGATGGTCCCCTGATTTTTGACGATGATTGTCTCATCTGACATCGCCGGCACGTAAGCGCCACCCGCCGTGCATGATCCCATTACGATCGCGATTTGTGGAATGCCAAGCGATGACAAAGTCGCTTGATTGTAAAAAATACGACCAAAATGCTCGCGGTCGGGAAAAACCTCGGTTTGATGCGGCAGATTGGCGCCGCCGCTATCGACAAGATAGAGGCAGGGCAAGCGGTTCTCGCGCGCAATTTCCTGCGCGCGCAAGTGTTTCTTCACCGTCATCGGAAAGTACGTGCCACCCTTGATGGTGGAATCGTTGCAAACGATGACACATTCGCGGCCTTCCACACGCCCAATGCCTGTGATCAGCCCGGCACTGTGGATTGCTTCGTCATACATCCCATTAGCGGCAAGCGGCGACAGCTCCAGAAAAGGCGATCCGTGATCAATCAAGTTCATGACCCGGTCGCGCGGCAGCAACTTTCCGCGGGCCGCGTGCCGCTCGCGCGAACGCTCGGACCCCCCTAAAGCCGCTTCGGCCCTCCGTGCTTGCAGCTCGCTCACGAGCGAGCGCATGCGTTCGGCATTGGCGCGATATTCGGGACTGCTTTTGTCAATCGACGACGAAGGAATCGCCAAAACGTCCTCCCTGGACAGCCAGAAAGGTGCCTCGGTGGAACCCAGAACGCAATGGCGGGGCACTTTCATTGCAAATCCGTAAGTTTCGGAACCGGCAAGTCGAACAAAACGTTTCTCCAGCCAGGTCCCGACTTCGTCGGGGTTTCGAGGGGCATCCAGAGGAGACATCCCGTGAGGAAAACAAAACTGTTGTCGACCGCCGCCATGGCGTTGCTACTGAGCGCCGGCGCCGTTTCGGCACAAGGAATGGGCAAGGAGTCGCCGGAACGCGCTCCGGCCGCACAGCAAACTGCGCCGGCTGAGAAGGTGGCGCCGTCTATGAAAGCCGGCGACCAAAAGTCGCCACAGACGACCGGCCAAGCGACACCGGACAGTAAGGCAACCGGCAAGGCACCGGAGACAACTGGACAGTCCCCGAAGTCGGAAGCCCCCGACAAGGCAGGCGCGATGGACAAGGATAAGTCCAGTGCACCCGGCAAGGCGGACGTGCGCTCCAAGTCTGAGCAGAACGGCGGCTCGCCGAAGTCCACTCAGAGTACGACGGAGCAGAACCGCTCGAACACCACTGGCCAGGGCGCTGCTTCCGGTTCAGCCAAACTGTCGACCGAGCAGCGCACGAAAATCACCTCGGTCATCAAGGAGCACAAAGTCGAGCAGACCAAGTTGAATGTGTCGATCAGCGTTGGCACCCGCATCCCGGCGAGCGTTCACCTTTACCCGCTCCCCGTGCAGGTAGTGGAGGTCTATCCAGCGTGGCGAGGCTTTAACTACATCTTAGTTGGCGACCAGATCGTCGTCATCGACCCACGGACACACGAAATCGTGGCGATCCTCGAGGCGTAGTTTCAACCTGTAACGATTCTCGACGGCGGCCGGGAAGTTCCCGGCCGCCTGCCGTTTTGCAAAACTGAAAACTTTTTTAGCATCCAAAGTCCGGGTTCCGGGAACAGCATCGCTGCGCCTCCGTTGTTCCGAAGTGCCGTTATCTGGTTGCGGCACTCATTCTCCCGAGGAGGCAGATGATGAAAATCCTGACTACATTTACCGCTGTAGCGGCTCTCGTTGCGGGCATTTCAATCGCGCAGGCCCAAGGCACAATGGGACAGACCGGTAGCGGCATGCAGGCGCCACAGGCCACCGGAACTGGCGCATTCTGCATTGCAACGTCTCCAGGCGGATCGCTGAATTGTAAATATGCGAGTCTGGCGGCGTGCGAAAAGGACGCCAAGCCGCAGAACCTGAATTGCTCACCGAATCCCAAGAAGAGCACGACCGGCTCAAAGCAGTAGTGTCGGTAGCGTAGCGTTACGGGTGTGTGACACACCCCGTGCCGGAGCGACCGGCACGGGGCGTGTGCGTGCGCGTGCGACCTTCACTTCAAGCCTGTCGCCGTACTAGGCTCGCTCCCTTCTCAGATCGTGGGGCGACGACATGCATGCCAAGACCGACAATTACAAGGATCTGAAACTCAAGCTCGAGGGCATTGTGCCGCTCGGACATGGTTTCCATCGCAATCTTCTTCTCGATTGCCTTTATGCGTCGCTGCCGCGCGACCCGCAGGTAAAAGTGCAGATCTATAATGCCGAAATAGTGCCCGGCGGATACACCAACTGGCATTGCCACAACGGCGCGGCATTTTTCGTGGCGTTGCAAGGATTGTTCGAAGCGCATTTCCAGGAGGGCGTTCTGGTGAAGGCGAAAGCCGGCGAATGTTATTCCGAGCCGATCGCCAAATTTCATCGTGGGCACAACCCGCATCCGGAGCTGCCCTACCTCTGCGTCGGTCTGTGCTTTACTTCGCCGGATCGTGACCACGTAACCAATTCTGTCGAGCGGCCCTGGTAACGATCGTGCCGCGTCGATCGGAGGTCAGCGCGGGCATTCTGGCTTTCCGACGAAAGTCGGCACTTGAATTGCTGCTTGCGCATCCCGGTGGTCCCTACTGGCGCAACAAGGATGAAGGCGCATGGTCGATCCCGAAGGGCAATGTCGAATCCGGCGACCTGCTCACTTGCGCAAAGCGCGAATTCAACGAGGAAACCGGCCTTACGGCCACCGGACCTTTCACGGCGCTCACCCCACTACGTCAAAAGAGCGGGAAAATGGTCCATGCCTTCGCAATGGAGGCTGATTTCGATCTGAGCAGGTTTTCCAGCAACCATTTCGAAATGGAATGGCCGCCGCGATCGGGAAAGATACAAAACTTTCCCGAAATCGACCGTGTCGCCTATTTCAGCCTGACACAAGCTCGACGAAAGATCCTGCCCGGTCAGCGCGCTTTCATCGATGACCTAATCCGACATCTGAAAGCAGGCGGCAAGTCCTCATCGACTTGACTTTACGCCCTCGCCTTGCGCGATGCCCGCGCAGAAAACTGCGGCACACCATCAGGCGACAGGAACCCCGCGCACCATGGGCCACTCCGGTTCATCGTCTTTTAGAATCCAGTTCTCCTTGAGCGCAGCTGTCCGCCATTCAGCCCAAGCCGGCAAAGCCATCACCGCATCCATATAGTTACATGCTCCATCGCCGACCTTAAGGCCGTACGAGTGCAATCGTGCAACTACAGGCGCATACATAGCATCCGCCGCTCCAAAGGGGCCAAACAGAAACGGTCCACCCTGCCCAAACCGCGCGCGACAATCCGCCCACAGGAATTCTATTCGCCGCACATTGGTCATCACCTCTTCCGACTGAGGCCGCGACTTCACCGGTAGCCAAAGATTCATCGGACAGCTTTTGCGCAGAGGCTGAAAGCCAGCATGCATTTCGGTCGCCACGATCCGGGCATGTGTGCGCGCACGCAGATCGTCAGGCCAAAGCTTCTGCTTGGGGAATTTCTCTGCCAGATATTCGAGGATAGCGAGAGATTCCCAAATCCGCTGGTCACCATCCACGAGGACAGGAACCTTGCCGGCCGGCGAGTATTGCAAGATCTGTTCGCGGCTACCCGGCTCATAAAGGGGAACGACCTTTTCCTCGAAGGCGATCCCCGCCACTTTCATGGCAATCCAGGGCCGAAACGACCATGACGAATAGTTCTTGTTACCAATAATCAGTGTCAGCGCCATAACCCGTCCTCCACGCGCGCAGAAATTGCGGCAAGCTTGAAAACACAACAAGCGAAATTTTCTGATCGACCAGAACAGGCCGGTGAATGGTTGTCACTTTTTGGTCTGCGCGGAATCAGACTCGGTCGTATCCACCGGGCCGCCGGCCTTTTTCCAAGCGCCGAATCCACCCTTAATGTGGGCGACGGGCTTTAATCCCATGTGCTGTGCCGTTTGGGCGGCAAGCGCAGACCGCAGTCCGCCCGCGCAGAAGAATACGAACTTCTTGTCGTCCGCAAATATCGGTTTGTGATACGGGCTCTGCGGATCGATCCAGAATTCCAACATCCCGCGCGGACAATGGAAAGCGCCTGGCACCTTGCCCTCTCGCTGCAGCTCACGGACGTCACGAATATCGACGAGCACCGTATCGCTACGCCCCGCCAGCTTGATCGCCTCCTCGACCGGCAAGGTCTCGATTTCTTGTTCCGCGGCCTCGCACAAGGCCTTGTAACCTGTCGTGATCGTCTGCGGCATGGCTCTCCTCGGGATGACTTGCCCACTAGCATAGCGCCGAACAGGCGAGGACCCCTACCCTCGTTTCGA
>Ga0111538_10002823_pt1 | contig 24395 bp, 24 predicted proteins | sample SoiMethybrSBSTD1_FD_79669 | JGI IMG/M metagenome (GOLD analysis project Ga0111538, IMG submission 79669) | Bulk soil microbial communities from a Populus tree surrounding site in Tennessee, USA - Soil MetaG P. TD hybrid SBSTD1 (version 2)... | ecosystem: Environmental > Terrestrial > Soil >...
CCTCGAGCGCATCCATCGCGGCAAGACCGGCGCCCTCATCCGTGCCGCGCTCGAGGTCGGCGGCCTGCTCGGCGGCGGCCGGGCGCGCGAGGTGCGGGCGCTGTGCGCATACGGCGCCGGCGTCGGGCTGGCCTTCCAGATCGTCGACGACGTGCTCGACCTCGAAGGGAGCGCCGAGGGGCTCGGCAAGTCGATCGGCAAGGATGCCCGCGATCGCAAGGCGACCTTCCCGGCGCTGCTCGGGGTCGAGGCCTCGAAGCGGCGTGCCGCCGGGGCCGCCCGGGCCGCGGTCGCCGCCCTGCGTCCGTTCGGCGCGCGCGCCGCCCGGCTCGCCGATCTCGCCCGCTTCATCGTCGAGCGGGCGCATTGAGCGCCATGACGGCGGCACGCCGCTCCCCGAAGACGCGGCTCGACCTGCTGGTGGTCGAGCGCGGGCTGGCGCCGAGCCGCGAGCGCGCCCAGGCCCTCATCCTGGCGGGGCGGGTCCTCGTCGACGGCCGCCCCTCGGGGAAGCCGGGCGGGAGCGTCCCCGGCGACGCCGAGGTCGCGCTCGCCGCCCCCGATCATCCGTTCGTCGGCCGCGGCGGCGTCAAGCTCGAGGGGGCGCTGGCGCGCCTCGGGGTCGATCCGGCCGGGCTCGTCGCCCTCGACGTGGGGGCTTCGACCGGCGGCTTCACCGACTGTCTTCTGAAGGCCGGCGCGCGGCGCGTCTACGCCCTCGACGTCGGGTCGGGACAGCTCGACTGGTCGCTGCGGCGCGACCCGCGCGTCGTGGTCATGGAGGGGCGCAACGCCCGCCATCTCCGCCCGGAGGATCTGCCGGAGCCGGTCGATCTCGCGGTCGTGGACGTCAGCTTCATCTCACTGGCGCTCATCCTCCCGCCGCTCCGGCCGCTGCTGCGCGAGGAGGGCACGGCCCTCGCCCTCGTCAAGCCGCAGTTCGAGGTCGGGCGCCGGGACGTCGGCAAGGGCGGGATCGTCCGCGACCCGGTGCTGCACCGGCGCGCGGTGGCCTCGGTGGCCGAGGCGGCCGCGGCGGCCGGCTGGACGCTCCGGGGCGGCTGCCGCTCCCCCCTTCCGGGAGCGGAGGGGAATGTGGAATTCTTCCTCGCCCTCGGCGCCGGACCGGCCCACGCATCGGTCCCGGACGCGGAGGCGCTGGCGCGGTCGATCACCGAGGAGGATCGGGGGGCGTGATGCGGCGGCAGACCCGGGGGACGATCGAGCGCGTCCTGCTCGTCGGCAAGCGGGACAGCCCGCGCGCCGCGGCGGCGGTGCGGCGCATCGCGAGTTTTCTGCAGGGACATCACGTCGGTGTGGTGTACGACGCCGCCACCGCGAAGGTGGTCGGCGCCCGCCCGGCGCGCGACCTCGACGGCGTCGGACTGTGCGTCGTCGTCGGCGGGGACGGCACGCTCCTCGCGGCCGCGCGCGGCCTCGGCGGGCGGCCGGTGCCGATCCTCGGGGTGAACCTCGGCGGTCTCGGCTTCATGGCGGAGACCGGCCCGGGCCACGCGGTGGCGCGGCTGCGCCAGGTGCTGCAGGGGCGCCACGACGTCGGCCGGCGCATGACCCTCGAAGCGACGCTGGTGCGCGGCCGGCGGCCGCGCCTGAAGCAGACGGCGCTCAACGACGTGGTGATTGCCAAGAGCGCCCTCGCGCGGATGATCGATCTCAAGGTGACGATCGACCGCAACGTCGTCACCGTCTACCGCGCGGACGGGCTCATCGTCTCGACGCCGACCGGCTCGACCGCCTATTCCCTCTCGGCCGGCGGGCCGATCATCCACCCGGAGATGGATGCGCTGGTGATCAGCCCGATCTGCCCGCACACGCTCAGCATGCGGCCGCTCGTCGTTCCCGGCGGTGCTCGTGTGGAGGTGACCCTGGCGAGCGACGGGGCGAAGGTGTACCTGACGTTCGACGGCCAGGTGGGGCAGATGCTCGAGGCTGGCGACCGGGTCCGGGTGCGCCGCGGTCCCGCCGACGTCCTGATGATCCGCTCACCCCGCCTCAACTACTTCGACGTGCTCCGCCGCAAGCTCCGCTGGGGATAGACGGGGCCCGATCGGGAGGATTCAGTGCTTCGAGGGCGCCTGACCCGCGTGTGACGGCAACGTCTGAGGCGGCGCCGGATTCTTGAGGAGGCTGGCGGGGCCGAACTTCGCTTCCATCGCCGCATCCGCCTCCTCCGGGGTCTTCCCCGCTTCGGCGAGCCCCTCCAGGTGGCGCTTCATGTCCTCGGATCCGTTCGGATTGCGGCAGGTGCAGACCGACAGGTTGTCGTTGCAGCCGCAGATGCAGCGGTAGCGCTCCGCCAGGATGCTGGCCTCCGGGCTCAGCCGGAAGGGCGCCTGCGCGACGATCGGCGTCCCCCCCTCATCCGTGGTGGTCGCGGCGCCGTCGGTCGCCGCCGGCGTCCCCGCGGCGCCCGGGGCGCTCGTCGAACCGCGCCGGTACAGCGCGAATCCGACGAGGCCGATCAGGACGATCGCGCCGGCCAGCGCCGCCACCGGCACCGTGCGCGGCGCCGGCGCCGGAGCGCCGGTCTCCGTCTGCGGATCGTTCTCTTCGCTCATCGTCTCGCACCCATCTCCGCCGAAGCCCGCGGATGATAGCACGGTGCCCGCGGCTCTCTGTATGATGGCGCGGTGAGCCTGCGCGTGCCCCGCCGCGAGGTCGCCGCCTGGTGCCTCTACGACTTCGCCGACTCCGCGTTCACCACCCTCATCGTCACGGTCTGCTATGCGCTCTACTTCCGCGGCGTCGTCGCCGCCGACCGGGGCGCCGAGGCGAGCACGTACTGGGGGGTGTCGATCGCCCTGTCGATGGCGCTGGTCGCCTTCCTCGCGCCGCTCTTCGGCGCGGCCGCCGACTTCGCCGGGCGCAAGAAGCTGTTCCTCGGCCTGTGCGCCGGCACCGCCATCGTGTTCACGGCGTGCCTGCGCTTCGTCGGCCCGGGGGACGTCGCGCTCGGCATGGGGCTCTTCATCCTCGCCAACGTCGGTTACGAGGGGGCGCACGTCTTCTACAACGGCTTCCTGCCGGAGCTCGCGTCGGACCGGGAGATGGGGCGGATCTCCGGCTACGGCTGGGCGGTCGGCTACCTCGGCGGGCTCCTGGCGCTGGTGCTCAGCCTGCCGCTGACGCGCGGCGGCTTCGGGCCGGAGGGCATCGACGCCTACCGCTGGACGTTCCCGCTCGTCGCCCTCTTCTATCTGGTGTTCGCGCTGCCGATCTTCCTGGTCCTCAAGGAGCGGGCGCCGCGGCGCGCGATGCCTTTCGCCGCCATGGTCCGCGAGGGGACGGCCCGCCTGGCCGGAACGCTGCGCTCGGTGCGGCGCTACCCCGACCTGCTGCGCTTCCTCGTCGCCTTCTTCATCTACAACGACGGGGTGATGACCGTCATCTCCTTCGCCGCCATCTACGCGATCCACGTCATCGGCTTCACCATGGAGCAGGTGACGCTCCTGTTCCTGGTGACGCAGCTGACCGCCTTCATCGGGGCCTTCGGGGCCGGGTGGCTCGTGGACCGGATCGGCCCGCGTCGGACGATCCTCCTGACGCTCGCCCTGTGGTGCGTGGTGGTGACCGCGGCCTTCCTGTCCCGGACCGTGCCGCAGTTCTTCGCCGCCAGCATCGGCGCGTCGATCGGCATGGGATCGACGCAGACCGCCAGCCGCAGCCTGATGGGGCTCCTCGTCCCGCCCGGCCGCAGCGCCGAGTTCTTCGGCTTCTACGGGCTCACCGGCAAGGTCTCGGCGATCTTCGGCCCGCTGGCGTTCGGCGCCGTCGCCGGGATCGCCGGCAGCGAGCGTCCCGCCGTCCTCTCGGTGCTGCCGTTCTTCGCCCTGGGATACTTCCTGCTGCTGCGGGTGGACGTCGATCGAGCGCGCGCCGCGTCGGGGCGCCTCGAGACGGAGCCGTCGACCGCCGCCGGTGTGGCATCATAGGCGCGGCCGGACGCGACCGCCGGCGGAGCCCCGCGTGATCGAGCGACTGCAGAGCGATCTCAAAGACGCCATGCGCAAGGGGGACGCGCTCGCCGTTTCCACGCTGCGTCTCCTCCTGTCGCAGATGCAGTACGCGAAGATCCAGGCCGGTCATCCGCTGAACGAGACGGAGACGATCGCCGTGCTCGAGCGGGCGGTGAAGACGCGCCGCGAGGCGATCGAGCAGTACGAGCGCGGCGGCCGGCCCGAACTCGCGCAGAAGGAGCGGACCGAGATCGGCGTCGTCGAGCGCTACCTGCCGCAGCCGCTGACCGCGGAGGAGACCGCGGCGGCGGTCGAGGCGCTCATCGCCGAGCTCGGGGCGAAGGACAAGAAGGACCTCGGGCGCGTCATGAAGGAGTTCCAGGCGCGCCACCGCGGCCGGGCCGACGGCAAGACGGTCAGCGCCCTCATCGCCTCCCGCCTCGCGTAGAGAGTGACCCTCCCGCCTCGCCCGGCGCCCGCCCGGATCCGCGCCTGGCGCCTCGCCGCGGCGGCGCTCGGTCTCCTCGTCGTCGCCCTGACCACAGCACCGATCAGCAACAACGACCTCTTCCTGCATCTCGTCACCGGCCGGGTGGTCCTCGATCAGCACGCCGTCCCGCGCGTCGACGACTATTCCGCCCTGGCGCGCGGCCGGCCGTACGTGGCGCACGAGTGGCTGGCGGCGGTCCTCTTCCGCCTGGTGCAGCAGGCCGGGAGCGGCGAAGGATTCGACCGCCTGGTGCTCGCCAAGGTGGCGCTGTCGCTCCTGCTCGCGTGGCTGCTGCTGCGCGCCGCGCGGCACGCGGGTGCGACGCCGGCCGTCGCGCTCCCCGCCCTCGCGTGGGTGATGTGCCTCGCCGCCGCCCGTCTCCAGGAGCGCCCGCACCTGTTCTCGTATCTGCTGCTGGTCGCCTTCATCCTGATCCTGACGCGGCGCCGGCGGCGGCTCGCCCGCGGGCGAGCCGATCGCGGGCTCCTGCTCCTCCCGCCGCTGCAGATCCTGTGGACCAACCTGCACGGCTCGTTCCTGCTGGGCCCGGCGATCGTCCTGATCGCGGCCGCCGGGTCCGCCTTCGAGCGGCATCTCTCCGGAATGGGGACGGCGGCGGGAGCGGGCGCGGCCGGCGCGCAGACCCGGCGGCTGGGGAACGAGACGCTGCGGCTCGCGGGGATGTCCCTCCTCCTCGTGCCGCTCTGCCTCCTCAATCCGTACGGCGCCGACCTGCTGCGATTCCCGTTCGCCCTCACCGGCAGCCGGTTCATGGAGCAGATCTACGAGTGGCTGCCTCCCTACGCCGAGGCGTTCCGCAGCACGTACATGGCGCGCTACTACGTCCTCTGGATCCTCGCCGGCCTGGCGGTCTGGATCCCGGCGCTGCGGCGCCCGCGCCGGCTGCCGGCCGGGGCGCCATTTCACCTCTTGCTGTTCGCGGCGTTCCTCGCTCTGTCGCTGCGGATGAACCGGAGCGTCACCGATTTCGCCCTCGCGAGCTTCCCCGGCACCGCGGCGATGGGGAGCGCGCTCCTGGCGCGCCGGACGGGCGCGCGCACCCGGACCGCCGCCGGGAACGGCGCGCCGCGGGCGCCCGGCCGGAAGGTCGTCGCACCGGTCGTCGTTGGCCTCGGGCTCCTCCTGTGCACCGGCTGGTTCGCCTTCTTCGGCTATCCGTACAGCGCCGCCAGCGTGAGGCGTCCGGGGCTCGGCCTCGCTCCGGCGATCCCGGTGCGCGCCGCCGATTACCTGGCGCGCGAACAGCTCGCCGGTGCCTGCTTCAACACCTACAGCGCCGGGGCGTACCTGGTGTACCGGTTCTATCCCGCCCTGCGCGTCGGGATGGACTCGCGCAACGACGTCTACGGCGAGCGCCTGTATGCCGAGTACGAGGAGGCGCTGCGCGATCCCATGGCACTCGCCGCGATGCTCACCAGGATCGACGCCTCCTTCATCTTTCTGGAATGGGCGGAGCAGGGCATGGCCACCGCGGGCCGGACGGTGCGCGGGCTCGATCCGCCGTGGCCGCCGATCTATTTCGACGACCGGGCGGTGATCTACGCCCCTCAGGAGGGCGGGCGCGCCGACCTCGTCCGCCGCGACGCCTACCGGGTGCTGGACCCGGTCCTCTTCCGACCCGGGTCCTGGAGCGCGGACGAGGCGGAGCGGGCGCTCGGGGAGACGTCGCGCGCGGCGACCGCCGGCGGGGACCCGGCCATCGTCGCGGTCATGCGGATCGAGGCCCTCCGGACGCTCGGGCGAAGGGAGGAGGCACGGCGCGAGGAGGCGCGTCTGCTCGCGCTGGATCCGTCGCTGTACCACATCTTCATCCTGCTCGGGCTGTCGCACCTGGCGCACGGGGAGGCGGAGGAGGGGATCGCCCGCCTGGAGCGGGCGCTCGAGCTCAATCCGCGATCGACCGTGGCCGCCGCGGCGCTGCGCGCCGCGCGGGGCGGCGGGACCGGAAGGTAGGTTCTCAGTCCCCGCCGTCGACGACCCAGGAGGCCGGCCGGACCGTCACCGGACCGAACCTGGCGAGCGGCCCCTTCAGGACGGCCGCCGGACCGACGACGACAATCGCCACCGCCTCGCCGGGGAGCCCGCGCCGCGCCGCCGCGTTCGCCGCGTCGAGGCGGACGGAGCGCAGCTCGTCCTGCAGGGAGGCGTAGCCGGCCGGGTCCAGACCGAGGACGCGACGCTCGAGGATCTGCGTCGCCAGCGCGTCGGGCGACTCGATCCGCAGCGGGAACAGCCCCGTGAGGTAGTTCCTCCCGCGATCGAGATCCTCCTGGCGCAGCGCGCCGCGGTGCGCACGGGCGACGAGATCGAGGGCGAGACCGACCGTCTCCTCCGCCTTCTCGTTGCGCGTCGCGGTGACGACCTCGAACGTGGCGCCGGCGCGCCGCGGCACGAGGCGGCTGGTGATCCCGTACGCCAGACCGCGCTTCACCCGGATCTCGTCGTTCAGCCACGAGGAGAACCCGGATCCGAGCACGGCGTTGGCGGCCACCAGCGCCGCCCAGGCGGAGTCGGTGCGAGGGATCGACGCCTGGCCGATGCGGATCTGGCTCTGGCTCGCGTCCGGCTTGTCGATCAGCAGCACGACGCGGGACGGCAGGGGGGCGATCGCGGGCGGCCGCGCCCCCGAAGCCCCACCGCGACCCCAGCCGCCGAAGGCCCGCTCGACCGCCCGGCGCGCCCGCGCCGCGTCGATCGGCCCGACGAGGGCGAGGGCCGCCTCGCCCGCCGCGAAACCCTGCGCGTGCCAGGCGACCACGTCCGCGCGGGTCAAGCGCGCGAGCGACGACCGGAAGCCGTCGGCCGGCCGGCCGTACGGATGCTGCGGGAACAGGGCGCGCGTCAGCGCCTCGGAGGCGAGCGCGCCGGTGTCGTCGAGGAGCGCGTCCCGGGCGGCGGCGAGGAGATCCCGCTCGCGGGCGAACTCGTCGGCCTCGAACGCGGGCCGCCGCACCATGCCGGCGAGCAGGTCGAGACCGGTCTCGAAGTCGCGCGCCGCGAACTCCCCTGCCACGATCGTCCGGTCCGGCCCGGCGTCGGCGGCCAGGGCGCCGCCGAGGAACTCCACCTCCTCGGCGAAGGCGGCGGCCCCGCGGCCCGCCGACCCGCGCGCCAGGAGCCGTGCCGTGAGGGTCGCCAGCCCCTCCTTCCCCGGGGGATCGGCGGCGGATCCGGCGGGGATCAGGAGCTGCATCTGGACGAGCGGCAGCCCGGTCCGCTCCAGGCGGAAGACGGTGAGCCCGTTCTTCAAGAGCGTGCGCTCCAGCCGCGGGGCCCGCGGCGCCGCGGGCGCGCCTGCCGGGGACAGCAGAACACCAAGCGCCAGGGCGGCCGGCGCCAGCCGCCTCCGTCCGGGAAGGCTCACGGTTCCACCGGCACGAGATGGACGACGCTGCGATTGTCGGTCCTGAGCCAGCGCGCCGCGGCAGCCCGGATGTCCTCCGCGGTGACCACGTCGAACGCCTGCGGCAGATCGAAGAGGCGCTCCGGCGCGCCGAAGTAGATCGCCGCCATGCCGAGCTGCTCGGCCTTGCCGGCGCTGGTCTTGAGCTGCCGCAGGAAGTCCATGCGCGTCTGGTTCTTCGCCTTCGCCAACTCGCGCTCCGGCAGCGGCTCCTTCGCGAGGCGATCGATCTCGGCGGTGATCGCCTTCTCGATCTCCGCGAGCGGCACACCCGGCCGCGCCTCGGCCTGCACGATGAACAGCGAAGGATCGACCCGGTAGACGTTCGACGCCGCCACCGAGGTGGCGAGCGGATGGTCGCGCACCAGCGCCCGCTCGAGGCGGGAGGACTCCCCGCCGGCGAGGATCGTCTGCAGCAGATCGAGAGCGAACACCTCGGGTCCTCCCGTGGAGGTCCCCGGCACGTGGAACGCGAGGCCGACGACCGGCAGCTGGGCCGGGCGGCGCAGCACCGCGCGCCGCTCCCCGCGCTGCTCCGGCTCGTTCGCCACGCTCGGAGGGGGCGCCGGCTGCGCCGGGATCGATGCGTAGCCGCGCCGCAGGGTCGCGAGGGCGCTTTGCGGATCGACGTCCCCCGCCAGGACCAGGAGGGCGTTGTTCGGGGCGTAGTGGATGCGGAAGTACTCGCGGCAGTCTTCCACGGTGATCGCCTCGAGATCGGCCGGCCAGCCGATCACCGGCCAGCCGTAGGGATGCGCCAGGTAGGCGGTGGCGCCGAGCAGCTCCTGGAGGGAGCCGATCGGGTCGTCCTCCAGCCGCTCGCGGCGCTCCTCCTTCACCACCTCCCGCTCACTGTGGAGCGACTCCTCCGTGAGGGTGAGGCCGGTCAGACGATCCACCTCGAGATCGACGACGAGCGGCAGCGCGTCCGGCGGGAAGATCTCGTAGTACCCGGTCACGTCCTCGCTGGTGAAGGCGTTGCTGGCGCCGCCGCGCGACTCGAGCGTCCGGTCGAACTCCCCCGGACCGAAGCGCTTCGCGCCGTTGAACATCAGGTGCTCGAACAGGTGGGAGATCCCGGTGCGGCCGGAGCGCTCGGAGCGCGAGCCGACCCGGAAGAAGCTGTAGAGCGTCACGACCGGGACGGCGTGATCCTCGACGACGAGGATCTCCAGCCCGTTCGGCAGGCGCTCGCGCGTGATCGGGAACCTCAGGTCGCCCGAGGTGACGGCGGGGGGCGGCGCGGCGGCACCCATCGCGGCCGGTGCGGTGGCGAGCAGGAACGCGAGCGGAAACGGCAGGCGTGTCATCGCCTTCTCACTCACCTCGACATGTGTCCGCCCGCGGCGGGGGCGGGATGATAGCACGCGCTCTCCGTCCGCCCGCGGACGCCGCGGCGCTCCGCCCGCGCTCGATGCCGGCGCGGGCGGGCTTCTTCATTGCCGCGCCGCCATGGCCTCGGTATACTTCCGGGGCCCTCCCGAAGAGGCCCATCCACGTGATGACAACCAGGATTCTCCGACGTTCCATTCCGATCGTGCTCGCGGCAGGCGCGGCGTTTCTGTGCGCCTGCCATTCCGACAGCAACGACAACGACATCAAGCCGATCCGGGCGTCGATCTCCACTCCGGGCCCGGTGCCGGCGGGACCCGCCGTCTATCTGCGCGTCGCGGCGTCCGACGATCCCTCTGACGACGTGGTGCCGCTCGAGGTGGTCCTCAACCCCGGTGCCGCCCCCGTCGTCTTCGACGGCTTCAACATCGAGATCCGGCCGACCGATCCGAACAACCCCGGGGTGCTGCGCGATGGCATCGTCCAGATGACCTTCGACACGGCCATGGGTTCGACGCCGTTCGGGGCGTGCAACGCGTGCGTCAAGGGCCTCGCCAGCGGCGGCTGTACCGGAGCCCCCGCCTGCACGCCCTGCAGCGCGTGCCCGGTGGGCGACCCGGCGACCAGTCCGGTGAGCACGCCGGTGTGCGCTTCGGCGACGAGCAGCACCCGGTCGTTCCTCGCCAGCGCGGACATCCTCGGCAACAGCGGGTGCGCTCCGGTCACTGCCAATACCGAGATCGTGATCGCCGTGATCCCGATTTTCGCCCGGACCGTCGGAGCGGCGCGGCTGAACTTCATCGATGATCCGAACAACCGCGGCGACTGTGCGATACTCCTGTCGGCTGCGATCGTTCCAGGGATCACGTTCGACGATCGCGGGGCGGTGTTCACCGCCGCCCGGTAGCTCCGACACCGCTCCAAAGGGGGGAAGCGATGGACGAGAAAGTCGTCGCGCACTACCAGGACGGCCGCACGCTGCGCGGCACCACACAGGATTTCCGGCCCGAGGAGGAGGCGTTCCACCTCCTGCCGAGCGAAGGGGGCGGAATCCCCACCACCATCCGGCTCTCCGACCTGAAGGCGCTGTTCTACGTGAAGGACTACGGGTACCTGCGTCGCCAGGTGGAGCGCTCGCGGCGGTTCGCATCGACCGCCCCCGGCCAGAAGACGATCATCGAGTTCAAGGACGGCGAGCGCCTCTGGGGGTTCACCGAAGAGTACGCACCGGGCGGCCATGGCTTCTTCTTCACGCCGGCCGACCCGCAGGAGAACAACGTCCGGATCTTCGTGATCAACACCTCGGTCAAGCAGATCACCTTCGAGGACTGACCATGAATGCCTTCCCGGTCCGAAACCTGGCCGCCGTCCTGTCGCTCTCCCTCCTGCTCGTCTCCCCCGCCGGCGCCGCGCAGAACACGGCGCAGTACAAGTTCGAGGGGAACCGCTGGCTGTCGCTCGACCTCGCGGTGGCGGACGTGCGCACCGACGTCATCCGCTTCGACTGGCCCGCCGCCGTGCTCGGCATCAAGACCGGCTACAAGGCGACGGTGAAGGTGGTCAACGGCTCGAGCCGGCAGGTGTCCGCCGGGATCGCCGTGGCGGTCTACGACGGCGCCGGCAAGCTGATCGGCGTCGGCAGCAGCGGCACCCGCATCGGCACGATCGATCCCGGGGACAGCGTCGACTTCGAGATCGATTTCAATAATGTGACCGAGCGGCTGGAGCAGGCCGCGCAGTTCCAGATCGCCCTCCAGACCCGCTGAGCCGTTCCGCCCGGCGTCCGCCTCGCGCGCCGGGTTGCCCCTGCCGGATCGCGTTCCTATATTCCGTCCCGGCCCGTGTCCGCACCCGGGCAGGGAGGGAAGCATGTCCACCGCACCCCGCCACGCCCCGGCGCGCCCGCGCCACGTCCTCCCGTCGCTCCTGCTCCTCGCCGCGCTGGTCCTGGTCGCCGCTCCGCCCGCGCAGGCCGGCGATCTCTTCTACGACGCCAGCCTGGCGCTGAACGTCTCCGACGACGCCCGCTTCTTCCTCAACGTGACGAATCGCCATTTCGCCGTGCCGGAGACGCAGGCGGTGAGCGTTCTGAAGCGATGCCCGCGGCCGGACAGCGACTTCCCGGTCACGATGCTCCTGGCGCAGGTGTCCGGCCGGCGCGCCGACGTCGTCATCGCCCTCCGGCAGAAGGGGCTTCCCTGGTCGGAGGTGATGGTCCGCCTGCAGGTCCCGCCGGACCGGCTCTTCGCCGGCCTCGACCGCGATCCCGGCCCGCCCTACGGCCGAGCCTGGGGGCACTGGAAGAACGCCCAGCGCGCCCGCGGCCCGAAGGTCCCGCCGGCGACGTTCGACGACGTGATGGTCGCCGACCTGACGCGGCTGCAGATCGCCTCCGCGGCGCTGCGCGTCAGCCCCTACACCATCATCGCGGAGCGCCAGCGCGGCGTCTCCGTCGAGCGCTTCGTCGTCATCCGCTCGCAGCCGAGCGGCACCGTCGTCGGGGCGAAATGGAACGGCGCGAAGCCCCGCCCCGAGCGGGGCCGCGGGCACGGCCACGACAAGCAGCACCCGGTGCACAACCCGCGCTGACCCGGCGCCGGGCCCCTCGGCGGCCTCCTTTCCGGCACCGACCCGACATATCATCCCCGCGCACCCGGCCGCATCTGACCCACCGGGGCGAGAGGACACTGCATGGGCATGGCCACCGACGCGATCCACGCCGGCGTCCGCCCCGATCCGGCCACCGGAGCGGTGATGACGCCGATCTACCAGACCTCCACCTATGCCTACGAAGGGCTCGGGCGCGGCAAGGGGTACGACTACGCGCGCACGATCAACCCCACCCGCTCGGCGCTGGAGGAGAACCTGGCGGCGCTCGAGGGGGGCCGGGCCGCCTACGCCTTCGCCTCCGGCATGTCCGGCATCCACGCGATCACCGCCCTCATGAAGGCGGGGGATCACGTCGTGGTCGGGAACAACGTCTACGGCGGGACCTACCGCCTGTTCTCGAAGGTCATGGAGGACTTCGGGCTGCGCTTCAGTTACGTGGACACCTCGCGCCTCGAGAACGTCGAGGGGGCGCTGACCCCGAAGACGCGCATGGTGTACATCGAGACGCCGACCAATCCGATGATGATCCTCACCGACATCGCGGCGGTCGCCCGGCTCTGCCGGGGCAAGGGGCTCATCTCGGTCGTCGACAACACCTTCCTGACTCCGTGCTTCCAGCGACCGCTGGATCTCGGCGCCGACATCGTGGTGCACAGCACCACGAAGTTCCTCAACGGCCACTCCGACAGTGTCGGCGGCGCCGTCATCCTGGCGCAGGCGGCGCACGCCGAGCGGATCAAGTTCGTGCAGAACTCCGCCGGCGCCATCCTCTCCCCGTTCGACTCGTGGCTGGTGCTGCGGGGCATCAAGACGCTGCCGCTCCGGATGCGGCAGCACGACGCCTCCGGACGGACCGTCGCCGACTGGCTGACCCGCCATCCCAAGGTCGCCAAGGTCTACTACCCGGGGCTGGCCGATCACCCGCAGCACGCGCTGGCGCAAACGCAGACGACCGGCTTCGGCGGGATGATCTCGTTCCTGCTCGCCGACCGCGCGGACGTGACGCGCTTCTTCGACGGGCTGAAGCTGTGCGCCCTCGCCGAGAGCCTCGGCGGGGTCGAGAGCCTCGTGTGCCAGCCCTCGACGATGACGCACGCCTCCATCCCGCCCGAGGAGCGGGAGCGGCTCGGCCTGACCGACCGCCTGGCGCGCATCTCGGTCGGCTGCGAGGACGTCGAGGACATCGTCGCCGACCTGGATCAGGCTCTCGGGGGCGCCTGAGTCCGGGGCTTGCTCCCGCCGCGACGCGGCCGCTACAATCCGCCCGTCCCGGGTCGCCGGCGCGCCCGCGCGTCCCCGGGGCACAGGAGAGAGAATGATGAAACGCTTCCTTCCGCCCCTCGCACGCGCGGCCGTCCTTCTGGCCGCGGGACTCTGTTTCGCCGCGCCGGTGCGGGCGCAGGAGGAGCCGGAGCTGATCCCCACGCCGCAGGCCGCCCCCGAGCCCCCCAAGCCGGCGATCGACACCACCCCGCCGCCGACGGCGACCGGCCCGCTGCGCCCCGCCCTCGACTTCCAGCGCTGGCGGGAGATGACGGCGCGCGAGCGCCAGACCTTCGTCGAAGGGGCGGTCCAGTCGATGTCGGCGCTGGCGCTCCGGATGCGCTCGGACCTGGAGGTCGGCGGCAAGGTCCCGCCGGAGAGTCTCGCGGCCGTGGTCCGCTTCATCCACGATCACTACCCGAAGTTCCCCCCCTCGTCCTACCTGCGCGAGATGGAGGCCATCTACGGCCGGGCCGACGGGCAGAACCTCAGCATGGCCGAGGCGTTCGAGCAGGCGTTCCGAAGGATCAACGCGCGTTGAGCCGGGGTCGGCTCAGCGATTGTCGCGGCCGGGCTTGACCGCCCCGGAGATCCAGGCCAGGACGTTCGGCTCGCCGTCCGCCACCGCCACCGCCAGGATCTCCGGGAGCTCGTAGGAGTGCAGCTCCTTCACCGTCCGCTTCACATCCTCGAAGGCGGGCGGCGTCGTCTTGATCACCAGAAGCTGCTCGGTCTCGTTCCAGACCTTCCCCTTCCAGCGGTAGACCGAGCGCACCATCGAGACGATGTTGACGCAGGCCGCCTCCTCGCGCTCGACGAGCGCTTCGGCGATCGCCGCCGCTTCCTTCTCGGTGGCGGCGGTCACGAAGACGATGATCGCGGGGGCGTCGCGCATGACCGGGATTATACCGCGCCGGCGCGCGGGGGGGCCTGATGCCGGCGTCCGCGCCCCCCTTCCACGGCACCATCGCCGAGGCGGTCACCTTCGCGTCGGTGCGGCGCCGGGCGGCCGCCTTCGCCGCGGCGCTCCTGGTCTCGGAGGGGCGCGGACGCGCCGGCGTCGTCGTCGGCCACGATGCCCGTTTCCTCGCTGAGCGCTTCGCGGCGGAGGCGGTCGCGGCGATCACCGCCGCCGGCGTCCCGGTCCTGTTCGCCGCGGGTCCACTGCCGGCGCCGGCCTTGTCCCACGCGGTCGCGGCCGGCCGCCGCGCCGGCGGGCTGTACGTCGGCGGCGGCGACCTCCCGGCGGAAGAGACCGGCCTGGCGCTCTACGACGCCCGGGGCGGTGCGGCCGGTCCCGATCTGCTCGCGGAGGTCGAACGCCGCGCCCTCACGCCGGAGGCTCCGCCTGCCCGGCGGCGCGCCGGGGCGGCGGTGCGGCGCGTCCGCCCGCAGGCCGCCTACCTCGGGAGTCTCCTGCGCGCGGTGCCGGCGGCGCGGCGGCGCCGCGGCCGGGTGCGCCTGGTGTGCGACGCGCGCCACGGCGCCGCCGCCGGGTGGCTCGGGGCCGCGCTCGCCCGCGCCGGCTCCTCCGTCGAGGCCCTCCACGACGACCCGCGGCCCGACTTCGGCGGCCTGGCGCCGACCTGCGGCGAGCTCGATCTGAAACCGCTCGGACGGATCGTCCGCCGCGCGGGGCGGCGGCTGGGGCTCGCGACCGACGCCGACGGGACCCATTGCGGCGCGGTGGACGAGCGCGGCCTGCCGCTGCCGCCCGGCGCGCTCGCGGCCCTGGCCGCCGACCGGCTGCTCGCCGAGGGACGGGTGCGCGGCGGCCTGGCGCGCAGCGTCGCGGCGACTCACCTGCTCGATGACGTCGCGGCGGCGCACGGCCGGACCCTCGTCGAGGTGCCGTTCGGCGCGGCGGCGCTGTCCGCGGCGCTCGCGTCCGGCGACGCCGGGCTGGCGGTGGACGAGGCAGGGGGGATCGCGCTCCTGCCGCACGCGCGCGAGCGGGACGGGATCCTCGCCGCGCTCCTCGCCGCGGAGGCCGCGTCGGCCGAACGACGGCCGCTCGGCGATCAGATTTCCGATCTGCAGCGCAGATTGGGGCCGCGTCTGGGCCGGAGAATCGACTATCATGTCGAGCCCGCCGCGCGCGAGCGCGCGCTGCACCGGCTCCAGGACGTGCCGGCCCGCTTCGCCGGACGCCCGGTGCGCGCCGTCGCGGCCTCTGAATCGCGGAAGTGGATTCTCTCCGACGGATCGTGGGTGCTGTTCCGCGCGGCGGCGCGGGAGGACGGACCGCTGCGCTGCCATCTCGAGGCACGCAGCGCGCGCGACCTCGAGGCGCTGACCGCAGCGGCACGCGAGTGGATCGCGGGAGGAAGATGAGCCGGCCATGGTGAAGATCGCCGACGTCGCGGCCCGGGAGATCCTCGATTCGCGCGGCAACCCCACCGTCGAGGTGGAGGTCATCCTCGACGACGGCAGCGTCGGCCGCGCCGCGGTTCCATCGGGCGCCTCCACCGGATCGCGCGAGGCGCTCGAGCTGCGCGACGGCGACCCCGGCCGCTTCCGCGGCAAGGGGGTGCAGAAGGCGATCCACAACGTCGTGTCGATCCTGCGACCCGCCGTCTTCGGCCTCGACCCCGGCAACCAAGAGGTCCTCGACGGGCGGCTGCGCGAGGTGGACGGCACGCTCGACTGCTCGCACCTCGGCGCCAACGCGCTCCTCGGCGTGTCGCTCGCCACCGCCCGCGCCGCCGCTGCCAGCCGCCGCCTGCCCCTCTATCTACACCTCGGCGGCGAGGCGGCGCGCGACCTGCCGGTGCCGCTGTTCAACATCCTCAACGGCGGGGCGCATGCCGACAACAACGTGGACATCCAGGAGTTCATGGTCCTGCCGGTCGGCGCCACGACGTTCCGCGAGGCGCTGCGCATGGGGGCGGAGGTGTTCCACGCCCTGCGCGACATCCTGCGCAAGCGCGGTCTGCGATCCGGCCAGGGGGACGAGGGGGGCTGGGCCCCGGACCTCAAGTCCAACACCGAGGCGGTGGAGGTGGTGCTGCAGTCGATCGAGCAGGCCGGCTACCGCCCCGGCGAGCAGATGGCGATCGGGCTCGACGTGGCGGCGAGCGAGCTGCAGCGGGACGGCGCCTACCTGCTGGAGGCGGAGCAGCCGCCGCGCCGGTCGAGCGCGGAGATGGTGGCGTTCTACGAAGGCCTCGTCTCCCGCTACCCGATCGTGTCGATCGAGGACGGGCTGGCGGAGTCCGACTGGGCCGGCTGGGAGAAGCTGACCGCCGCGCTCGGCGGGCGGGTCCAGCTGGTCGGCGACGATCTGTTCGTGACCAACGTGTCGCTTCTCGAGGAAGGGATCCGGCGCGGCGTCGCCAACTCGATCCTGATCAAGCCGAACCAGATCGGCACCCTGACCGACACGCTGCGCGCCATTCACACCGCGCGCAAGGCCGGCTACACGACCGTCATGTCGCACCGCTCCGGAGAGACCGAGGACCCGTTCATCGCCGACCTCGCCGTCGGTCTGAACCTCGGCCAGATCAAGACCGGCGCCCCGTCGCGCGGCGAGCGGGTGGTGAAGTACAACCAGCTGCTGCGCATCGAAGAGCAGCTCGGCGGCCGCGCCCGCTACCCGGGCCGGGCCGCCCTCATGCCGCAGGTCGCCACCCGGCCGGCCTCGTGAGGAGGGATCTCTGAAGCTCCGACTCGATCCGCACACCCGCCGCAAGGCGATCCGCGCCGCCTTGGCGCTGGTCCTCGGACTGGCCCTTTTCCACCTCGTCCTCGGCGACATGGGGATCGTCGAGTCGTTCAAGAAGCGCCGCGCCGTGGCGCGTCTGGGTCAGGAGGTCGCCGCCACGCAGGCCGAGATCGAGGCCCTGCGCGCCGACATCCAGGCGCTCCACAAGGATCCGTTCCGGATCGAGGCGATCGCCCGCGAGCAGCTCAACCTCGCCCGCCCCGGGGAGATCGTGTTCCTTTTCACCCCGCAGACGCCCGGGCACTGAAGGGACGCCCCGCCGGCAGGATTGACGGCCAGGGCCAGCCTGCTATAATGCGCCCCTCGTCGCGGGGTGGAGCAGCCTGGTAGCTCGTTGGGCTCATAACCCAAAGGTCGCGAGTTCAAATCTCGCCCCCGCCACCACACAAATCCCGACACACAAAGCACTTATAGAAACGAAGCGGGCGGCCGATTGGGCCGCCCGAGTCGTTTTGTGACCGTCCGATGAATCGTTTTGCCGGCCTGGGACTCGACGCAGCGCGGTCAGGCGACCGGGCGGCCGCCGACGACCCCCGAGATCGACTTGGCCGGGAGCATCAGGAAGTCCTCGGTCACGGTGATGCCGATCGCCCGGGCGTTGAGCAGGTCCACGAGCGGCCGCTGCGCCTCCAGCTCGAAATCGCCGTAGCCGGGGGCGGTGCGCTTGGTCGCCGCGAGTCCATGCGGGGCGCAGTCCCGCGCCACCGTTTCCTCGAGCGCGAGCCCGAGGGCGATGGCGGCGGCGCTGCCGTAGGCATCCGCGAGCAGCGAGCGCGTCATCTCCCCCGAGTCGGACAGGGACGAGGCCCGGCGCTCCACCTCGTCGCCGATGGTCGCGGCGAACAGGTACGCGACGCGGCACCCGGCGAGGCGCTCGCGCAGCGACCGGCTGGCGCTCCTGAGCCGCCCCCCGATGGCGAGGGCTTCGTCCTCCGGCACGATCTCGAACGAGGCGGCGACCGCACGCCCCCTCACGAGCGGGGCGCAGGCGGCGATCTCCTCGTCGAGGAGACGCGTGATCTTCTCCGGCACCTGGGTCGCGGAGCGGTAGCCGAGGCGGAGCAGGACGAGTGGGCGCGAGACCGGGAGCGGCAGCGGGTCGAGGATCTGCCGGGTCATTCCGGGAAGGCGGGGATCTTCTCCAGCCCCCACTGGCGGGCGTCGGCCATCGCCACCCGGTCGAGCTCCTTCACGGTGGCCTCCGGCAGGACGAAGCGCGGCTTCGCGAGAAGCTCCTCGACCACCTTCGACGCCCGCTCGTAGTCGCTCGGCCCCTTGCCGCCGACGGGGGACGAGGCCCGATCGACCGCCTTACCGGGGAGGAGCCCTTCCTCCTTGAAGAGCTTGAGGGTCGTCGGGTGCCCGAGGAAGTGCCCCTTCTCGATCGCGTCCGGCAGGAAGTCGATCGCCATCGGCTCGTGGCGGTGACGGATGCCGTCGATCAGGCGGTACGCCATGCCGCAGATCTCGTTGTCGATCACCAGCTTCTCGAGCGACTGCACGGTGATGAAGTCGAGGATCCCGACCCCCGACACGACGTTCACCCCGGCGAGGGCCGCCAGGATGATGCCGTAGCCGGTCTCGTAGCCGGCCTGCGCGTCCACCAGCTTCGAATCGCTGAGCCCCATGTAGGCGTGGATCGGCAGGCCGAAGCGCTTGCCGATCTGCGCGTAGGCGCAGTCGATCATCATGGTCTCGATCGATCCGAACGGCGTCTGCCCGGCGCGCATGTCCATGAGGCACGGCGCGCCGCCGTACACCACCGGGGTGCCCTTGCGGACCGCCTGCGCCAGCGCGATGCCGGCCAGGTTCTCGGCGGTGTGCACCACGAGCGACCCGGACAGGGTGACCGGGCCGGTGGCGCCGGTGAGCGGCACCGACACCACCTCCGACGGCACACCGGCGGCGGCGCACTTCATCAGGCTCTCGGAGGTCAGCTCGCTCCAGCGCAGGGGCGACGACGGGCAGGCGTCGAACAGCGCGTACGGCTTCTCCGCCACCGCCTGCTTCGAGCCGCGCAGGACCGCCATCATCTCGAGCATCGTGTCGAACGACTCGTGCCGGAACAGCCCGGTGACCAGCGGCTTGTCGCAGGTCTGCGCCGCGATGTACATGCGGAAGTAGTCGGTCGACTCCATCGGCAGGTCGTGCGGCACGAGCGATGTCGAATGCGCCCGGATGTTGGGCAGGTGGTGCACCAGGCGCGACAGCTTGACGTAGTCGGCGGAGGTCGAGGAACGCACGCTGCGATCCTGCAGGAGCACCTTGATCGCCGCCGAGCCGGGGTCGAAGGTGACGTTGTCCCCGCCGATCTCGATCGACTTCGTCCCGGTGACGTTCCACATGGTGATCGACTTCGGCACCGTCTCGAGGGCCCGCTCGATGAAGTCGCGCGAGAGATAGACGCGCTCCTTCGCCTTGTCGACCTTCTGGCCGTGCTCGGCGAAGAGGTCGAGCGCCTTGGGGTTCTCGAACTGCAGCCCGAGGCGCTCGAGCACGTCGAACGCTTCGTCGATGATCCGGTCGATGAGCGACCCGGCGATCATCTGCACGCGCGGCCGGAAGGTCGGCTCGAGACTCACGCGCGCGCCTCCGTCCCGGGCCGGCCCTGCCCCACCGGCGCCGCGTCGGAGAGCCGGTCGCCCAACCCCTCGCGCAGGCGCGCGATGAACTCGGGATCGGTGCCGCAGCATCCCCCCACGACATTCACACCCAGCGCCGCGATCTGCTGCATGTCGGCGACGAACTCCTCCGCCGTCTGCTTGTAGATGACCGTCCCTCCCTCCAGCGTCGGTCGGCCGCGGTTCGGCTGCACGATGAGCGGCAGGTCGGTGCTGTCGCGCAGCAGTCGGGTGAGGTCGAGGAACACCGGGCTGCCGTGGCTGCAGTTGCTGCCGACGATGTCGGCGCCCCGATCCTTGAGGACCTGCATGCAGTGCGCCGGCGTCTCCCCCATCAGAGTGAAGAAGCCGCGCGGGTTGCGGTCGAACGTCATGCAGACGGAGACCGGCAGATCCGTCAGGCGCTTCGCGGCGTCGAGCGCGCACAGCGTCTCGTCGAGGGCGTACATCGTCTCGATCGAGATGAGGTCCACGCCGCCGTCCGCGAGCCCCTGCACCTGGGCCTCGAAGGAGGCGGTGAACTCCTCCTTCGTGTACTCCCCCATCGGCTTGAGGAACTTGCCGATCGGCCCGATGTCGCCGGCGACGAATTTCCCGGGCGGGCAGACCGAGCGCGCTCCCTGCGCCGCCAGCAGGTTCGCCTCGTGGGTGCGATCCTGCAGCTCCCGCTCTTCCAGCTTGATCGGGGTCCCGCCGAAGGTGTTGGTCTGCACGACATCGGAGCCGGCGTCGTAGTACGCCTTGTAGATGGCGTTGACGACGTCCGGCTTCTCCCAGTTCCATGGCTCGGGGGACTCGCCGTCGAGGAGCCCCTGCTGGAACAGCATCGTGCCCATCGCGCCGTCGTAGAGGACGAGGCGGCGGCGCACCAGATCCATGTAGGGGGACGACATCGGGATCCCGTTCTCCTGAAGCCGGCGTGCGCAGTGTGAAACGGCCGACGCGCTCTCCGGATTGGCCGATCCTACGCGGCCCGGCGGATGGAGGTCAATGCGGCACGCTCGGCGGGACCTCGGCCGGGACGTGCTTGGCGGCCTCGCGCCGCTCGGCCGGCCGCCCGGCGGGGCCGAGCGCCAGGAGGATCGCCGCGGCGACCACCAGCCCCGCCCCGGTCCACTGCCGCAGGAGGAGCCGCTCCCCCAGGAGGATCGCCGCGAGCACCAGCGTTCCGACCGGCTCGAAGGTGCTCAGGATGGCGGCGACCTGCGGCCCGGTGCGTCGCATCCCCGCGACGAACAGCGCAAAACCGAGGATGGTCGGGAACAGCACGATGCCGCCGAGCGTCCAGCCGAGCGCGGCGGTGGCGGGGAACCGGAATCCCCCGCCCAACGCCACGGCGGCGAGCCAGGCGACCGCCGCGCCGCTGACGATGCAGGTGGTCGCCACGACCGGTTCGACACCGCGCGTGAGCCGATCGAGCGGCACCAGGAAGGCGGCGTACCAGAGGCCGGTCAGGAGGCCCAGGATCACGCCGAGGAGCGTGCTGCCGCCGAACGCCGGGGCGGCGGCGAGCCAGGTGCCGAGGAGCGCGATGACGAGCGCCGCCACCACGCGCCGCGCCGGCCGCACGCCGGTCCGTCCCCACTCGATGAGGGCGAGGAAGGCGGGGCAGGTGTAGAGCAGCACCTCCATGAGGCTGGCGGAGAGGATCCGGAGCCCCGTGAAGAACAGGGCCGACTGTCCCGTCAGGCCGACCATCCCCCACAGGACGAGCCAGGCGCGCGCCCGACCCGCGGCGGCGAAGGCGCCGCGCAGACGCGGCACGGCGGCAACCAGCGACCAGAGGATCGCCGCGGCCAGCGTGAAGCGGGCCGCGAGGAACGAGGACAGCGGGAGGTCGGCGGCGAGGCCGACCTTCCCGAAGATCCCGAGCGACGAGTAGGCGAGCGCGGAGAGGATGACGAGCAGATGACCCACGGGACGGGGATTATAGGGAGGACCGGGAGCGCGCGGGCGCCGTGGTATCGTCCGGGCGTGAGCATCTCCGCGGGGGTCGGCCTCTCCGAGAACGCCGACGCGGTGCGCGCGGCGCGCGCGGCGGCCGGGGCGGCGCTCGAGCGGATCGGCGGCGAGCGGGCCGACTGGGGCCTCGTGTTCGCCACCCCGGCGCACCGGCCGCAATACGCCCCGCTCCTCGCCGAGGTGCAGAAGACCCTCGGCACACCGAGTCTCGCCGGCTGCAGCGGCGCGGGGGTGATCGGCGGCGGCGAGGAGATCGAAGGGGGGCACGGGGTGAGCGTGCTGGCGGTGCGCTCCGACACCCTGCGCGCCGAGGCGCATCTGCTTCCCGGGGGGGACGACTTCGGGCGCCAGGCGGCCATCGACCTCGCCGCCCGCCTGCCGCAGGACGGGACGCTCGTGGCGTTCCCGGATCCGTTCGCCGTGCGGCCGCAGCAGATGCTGGCGGAGCTGCGCGCCGCCGGCAACGCGGTGACGGTGATCGGCGGCGCCCCCGGCAGCGCGCCGCGGCACCCGGCGACGTTCCAGTTCTTCGGGCGGAACGTCGCCACCCGCTCGATCGCCGCCCTGCACCTGCGCGGCGCCGGTGCGCGCGGCGCCATCGGCATCACCCAGGGGTGCCAGCCGGTCGGCCCGCCGTGCCGCGTCACCCGCGCCAGCGAGAACATCGTCCTCGAGCTCGACGGCCGTCCGGCGCTCGAAGTGCTGCGCGGCCGGCTGCCGGCCGGCGTGTCGGATGCACTCGAGCGGCTCGGGGGGCACCTCTTCGTCGGACTGGCGCCCGACCCGGCGCAGGAGGAAATCCGCGCCGGCGAGTATCTGGTCCGGCCGATCGTCGCCATCGATCCATCACGCGGCGCGCTGCTCCTGGCCGAGGACGTCCGGGAGGGACAGCCGCTGGCGATCCTGCTGCGCGAGGGGCAGGCGGCGCGCGACGATCTCAAGGCGATGCTGGAGCGGCTCGCCGGCGGCGGCGCGCCGTTCCGCTTCGGTCTGTACTTCAACTGCGCCGGCCGCGGCTCCGCCCTGTACGGCATCCCCGGCGTCGACGCCGCCTACATCGCCCAGCGCTTCGGCGAGCTGCCGATCGCCGGCTTCTTCGGCAACGCCGAGATGGCGCCGCTTCACGATCGCAACGTGGTCTTCACCCACACCGGGGTGCTCGTCCTGTTCCGCGAGGCGGAAGGATGAAGGACCGCCTCGCCCTGCGCGAGGACCTGCTCGTGTTCCTGAAGACGGCGCAGGCCGCGGTCCCGAGCCGGGATCTCGCGGCGCGCTTCCTGGCGATTCCGCGCGCCGACGAGGAGACCTGCCGCCGGCTGCTCGCCCCGATCCTCGACGGCGTGCGCGGGCTCGAGCACCGCCCGGGGTCCGGCTGGCTCTTCGCGGGGCCCGCGGCGGGGGCGCGGCCTCCCGTCTCCGACGGCCCCGCGGACCTCACGGCGGACGCCGGCCTGGCACCGGCGCCGGCCGGGCCGGACGCGGCACCGCCGGTGCCGGTCGAGGCGGGCGACGATCCGGAGCCGCTGGCGCGGCTCGATTTCGTCGCCCTCGCCGTCGACGGGATCGGGCCGGGAGGATCGGGGGTGCCGCGCGCCGTGGCGATCGCACCGGTGGTCGGCGGCGAGACACTCCCGGAGGAATGCTTCCCCGCGGGCGGCCTCGACGAGGACGGCCTCTGGGTCGGCGACGACGGCGACGCGGAGGCGGGCGCGCCGCGCCGCGGTGCGGCGCTGTCGTCCGTCGATCTCGAGGCGATCGCCGAGACGGTCGGCGACCTGCCGATCGTCGCGCACCGGGCCGGGAAGGAGGTCGAGCCGCTGCGGCGCGCCGCCGCGCTCGCCGGTCTCCCCTTCCATCCCCGCGTCATCTCCGCCGCCCGCCTCGGTCATCTGCTCGCCGGGCTGAAGGCGAACCATCCGATCCAGGAGCTGGCGGTCTTCTTCGGCGTGACGGCGGACGGCCCGGACGACTGCCGCGGCCGCGCCCGCCTGCTGGCACGCGCCTGGCCGGCGCTGGTCGCCGCCCTCGCCGGGCACGGGGTCACGACGCTCCAGGGGCTCCTGGAGTTCCAGGAGACGGCCGCGCCCGCGATCGACTTCGCCCCGTACGCCTTCACCGCCGAGGATCTGCGCCTCCTGCCGGCCTCGCCGGGGGTGTACCGCTTCCTCGATGCGACCGGCAGCACGATCTACATCGGCAAGGCGAAGAACCTGCGCGCCCGCGTCGGCTCGTACTTCGTCCCCTCGGCCCGCCGGACGCCGAAGGGGCGCGCCATCCTCGAGCAGGCGCGCCGTCTCGAGATCGAGCTCGCCGCATCGGAGCTCGAGGCGATCCTCCTGGAGGCCGACCTGCTCCTCCGGGACCGGCCGCCGCTCAACCGGCAGTTCGAGGTCTCCGAGCGCCCCGCGCCCTACGGGCCGCGGCAGAATCTCGTCGTCGTGCTGCGGGACGCCGGCGGGGAGACCTGCACCACCCACCTGCTGCGCGCCGGCCGGTACCTGCGCCGGCTCCCCTGCGATGGAGACGCGGACTCCGCCTGGGAGACGATCGACGCGGCGGTGCGGGACGCCTACTTCCCGGCGCCGGCGCAGGACGAGGGCGGGGCGATCGACTGGTTCCTCCTGTGCTCGTACGTGCGCCGCCATGCCGACGAGGTCAATGTGCTCGACATCGACGAGTGCGCCGGCGCGGACGAGGCGCTCCAGCGCCTGCGCGTCCTGCACCGGGCGGCGCGCACCGGAGCCGGGCGGGTCCTCGCCCGCTGAGCGTCTTTCAGTTGATCCGGTAGACCGGGCTCGCCGGAACGACCCCCGGGGCGCGGATTTCCGTGATCGGTGCGCCGGGATTGAGCTCGCGGATCACCTCCATGACGCGAGGATCGGCGGCGATGAGGGCGACGTACGCCGTGCGCCCGGAGAGGGCCAGGTGCGCGGCGTCTTTCGGCCCGAGGATCACCGGCGGGGCATCACGCATCTCGAAGCGATACGGCGCG
>Ga0111538_10002824_pt1 | contig 24387 bp, 14 predicted proteins | sample SoiMethybrSBSTD1_FD_79669 | JGI IMG/M metagenome (GOLD analysis project Ga0111538, IMG submission 79669) | Bulk soil microbial communities from a Populus tree surrounding site in Tennessee, USA - Soil MetaG P. TD hybrid SBSTD1 (version 2)... | ecosystem: Environmental > Terrestrial > Soil >...
GACCGCCTGTTTCGGCTTACGGATCTTCTTGAACCACGCGATTTCCATCAGGTCCCCAACCCTCGGCCAGATCCCCCCCCAAGGGGTGTCGCAGATAGTACCGACCTCCCGGGGGGTGGTCAAGGCGGAGGATCTACGGAGTTGGGCCGGCCGCTCCGTGAGGAGTTCCTGAACACCGGACAGGGAAGCGTGACCAGACCCGCGCCTGAGATGTAAGACGCTTCAATTCAATTGGTTACATGCGCCATGGCGGTCCATAGGCCCTCCGGGGGGCGGGGCCGGTGCGCTTTCCGAACGCGGCCCCGCCGTCGGCCGATTGGCGGGAGTGGTCGATGCCTCGCGACAGTTCTCTGTCTATGCCAGCAAGCTGTTGTAAATAAACGACTTGAATGATTGCCGTCATGACATTTTCGGCCCCGCCCCGACTTGGCAGGGGCGTTGCGATAGAGGGGGCATGCATCGCGAGATGCACTCTCAAGGAGGGTAGGGCGAAGAGTAAAGCGAGCTGACACGCAGGGAAACCTGCACAGAGCCGGTCCCGTCTCCTCCCCACGGGGCCGGCTCTTGTGTCAGCGACGCAGGGGGCGGAGGGGATGGGGGGCTGCCATTGTCCGACCTGACGGAGTACTTAGGGCCGGTGTTGACCGCCGGAGCTTCGGCCGTCCTCGTCTGGTTCGCCATGCGCCGACGCGCCACCCGGGCCTCCGGCGATCCGGCCGCCCGCCCGGCCCGGCCCTCCCTGGCCGCCGCCGGGCCGGAGTCTCACCAGGCGACCCCGGGCCACGACCCGCTCGAGGCCACCCTCGAAGCCCTCATCCAGGCGCTCGACGCCCGCGACCCGGCCGCCCGCGGCAAGACCCAGCGCGTCCGCGCCGCCGCCATGGAGCTGGGGCGCGGGCTCGGCCTCGATCCCGGCGCGCTCGGCGCGCTGCGGCTGGCGGCGCTGCTGCACGATGTCGGCAAGTTGATCGTGCCCGAGCACGTCCTCTGCAAGCCGGGGCGGCTCACCGACGCCGAGTTCGAGAAGGTGAAGGCGCACTCGCTCGCCGGTGTCGAGATCCTCGCGACGTCGGGCGTGTCGGAGGCGGTCCTCGAGAACATCCGCCACCATCACGAGCGCTGGGACGGCACCGGATACCCGGACCGGCTGGCGGGGACGGCGATCCCGCTCGGGGCCCGCATCCTCGCGGTCGCCGACGCGTTCGAGTCGCTCACCTCCGAGCGCGTCTACCGCGGGCGGCTCAGTTCGATTGACGCGGCCGACCTGATCGAGACCTGGTCGGGGATCCAGTTCGATCCCGACATCGTCGCCGTCCTGCGAGCCGAGGTCCTGGCGGTGAACGAGGCGATGGCGGCGGCGACGCACCTGCCGGAGCCGCCGCTCGATCTCGTGCGCGCCCTGGCGCCTCCGTCCGCAGCGGCCGGCGATCCGGGCCCCGGCGATCCGGGTGGGTTCGGGGCGCTCCTGCATCGCGGCATCTCCGGCGACGCCCGACGCGCGGCGGCGCACGACACCGCGCCGCGCGTCCCGGCCGCTGCCGCGGGCGTCCCGCGGGACGCGTCCGCGGCGCAACGCGAGGTGTACGCCCTGTACGAGATCGCCCAGACGCTGGGCTCGAGCCTGAACCTGATCGACGTCCTCGATCTCGTCGCCAGCAAGATCGCCATGCTGGTGCCGTTCCGGACCTGCGTCGTGTCCCTGACCGGCGCGCCGGGGGAGCTGGTGGCCCGTTTCGCGTCGGGGGCGAACGCCGGGACACTGCGCGGGCGCCGCGTGCGGCACGGCGAGGGGATCACCGGCTGGGCCGCGGAGCACCGCACCAGCCGGTTCGCCGGCACCGCCGATCTCGATCTCGCGGGGACCGACGTCGATCCGGTCGCCTACTCGACGGTGGCGGCGTTTCCGCTCGTGCACGGCGACGAGGTGCTCGGCGTCATCACGCTCTACTTCCCGGCGAACACGCCGTGCCTCGACGACCACGTGCGGGTGATGGAGATCCTCGCGCGGCTGGCCTCGGGGGCGATCCACGAGGGGCGCCTCGGTCTCGAGGAAGGGGAGGCGGGGCTGACCGATGGGGTCACGCACCTCCCCAACGAGCGCTACCTGCGACAGGCGTTCCAGAAGGAGATCGTGCGCAGCCAGCAGTCGGGGCAGCCGGTGAGCATCGTCGAGATGGACCTCGAGGAGTTCCAGGGACTCAACGAGCGCCTCGGCCGGGAGGCGGCGGACCGCTACCTGATGGAGGTGGGGCGGGTCCTCCGGAGCCACCTGCGCGAGCGGGACGTGCTCACCCGGCTGTCGCAGGACGACTTCGCGGCCCTCCTGCCGGGGACCGGGTTCGCCGCCGCCGCGCTCCTGACCGAGCGCCTGCAGCAGGCGGTGGACGGCTTCACCCTGCGTCTCGAGGACGGCGGCACCGCGCGCGTCGGGCTCTCGATCGGCATCGCCATCTACCCGCTCGACGGCGAGGGGCTCGACGACCTGATGCAGCGGGCCTCGATCAACCGGGTGCGCAACCGGCAGGCCCGGCGGGCGGCCCGCGCCGCCTCCCCGAACGTCCTGCCGTTCCGTCCCGGCCGCCCCTGACGTAACATGCGCGGGTCATGCCGACCGGACCCGCGGCGGCCCTCGCCGCCCTCACCCTCATCGTCAACGCCTCCGTCCTCGACGGTACCGGCGCCCCGCCGCGGCAGGTCGCGGTGCGGATCGACGCCGGGCGCATCGTCGAAGTCGGCGACCTGACACCGCGCGCCGGCGAGACGGTGTTCGATGCGCAGGGGCTCACGCTCGCCCCCGGCTTCATCGACACGCACAGCCACGCCGACGACGATCTCTTCGAGCATCCCGACGCGCTGGCCGACGTCAGCCAGGGGATCACGACGATCGTCGGCGGCCAGGACGGCGGCTCCGCCTATCCTCTGAAGAAGTTCTTCGGGCGCCTCGAGCACAAGCCGGCCGCGGTGAACGTCGCGTCGTACTCCGGGCACGGGACGCTCCGCGACCGCGTCATGAAGGACGACTTCCGCCGCGTCGCGACCTCGAAGGAGGTCGAGAAGATGGAGCGCCTCCTCGACAAGGACATGAAGGCGGGGGCGCTCGGCCTCGCCACCGGGCTGGAGTACGACCCGGGGATCTATTCCGCCCCGTCGGAGGTCACGGCGCTCGCCAGGGTCGCGGCGGCGCACGCCGGGCGCTACATCAGCCACGTCCGCAGCGAGGACCGCAACTTCTGGGAGGCGATCGAGGAGATCGTCGCCATCGGGCGCGACGCCCGCCTGCCGGTGCAGATCTCCCACACCAAGCTGGCGATGAAGTCGTGGTGGGGGCAGTCGGACCGGCTGCTGAAGCGGCTCGACGAGGCGCGCGCCTCGGGCGTGGACATCACCGCCGACATCTATCCCTACCTCTACTGGCACTCGACGCTGACGGTGCTCTTCCCGAAGCGCGACTTCGAGGACATGGACGAGGCGCGTCTCGTCGTGAACGAGATCGCGCCGCCCGACGGGCTCATCCTGACGCAGTACGACGCCGAGCCGACCTGGGTCGGCAAGAGCCTGGCGGAGGTGGCGGCGTCGCGCAACGAGGACCCCGCCGTCACGCTCATCATGCTCGTGCGCCGCGCCGAAGAGCGCCGCAAAGCGACCGGCGACGCCGGCGAGTCGATCCTCGGGACGAGCATGACCGAGGAGGATTTCGAGGCGCTCCTGCGCTGGCCGCACATGAACCTGTGCACCGACGGATCGCTCGAAGGCTCCCACCCGCGCGGCTTCGGCGCCTTCCCGCGCGTCCTCGGGCGCTACGTGCGCGAGCGTCACGTGCTGACGCTGGAGGAGGCGGTGCACCGCGCCAGCGGGCTCGCCGCCGAGCACATGGGGTTCCGGGATCGCGGCTTCATCCGCCCCGGCCTGGCGGCCGATCTCGTGCTCTTCGACCCGCAGACGATCGCCGACCGCGCCACCATCACGGCGCCGCACACGGTCTCCGACGGGGTGCGGACCGTCTGGGTCAACGGGCAGATCGTCTATCAGGAAGGGCGCGTCACCGGCCGCAGGCCCGGGTCGGTCCTCAGGAACTCCAGCACCCAGGGGGCCAGCACCTCGTTGCCGTAGTCGGTGTAATGGCAGTGGTCGGCGAGGATCGGACGCGGCGCCGCCGGCACGGTCTCCCTCAGGCGCGGCAGCACATCGTAGAGCGGCAGGTCGAGCGATCGCGCGATCGCGGCGAGCCGCCGCTGCGGCTCGGAAGCGTCGAACCGGGCGGTGACCTGGAGGGCCGCCGGGAAGGCGAGGAGCATCGGCCGGAAGCGGTGCTCGACCGCCAGGCGCTTGAACTGCATCAAGAGCGGCTCGATGCGCCCCCAGGCAGAGTCGGTCCAGGCGCTCCCCCAGTCGCCGTAGGCCGCCAGCACCTCGGCGTTGAACGCGGCGCGATCCCGCTCCGGATCGCCGGGGCCGGGCGGGTACCGCCGGCGCAGCTCGGCGCGCCACGCGCCCGTCTCCCAGGGCTCCCCCGAGAAGGTCTCCGGCGCGAGGAGGGCCGGCACCCGCGCCCCGGCCTGCCGCAGGAGCCACGACCATCGCAGGAAGGCGGGGGGCTGCATCAGGCGCACGCCGCGCGAGGCCTCGGCGTCGTTCAGGAAGAAGCCGATCACCACGACGTCCGGTGCGGTCGCGAGGCCGGTCTCCTCGAGGATGGCGATCTCGTTGGCGAGACCGATGCCGGCGACCGCGGCGTTGATCGTCTCCAGGGGCGGACCGCCGTCGCGCTCCGACAGCGCCTGCACGCGGCGCACGAACGACGACTCCTCGGGGAGGTACTGCGACAGCGTGATCGAGTCCCCCAGGAACAGGACGCGCGGCCGGGTCTTCGGGCCGATCTCCGGGTTGCGGTAGCCGAGCGCGTTCGTCCGGACGATCACGTCGCCGGTGGCGCCGGGGTAGTCCTGGATGCGGGCCTCCGACGAGGCGCGCATGCGCAGCCCCGCCGGCGTCTCGATCACGAACCCCGAGCGGCCGAGATCCCCCTGTGTGACGACGCGCAGGCTCTTCGGCGCGCGGTTCTCGGCGGCGCGGCGGTCCGCCGCGCCCGCGGGGGCGATGACGACCGTGGGCGGCGGGGGGAGCGCGATGCGCACCGCCCCCTCCGCGAGCAGGAGCCCCGCGAGCGTTCCGCCGAGGACGAGCAGGAGCCGCCGAAGGTTCTCTCCGGCCCCTCCGCCCGGGCGGGCGGCGCGGTCGTTCAAGAAAGGCGCCGGTTCAGAATGGGGACGACTCGCGTCCGCAGGAATCGACCGCCGCCACGACATAGTAGAAGTTCTCTCCCAGGAGGAGCGCCGCGCCGTGGTGCACGAACGACTTGCCCGTCGTGCTGCCGGCGCGGACCAGGGTGCCGAATCCCGCCCCTGACCTCAGGGAGACAACGTACGCGGAAGCGTTCACCGGATCGGCGCTCCAGTCGAGCACGACGTCGTCGCCGCTGCGGTTGACCTGGATCGTCCCGACGGTGGCGACGGGGCCGCTGCAGACGCCGCAGCCGGCCGCCAGCTGGTACAGCGACACGTCGTCGAACCCCGCCTCGACGAGCGAGCCGCCGACACCGAGATCCTGCGCGGTCACCCGGATGCGGAACTGGTTGTTGAACGGGACGATGCCGTCGAGCATCAGCGGCGTCGCGGTCCAGGGGGCGATGTCGCTCAAGGTGTTCAGCGCCGGCGACCAGGAGGCGCCGCCGTTTCCCGAGACATCCACACGGTAGGGATCCTCGCCGGGATTGTTCCCGGCGGTGTTGCTGTAGAACAAGGCCATCTCGAGCACCATCCTGGTGCGCCCGGTGAGATCGAGGATGGGCGACACGACGGTCGTCGTGCCGGTGTCCACGTCGAAGTCGCCGAGCGCGCCGCCCTGCAGCCCGGTGATCCAGGCCTTGGTGCCGGGGGGAGGCGTGGCGTCGTCTTCCGGCTGCACGCCGGTCGCCTGCGGGTCCCCCCACTCCCAGTTGCCGGTGACCGCGTCGTTCGGGGCCACCGGCGTCCAGCCGCCAGTGCTCGCCTCGAACGACTCCTGGTAGATGACGAGCGGCAGGGCGTGCGCCTGGGCCGGACGCTCGAAGTCGTTGCTCTCCTGGTTCCCCTGCGCGTCGGTGCTGCGGACCCGGTAGTAGTAAGTCTGCTCCGGCTGCAGCGCGCGATCGACGTAGCCCGTGTCGAGGACCGACGCCACGAGGTTCGCCGGCCCCGGGGTGAAGCCGGGCGAGGTCGAGCGATAGACGTTGTAGCGCACCGGCGTCGAGCAGGTCTCGAGCGCCGGGCTCCACCCCAGGAGAGTGTCGCCGCAGCCGGTGCCGGTCGCGGCCGCGGCCAGCCCCACGAAGACCGGCGGCACCGTGTCGGGGGAGGTCGGCGCGCTCACGTTGCGCGCGACGGTGTTGGCATCCTCTCCCGAGCGCGAGTCGTCGGCGCGGACGATGTAGTGATAGGTCGTCCCGGGCTGCAGCAGCGCGTCGTGGAAGGCGGTGCCCGCGAGGCCGGAGGCGATCCGGTTCTGCGGCGCCGGCGTGAAGCCGGGTGTGGGGGAGCGGTAGACGTTGTACCGGATCTGCGCGTTCTGGCAGTTGGTGCTGGCGGCGCTCCAGGCGAGATCGGTCTCGGCGCAGGAGGCACCCGGCGCGGCGCTCGCGAGACCGGCGAAGGTCGGCGCATTGAAGCAGGGGGGCGTCAAGTCGCAGCGCACCTCGTCCACCTGGACATTGTCGATCCCCGCCTCGACGATCGTGTCGGCGAGGGTGTCGCGCGCCTTGACGCGGACCCGGAAGTTCGCGGTCAACGGGACCAGGGTCTCGAGCCGGATCTCGACGGGCTGCCAGCCGAGATTGCGGGCCGAGGCGCCGACCGCCTCGGCGACGACCCAGCTGGATCCGCCGTTGCCGCTCACCTCGACCACCAGGGCGTCGCCCGCGTCGGTGAGCACGGAGTCGCCCCACCAGCGGATGTACGACAGCCGCGCGGCGACGGCGCCCGAAAGATCGATGAGGGGTGAGAGGGCGATCGTCTCGCCCCCGTCCACGTCGCCGGTGGCGTTGTCGCTGCCGCCATTCTGTCCGGTCAGCAGGCACTGACCGGACGCCCCCGAGGGCGCCCAGGCCCACGTGATGGGGGGATCGGAAAGCGGCTGCGACGGGATGGCCTTCGTCCATGCTCCGGCGGTCGCGGCCGGCGAGCCCGGGACCGTCGTCCAGGTGTTGAAATCCCCCTCGAAGTCCTCGAAGTAGCGCACGACCCTTTCCCCGACGAGCATCGGCACGAAGGCGGTGGTGGCTCCGCCGCCGTCCCCCGGATCGATCGACATCGTGTAATTCACGGTCTGCCCGCAGGCGAGGCCGGACCCGAGGGCGGCGCGGTAGGCGGTGCCGCTGGCGGAAGACCCGACCGGGATCGCGCCGTAGGAGGACGACCCGTTGACGATGCTGACGTTCGGCGTCGTGGTCGCGAGCGTGGCGGAGGCGGCGGTGACCGCGCCCGCCGGCGCCTCGTTGCGCAGCGGCAGGGTCAGGTCGATCGACTCGCCGGGGTCGGCGAAGCCGCTGCGATTGCCGGCCGGGATGTCGTTGAGGACGACCGGTCCGAGCGCCAGGCGGCCGTCGGGGAGCGCCGCGGCCGTGACGGCGTTCTCGATCGTCGAGCGGCACCCTCCGGCGGTCTGCGCCTCGATGACGTAGTAATAGGGCACCCCGGGCTGCACCGTCGTGTCTTCGTAGTGTGTGCCGGTCTGCGCGGCCCCCATCTGCAGATAGGCCTGCGACGGCGAGAACTCGGCCCGCAGGACGCGGTAGTTCGCGGCGCCGGCCGAGGCGGTCCAGTCGAGCACGACCTTGCCGTGTGCCGCGGTCGCCGTCAGCGACGGCTGCGGCGGGCGCGTGCAGGCCGGCGAGTTGCCGGCGCAGGCCGCGGCGGCGATGCCGTGGGCGCTGAAGGCGTTCAAGATCTCCAGGCAATTCGGCGTGCCGTCGGCGAGGTTGCCGTTGTCGTCGTCCACGGCGAGGTAGGCGCTGTAGACATTCTGGGGGGAGGAGCTGACCATCGTGTCGGCCTGGGGCAGCGACTGGAAGAACAGACGCTCCGCCACCTGCCAGCCGGTGTTGTACCCGTGTTTGGCGATCAGCGCCTGCGCCAGGTCCCAGTGGGTCTGCCCGTAGATCTCCCCCTCGCAGTGGACCTCGTGTCCGAGCGGGCCGTTGCCGCACTGCCCCGGCGCGCAGACGAAGCAAAAGTCATCAAGATTGTTGACGCGCGCCTGGTAGCCGACGAGGCTCGAGTCGAGGAGGCGCACCGACGCGCCGGTGGTATCGAACCCGGGGCCCATGTTGGCGTCGTGCACGATCGACATCGAGACGATGTCGCCGGTCGCCTCGCCGGTCGAGCCGTCCCCGCCGTTGGTGTTCTGGTCGAGGCCGTGCCCCCACTCGTGGTACATGACGTCGGCGATCTCGCCGGTGTTGTTGCAGCCGGAGCCGCTGCGGAAGAAGTTGGTGGTGAGCCCGTCCCAGAAGGCGTTGCAGACATCCGGGATGTTGACGTTGGTGCGCAGCGGCAGGTTGAGCCAGCCGATCGCCAGCCACTTCTGGGCCTGCAGACGGACGCGGTTCTGGTGATAGAAGGCGTTGCGCTCGGCGGGCGTCGAGGCGCCGTTCCCGGTGAAGTCCACGCCACCGGTCCCGAGCGAGAGATCGCCGGTGCCGCGGTCGGTGTAGGCGAACACCCGCGGCGGATTCAGGCAGCCAAAGCAGTAGGGGCGGAACCAGGTGCCGTCGAGCGAGGTGAACGCCGGCCCGCCCGGATAGTTGAAGGTGCCGGCGTCCCCGGTGGCGACCGCTCCGGACGTGGTGAACACGCGCAGCTGGGTGAACGGGCGGATCACCTCGGGATCGGTGACGGTGCGCGGGTGCACGCCGCCGGTGACGCGCGCGTAGCGGTTGCGGTCCTCGAAAGCGAGCACCTCGCCGGTGCGCGCGTCCACGTCGCCGCTCCAGGTGGCGCGGTCCCCGGCGCGCTGGAACGCGGCGCGCCAGACCAGGTGCCATCGGAGCCCCTGCGCCCACGGCACCACCGCGGCGCCGGCGGGCCGGGCCACGTAGAGGAGGTGCGGCTCCTCGACCACGACGTCGCCGTCGCGCTTCCCGAGCGCGTGCTCGAACAGAAGCCCCAACGCCTGATCGGCGTCGAGGGCGGGTGTGGCGCGGGGCAGCCCGGCGCCGATGCGGGCGCTGCCGACCTGGATGACGTTGCCGTGGCGCGCGCGCAGGAAGACGCGCCCTCCTTCGACCGGGATGCCGTCCACGAACCAGTCGTAGTCGAGGTAGACGAGCCCGCCGTCCTCGAGCCAGGCGCTGCGGTCGGGGTTCAGGCGCAGCTCCCCCTCGCGCGGGCGCAGGAGGTCCCCTTCGGCGTCGAGGAAGGCGCGGCCGAGCGGCTCGATCTCCTCCAGCCGGCCCGGCGCCTGCGCCAGCCCCGCCGCGGCGGCGGTCAGGCCGTTCCCCCGGCCGGGGAAAAGGGGGACGCCGGCCCCTTCGATCAGGGACGGCCGGCCGGTGCGCCGGTCGAAGGTGATGCTCCACGGGCCGCCGTGGCGCCGCCGGAAGCCGGCCGCCGCCGAGGCCGCCGGTCCGGTCCCCCCCTCCGCCGCCGGCTCGGGCAGCGGCAGGACATATGGGGCCGGGACGACGCGCCGGTCGAGGTCTTCCGAAGCGCGCGGCACCAGCGCCATCGCGGACGGTGCGGTGGCGAGGAGCATCACGAAAAACAGGGCCGCGGAACGGATCAGCAGCCGGTGGGCATGGCGTGACATGCGCAGGCTCTCTCCTGAAGGCAACCGGGGACCGTGTCCCAAGGGGACCGGAACCTGGAATGTACCGGGACTGTCCTCCCGGAGCAACAACTATTGAAAACCCGAAGGGGGCACCCTAGATTCCTCCGGCGATGACGGACCGCCGCGCGTCTCGCTGCCTCCTCGTCTGCCTCCTCCTTTCCGGCATGAGCGGCCTCGTGTACGAGGTCGCCTGGGTCCGCTCGCTCGAGCTCATCTTCGGAGCGACCACCTTCGCGATCGCCACCGTCCTGGCGTCGTTCATGGGCGGACTGGCCGCCGGCAGCGCCGCCGCCGGGGCCCTCGAGCCGCGCCTCAGGCGGTGGCATCCGCTGCGGCTGTACGCCGCCTGCGAGGCGGGGATCGCCGTGGCGGCGCTGCTGGTGCCTCTGGCGTTCCGGCTGCTCGTCCCGCTGTCCCGGGCGATCTGGGAGGCGTTCCACGCCTCGTTCGCCGCTTTCAGCGTGCTGCGCTTCGTGCTGTGCGCCGCGGTGCTCCTGATCCCGACGGCGCTGATGGGGGCGACGCTGCCGATCCTCAGCCGCTTCGTCGCGGGCGTGGATCGCGGCAGCGAGCCGGCGCGCCGCATCGGCGTGCTGTTCGCCGTGAACACCGCCGGAGCGGTCGCCGGCTGCGCGCTCGCGGGACTCGTCCTCATGCCGGGGCTCGGGCTTTTGGGGACGCAGTGCGCCGCCGTCGCGCTGAACCTGCTCGCCGCCGCCGGCGCCCTGGCGATCGCGCGCCGCCGGCCGTTCGACGCCGCGGCGGTCGCGGATCGACCCGCCGCGCCGGAGCAGACGGGTCCGGCGCCGGACGCGTTCGCCGTCCCGGGGCGCGCGGGGCTGTTCATCGCCGCGTATGCCATCTCCGGCGGCGTCGCGATGCTGTACGAGGTCGCCTGGAGCCGGTCGCTCGTCCTCGTCCTCGGGTCGTCGACGTATTCCTACACGACGATGCTGACGACCTTCCTCGTCGGACTGACGCTCGGGGCCTGGCTCGGCACGCGCGTCCTGAAGTCGAAGGCCGATCCGCTGCTGGCGATCGCCCTCTGCCAGCTGCTGACCGCCGCGATGACGGCGATCGGCCTGTTCACCGCGGGCGAGCTGCCGTTTCTCTACGTGCGCCTCGGCGAGGCGCTCGATCCGTCGGCGCGCGGGCTGCTCGGCGTGCACCTGGCGCTGGCGGCGCTGGTGATGTTCCCGCCGACCATCGGGCTCGGGGCGATGTTCCCGCTCACCCTTGCGGGGATCGGCATGACGTCCGGCCGGGCGCAGCGCCTCGTGTCACGCGCCTACGCCTGGAACACCGTCGGCGCCATCGCCGGATCGCTCCTCGGCGGCTTCTGGCTCCTGCCGCTTCTGGGATCGCGCGACGCGCTGATCCTCGGGACGGCGATCAACGCCGCGATGGCATTCGGCGGCATCGCCCTGACGCGCTCGTCGGAGCTGCGGGCGCTGCCGCGCGCGGCGCTCCTCGTCCTCATCGCCGTCCTCGGCCTCCACCTCGCGCTCGCGGCCCCGCCCTGGAGCAGCGACGTGATGTCGAGCGGCGTGTTCCGGTACGCCGACCGCTACCGCGGGCTCGATCGGGCGGAGTTCCGCAAACGGGTGCGCGAGAGCCACGGCGACATCCTGTTCTTCGAGGAGGGGCTGACCTGCACCATCAGCGTCTTCCGCACCACGCGCTCCCTGACGATGCTCAACAACGGCAAGCCGGACGCCTCGGTGCCCCCCGGGCTCGCCGCCGCCGGCGCGCCCGTTCCGGCGGCCGGAAGGCACCCGGAGCCGCTCGGCGATCTCCCGACGCAGGTGCTGGTCGGGCAGATCCCGCTGCTTTTGGCCGAGCGGATCGACGACGTGATGGTCGTCGGGCTCGGCAGCGGCGTGACGCTGGGCTCGGTGCTGACGCACGACGTGAAGAAGGTGGACACGCTCGAGCTCGAGGGGGCGGTCGTGCGCGCCAGCCGCTTCTTCGACGCGCACAGCGGGACGCCGCTCGACGACCCGCGGGTGGCGCTCGTGGTGAACGACGCGCGCAACGACCTGCTGGTGCGCAAGCATCGCTACGACGTCATCATCTCGGAGCCGTCGAATCCGTGGATCCCGGGAGCGGCGAGCCTGTTCACGCGCGACTTCTTCCGCATGGCCCGGGCCCGCCTGCAGCCGCACGGCCTGCTCTGCCAGTGGGTGCAGCTGTACGAGCTGTGGCCGGAGGACTTCCAGGCGATCCTGCGCTCGTTCGCCGAGGTGTTCCCGGCCGTGCAGATCTGGCGGGTCGGCTCCGACGCGATCCTGATCGGCGGGCCGAGCGACATCCGGCTTCCGATTGACAGGATCTTCGCGCGCGCCTCCGACCGGGTGCGCGGCGACCTGGCGCGCATCGGCATCCGCGGTCCGGAGGAGCTGCTGGCGCACTTCTGGATCGGCGGCGACGAGCTGCGCGCCGCGATCCCGTCCGGCCCGATCAACACCGACGACAACATGCGGATCGAGTTCGCCGCGCCGCTCCGGATGATGGCGCGCGACAACGAGCGGCTGGAGCGGCAGAAGCGGGAGCTCGGCGGCATGTTCCGGGGGCGGACGACCGCGGCGCTGCCGCTTTTGCGCTTCCCGGAGGAGGACGCCGGCAAACAGGGACGCTTCCTGGCGCTTCTGGCGCGGGCCGCGGAGGCGCGCGGCTTTCCCGACGAGGCGCAGGTGTACGCCGCCGCCGCATGGGAGCGCTTCAAGGACCCCGACACCGCCGCGACCCGCGCGGTGATCCTCGCCACAGCCGGAAGCGGCGAGGAGGCGGCCGGCGCGCGCGCCGACGCCGAGCGCCGCTGGCCGGACGATCCCGGCGTGCAGCGGATGCTCCTCGACGCGGCGGTCGTGAACCAGGAGCCGGAGGCCATCCGCCATCACGCCGAGGCACTGCTGCGGCGCGCGCCGGACGACGCCCCCGCCCGCTACGAGCTCGCCCGGGTCCTGGCCGCCGCAGGGGAGGATGCCGCCGCGCTCCGGGCGATCCTGCCGCTGCGGCCGCTCTTCTCCCCGCCGTCCGTGGCCGGGCCCGCCGTGCCGGACGGGACCGCGAAGCTGCTCGGCCTGCTCCTGGCCGGGGCCGGCCGGAGCGCCGAGGCGGAGCCGGTGCTGCGCGCGCACCTGGCGGCGTCTCCCGACGATGCCGCGGCGCTGACGGCGCTCGCCGGAGCCTTGCGGGCCGAAGGGAAGGAGGCCGAGGCGGTCGCGATCGAGCGCCGGCTCGCCCCCGATGCCGCGTCGCAGGCGGCGACCCGTCTCGCCGCGGGCCGGCAGGCCTTCGAGGCCGGCCGCGACGACACCGCCCGCGCCGCGCTCGAAGAGGCGCTGCAGTTCGCACCGGACAACGAAGCGGCGGCGCTCCTCCTGGCCCGGACGCTGCACCGGCTCGGCGACACGCCGACGGCCGCGGTCCTGCTGCAGTCATGGCTCGCAGGCCACCCCGACCGCCCGCTCGCGGTGGGACTCCTCTCGCAGGTCCTGCAGGATCTCGGGCAGCAGGCCGCCGCGGCCGCCGCCGCCTCCCGCTATCGCGCCCTCACCGGCGAGGACTGGGCCGGCACGGACGCCGTCGCCACCCGCCTGCCGCAGTAGTAGAGTTGCCGGCGATGTCTTTCAAGCGCCAGTCCACCGAGCGCGTCTACTCCGGACGGCTCCTCAAGATCGATCGGGACCGCGTCCTCCTGCCGAACGGCGGGACGACCGATCTGGAGATGGTGCGGCACCCGGGCGCCGCGGCGGTGGTGCCGTTCGTCAGCGACGACGAGATCCTGCTGGTCCGGCAGTTCCGCTACGCGGCGCAGGGGTTCATCTACGAGGTCCCGGCCGGGACGCTGAACGCGGGGGAGGCGCCGGAGGCCTGCGCCGCCCGCGAGGTCCAGGAGGAGGTCGGCCACCAGGCGGGGCGTCTCGAGCACCTCGCCTCGATCTACACGACCCCCGGCTTCACCGACGAGGTGATCCACCTCTACATCGGGCGTGATTTGACGCCGGTGCCGCAGCAGCTCGACCACGACGAGGTCCTGACGGTCGAGCGGCTGCGGTTCGCCGAGGCGATCGCGATGATCCGCGACGGCCGGCTGGTGGACTCCAAGAGCATCTGCGCCCTGCTGCTGGCGCAGGACCGGCTTGCCCCCGGGCGTTGACCTGCCCCGGGGGGCGCGTTAGGCTCCGCGCGCCATGGACGTCCTGAAGAGCCGCCTCGATCCGAAATCCGCCCCGTTCCAGGAGAACGCGAAGCACCACCGGCGGCTGGCCGGGGAGCTCAAGGCGCGCCAGGACCGCGTGCGGGAGGGCGGGCCGTCGCTCGCGACGGCGACGCAGAAGAAGCGCGGCAAACTTCCTGTCAGGGAGCGGGTGGCGCGGCTCCTCGACGACAACACGCCCTTCCTCGAGCTGTCGGTGCTCGCCGCAGACGGCATGCACGATGGCGTCGCCCCGGGCGCCGGGGTCGTCACCGGCATCGGCCGGATCCTGGGGCGCGAGTGCGTCGTGGTCGCCAACGACCCGACCGTCAAGGGGGGCACCTACTTCCCGGAGACGATCCGCAAGCACGTCCGGGCGCAGGAGATCGCCCTCGACAACCGGCTGCCGTGCGTCTACCTCGTGGACTCGGGCGGGGTCTTCCTGCCGCTGCAGTCGGAGGTCTTCCCCGACGCCGGGCACTTCGGGCGCATCTTCTACAACCAGGCGCAGATGTCGGCGCGCGGCATCGGGCAGATCGCCGTCGTCCTGGGGATGTGCACCGCCGGCGGCGCGTACGTCCCGGCGATGTCGGACGAGAACATCATCGTCAAGGGGGCCGGAACCATCTACCTCGCGGGGCCGCCGCTGGTGAAGGCGGCGACCGGCGAAGAGGTCACCGCCGAGGAGCTGGGCGGCGGCGAGATGCACGCGCGCGTCTCCGGCGTCACCGACCACCTCGCCGACGACGAGGAGCACGCGCTGCGCCTGGCGCGCGACGTGGTCGGGAACCTCAACACGGTGAAGCGCGTCCGCCTCGACGTCGTCCCGCCCGAGGAGCCGCTCTACCCGGCGGAGGAGATCTACGGCGTCCTCCCGCAAGACACCAAGCACCCGTACGACGTGCGCGAGGTGATCGCGCGCCTGGTGGACGGGAGCCGCCTGCACGAGTTCAAGCCGCTCTACGGCGCGACGCTCGTCACCGGCTTCGCGCGGCTGTGGGGCTACCCGGTCGGCATCGTGGCGAACAACGGCGTGCTGTTCGGCGAGAGCGCGCAGAAGGGGGCGCACTTCGTCAACCTCTGCCACAAGCGCCGCACCCCGATCCTGTTCCTGCAGAACATCACCGGGTTCATGGTGGGGAAGCGCTACGAGCAGGGGGGGATCACGCGGGACGGCGCCAAGATGGTGCAGGCGGTGGCGACCGCGAACGTGCCGCGCCTCACCCTCATCATCGGCGCCTCGCACGGGGCGGGGAACTACGCCATGTGCGGCCGCGGCTTCCGCCCGCGGTTCCTGTTCACCTGGCCGAACGCGCGCGTCTCGGTGATGGGGGCGGAGCAGGCGGCGCAGGTCCTCGTGCAGGTGAAGCGCGAGCAGCTCGAGCGCGGGAAGAAATCCCTCACCGAGGCCGAGGCGGAGCAGATCGCCGACCCGGTGCGCAAGAAATACGAAATGGAAGGAGATCCCTACTTCGGCACCGCCCGCCTGTGGGACGATGGTGTCATCGATCCGGTGGACACCCGGCGGATCCTGGCGCTGGCCCTTTCGGCGTGTCTCAATGCGCCGATCCGGCGCGGACCGATGCCGGTCTTCCGGATGTGAGCCGGATGCAGGGATGAAGGACATGACGACGATTCGCATCGACACCCGCGACGGAATCGCGACCGTGACGCTGGCGCGGCCCGACGTGCGCAACGCCTTCAACGAGGTCCTGATCGACGACCTGCGACGGGCCTTCACGTCGTTCCCCGCCGACGTGCGGGTCGTCATCCTCACCGGCGAAGGGCCGATCTTCTGCGCCGGCGCCGACGTGCAATGGATGAAGCAGAGCAAGGACCGCACCGAGAAGGAGAACGCCGAGGACGCCCGCGCCATGGCGATGATGTTCCGGGCAATCGACGAGTGCCCGAAGCCGGTGGTCGCCAGGGTGCGGGGGGCGGCGCTCGGCGGCGGGTCGGGGCTGGTCGCGTGCTGCGACATCGTGGTCGCGGCGGAGGGGACGCAGTTCGGCTTCACCGAGGTCCGGCTCGGCATCGTGCCGGCGAACATCTCCACCTTCGTGCTGCCGAAGATCGGCGCCCGCGCGGCGCGCCGGTATTTCCTGACCGGCGAGCGGTTCGACGCGGCGCGCGCGCGGGAGATCGGCCTGGTGCACGAGGTCGTCGCCGACTCCGCCCTCGACGCCACGGTGGACGGCCTGGCCGGGGAGATCCTGAAGTGCGGGCCGAACGCGGTGGCGATCGCGAAGGAGATCGTCCGCGAAGGGCTGGCGCGCCCGCGCGACGAGGCGATCGAATACACCATCAGGACCATCGCCCGGGTGCGCGTCTCCCCCGAGGGGCAGGAGGGGCTGGCCGCCTTCCTGGACAAGCGCAAGCCGCGCTGGTCGTAGAATCGAGTCTCCGCCGATGAAAGTCCTGGTCGCGAACCGCGGCGAAATCGCGTGCCGCATCCTGAAAACACTCCGGGAGATGGGTGTCCCGTCGGTCGCCGTGCACACGGCGGTGGACGCGCAGGCACTCCACGTCGAGGGCGCGGACGAGGCGGCTCCGCTCGGCGGCGCGGCCGGCTATCTCGACGGCGCGGCCTTGATCACCGCGGCGCGCGCGCACGGCGCGACGGCCGTCCATCCCGGCTACGGCTTCCTGTCGCAGAGCGCGGCCTTCGCGGAGGAGTGCGCGCGGGCGGGCCTCGTCTTCATCGGCCCGTCGCCGCAGGCGATGCGTCTGCTCGGGGACAAGCGCGCGTCGCGCCGCGCCGCCGAGGAGTGCGGGCTCCCGGTGATTCCCGGGGCGAGCATCGCCGACAGCGTCGAGGAGGCCGCCGCCGCGGCCGAGAAGGTCGGCTTCCCGATCCTCCTGAAGGCCGCGGGTGGCGGCGGCGGCAAGGGGATGCGCAAGGTCGAGCGGCGGGCCGACCTCGACGCGGCGTTCGCGGCGGCGCGCCGCGAGGCGGAGGCGGCATTCGCCGACGGCCGGCTGCTGGTGGAGCGGTTCATCGCGCCGGCGCGGCACATCGAGGTGCAGGTCCTCGGCGACGGACGGGACGCGACAGCACTCGGCGAGCGGGACTGCTCGCTGCAGCGGCGCTACCAGAAGATCATCGAGGAGGCCCCCGCACCAGGCCTCGAGGATGCGACGCGGCGGGCGCTCCTCGAGGGCGCGGCGCGTCTGGCCCGGCACTGCGGCTACGCCAGCGCCGGCACGGTGGAGTTCCTCGTCGGACCGGACGGCGCGCACTATTTCCTCGAGGTGAACACGCGGCTCCAGGTCGAGCACCCGGTGACCGAGCTGCTCCTCGGCACCGACATCGTCGCGGCGCAGATCGCGCTGGCGCAGGGAGGTGCCCTGCCACCCCCGGCGGAGCCGCGCGGCCACGCCATCGAGGCGCGTCTCAACGCCGAGGATCCGCATCTCGGGTTCCTCCCTTCGAGCGGCAAGGTGCTGGTCGCCGACTGGCCGGTCCGGCCGGGCGTGCGGGTGGACGCCGGTCTGCGCGCCGGGGGCGAGGTGCGGCCGGAGTACGACCCGCTGATCGCCAAGGTGATCGCCTGGGGGGCGGACCGGGAGCAGGCGCGCCGTCGTCTCGTCGAGGCGCTGCGCGACACGACGATCCTCGGCGTCGCGACCAACCTGTCGTTCCTGCTCCAGGTGCTCGAGAGCGAGGCGTTCCGGACGGGCGCGACGCACACCACCCTCATCGAATCGACCCGCTGGCCCGATCCGGAGATCCCGGAGGAGGTGCTGGCCGCCGCGCGCCGCGCCCTGCAGTCTCCGGCCGCACCAGGCGGCGGCAGCGCGGTTCACGGAGACGACGGCGATCGCTTCTCACCCTGGCGCGACGGCGGCGCGGGACGGCTGCGGCCATGAGCCCCCCGCGTCGCATCACCGTGGTGCGCGTTCCGAACGGCGTCTGGGTCGGCTGGCCCGGCGGGGCGAAGTTCTTCGCGCCGGAGCGGCCCGGCCGCACCGCCGGCGCCGGCGGCGACGGAGCGGGAGACGGCGCGGTGGAGGTGCGGGCGCCGATGACGGCCCGCGTCGTGAAGGTGGAGGTGCTATCGGGGACCGACGTCGGCGCCGACGCGGTGCTCGTCATCCTGCAGGCGATGAAGATGGAGTACCGGCTCACCTCGCCCCGCGCCGGACGGGTCGAGCGGATCCACTGCGCCGAAGGGGAGATGGTCGATCTCGGGGCGGTCCTCGTGACCCTCGCATGATCCGCCTCGTCGAGATGGGGCCGCGCGACGGGCTGCAGAACGAACCGCACCACGTCCCGGCCGACGTCAAGGTGGCCTTCATCGATGCCCTCTCCCGAAGCGGCCTCCCCGAGATCGAGGTCAGCGCCTTCGTGTCGCCGCGCGCCATCCCGCAGCTTGCCGACGCCGGGGAGGTCTTCGCGGCCATTGCCCGGCGGCCCGGGGTCGTCTACTCGGCCCTGGTCCCGAACGAGCGCGGGCTCGAGCGGGCGCTCCAGGCCCGTGCCGGGAAGGTGGCGGTCTTCACCGCGGCCAGCGAGACCTTCAACCGGCACAACATCCACGCCGGGATCCAGGAGTCGTTCGACCGATTCCGGCCGGTGATCGAGGGGGCGCGACGCGCCGGGCTCCCGGTGCGCGGGTACGTCTCGACCGCCTTCTGGTGCCCGTACGAGGGGAAGATCGCGCCCGAGACGGCGGTCGAGGTGATCCGGCGGCTCGACGCCCTCGGCGTGGACGAGATTTCCGTCGGCGACACCATCGGCAAGGCGGTTCCGGAGGAGGTCCACCGCCTGCTGGACCTGCTCCTGCCGCACCTCCCGGCCCCGCGCATCGCTCTGCATTTCCATGACACTTATGGACATGCGGTCGAGAACGTCCTGGCTTCATTCGCCCGGGGAATTACGATTTTCGACGCCAGCACCGGGGGGATCGGGGGGTGTCCCTATGCTCCCGGGGCGACCGGCAACGTCTCGATGGAGCGCGTGATCGAGGCCCTGAGGGGGGCCGGAGAGGCCGTCGAGGTCGATGCCGCGGCGCTCGCGGAGGCCAAAAACGTCATTGCGCCGTCGCTTCAACGCCCACTTGACACTTGATTTACGGCAGAATGGCCGTACTAAATAGGCTCCAGGCCATGACCCGTAGGGCGCTCCTTCCCGTGGACCGCCCGACTGACCGGATCTCCATGTGAGGTTGCCACCTTGATGAGATTGACGATGCCCCTCGATCGGAAAGCCGCGCGCACCGCGATCGTCCTGCTCGCACTGGCCCTTCTGACCCCCGGGCTGTCGCGACCCGAGTCGAAAAAGGTCTTCCTCGACTCGATGCTGCAGCGCATGATCAAGTCCTCCGAGAAGGCGGTGCGCGAGCACGGCCGTCCGGACGCCATCCCCGAGGACGAGATGGCCTTCTTCAGGAAGGTCGTCGCGGCCGGCCGCAAGGACGGCCAGCCGATCGTGCGCGTCCGCCTGCAGCTCGACGACGCGGCCCGCCGGGCGCTCGAAGACAGGGGGATCAGGACTTACGGCAAGATGGCCGGATTCGCGTCGGCATTCGTCCCGTTCGAGCGGCTCTCCGAGGTCGCGGGGGTCGAAGGGATCGAGCGCATGCAGGCGGTGCGGATCCCGAAGCTCGAGCTCGACATCAGCAAGGGGGAGACCGGATCGACCGGGGTAGCCACGACCTACGGCGCCAGCGGCGCCGGGGTGATCTACGGCGGCATCGACAGCGGCATCAACTGGAGCCACCAGGATTTCCGCAAGCCGGATGGCACCACCCGCATCAAGTACCTGTGGAACCAGGATGACGCGTGCGGCGGCCCCACGCCCCCGCCGCCGTTCAACTACGGCTGCCTCTACACCGAGGCGCAGATCAACGCGGCCCTCACCGGCGGCCCGACGATCATCGCCCCGGACGCCGACGGCCACGGCACCCATACGGTCGGCGTCGGCGCCGGCAACGGCCGCGGCACCGGCAACGCCCGGCCGGCCGGCACCTACGTCGGGATGGCCCCGCAGGCGGACATCGTCTTCGTGAAGATCTTCCCCGAGCCGGGCGATGCGGACTGCCCCCTCTGCTTCGGGATCTCCGACGCCATGGACTTCATCGACGCCAAGGCCGCCGAGCTGGACAAGCCCTACGTCATCAACATGTCGTTCGGGTCGCAGTACGGCGCCCACGACGGCTCGGACGTCGACGAGCTGACCATCGACGCGCTGACCGGGCCCGGCAAGGCGGGGAAGGTCACGGTGAAGTCGGCCGGCAACGAGCGCGACCATCGCATCCACTTCTCCGGGACGCTGGCGCAGGGGCAGACGAGGACCCACCAGCTCGTGGTGCCGTCCTACACGCCGCTGCCAGGCGTCTTCAACGACACGGTGGCGTGGACGATCTGGTACAGCAGCGGCGACTCCCTCACGGTGAAGATCAACGACCCGACGACCGCGCCGTGCGGATCGAGCGTCCTGTCGGTCACCGCGGTGACCGGCGGCGGGCAGGTGGCCCTGAACTCGACGAGCGGCTTCATGCTCATCGACGACAGCCTCTCCCCCCTCCCGAACGGCACCCGCTTCTTCGACGCCGAGATCGACGACCAGGGGTCGAGTGCGCCGTGCCGCGGGACGTGGCAGTTCCAGGTGACCGGCACGAACATCACCGCCGACGGTCGCTACGACGGCTGGATCTGGTACAACGGCTTCGGCTCGGCCGGGGCCGAGGCGCTGTGGCCTCTGGCCTCGGCAGACCTGACCAACCTCCTGTCGGTCCCCGGGTCGGCGCTGCACACCACGACCGTCGGCGCCTACACCACCAAGCCCTCCTGGCAGGCGTTCGACGGCAACACCTACCAGTGGAACCCGCCGCCGGCCAACGGCACGCTGGCATCGTTCTCGAGTCCGGGTCCGACCCGCGACGGCCGGCTGAAGCCGGAGATCACCGCCCCCGGGTTCGGCGTTTCCTCGACCCTGTCGATCGACGCGACGCCGCTGGCGCCGGGCGATCAGCCGCTGCTCATGCCGGACACCGTGCACTGGATCCTGCCGGGGACCTCGTTCTCGTCGCCGCACGTCGCCGGGATCTACGCGCAGCTCCTGTCGATGAACCCGACGCTCGACGCCATCCAGCTGCGGCAGATCCTCGCGGCGACGGCGCGCGTGGACGGCTTCGTGACCCCGGTGCCGAACAACGACTGGGGCTACGGGAAGGTGGGGGCGCTGCAGGCGGCGAACGTCGTCAACGCGCTGAACCAGATCGCGCCGGCGATCTTCATGACGCAAACGGGGCTGTTCTCGTTCGTCGGGACGCCGACCGCGGATACCTACAACGTCTACCGCGGCCTCCTGTCCGGGAAGAGCCTCACCAACTACGGCACCTGCTTCCTGTCCGGCCTGCCGGCGAACTCGTTCACCGACGCGTCCACGCCGCCCGTGGGCGACGGCTACATGTACTACATGACCGCGAAGACCGGGGGAGTCGAAGGGGGACTGGGGAACCGCTCGAACGGGACGGCGCGGCCGAACCTCGCCCCCTGCCCGTAGCCGGGGCCCGGGCCGACCGGAGTCTCAGCCCGCGCCGCGACGGGCGGGGTCGGGGATCGCCGGCCCCGAGGCGATCATCTCCACCAGGTTCTCCGGCGGATCGATGAACTTGATCCCCATGCCGACGCGGCCGCTGGAGAGCCAGACCATCGGCCCTTCGCGGGCCCACATCACCCGGCCACGGACCTGCACGCTGCCGGCCGCGAAGCGCAGCTCGAGATCGAGCACCGTTCCGGGGGGATGGACGCGCGGCGTCCGGATCATGATCCCGTGCCGCGACAGGTTCCCCGAGTAACCGATGCTGGGAGGGTTCGCTCCGCTCGTGAAGCGCACCTCGAGCCGTCGGCGGTAGCGCGCCTCCTGCTGCGCGCCGCGGGGTCTCACCTGTGCATCCGGATCAAGTGCCCAGGTCTCCCGGCGCGAGCGGCAGCCGGCGGATGCGTTTCCCGGTCGCGGCGAAGATGGCGTTGAAGACCGCCGGGGCGGCGCACGAGACGCCCGGCTCCCCCACGCCGGTCGGCGGCCCGTCCGAGGGGACGATGTGCGCCTCGACGCGCGGCATCTCGTCGATGCGCAGCACCTGGTAGTCGTCGAAGTTGCTCTGGACGACGCGGCCGCCTTCGATGGTGATGGCGTTCTTGAGCGCCGCCGACAGGCCGAACACCGCGCCGCCTTCGATCTGCGCCGCCAGGATGCCCGGGTGGATCACCCGCCCGCAGTCGATGGCGGCGACCAGCCGGTGCACCTTGAGGGTCTTCTTCGCCGTGACCTCGACCTCCGCCACCTGCGCGAAGTACGAGCGGTACGAGAAGGCCGCCGCGAGACCGCGCCCCCGGCCGGCGGCGGGCGGCGTCCCCCAGCCCGCCTTTTCGGCCGCCAGCTCGATCACCCGCTTCAGGCGCTCGGTCTCCAGCACCATGTCCGAGCCGGGATACGGGACGCGGCGCGGCTCCTTGAGGAGCGCCAGCCGGTAGCGCAGCGGGTCCTGCTTCGCCGCCGCGGCGCACTCGTCGAGGAACGACTCGACGGCGAAGACGTTGAACGACGCGTCCACCGATCGCCACCAGCCGCGCGGCACCGGGCTCGCCGCCGGCGCGTACTCGACGCGCAGGTTCGGGATGGCGTACGGGAGATCGGAGGCGCAGGCCAGCTCGTCCGACTCCGGATGGGCGTTCCCCGGCTCCATCGACTCGCTGATCGAGGTCGTCACGATGCGGTGCCGCCAGGCGACCGGCGCCCCGTCCGACCCGAGCGCGGCGGCGAGACGGTGGTGTGAGTAGGGGCGGTAGTAGTCGTGCTGCAGATCCTCCGGCCGCGTCCAGGTCATCTTGATCGGCGCCTGCGCCGCTTTGGAGATCTCGACGGCGTCGAGCACGAAGTCCGGCATGATGCGCCGGCCGAAGCCGCCGCCGAGGTAGGTGATGTTGAGGCGGATCGCCTCGCGCGGCAGACCGGTGAGCTTCATGACTTCCATCGCCGCCCAGCCGGGGGTCTGCGTCGGGGCCCAGATGGTGCAGCGGTCCTTCTCGACGTGGGCGGTCGCGTTCACCGGCTCCATGGCGGCGTGCGCCTGGAACGGCGCCTCGTAGGTGGCCTCGAGGCGCGTCGCACCCTTCGACAGCGCCGCCTCGGCGTCGCCGTCCTGGCGGAACGGCTTGCCGGGCGACTGCCCGAGCTTTTCGCAGCGGGCGCGCAGGGCCGCGCTGCTCTCGGTCGCTCCGCTCCCCTCGTCCCAGGTCACCTTGAGGGCGTCGCGCCCGCGGAACGCGGCCCAGGTGGAATCGGCGACCACCGCCACGCCGCGCGCGATCGGCAGGACCGATCGCACGCCGGGGACGGCCTTCGCGGCCGCGTCGTCCACCTTGAGCACCTTGCCGCCGAAGACCGGGCAGCGCGCCACCGCGGCGTAGAGCATCCCCGGCACCTTCACGTCGATGCCGTAGACGAGGCTGCCGTCCACCTTGGCCGGGGTGTCGGTGCGCGGCACGACCCGCCCGACGAGCGTGAACTTCTTCGGGTCTTTGAGCGGAGGATCCTGCGGCACCGGCAGCGCGGCCGCGTCGGCCACCAGGTCCTTGAACGGCAGGCGCCGGTTCGTCGGCACGTGGATCACCGCCCCCTTCTCCGACGCCAGGGTCGAGGTCTCGACCTCCCAGCGCTTCGCCGCCGCCTGCTGCAGCATGGCGCGCGCCGCCGCCCCCGCCTTGCGCAGCGGCTCGTACGACGTGCGGATGCTGGCGCTGCCGCCGGTGTCCTGATCGCCGAAGCGCGGGTCGAACCAGGCCGTCTCGACCTTGAGGCGCGAGAAGTCGGCGCCGATCTCCTCGGCGAGGATCATCGGCAGCGAGGTGGCGACCCCCTGTCCCATCTCGGACTTCGGGAACCAGACAGTGACGTTGCCGTCCGCGTCGATTTGCAGAAATCCGTTGGGAGCGAACGGCGCTCCCGGCTTCGCCGCCGACGGAGCGGGTGCTGTGGCCGGCGCCTGCGCCAGCGCGTCGCCTCCGAGCCGGAAGCCGATGACCAGCCCGGCCCCCGCCGCCGGCACGAGCCGCAGGAACTCGCGCCGCGGCAGGCTCACGAGACGGCTCACGGGCGGCCTCCCCCCGGCGGCTTCGTCTCGCCCGGCTTCGTCCCGGGGCCCGCGTCCATCCTGCGACGCCCTCCCGAGCGCGGGCCCTGCGGCCCGGCGGCGAGGCGCGCCGCGCGCCTCACGGCGGCGCGGATGCGCTGGTAGGTGCCGCAGCGGCAGATGTGGCCGCCGAGCGCCACGTCGATGTCGGCGTCGGTCGGCGCGGTGTTCTCTTTGACCAGC
>Ga0111538_10002830_pt1 | contig 24365 bp, 20 predicted proteins | sample SoiMethybrSBSTD1_FD_79669 | JGI IMG/M metagenome (GOLD analysis project Ga0111538, IMG submission 79669) | Bulk soil microbial communities from a Populus tree surrounding site in Tennessee, USA - Soil MetaG P. TD hybrid SBSTD1 (version 2)... | ecosystem: Environmental > Terrestrial > Soil >...
CAGGCAACAAAGATGGATTGCCTGAGCTACCAGACAGTGAATGCATGCCTGCATTCGAAATGAGCTGTATTGAGACTTACTTTAAAGAAACAATTCAAAAGAATTACAGTGATCGCCACTTGATAAATGCGCGGTGTGCGCACATAACCGATCCGCAACAAATTCACATAGAACAAGGAAGACACAAATGTCAGAACCAGGCCGCATGCAATAGAGGTTGCCAGTTCGGAGCTTACTTTAGCAGCAATGCATCTACTTTACCCTGGGCCATGAAAACAGGTAACCTTACCATACGGCCCCACGCCGTAGTCCACTCTATTATATATGACGAAAAAAAGGGTCGCGCTACTGGCGTAAGGATCATCGATGGCACAACAATGGAGATGATGGAATTTTATGCGAAGGTAATTTTTGTCAACGCATCTGCATTGAACTCCAACGCTATATTGCTGAATTCGAAGTCGGACAGATTTCCAAATGGGTTGGGAAATGACAACGGCTTGCTCGGTAAATTCATTTCATGGCACAACTATAGGGGTAGAGCAAATGCGGAGTATGAAGGGTTTAAGGATAAAATGACAGACGGCCGGAACCCGAGCCATAGTTATATTCCAAGATTCAGAAATATTCGTAAGCAGGAAACAGATTTTCTGAGGGGATATGCAATCGGAATTGGTGGAGGTCGCGGTCGGTCTGGTGATACTAGCGTCATTGGTGACCAGCTCCGCGAGAACTTGCTTCACCCTGAGCTTAGGAACTGGAGTATCAGCAGTTGGATGATGGGAGAATGTGTACCGCTGGAAAAGAATCACGTTCGTCTTCATTCAGAATTAAAAGATAAATACGGAATTCCGCAGCTTGTTATTTCGTGCGAATGGAGTGAAAATGACGACAAGATGGTAGTCGACTACGTGGAGCAGTGCAAAGAGATGTTCGAGAAGGCCGGTTTCATTAACATCCGCACGAACGATTCGAAATCACCTCCGGGTTCTGACATCCATGAAATGGGCGGGGTGAGAATGGGCCGCGATCCGAAGACCTCGCTTCTGAACGCCTGGAATCAAATGCATCACTGCAAGAACGTACTGGTTACTGACGGCGCCTGTATGACGTCCACGGGTACTCAAAATCCGACATTGACTTACATGGCTATCACTGCGAGGGCGGCAAACCATGCTGTAGATGAGCTTAAGAAAAAGAATCTCTAATTCTTAAAATATAACAACAAAAAAGACACAAACGTATGAGACGATATTTTGTATTTGCACTTGCATTAATTGTGCTGATTATTGATGGCGGAACGGTCATCGCCCAAAAAGGAAAGTCTTTATACACTTTTCCTTTTGGTGTTCAGGCTTATACTTTTCGCAGAAGCTTTCCCAACGGTGTTGCTGCTACACTCGATACTATTAAAAGTATGGGAATTACCGAGATCGAAGGCGGCGGTGGACGTATGCCTCCGGAAGAATTTAAGAAGTTATGTAATGAACGCGGTATAAGCATTCCATCCACAGGAACGAGTTATGAGAATCTTGTGAAAGATCCTCAGGCTGCGGCTAACACAGCTAAGGCCTTAGGTGCTTCCTATTTGATGGTCGCCTGGATTCCGCATGAAAAGTCGAATTTCAAGCTTGAAAACGCGAAGAAAGCGGTGGAGGACTTCAACATGGCAGGCAAAGTTCTAAAAGAAAATGGTATTACGTTCTGTTATCACGTTCACGGCTATGAATTTCAGCCGCATGAGAAAGGCACGTTGATGGATTATCTCATCGTAAATACAAATCCCGAATACGTGTCATTCGAAATGGATATTCTTTGGACCTACTTCGGAGGTGGCGACCCCGTAGCTCTCTTAAAAAAATATGGGAACCGTTGGAAGCTCCTTCATGTGAAAGATCTGAAGAAAGGCACACCAAAAGACTTAAGCGGCGGGACCTCCACTGACAATGACGTCGCGTTAGGTACCGGTGAAATTGATATTCCAAATATTATTAAAGAAGCAAAAAAGATCGGTATCAAACACTACTTCATAGAAGATGAAAGCAACAGGATAATAACGCAGGTGCCGCAAAGCATTGCGTACCTGAAGAGCCTTAAGGAATAATTAGGACCTATCTGCTGTAAAAAATTTGTGATTGTTGATTGTTGATTTTTGATTGTTGATTTTTGATGTCGTGCGTGTTACCCCATCAGAGTCACTCGTAAGAGGACTCTGATGTTTCGAAGGAAAAATCATTCAGCTATACGACGCTTTTCTTTACATGAATATAATATGCACATCTTAAGATCAGAGTCCTCCGAGACGGAGTGACTCTGATCGGGATTAAGGATAATAACGCAGGTGCCGCAAAGCATTGCGTACCTGAAGAGCCTTAAGGAATAATTAGGACCTATCTGCTGTAAAAGATTTGTGATTGTTGGTTTTTGATTTTTGATGTCGTGCTTGTTACCCCATCGGAGTCACTCGTAAGAGGACTCTGATGCTTCGAAAGAAAAAATAATTCAGCGATACGGCGTTTTGCTTTTACGCGAATATGTTGTTTCCTTCTTAAGATCAGAGTCCTCCGAGACGGAGTGACTTTGATCGGGATTAGATGTAGAGTAAATTTTCCGGATGTCTATCAAGGCGTAAAGAAAATCTTTTCGCTATAACATTTCCGATCGATCATCAATCTGACAATGTATGCACCGCTGCTGATGCTGTTGGCTTGTACTCTGTACGTCTGGTCGAGAACTTCCCGAAGGTCCTGTGCAGCTACCTGTCGCCCCATCATATCTACCAGCTGGTACTGCACCGTTTGCCGTGTTTCCAGGTTGAATGAAATATAAAATCCTCCGGAGCCGTGGAAATCGGTTCCATACAGAATGTAGGGTTTATCGGCAGTTCCGATCATTGTTGTTAGGTCCTCTGTCGTGAAAGCAAATTTTTTATTGTGGGCTTCCCACATTTGAATCGTCGTAATGCGGTCCTGTGCACTTCCGGGTAGCGACGCCGTTAACAAAAAGAGCGAGGCCGAGACCAGTGCGTATTTGTTTAAGATTCGATAGAGTGAAAACATAGAGGTGGGTTTTGATGCTTTGTTAATATTTATTCGTGAGGACGGTTCAAATGACTTTTCAACCATTCTTTTTGTTGGTCCTTGTTTAATATTTTCATGATCTTTCTGTTCTTATCACTTATAAGTCTGGTTATCTGTTCGCCAGCTCCCTGTTTTTCCATATTTGACACTGCATCATAGAATTCGTAATTGATCTCCATGATCTTTAGTGTCTGGCTCTCGCTGAGTGTCAATTGGCTTTGAAGTTCCCAGGTTATATTTTCAACAAATGCAGTACGCTCTTCGAACTGAAAACCAAGATTAAACAAACCAATTACGCTGAAGCCGAGGCAGGCTAACAATGCTTCTTTCAGATTGAGGTTTTTTTTCACGTGCCTTTGGATAAGGGCGGTTCGCGTTTGATTTTACCCTTATGTTGAGAAGACAGGCAACTATGCCTTTGCCACTATTTGCGGAGCGAAAAATTTACCCGGTATGCAACGCCAAGTTCAAAGCCGACCCAGGAATTTATAGTTTCATAATCAGTGGGAGTGGCGACTGTTTGGTACTGAATGGTCCGCGTGTATCCCTGCGATGGCGAGAGGTACTGCTGTGTCGGTGCTGGACGGTACCGAACGGTCGCAGATGAACCAACGGGCTCAGGAATATATTGATAAGAAGTGCGAAGCAGATTAAATGTTGGACCAACACGCACTGAAAAATGATTGGACAACGACAGGTTTGCCTGTAACCTTATTTGGTGGTGATGACCGGTGACTTGAAATTGATGGTGCCAAGTATCCGTTTCTGTGCTGCTCAACGAAGCAAAGGTATAAGCGACGTCAGCGGTGACCAATGGTTTAATGGGTATTGATGTCCCAAGTCCATAGCCGAACCGATACATTCCATCGCCCAGGGCGCTGATACTTACAACTCCATGTACCAACGAAATACCCGCCTGCATTTCGACACCCACGCCATAGTCGTTAAGGAGGAACCCTGCGGACGCGAACCAGGGAATTCTGGAACGATTCTGTCCGTGATCTGCCATCAGCATCGGTTGGTACTTCCACTTCAGTTTGTCAGAGATATTCAAAAGGTCTTTTGTGATCTTTGAGTCCCTTTCATTGTGTTGAGAAATGTGATACAGTTTAAATGTTCCTCGCTGCGCATTACTCTCTGTAAGATTGAATTCGTCTTCATCGGGATCCTCCGAATTTGCAAGCTTAGGTTGTACCAGCGCAAAATGAGTCTTGGTCGTTGTGGTGTTATCCTTTTTTACAACAAAGTAATCCCCTTGTCTTTTGAACGTGATGTTCATTTGAGCGGACAATTCGCCAAGCACATCCTTCAACGGTTGCTGTATTGCCATCAAAGTCACTTGCTTATCAAGACTGACCATACTAGAGCTATAAATGAACCGCATTTTTGTTTGAAGCGTCAACTGATCAAGCACATCTTCGAAGTCCATATTTCGACCTGTGATAGTGACGTTCCGCTGAAGCAGGTCATCAGTTGATTGGGCGTGCACTGAAAGCGAAAAGAATATCAACACGATGAGTCTACTGAACCCAAGGGCAACCCTTACCTTCAACTCGGAACGTGCTGTCATTTTCCTGGATCGTAAGATCTAAAGTCTCTCCTATCAAATTTAACATTTCCCGGGCAGAAACATGATCAAAAGAGGCTGTCAATCGACAGTTTTTTATGTCTTTATTGGCTACTTCTATTGTGTAAGGGTAGGCTTTTTCGATGCTTTCAAAAACGTTGGCCAAAGGAACATCCTGAAAGTCAAATTTTCTAGTGGCATAACCCCACTGATTGGCATCGATGGAATCAACGATATTAATAGGCTTTCCTGCTCCCAGGGACGCCGATTGACCCGCCTCAAGATAGGTGCTATCGGTGAGTGTGTACACCAGGACCTTCCCTTCCTGAACGTTGACTTCCAGACCACTACGGGTTGAACTCACGTTAAATACGGTACCTACCACTCTGACATGTCCCACAGGCGTATGAACAATGAAGGGCCTGGATTCGTCACCTTTGACTGAGAAAAACCCTTCACCAGAAAAATCGACTTCACGACTATCGTTTCCAAAACCTTCCAGGTATGAAATTGCGCTGTTGCGATTAACCACAACGGTGGAGTTATCTGGCAACGTGACGGTCTCCGTATTTTTTAAAGTCGCAACAGAGATCTGCGAATGCGCCGAGTCTGTTTGAAAGAGGCGATAGCCCAAAAAACCAGCGGAAAGTCCGATGATCAATGTAGCGGCGATCTTGAACCATAAACTGAATGAAGATCTTTCTGAAGGAGAATGTATATTATGTTGCAGCGCATCCCATGCGGAATCCTTATCGAATGAAACCTTTCCTTTTGAAGGAAACGTGACGTCCCAAGTCGCCTGGATTTTTTCAAAGTGGGCCAGATTGAACGGTTCCTCGAGCCAGTCGGTGAGAGCTTCCGCTTCTTCCGGCTGAGCTTCACCGCAGAGATACCTTGCGATGAGCTCGTCGTCTACGACAATATCATTTTTATTTTTCACGCAGTTACTCGATTACATCTTTAAGCTTTACTCGCAATATTTTAAGCGCCTTGCTGATCTGATTTTCCACCGTGTTGACAGAGATATTCAGATGAGAGGCAATTTCCGCATATCGAAGCTCATCGTACCGGCTCATCATAAAAATGATCCTGCATTGATCCGGCAGGGTTTTGATAGCGGCGATAATGTTTTCCTCTAATTCGTCCTGGAAGGTCTCGGGTCGCTGAGTTTCGGCAAGCAACTCGTGGGTAAGGTGCACCTGGTGTTTTAACTTAACAGTCCGGTGCTCCAGCATGTTGATGCACTGATGATAAACAGCCTTGAACAAGTATGACCTTATCGTATGTTTCACCTCAAGTCCTTCCCGCTTCTCCCAAATCTTCACAAACATAGATTGTACAACGTCCTCGGCTTCCTCGGCATTTTTAAGTATGGTATAGGCGTAACGGCACAGGCTTTCATAGTGGGATATGAAGACCTGTTTAAAGACAACAGAATTGCCTTTTCCAATCGCCTTAATAATTTCTACATCAGCGTGTAGCAAAGTGCTAGAAATTCTGATCCAAATCTATTCAAATTTACCTCTTGTGTGGAAGACAGGCTATGCACCGCTTACCACTATAGGCGTTGCCAATTTATTTTAAACAAAGATAACATCTGTAATGGCTCATGATTGCCTAACCGTTGTCTCGTCATGCGCCTAAACGACAAGGGAATGTGGTATTCAGGTGTTTTTTATTTATTTTTGGAGGTTACTGTTCTTATAGTTATTACATTAACATGGCAACATGTTGTGCCTCTCTAACCAAGCTTTCTTTGAACTGTTATTGGAACCAAGTAATGATCGTAAAAAGTCTGTTCTGCTGCGCACTCATTTTTTGCAGCCTGGAAGTTGAAGCCCAGAAAAAATTCGGTACCAATAGTGGTACGATCAATTTTATTTCGAATGCAGAGCTAGAGCTCATTAAGGCATCTTCGGATAAGCTTCAGGGCGTCATAGATCCTACCAATAATCAGTTTGCTTTTTCGATTCCAGTACAGTCTTTTAAGGGCTTCAACAGCGATCTTCAACGCGAACACTTTAATGAGAAGTACATGGAAAGTGAAAAGTATCCAAAGATCACTTTCACAGGAAAGATCATTGAACAGATCGATTACGCCACGGACGGAACGTATGAAGTTCGGGCCAAGGGTGATCTGGACATTCACGGACAAAAGCAAACCAGAATCATAAAAAGTAAAGTAGACATCATCAGTGGGGTGCTCACCATAGTAGCAGACTTTAAAGTGCCACTCGCCGACCACAATATTTCCATCCCAAGAATTGTAAATCAGAAGATTGCAACAGAAATTGAAGTGAATGTGAAAGCTGACATGATGCTTCGATAGTTCAAGATGAAAAAGACTTCCGGATTACTTTTTTGTCTCGTATTTATGGGGATGCTGCTTGAAGCGCAGATTCCCGCATTTCACAACTACGCCCTTCTCAGAAGAAATGAATCCGTGCAAGTGTATACAATCTTTCAGGATCGCTCAGGTTTTGTCTGGTATGGCACTAGTAAGGGATTGTTCAGATTCGATGGATTGAATCTTGATCGTTTCACTGTATCCGATAGTTTACCGGAAGACCACGTCACAGCCATTGCTCAGGATTCACTGGGTCGGATATGGACAGGGCACAAAAATGGCAAACTGGCTTTTCTGGAAGACGACAAGGTGACGATGTTCAATCCTGACGAAGGTACATCGTCAAACGAGATCAGCGACATCCTTTTCGATAGCAAGGGTAACCTGTGGTTCTCTACACTTAATGATGGCCTGTATTATTTTACACAGCAACGGTTGTTCAGGATCGACGACCAGGAAGGTCTTCCTGATATTTTTATTTATGACATACTTGAAGATCCAGCTGGAAATATCTGGGCAGGTACAGACGGCGGCGCTGCTATCTGCAGACTGAATGATAAAACGGTTACCATAAAAGTTTTGGACTATAAACATGGACTTCCTGATAATATCATCAAGAAGCTTGTAATCGATGAAGATCGTACAGTATGGATGGCAACGGAAGACGCAGGGATCATTTCCTTCGATCCATCTTCCGGTCGAACCAAAACGCTTATCGATGGAGGATGGAACTATGGAGCCATCACGGATTTTTTATTATCGGGCAGCCAGGTTTGGATTGCCACCGCTCAATCCGGATTGATCGTATATGATCTTAAGGCGAAACACCACAAGGTGTATGGCAATAACATGGGATTCGATTTCATGTCGGTCAACTCTTTACTGAGCGACCATGAAGGTAATATCTGGATCGGATCAAAGTCAGGAGTGACACGCTCGTTGGGAGATTATGTAGAATCTATCGAACGGTTCTATCCCTATAATGATGCTAATGTCCTGGCGGTTACTGTCGACAAAAATGACGACGTATGGTATTCCACGAGAGAAGGGTTGTTCAAAAGATCGTCCAACAAGGGGAACATTCGTATCGAAAAGCAACTTTTGAGTCCCGGGTCAGCCAGAAATACGGTTATCAGCCTTTTTACGGATCCGTTGGGCAACATCTGGGCAGGTACTTATGGCGAAGGTGTTTTTAGAATCGATCCTTCATCCCGCAGAGTTCATCATCTTCAGAAGGAGTTGCGTAATGGCAACGTCCTAAGTATTGCAAGCAAAGGGAATGAGATATGGCTTGCAACTCTTGGGGGCGCATCTCAAATCAGGTTTTCGGGGGACAAGCCACAGGTAAAAAATTATAGCAGAGAGGAAGGCCTCATATCCGACTATATCTACCAGGTTTTTATTGACAGCAAGGAAAGAGTGTGGTTTGGCACCGATGGCCGCGGCGTTGGAATGCTTGATGATGCTGGATTTCATCACTTCGAAAAGGGATTAACTACCAAGGTGGTATACGGGTTCGCGGAGGATGATCAAGGTGGAATTTGGGTTAACGTACAGGCTGATGGCCTTTACAAACTTGATAATGATACATTTCAGCCGATTAAGAGTAACAGTCCGCTTCGTGATAAGAACATAAATTGCCTTACGTCCGATGCTTTTGGTAATCTGATAATAATGCATGACCAGGGCATCGACATCTACACACCGACCAAGAACAAGCTCCGTTATCTTGGGGAAGAAGTTGGAATAGGTAACAAAAAACCTAACCTTAATGCGTTAGCAAAGGATCAGCAGGGCCGGATCTATTTTGGGACCGAGGCTGGAATAGTAACCTTTGCTGATCCCAATGGTGATCTCCTTACAGCGCCTAAGCCCTACATCAGCGGATTGAGAGTGCTCGATCGAAGGATGAAAGTTCTATCCGGCGGCCATAATTTTGCACACGACCAGAACAACGTGACCATCAGTTACCTGGGATTTTGGTATCAGAATCCTGGAAATTTGAATTATCAACATAAACTGGAAAGTTACGATCGCGACTGGATCTCGAGCCATGACAGATCGGCGACGTATTCAAGCTTACCACCCGGCTCCTATACGTTCAAGGTAAGAGTTTCCGACACTGAAGATTTTACAGATGCAACAGAGGCCTCAGTTTCATTTTCAATACGGCCTCCATTCTGGAAAACAACATGGTTCTATGTATTGTGTGGCTTAATAGCATTAATTGGAGGTTCAGCCTTTGTGCACTATCGCGAGAAAAAGCTTATCGCCGACAAGCACGAGCTCGAAGAAAAAGTCAAGCTGCGCACGTTGGAAATTCAGCAGCAAGCGGAGGAAATACAGGCGCAAAATGAGGAGATACAATCACAGGCGGAGGAGATCATGGGGATCAATGACAATCTTGAAGAGCTTGTTAAGGCGCGCACCGCGGAGTTGGAAAAGAAAAATAAGGCTGCGGAAGAATCCGCTTTTATAATAGCACATGAGCTCAGGGCACCCGTTGCAAGCGTGCTGGGGCTTATTAACCTGATCTCAAAGTGTGAACTTGACCATGACGCTAAAGCAATCGTTGAACATATGACTGATTCCGCGGACAAACTAGAAGTCGTGGTCAGGAAAATTACGAAGGCGATTGAGCGGGGAGATCGGTGATTCGTTATCCGCCTGCCGGCAGGCAGGTTATCCGTTAATCGTGGTGTGTGAATGTGGGCAGGTCTCTCGCCGACTCCACAACAAGCGCGGCCTTTGCGTATTCATTTTGCGGCCTTTGCGTGAAATGCATTTCTTTCGCAAAGGCCGCAAAATTTTCTCCCCTATACCTCTATACCCCTATACCTCTATACCTCTCAACGTCAGAGTACCTTGATCTTTATATTCCGGAAGTAAACGGCAGCGCCGTGGTCTTGTAATGAAATAGCGCCGACCTTGGACTTGTTCCAATCCGGATAATCTACCCATTTGCTCTTTTTGTAAGCCTCGTTGTACTCGGGACTTCCTTCTTCGAATTCTACGACCTTATCCCCGTTCAGCCAATGTTCAACGTGACCGTTATTGTATACAATCTTCGCAGTGTTCCATTCGCCGACCGGATTAAGTTTTTTCGTTGGCGATGCCGGGATCATGTCGTAATTACTTCCAGCCTTCTGCGCGTCATTAAGCGGGTCTTTCCATCCTCCGTCATCCATCACCTGGCATTCCGGTCCGGTCTCATAATCGTGCTTATACTTCTTGTCTTCCACAACGTGATAGATGATACCGCTATTTCCGCCCGGCGAAAGCTTCCAGTCAGTGACGAGTTCAAAATTTCCGAATTGGCGAGTGGTCATTAATGAGCCACCTATGTTAGCTGTGCCCTCGCTTAGACCCTTTCCGTCACAAACGATCATTCCATCCTTTACGGACCACAGTGGGCCAATCGTGTCATGGTTGAATCGCTTCCAGCCAACCAGTGTGCTTCCATCAAAAAGAAGTTCCCAGCCGGCAGCCTTCTCTTCTGCAGTTAGTGTATTCGGGCCAGCCTCAAGCGGGGCAACCGCCGAGTCAGCACCTGCTGTTTCCTGCGACGTACTAGACTTTTGGCAGGATATCATCACGAATGCAGCAAGTATTGCGGCACTCAGACAAATGTTTAGTGTTTTTTTCACGGGTTGTAATATTTGTTTGAAACTAAATTTAGTCCGGAATTGCCAGCCTTCAAAGGAAAATTATATACCTGGCAGTGTCTCTTGATTTTTCTGCTTCATCATGGGCACGCCATGCAAAGGCCTCACGCTGATTGTCCGTGCGTATAGTTTGGTGCATGTGTCTTGGGTGGGTAGAAGGAACGCTTCAAGCTTCAGTTGCAAGCCTTAGGGTTACGATTGTTGATTGTTGATTGTTGATTGTTGATTTGTACGAACTTGGAGGCTTGCAGCTTTTATTTGAATAACAAATGGTAGTAGAAGGAAGGCTGCAACAGTGATTTCTTCTTTTTGGAATGAGCAAGAGCGTCGATCAACAGATCGTGAATGTATTGACTCTTGTTTGCTTTTCTTACCACTGAATTGAAAAGTTGCGGGTACCGGCAAAGCTTTTGAAGAGCGCGGCTTACTTTCAGTTCGGGCCACATCCTCCGGTAGATTTCCTGATCGTATGCACGGTTAAATGATGATGAAAAATCATTCATTCTGAAGGCCTCGATAATATGGTTTGCAGCCACACGTCCACTGCGTATAGCATTGCCGATACCCTCTCCGGTGAATGGATCTATAAGCGATGCCGCATCGCCAAGCAGCAGAAACTTGTCTCCGGATATCTTTCTTTTCTTTGACCCTAGTGGAAGCCCATATCCCTTAGCAACCTCAAGAGCCTTTGCGTACCGAAATCTCTCGTGCAAATGAGGGTTGTTTTCAATCAGGCCATGTAACACCGTTTTAAGATTCATTTTCTTCCTCGAAACGACGGACGACAATACGCCAATGCCCACGTTGGCCCGGTTATTTGGAAGTGGAAATATCCACAAGTATCCAGGCAACACGTCCTTGAAAAAATGCAATTCAATAAATTTTGACTCTTGAAATGAAGTGATCCCTTCATAGTATACTCGAAGTCCTGCGCTATAGTGCTCACGATCGGGCTTAAAGGATGCTAATTGCCTGGCGACAACCGACTGAGCACCATCGGCCCCGGCGATCAGCTTCGCTGTGAAGACTCCTATGTTTGTGTGCGCTAAAATTTCTTTATCAGTTCTTTCAAGTCTTTCCACAACACATTCTTCGAATCTCGTTACATTTTCTAGCCCGTTCAACTGCTCTACCATCAGCTGATCAAACTCGAAACGCGGGCAAAGATATCCGCATGCCGCTTCGCCTTTGTATAAAAAAGGAAGGTCAATGTATTGATGATCGGGTGCAAAGATTCTTACACCATACGACGAAAGTTTCGAATTCAGCTCTTGAAATCGGGCAGCGAGGTCTGTTTGAAGCAAAGGGAGCTGATTTAAAACATCTACGCTTAACGCATCACCGCAAATCTTATCCCTTGGAAATACAGCCTTGTCCAGGATTGCAACTGACAATCCGGAATTTCCGAGCGACATCGCGCACGCGGTACCAGCGGGACCCGAGCCAATGATCAATACATCAAAATCTCTCTTTTCCAAGGGCTTTGTCAGAAATTCGCCTTTCTATTTTCTGTCTTTAACAATGCGAAGCGCAATGTCGAAATCAAATTGAGGGGAAGCAACTACGACATCTCCTCCTTTATGTTGCAGCGTCTCTTTCTTTGAGTATGCACCCGTGACCGGATCCATCCAACTGATAGAATACTTTCCTGCGGGTAGTCGTAACGTTGGATTTATTTGTTGCCCGCGCAGAAAATAGGCTGCGTATTGTTTTCCAGTTTCAGAAAGACTGTATACCCGCGTTTGACCTGACAGTGGACCTGCAAAGAATGATTTGTCCGGTTTCATCCTGACAAAATCAAGGTCATTCATGAACTTCATGAGAAATCCGAGTTGATTTCGCAATAAAGCGGAACCTCCTCCGGGTTGTTTCTCCGGATAGGCATAATTACCGTCTTCATGAGAAGCAGTAAAGGAATAGTCGAGATTGTTGTACAATGCGCCTCCCGAAAGGAGGATTTGCCAACCTTCTTTGCGATACGTGCTGTCTTTTTGTCCCCGGAAACCCGTCTCATTATTACCGATGACTTTCTTTAATCCATAGTTCTGTTTTACAGCGGTAGGGGGCGATGCATAATGGAAGTTAAACACAGAAACGTCAGGATGAGGATTGGTGATCTTTGCTGAATCGTTGGCAATGTTTTGCGATATAAGGTGCTTTATTCCCAATTCCTTTTCTGTAGCGCTGATCAAGGACGCAATGTGATGTTGCCATTCCATCGTGACGCCACCAAAATAGGGTTCATTGCAGATCTCGTAGATAATATTGCTGTATCCCTTTAGCTCACGCACGACTTTGCGAACCAATGCCTCGTGGACCATTAACAACCCGCCGGATTTGTCCAGTGTATAAACGGAATCCTTTCCAATGTTACCCACCCCGTTGATGTTGTTTGACCCATTCATGGGGCTTATATTCCACTGGATTTTTTCATAGAATGGGCAAAACAGCGCTAGCTCAACGATGACCCCTTTTTTTTCAGCGGCGGCGACAAAATCCTTTAAACGCAAAAAATACGCGTCATTCCAATGCTCGAGATCGAATTTGTTGCCTCCTCCAGCATAGCCTGGTTCCTGGCTACGCGGCCAAGGACATATGAACTTATCAGTTGAAGGGGCAAGCGTGTTTTCGGTGATGTTAAATGCACCCGCAGGCTCAACGTATGCCCCAGTGAATGTCCTGGTCAGGTTTAGTCCCTTGGTCTGCAGCTCGACAAGATACTTCTGGTAATCAAAATCAAGATTCAATACTGCACCGTAATGTTCACCCGATGTAATCAGCACAGTAGGCTTTTCATTGTATATGAAGTAGTGGGGGTTAACCGGGTGCAAGGCGATCGGCTTTGTCTGGCATTTGCCGTCCATGTGGGCAAAAATAGCTATGACCGTCACTAAACAGAGTTGAAAATTTGGTTTCATGGTTTGTTGCTGAACATTTATCACCAAAGCAATATACGACTGACTTTAATGAGAAATTACAACTAAATAGATTCTCACGCTTAGGATGTAAAGGGATTTTAGATCGGGTAGCCGATTTATAGCAATTCATTTTTTACCACTCCTTTCAAAGGAAAACTCCATCGATTTCCCGTTCCCAGAGACTGTCGCATGCAATTTATTTCCCTGAAGACTATAGGCTATCTTTTTTGGAAAGTCATGATTGGGATTTTCACACGTAAAACTATTTTGTTTGATTTCCGTCAAACGGAAGAATACCGGTTCTTGATTTTCAGGGACATCCGCCACGTAAAAAAGATTTCCGTCACGAACGATTATGCGGAGTTTTTCAACGAAAGCCGTGTCGCTGCCATGCATGGTGACTCCGCGACCACTCAACTCAGTGGACGACATCCTCTTCCACATCTCAAATCCTGATTGTCCCACCTTCGAATTTGTACGCGTCCATGTTCCTTCAAGCCACTTCAATTGCTCAACGGTTGAATAAGTGGTCTGATTGCCAGTTTGAGATTTAACCTCTATAAATATCAGGTCGAAAAGTACTGGGAGAAGAACGTACTTGATCATAGGTCATTTTTTGGTAAATATAAAATGCGGGGTACTTCAAGTATTGTACAAACCCGACAATAGTGATTATTCTTCACTAGAATTTCTTCGCGAATCCTTAGCGTCATCGCGCCTTCGCAGTAAAAGGTCGTTCGAACAATCCTGGTAAATAGGCATCAGCAATTGTTTGAACGTGTAGTTGGGATGGCGTGATATTTATGTCAGCCAACATGTTTTTGTTGCAAAACAGGATTTGGAATTTCGAATATCGAATTCAGAATTATGAACCCATAATGTCCAACTCCGAATGTCGAACGCCCAATACAGTGTGAAGTTCTTTTTTGAATTATTTCTTAAGGAAAAAATTTGAAAGGCTGGGCTGATCGAACAAATACCTCGATGGATCTTCTCCCGCAAAAGCCTTGAAATTCCTTATGAAATGCGATTGGTCGTAATAACCTGATGCAATACCGAGTTCGCTTCCATTCATCTTTTTCGATCCTTGCACTTGTTGAAAAATGTACGCAAATCGTATGATGCGACTGTAAAGTTTAGGTGAAAGTCCAATGTACCTTTTGAATAACCTCTCCAGTTGCCGTTCGCTGCAACCGGTGTCGCTGCAGAGATCATTGATCGAGATCGTTCCGTTTGACGAAAGGATTTTTTCAACTGCATTGTTGATCGGTCGATCGTCTATGACACTCAACTTCTTCGATACATATTCGACAGCTTTGTCGATCCTTGCTGTATGGCCATCAGCGTTCTTAACTAAATTCTCAATGATCTTAACGTCAGTTTGACCGAGAGATCTCAAAGAAATCACGCGGTCGGTGAGCGGGTGCATATCGATGTCGAACAAGAGTGTTAATGCTGCCGGTCTAAATTTGATACCCAATACGCTGGAAATTCCAGTATTCTTGAGATAGAAATGACCTGTGATCTGACCTCCCAAAAGACTCCACGATTGTTTAGTCCATTTGGACTTCAGCTTGATCAGATACGGATCTCCAAAGTGGAATATCATCTCCGGGAAGCCATCAGGGATTATTTTTTGAATTGTTGGGGTTGGATCCGCATCCTCCACAATCCAGAAGCATTCGATGTAACTGCTCAATTCTTTTGGGGGAGAAATGCGTTTGAAGCTCATATTGTGTTATGAAATTAGAAAGATTTTAAATAACCGTAAATTAACCTTGGTCGCATCCTAAATAAAGTGTGACGTCCTGATTTCACTGGTGAATCCGATTTTGTATAGTTCAGGTGCCCGACTTTTTAAGCGCAGGAATTGATTATTCAATGCATTTTCTGCGTCTTTTGCGGTTTTTGCGCTAAGAACTTCAACATACTACGAGAGCGAACTTGACCCTTTACTTTACGGACGGTAATTAAGGCTCACACAAACAAAGGATGCAACGGTTGTGCTGGATATATTCTCAATATGGTATTACTAATTGCGAGTTTTGCACGATTGTATCATTAAAAAAATTTTATTGATCAATCCTTTTGAATTGAAAAGAGAACTGATCTATCTTTGCATCATGCTAAGACAAAAAGTAAATAGTTTGGCGATACACACCTGGATTTTCAGTTGATCCTCATCTGATCATTGACTGAAAACCCGGGATCGTCCGGGTTTTTTTATTATACAACGGACACAGTAGATAAAAAATTAACATCTTAATAGATGAATGGGAATGCTTTGTCATAAGCGGAAAGGAGTTTTTTATGAAAAGGAAAATGTTAAGCGGAAAGGACTTGATAAAATTAGGTTATCCGGAAGGTAAGGCAGTCGGTATTGCGATAAATACCGTATTGAAATATTTCCGTCGAAGCGAAAAGGACGAGATCTACACCATGCTTACATCCGTGCTTAAGAATCCATCGGCGTATGTCGAGGATTCTATATGGAGCAAGGTTGCATTAGCCCTGCTACCGTCTGAAAAGAAGTCGAGGGTGCATGAGTTGCTGAAAAAACGTCTGGACTATCCAATATATGGAGGTTCCGACATTGAAGAAGGTGCGCGAAACCAAATGGAGATTGCAATGAAGCTTCCAATTACAATAGCCGGAGCGTTAATGCCGGATGCGCATCAGGGTTATGGATTGCCTATTGGTGGTGTGTTGGCCACCGATAACGTGGTGATTCCTTACGGTGTCGGAGTAGATATTGGTTGCCGGATGTGTTTAACTGCTTACCCTCTTGACGAGAAGTTTTTAGTGAGGAATCGCAGTAATCTCAAGCAGCTGTTGCTGGATAATACCTGCTTTGGACGCGAGACTTTCGAACGTCCGAAAGAGCACGAGGTGTTAGACCGAAAAGCTTTTGATGAGATAACCATACTCAAGAAACTTCAGGGAAGGGCAGCGGCGCAAATCGGTTCTTCAGGAAGTGGAAATCACTTTGTTGAGTTCGGTTTGCTGGAGTTACCTGAGGCAAATGACTGGAAAATGGCTGCCGGCAAATATCTGGCGGTGCTATCACATTCCGGGTCACGCGGCCTAGGTGCGGAGATCGCGCGCCACTATACTAAGCTGGCAAAAGAACTTTGTCTTCTTCCTGGCGAAGCCGCTAATCTGGCATGGCTTGATCTTAATTCCGATGCGGGACAAGAATACTGGATCGCGATGAACCTTGCCGGCGACTACGCTTCTGCAAATCATCACCATATCCATGAGCGTATGGCCAAGGCGTTGGGCGAGAATCCGCTCTTTATAGTGGAAAACCATCACAACTTTGCCTGGAAGGAGAAATGGGTTGATGGATCAGAAGTGATCGTTCACCGGAAGGGTGCGACTCCGGCCGGGATAGGAACACTGGGAATTATTCCAGGTTCAATGACGGCTCCTGGTTTTGTGGTAAAAGGAAAGGGCAATGTGGAATCGATTAACTCGGCGTCTCATGGTGCCGGACGAGCAATGTCGCGAAGTGCCGCAAAGAACAGCATTACTAATAAAATGGTAAGGCAGGATCTGGAGAAAGCGAACGTTGATCTTATTGGCGGCGGCGTTGATGAAGCCCCGGGTGCCTATAAAGACATTAGAAAAGTAATGCGTTATCAGGACGAGCTGGTAGATGTGCTCGGAGAATTTACTCCGAAGATTGTAAGAATGTGTGGTGATGACTCACCCGCAGAAGATTAGATGGGTGTTAAGGTTTCAGTTCAGCGTCGCTTGACTTAAAACGTTAACACCCTGAACGTAACTTTTAACACTTATAAAAATGAGAATCGAATGGATTGAAAAATACATGACTGAGGCGGAACGGCTGATCTACAACAACCAGATCGAAGATGGTTTGTTAATGTTGACTGATTTGTTGTACGATGAGCCTGGCTACGGAAGCTTGCACAACCACATCGGTTGGGCGTACATGTACTACACCGCAGACGTCGAGAAAGCGGAACGTCACTTAAAATTGGCGATCCACTTTGACCCAACATTTGCGGCGCCTTATCTGCACTTAGGCACCCTGTATATGCGAATGGGTCGTCATGCAAACGCGTTGTCAACCCTGAAAGAGGGTATGACAAAGCAAAACGCAAACAGGATTGCTTTCCTTGAATGCATTGCCCATGTGCATGAACTGATGCGTGATTTCGCCGAGGCGATTAAGGCTTACAAGGAAGCATTGGCTTCTTCTGTTGGTTTTGAGACTTCCAACTTTACTGAAGGCATCAAACGGTGCCGGAAGAAAAGATGGGTATTGATGTTTAATTTTTAGAGCGCTGCCGGGATTTCAGTTCCGGCAGCTTGCTTTGGAGGAGGGGATAAGGCAATAAGGGGATAAGGGTAGGAGGTTCACTTGGACAATAATGCGTAAAAAACAATCGCGAGAAGGATCCCCGTTATAACGGCAAAGGCAATCTTAGCAGAGCTGTAAGGGCGTTCACCTTGAACTTCGCCAGTGCGGGCATTGATAATAAATTGAAAGACCTTGTTGTTGTATCGATAGGCACTTAGCCATACCGGTAACAGTATGTGCTTAAAGGTTGGTTGATGATAGGTTGTCTTTACAAAATGAATCATTTGTTGATCTCCCCCAATGTCCTGTCTGATCGTGGCGTGAATTGCCGGCTCCATACTTTGCTTTGCCTCACCATAACCACCCTGGACGTCCACACTATATGTTTCTGTTCTAAATCCGCTGAGGTATTTGTCATTGTAAGTAGCAAGGTTCTTAAGGTCCCACGGCTCGAGAGCCCTTAGCTTATCTTTCGGAAGCGAGCGAGTGGCCTCAATAAGTATATCATCGAAGGTATTGTTCACTCTGCCTGACGCCGAATACCATCGTGTCTTGGTTACCTGGCGGGTACGTGTAACGTTCTTTCCGTTTTCTACAGCTGTGTAGGATTCAGTGACATAATAATTCTCACCGCGTTGTCCGGTGTAGTCTGAATCAGTACGGCAATCGAAAGTCCAGAAGGGAAGATACATTCCCGTGAGTCGGTTGGCGCTGTCTGCATAATGTTTTAAGTCATTCGGCGCAAACCATAACGATTTTAACCAACGTTTGAAATTTTCGGTTGCAGTGCGTGCGTCTATGCCAAATGGAAGTACATATTGCGGCTTGTGCAGAACGGCAGTAGTTCCGTCCTTTATTACAATAACAGATGCACAAAACGGACATTTGTCCGAGCTGATTCCAGCAGCCAGAGTTGATGACGCGCCGCAGCTTTCACATTTCACGACGGTGACTTCGACTTTATCTTCCTTGTTGAAGTTTTTTTTCAGGAAATCATCAAGGCTAAGTTCTTCAACCTTGCCGTTATCGTCCGGCTTAGCAATTTCATTTAGGGCGCCACAATATTCGCAAGACAAATGATGTGTGCCAGGCTTGAACTTAAGGATAGCGCCGCACCCGCTGCAGGCCAATTCATTATTAATGGCCTTTGTGGCTTCTGAAAAGTCGTTCATTAATTCCTAATGACTCTTGATGTACAAGAAACTTATATTAATTTTTCGGCGGAAGTGGTGGCGGCGCAGCAGCAAAAAATGAGTTCAATTCGGAAACATCGCTGGCCTTAGTCCAACCCGCCATTCCTTGCTTCCATACTAATGTTTCTCTTGTCACCGTTCCTTGCTGAACCAATTGCTGAATAACCTGAGGGCTATGCGGTCCCTGCTGTTGTCCGTTGACAGCCACAAAGAAAGTGTTGCCAGGAAGTGGAGGCGGGGTATTACCCGCTTGATTCTGTTGATTGAACATCTGACCCATTTGATTCGCCATCGCGAATCCCATGCCCATTCCAATTCCTTCGCTCGCATTCCCACCGGGATTTTTTGCTGCCGCTTCCATCGCATTTGCGGCCTGGTACTGCGCATATTGACTGAGATTGCCGAGTATACCCATGCTACTTCTTTTATCCAGCGCTTGTTCAACCTCGGGAGGAAGAGAAATATTTTCAACAAGAAACTTTGTAACCTCAAGTCCGTACTCGCCGAACTCAGGATTGATCTTTGCTGAAATGAATTTAGACAGTTCATCATAATTCGCAGCGAGATCGAGAATTGGTATTTTGCTTTCAGCTATCGAATCAGTAAAACGCGTGACGATCAGGTTGCGCAATTGTTCAGACACTTCCTCCGCAGTAAAGTGTGCTTGTGTACCAGCGATCTCTTTAATGAACTTCGCAGCATCTGCTACTTTGATGGCGAACGTGCCGAAAGCGCGAAGCCTGATTGGTCCAAATTCCGCGTCGCGGAGCATGATGGGATTCTTAGTTCCCCATTTCTGGTCCGTGAAGTTTTTCGTGTTAACAAAGTAAACTTCAACCTTAAATGGACTGTTGAACCCATATTTCCAACCTCGGATGGTGGTTAACACCGGCATGTTCTGGGTTGTAAGCTCATACCGGCCAGGCTGATAGACGTCCGCAATTTTTCCTTCACTTACGAACACGCCTACCTGACTTTCCCTAACTGTCAGTTGTGCACCGTTCTTGATTTCATTTTGAAACCGTGGAAAACGCCAGACCATCGTGTTGCTGCTGTCGTCTGTCCATTCGATAATGTCGATTAGTTCATGTTTGATCTTGTCCCAGAGTCCCATGGCAGAGAGTGTTTAGATGATTGGAGTGGGAAGATAGGAAATTGTTTCTTGGAAGTTAGGAGTTAGGAGTTAGAAGTTGGTCCGGGAGTGAGAGTGAGTGCACTAACCGGGAAGACCCGAGGGCGGCAAGGTCGCAGGGATCTTTTGCGGCCTTCACGGCTGATCTTATGCGTCCTTTGCGTGAACCCTTCTTCGCACGCCCTCGCCAATAGCACACACTCCAGCTCCTAACTCCTAACTCCTAACTTCTAACTCCTAACTTCTAACTTCTAACTCCTGCCTATCCGAAAACGCTTTGTTTGTTATGATCTTTGTATGATCTTACCTTTCAGTAAACAATCAACCTTCAATGAAAAAATCCATCGCTATAATGGCTGCTTTGTGTTTTGTACTAGTCAACGCAACAGCACAAACCAGCAAGGTTCAGGATAATTTATCCATGACCAGCAAGATCCTGAAAGGAGAACGCAAATACGCAATTTACCTTCCACCCGGATACGAATCTTCCTCAAGAAGTTATCCGGTGCTTTACCTCTTGCATGGCGGGGGTGACGACCAAACCGGATGGGTTCAGTTTGGTGAAGTGCAGCACATAGCGGATAAAGCAATAGCTGATGGAATTGCAACACCTATGATAATTGTGATGCCGGATGCAAATACCGGGACACGTGGATATTCAAACACGCCAAACGGGGAATGGAAATATGAGGACTTCTTTTTCCAGGAGTTTATGCCCTTCGTTGAAAAGACATATCGGATAAAAGCCGACAAACGTTACCGCGCTGTGGCCGGCCTTTCAATGGGAGGAGGCGGTAGCTTCTATTACGCATTGCACCATCCAGAGTTGTTTTCAGCCGCATGCCCGCTAAGCGCAAGCACCGGCCCCTTGAATATGGAAGATGCGAAAAAATGGCTGGAGCGTTTTAATCAGAAAGCCACCGACGCACAGCTTGAAGCTTGGTACAAACAATACAGTGCTGTTGAATTGGTCAACGCCATGCCTGAGGATCAGAAAAAATCGGTACGATGGTACATTGATTGCGGCGATGACGATTTTCTCTTTGAAGGAAACTCTCTCATTCACATTGCGATGCGAAAGAAGGAAATACCACACGAATTCCGTATACAAAACGGCGGCCACACGTGGACATACTGGCGCAACGCGCTGCCTACTGTGCTGGAGTTTATATCAATGGGATTTCATCAGTTCTGATGACAATATTTGATTGTTGATGTGTTCATAGAAACCGTCATCCTGAGCTGTGGTGTGGAGGATTAATAACGGATTCCACTCGTAATCAATAGTAAAAAACACGGCGATGCATGGAGACTGCGAAGGATCTCCTTCACCACCATAACAACCGTCATCCTGAGCTGTGGTTAGGACCATTAATAACGCATTGAGTTCACTTCGAATAGTCAAGATGAATACGACGCGTGCACACGGCGAAGGATCTCCTTCCGTTCGAAGGGAACTCAATTAGTAAGACTTAACCGGACGGAGATCCTTCGCAGTCCCCTGGCTTCAGAAACTATTTGCTTAGAGAAGCACATGTAATCGTCCTATACTTACCATCAGCTAGCTCAGGATGACGGCACTAACAAAAATTTCCTTTATTCTCCCCTTTAGGGGGCCGGGGGGTTGGGGCTGCTACGCCTCCATAAACGGATTATGTGATGCCACATGCGACACTTTAATAGCACCCACCTTAGGTTGCAGCCACGGCACAAGCCATTCCATTCCCGGCTCTTCACTTTCGGCATGACCAAGAACGATGAGTGACATCGATGTTCCCATGGCGCGAGCGTCCCTCACGTATTCTGCAGTCTCCCATTCATGAACTTCGCCGACGATAAGTACGTCAGGTTTTTCCCTTTGAAGGAGTTTGATCTGCATTGTTCCTCCAGCGGCACCGGGCAACACAGCAATACGTTTGCAAACCTGTTTGCTATCTCCGATAATACGTACCTGACGAATACCCAATCCTTTCTTTGCCTGAGCGACAATTTCTTGTAACGTCATACCAGGATGAGTGATCATTTGCGGATTGTCCTTATTATAATAGTTTTTCCATCCCATTTTTTCCAACACTCCCATCAACACTCCATCGGGCCGGTGTGTATGCCAGTAATCGTGGAAACGCCAAACGACGATGCCGTTCTTTTTCAAGAGATCCATTTTGAATTGAAACACAGGGTCGCCTTCCAACCATGCTGTATCATCCAAATGATTGTAAAATGTCGGCTCGTGCGCGATGATGAAATTAGCTCCTAATGATGCCGCTTGACGGATGACTTCCACTGTGGCGAACATCGTTGTTACAATTCCTGTCACAACCTGCTGGCCATCTCCCGACTTAAGCGTATCAACAGTTTTCGGAAAAGGCGCTCCTGGAATTTCTTTCAGGATTATATCAATCACCTGCTGCACCGTCAATTTCGATTGAGTGGAAGGCGTGAATGTACTTGCATCAATCAATCCAGGAATTGACATCAGCCCAACCGTTGCAGTAACTTTTGTGATAAATTCCCTTCTTGGGTAAGTAGAAGCATTGCCTTCGTTCGATAGAGTATTCATATTTTTGTCGTTTATACTTTCATTAACGAGTTTCTTACTCTGTCCAACAACGCGGATATTTTGATTTTCGGATCGCCCTCTCCCAAGGTTTCCAAGGGGATGTATCCACCATATCCCGATTGTTTGATGATCCTTATCAACTTGTCCATATCAACGTCGGTTTCCTTTCCGTCAACAAATATTTTCTCTTTGATCTGCCAATTGACAGCATACTTTATGGTCTTCTCAATTTCGCTGTACGGATCGCCGATGCGGTAGCTTCCGGTATCAAGAATAAGTCCGAACCATTCGGATTTTATTGCTTCGAGAATTTGAATAGTGTCGTTCGCGGTTTTGATAAAGTCATCGTGATTTTGTATTGCTACTACGACGCCGTGCTGCTTGCCGTAGTCGATACATTCACGGACATCTTTTAACATCCAATCAAGGATTTGTTCCCGAGAGAAGCCGGTAGGTTTTTGATTGCCCGCAAATATCCGGATCACGGGTGCGCCCATTTTTTCAGCAGCTTCTATCCAACGCTTCACGAGGAGGACACTTTCTTTCCTCTTATTCGGATCAGGTTCTGTAAAGTCATTGCGCACTCCAGTACCGCTTATCTCTACCCCAAGTCGGAAAGCTTTTCTCTTCACTTCATAAAGAAAATCATCGGGTGGAACAACAGGGTAGCCAGGAAAGTAATATGCTGTGATGTCAACAGCGAGAAAGCCTTTCTCCGCACAGAATACAAGCATGTCGTTGATTGACATCGCACCTGATGTTAATGGAGCGTTGAACGAATACGCGTTCAGGCTTACTTTCAGTGATGACTGCTTTGCGGATTGAAGCGGCTGACCGAAAGACGAGTTAGCCTCTATTGCCCCCGTTATCGCAAGAGGTGTGGCAAGCATCGACTTAACAAAGTTTCTCCGGGGGAGCGAAGAATGATTGTCAGATTTCATGGTGATATTCTAATAATTACCAACAATCAATGTAATGAATTGACGGCAAAAGTTTTTGCCACCTTTCAAAATGTTTTTGGCTGGCTAATGTCGCGGACGAGATGGCTTAAGTTTATATGGAGGGCGATGGCATAAACAATTCAATACACTTCAACCATTGCCTTGATCACTCCGGCTGCCGGTTCGAGCCAACCTGGAAATTCATCTTTCACCCTATCGAACGAGACGCGATGCGTGATAAAAGTCGTAGCATCGATCTTTTTGCTTTTCAAAGAATCAATAACATTTACAAAGTCCTTGCGCGTAGCATTACGGCTGCTCATAAGTGTTCCTTCCCGTTTGTGAAATTCGGGATGACTGAATGTTATGTTTTCTTTTTGAAGTCCCACCAATATGAAACGAGCGCTATGAGCCATGTATTGAAATGCATTATTGATCGCTTTCTGGCTCCCTGTGGCATCAATAACTACAGCAGGCATATCGTTAGATGTGATGCCCCTAAGGTTTTCCAATGCATCTGGTCCCGCAAGCAAGCAGTGCTGAGCTTTTGATTTGCAAAAATTCAATCTTTGCGGATTGATATCCATCGCGATTACCTGTCCTCCTGCGAGACGGGCAAACTCCATCACACCAAG
>Ga0111538_10002831_pt1 | contig 24364 bp, 22 predicted proteins | sample SoiMethybrSBSTD1_FD_79669 | JGI IMG/M metagenome (GOLD analysis project Ga0111538, IMG submission 79669) | Bulk soil microbial communities from a Populus tree surrounding site in Tennessee, USA - Soil MetaG P. TD hybrid SBSTD1 (version 2)... | ecosystem: Environmental > Terrestrial > Soil >...
CGCGACGCCGTGCGCCAGGTGCTCCTTCCACTGTGGAACGTCTGGTACTTCTTCTCCTTGTACGCCAACGCCGACGGGTACACCGCGAAGCGGCGCACGGACTCGAGCCACCTGCTCGACCGGTACGTGCTGGCGAAGACGGCCGACCTGGTCACCACGGTCACGGCGCAGTTGGACGCCTACGACATCTCCGGCGCCTGCGCCTCCGTGCGGAGCTACCTGGACGCGCTGACGAACTGGTATGTCCGCCGGTCGCGGGACCGCTTCTGGTCCGGCAGCGAAAAGGGAGCGGACGCGTTCGACACGCTGTACACGGTGCTGGAGACGCTGTGCCGGGTGGTCGCGCCACTGGCTCCGCTCACCGCGGAAGAGGTGTGGCGCGGGCTGACCGGCGAGCGGTCGGTGCACCTGACCGACTGGCCGTCATCCACCGACATGCCGGCCGACGCCGCGCTCGTCGCGAGCATGGACGCGGTCCGCGACGTCTGCTCGGCGACGCTGTCGCTGCGCAAGGCCAAGGGTCTGCGGGTGCGGCTGCCGCTGCCGGCGCTGACCGTGGCGACGCCGCGCGCCGAGGAACTGCGTGCGTTCGTCGACCTGGTGGCCGACGAGGTCAACGTGAAGTCCGTGGAGCTCACCGGCGACCTGGCCGGGCACTGCGAGCAGGTGCTCACGCTCGTGCCGCGGGTGCTCGGCCCCCGCCTCGGCGGCCAGGTGCAGCAGGTGATCCGGGCCGTCAAGGCCGGCGACTGGTCCCTTGTGGACGGTCGTCCGGTCGCGGCCGGTGTGGCGCTGGCCGACGGCGAGTACGAGCTGAAGCTCGTCGCCGCCGACGCGGAGCATTCGGTTCCGCTGCCCGGCGGCGAGGGCGTCGTCGTCCTCGACACCGCGGTGACGCCGGAACTCGCGGCCGAGGGGCTCGCGCGCGACATCGTCCGCGTCGTCCAATCGGCCCGGCGCGCCGCGGACCTCGCGGTGTCCGACCGGATCTCGCTGGTCGTGGACGCGCAGGGCGACGTGGCCGCGGCGCTCGCCGCGCACTCGGCGTTGGTCGCCGCCGAGACGCTGGCCGAAGCCGTCGAGACCGGCCCGGTGGACGCCGGAACCGGGTTCGTCGGCGAGGTCGGCGAGGGCGAACAGCTACGGGTACGGGTGGCAAAGATCTAGATCGACACGTTCCAGACGGTGTAGTCGTCGGCGCCGGCACAGGCCATGTGCCCGGCGCCGACGTAGCAACTGCCGGGGCGCACGTTGATCGTGCCGAGGGAGCTCTGCTTGCCGTCGGCCAGCGTGACGCCCATCGGCTCGATCTGCTGCGGCAGCGCGCCCCAGTTGGGGTCGGCACCGGCCGGGCGGGTCGGCACCAGGACGCCGTGGCTGCCGTCGAGGAGCCACATGTCGCCGGCGAAGGCGCGCGACTTGCCGCCGAGCGTGACCACCGACGTGCCGATCGTCTCGCCCTGCTTGGTCGGCACGATGAGGATGTCGTACAGCGACGCGGTGGCGCCGAGCACCCAGCCGGGCACGTCGGCGTTCGGGGTGGCGCCGCGGCGGCTCTGGCTGTATCCGGCGGAGGACAGTGCCACGATCTCCCGGCTGCCCGGGTCGTTCGCCCGCTGGTCGACAACGCAGACCCGGTCCTGGCGGCTGCCACACGCGCCGACCCACACCGGCTGCCGGTCGGCCGGGCCCCGGTAGATCGGCGCGCCCGCGTGGAACACCTGGTACTCCAGCTTGTTCTCGGCGGCGTACAGCGCGGTCTCGTCGGGGAGGTAGAAGTACAGGGTCGGCGGCAGGCCGGGCGGCACCTTGGTGCTGGTGGGCTGCTCGACCGTGTCGCCGCCGTCGTAGATGTAGAGCTGGCCCGCCGCGTCGACGAAGACCATCGTGTCCTGCTGGAGCCGCAGGTCGGTCAGCAGTTGAGCGCCCCTCGGCAGCGCCGCCGGCCGGCCCTGGCTGCCGTGCGGGACGCCGTCGGTCCCGCCGCCGACCTGCCCCGCCCACACCGTGCCGGTGGCCTTCGAGTAGAGCAGGTACGCCAGGTCGTTGGTCCCCGACATGACACCCCGGAACGTGAGGTCCTCGTCCTTGCCGAGCGTCACCGTCGCGTACTCGTCGTCGACGCCGTTCGAGAGCGCCAGCCGGCGCGAGCCGTCCGCCGCCGGGGTGGAGAACACCGCCACCCAGTTGCCGACCAGGCGGGCGCTTGCCCAGCCACCGGCCGGCTCCGACTGGTGCCGCACCTCGGCACCGGTCGCCAGGTCGACGGTGACGATCTCGACCCGACCATCGGTGCGCTGGCCGATCGCGTACGCCTTCTTGTCGGTGACGATCGCCCGCCGGTACCCGGTCGGGGCCAGATCGGCGATGGTGATCGTGCGCTTTCCCGCCAACGGATCCCCGGGCCCGTCCGGCCGGATCACGTAGTACCCGCCGGTGCAGAGCAGCCCGATCACCAGCACCACGGCCAGCAGCCAGGGCCACGCGCGGTAGCGGCGCGGCGGGTGGCCGGGCGGCGGGACCGCGACCGCGTACGGCGGCGGCGCCCACACCGGCGCCATCGGTGGTGCGACACGCGGGCCCGGCACGACGGGCGGCGCCGCGGTGTTGGTGAACGCGCCCATCGGGGTCGCGCCGAGACTGACCGGCGCCGGGCCGTGGGTCGGTTGCGGCCGCGTGTGCGACGCGGGCGCGGCCGACACCGATCCGATCGGTGAGCCGGAGATGGGCATACCGGAGACCGGTACGCCCGGCGGCGCCGAGACGGGCAGCCCGCCGGACGGCGTCGCGTTCGTGGTCGTCGCAGCGGCGCCGGACGCGGACCCGGCGGGGCCGCGCGGCAGCGACCCCGCGACCGCGCCCTCGGCCACCGGCAGTTCCGGCTGCTCCAGAACGGTCGGCGCGATGCCGGTCTCGGCATGCAGGAGGCGGCTGACCAGCGGCACCCGGCTCGTGCCGCCCACCAGGAAGATGCCGCTGAGGCCGCTGGCGGAAAGGCCGGCCTGCCGCAGGGCGGCGGCGAGGTGCCCGGTGGCGCGGCGCAGCAGCGGCGTGGCGAGGTGCTCGAGTTCGTCGCGGGTGAGATGCATCGAGGCGCTCACGCCGGGGATGGCGATGGGCGCGCTCGTCGTGCGGGACAGCATCTCCTTCGCGGCGCGGACGTCGTCGAGGAAGGTCTTGCGGTTGCGGCGGGCCAGTTCGTCCTGCGGCTGGCTGATCTGCGCCCAGACCTGCGGGTGCCGGACGGCGAGGATCGCGCCCAGGTGGTTGACGATGGCATGGTCGATGTCGACGCCGCCGAGGTCCTCGGCGCCGCCGGCGGCGGTGACGGTGAAGGTGGCGCCGTCGTTGCGGACGAGGGCGACGTCGAGGGTGCCGCCGCCGAAGTCGAAGATGGCCAGGGTGGCGCCGGGTGGGACGGGCCGCTTCAACGTCTCGGTGAAGTAGCGGGCGGCGGCGACGGGTTCGGCCATCAGCCGTACCGGTGGCCACCCCGCCTTGTTGGCGGCTTGTTGCAGGCGGTTGCGGCGGGTGGTACCCCAGGCGGCAGGGCAGGTGAGCACGGCCGGCGGGAGGTGGCCGACGGTGTCGGTGACGGCGCGGGCGATGGTTCGTAGTGGTGCGGCCAGGACGTCGGCGATGGCCAGTTCGCGGTCGCCGAGGAGGAGGACGTCTTCGTCGATGCGGCGTTTGGGGTTCGGTTCGTAGCGGGCCGGATCGAGCTGGGCGAGGCGTTGCGCGTCGCGGCCGACGTGCAGGCCGCCGTCGTGGTTGAGGAACACGGCGGACGGCAGGACGGGTTGGCCGTCGAACAGGACGGGGCGGGTGCGGCCGTCGGGCCACCGCATGATCGCCACGGTGTTGGATGTGCCGAGGTCGATGCCGACCGCGTAACCCTGATCCATCGCGCCTTCCCCCGGGAGCCACATCGATCGTGGCGATCCTATTGGGTCGACGCACCCCGCCTTCGGTCCCACTCACCCGGGGGCATGACGACGACCATGGCGGCGTGCGCGGGCGCGCGCGTGTCGTTGCGGTAACCGTGCGGCCGGTCGGCCCGGAAGTCGATGGTCTGGCCCGCCGTCACCGGGTGGTCGGCACCGTCGACGGTGACGACGAGCGCGCCGTCGCGGACGTGCAGCAGTTCCCTGGTGCCGGGCGTGTGCTCCGCCGACCGGTGCCGCTCGCCTGCGGCGATCCGCCACTCCCAGAACTCCACGAACGCCGGCTCGTTGACGCCGACCAGCAGCCGCGCCACTCCGCCGTGCTCACCGCGCCACAGCGCCGGCGGCTCGGTCGCATCGATGATCCGGACCCGCGCGCGCTCCGGTTCGACCTCGACGAGCCGCCCCACGCTGACCCCGAACGACTCGGCCAGCCGGCACAGCGTCCCGATGCTCGGGTTGGTGCGGGCGTTCTCGATCTGCACGATCATGCCCTTGCTGACGCCCGCGCGCTGGCCGAGTTCGTCGAGCGACCAGCCGCGCGCCTGGCGCAGCGCGCGCACCTGGTGCGCGACGGCGGCCGCGACGGCCTCGGCTTCGGTGGACCGCCGCCGCGTGCTGCCGGTCACTTCGTTGTCCTCCACGGTCACTATTGTGATACACCCATACCGTGTTCGCGATCCTGCTCGCCGCCGCCTCCGCGCTGATCTGGGGCACCGCCGACTACTCCGGCGGGCGCGCCAGCCGCCGGGTACCGGCCCTGCGGGTCGCGGTGCTGTCGAAGGTGTTCAGCCTGCCCGCGCTGGCGCTGTACCTGGTGCTGACGCCGGGCCTGCCGACCGGCGCGGCCGCGCTGTGGGGCGCGGCCGCCGGCATGATCGGGCTGGTCGCGCTGGTGATCTTCTATTCGACGCTGTCAGCCGGCGCGATGTCGGTGGTGGCCCCGGTGGCCGCGGTCACCACGGCGGTGCTGCCGTTCACCGTCGGCCTGGTGGCGGGTGACCGCCCCGGCACGCTGGCGCTGATCGGGGTGGCCTGCGCCGTGCTGGCGATCGCACTCGTCAGCCTCACTCGCGACGCGTCGCCAGAGCGGCGGGTGACGCCGGCCCTGGTCGGCCGGGCGATGGCCGCCGGCGCCGGGTTCGGGTTGTTCTTCGTGCTGCTCGACATCGCCAACGGTTCGGCGGGCGACCCGGGCCTCTGGCCGGTGGCGGCCGCGCAGGTGGGTGCGCTGGCGATCGGCGGCGTGCTGCTGGCGCGGGCGCCGCGGTCCGGTTCCGCCCCGCTGCGCGGCGGGCTGCTCCTCTGGCTGACGGCGGCCGGCGTGCTCGACATGACGGCGAACGCGCTGTACCTGGTGGCTGCGCGGGACGGGATGCTCGCCGTGGTCGCCCCGGTGGCGGCGCTGTACCCGGTGAGCACGGTGCTGCTGGCCCTGGCGCTGGACCGGGAACGGGTGCGCCCCGTCCAGGTGGCCGGCCTCGGCCTGGCCGTGGCCGCCCTGGTACTGGTCGCGAGCTGACCTCCCCGCGGGCCGCGATCATGACGGGCGGTTAGGGGCCCAGGCGCCACCCGGCCGGGCGCCAGAGGCCGCCGTCCTTGGTGAATCCGCACCGCCAGGCCGACACCGGCGGCGCGCCTGCGGCGTGCCACTCCTCGACCAGGGCGCGCACGTGCGCGACGAGCCGGTCGCTCGCCCCGACCGGGTACAGCCCGTCGAGCGCCACCACCACGGATCCCTCGACCGGGTCGGTCACCACGCACTGCGCCCCGAACCCGAACTCGAGGCCGACAGTCAACCCCTCGACCATCCGCCGCTCGACCCGCGGATCCCGGGCCGCCAGCCCGAACCACAGTTCGTAGTACAGCTGCTGAGGCAGCGGCGGCACCGGCACCGCGACCGGTGGCTGGGCGAACACCAGCGGCTGCGGCCGGCCGGCGTCGGGGTTCAGCGGCCCGGCCGCCTGCATGAACCCGGAGCGCAGCGCGCCCTGCCCGGCGAGGCCGGCGGGCGTCGGGTCGGGTGGGCCGGTCGGCGTCACCGCGATGCACGGCTGCAGGCCGCCGTGCTCGATCGGCGCCAGGATGAGCCCGCTGGGCGCCAGCTGGTCGAGCCAGTGCGGCGGGACGCCGCCCACTCCGACCGTCGCGATGATCCGGTCGAACGGGCCGAGCCCCGGTGCACCGAGGTAGCCGTCGCCCTCCAGCACGGTGACGTTCGCGACGCCGGCCCGGTCCAGCGCGTCGACGGCCTCGCGCACCACGTCGGGCTGCACGTCGACGCTCACCACGGGCGCACCGGTGATCGTCGCGATCAGCGCGGCGTTGTACCCCGTACCGGCGCCCACCTCCAGCACCCGGTGGCCGGGCCGCAGCCGGAGCGCCTCGAGCATCTGGGCCATCAGCGACGGCTGCGAGCTGGAACTGCTGGGCAATCCGTCGCGAAGCCTGGTCACCAGCGCTTCGTCAGAGTAAATCTTCTCGGCGGTGGCCGGCACCGGCCGGCCGTCGGAGTCGAGGATCGTCCGTACGAAATGCGCGCGGGACACCCGGCCGAACGCGTCGACCACTGCCCGGTCGGCGACGCCGGCGGTGACGTTCGTCGCATACCGGCGCGGCGGATCCTCGGTCACACTGCCCACGATCGCATGATCCGGCTGGTCGGGGGTCCGCCGGGGAGGGACTCGGAGGTGCGGGTGTCCGCGCTGTACTCGTTCGGCAAGACGTTCCTGGCACCGCCGTTGCGGTTGCTGTGGCGTCCGAAGGTCAGCGGCCTCGAAAACATCCCCGCCGAGGGGGCGGTGATCCTGGCCGCCAACCACCTGTCCGTCGTCGACTCGATCATCGTGCCGGTGGTGGCCCCGCGCCCGGTCTACTACCTGGCCAAGGCCGAATACTTCCGGCATCCGGTGATCGGACCGCTGCTGACCGGCCTGAACAACATCCCCGTCAACCGGACCGGCGGCCGCGAGGCCCTGCTCGCCATCGACGCCGCGGCGCCGGTGCTCAAGGCCGGCAAGGTGCTGGGCATCCACCCCGAGGGGACCCGCTCGCCGGACGGCCGGCTGTACCGGGGCCGGCCGGGCACCGTCAAGCTGGCCCTGGACACCGGGGCGACGATCGTCCCGGTCGGGCTGATCGGCACCGACAAGATCCATCCGATCGGTGCGAGCCTGCCCCGGCTCGCCCGCTGCGAGGTCGTCTTCGGCGAGCCGATGGACCTGACGCCCTACCCGGCCGAAGAAGCGAACGCCAAGCTGATCCGCGAGGTGACGCTGGCGATGATGCGCGAGATCGCCAAGCTGACCGGCCAGGAGTACGTGGGCCGCTACGCCCGCCGACCGACCGAAAAGACCGAGTGAGGGGTCTCTCCGCCGTTCGTGCCCGCGGGCGGCCGACCGTTTGGCACACTGCTTCACATCTACCGTCTTGATGCCGTGACTGATGCCGGATGGTTGTGACCGACTACAAACGATTCCTCGGCACCGAAACGCAGACGGCCGTGCTGCCGTACGTCGGCGGCCCGTACGTCGACGCGGCCGAGGGGCGGCTGCGGGCCGTCGGCGCGACGGCGTCCGGGTACTGGCGGTTCGAGATCACCGGACGCACCGCGCGGGCCGTCGAGGCCGTCGATCCGCCGATCCTCGACGACCTGCCCGCGGTGCGCGGCTACTGGGTGGCCGGGTACCTGGTCGGCGAGCGGGCCGTGGCCCACCGGCTGGGCCTGTGGCCGGCCACCGAGCCGGCGCGCTTCACGCCCGTGGTGGCCCGGCGCTGGCCCGACGGCGCGCTGCTGTACGAGTGCGAAGACGTCGAGACCGGCGTCGAGGACAAGGTGCGGGCCATCTTCGAGCACGGCACCGCGACCTCGAACGGGGCCGGCGTCAACAGCGTCCCCGGCGTTCCCGCGGCGCTGCGCGCGGCGTTCGGCTACGCGGTGATGCTGCGCGTGTCCACCGCCCGGCAGGTCCCGATGCGACCGGTGCAGCTGCGCTGGCACATCGGCGAACTCGTCGCGATGGGCGACGTCGCGGCCGAACGGATCCTGACCGCCGCGCAGCAGCGGCGCGCGGCCGAGCCGAACCACGTCGAGCGGTGGCGGGCCGCGCGCACCGACGCGCGGCTGCGGCCGGCCTCGTCGCGCGAGCGGGTGCTCGAACGGGCGGCCGACGCCCTGGACGCGGCCGGCGCCGTGCTGCGCGACAGCCGGTGGCTGTCCGGCGACCTGCTCGAGGTGCGCTTCGACTTCCTCGACGACAGGTTCGTCACCGTCGTCGACGGCGAGACGCTGCGCGTCGTCGATGCCGGAGTGTGCGGCGGCCGGGGCGCCGGGCACGACCACCGGCTGACGCTGGAGAGCCTGCCGGGCGTGATCGCCGAACTGGTGCGCACGTTCCAGCTGGAGATCACCGCGTGGTGAGCTGATCAGCCGCGCTTGAGTACCGTCGCGCGGACAGTGCCGAGCAGGTCGGCGGTCTCCGGTACCGAGCGGCCGGCGGTCACCAGCAGCGCGAGGGAGCCGTGGTCGGCCCAGCCACAGACGGCGATGCCGCGGCCGTTGAGCGTGCCGGTGCCGCAGCGCTCGTAGCCGCCGAGCTCGCCGGCGTCGACCGGTCCCGAGTCCCTGATCTTCAGCTCGTCGGTGAGCTTGGTGAACCGCTCGGTCAGCGCCTTCTCGGGGTCGTACACGAAACGGGTGGTGGCGAGCAGCGTCGCGCCGCGCTGCCGCTGGTCGGTGTAGAGAACGGACACCGACTGCTCGTCCCACTGCTCCGACTCGAGCGCGCCGAGCAGCTTGTCGGCCGTACGCTGGCGGGCCGTGTCCGACGATCGGGTCAGGCCCGGCACGTCGGCCTCGGCCGCGATGCTGGCCGGGTACTCGTCGAGGAACGGCCGGCCCCACAGCGTCGCGCCGCCGCAGCAGGCCGCCGCCGCGAGCAGCCAGAACAGCATCCACCACGGCCAGCGCCGGCGGCGTCGCCGTGGTGCCGGCGGCGGGTAGGCGTACGGGTTGACCGGGGGTCGGTTCGCGGGGCGCGCGCCGGCCGGCCGGCCGCCGGGCCGTCGCCCGGCCGGATTCTGCCCGACGGGGTGAGGCGGCGTTCCGCGCTGGCCGGCCGAGGTGGGTGGGCCGCAACCCGGGTAGCCGGGCGGCGGGCCGTACGGGCCGTACCAGCCGCCCGGCGGGCCGGGAACGGGGGGCTGCGCCCGGGTTCCCGGCGGCCCGGCGGGCAGGGCGCGGGTGCCGGGTGGCCCGGCGGGCAGGGCGCGGGTGCCGGGTGGCCCGGCGGGCAGGGCGCGGGTGCCGGACGGGGCGGCGGGATGCGGGCGGGCGGCACGGTCGGCGGCACGGTCCGCGGCCCGGGTCGCCGCGCGGGTCGCCGACCGTTGGCGGCGGCGCTGCCGCCAGACACCGACACGCTCCCGCACGGTGGGGCCGTAGTCGTCGTTCGGCAGGTAGGCGTCCTCGTCCGGGGTGGCCGACCGGCCGCCGCGACCCGGCGTCACGGTGGCCGAGCCCGACCAGCGGGCGGTGGGGTCGTCCGCCGTCTCACCCGGGATCCGGATGGTGGGTGACTCGTCGTCGGGGTCGCTCGGACCGGCCGGCAACGGCGGCGTGACCTGGGCACCAGGCAGCTTCGGAAGATCCGAATCCGACATGGCAACCCCGTCTCTCAATGGCCTCATTCGAGAGTACGGCGCGAGCGCACACGCCCGCGTGCAACCGAGGTGACCCTGCGCCACGCGGGCGCGTACGCTGGCATGTCGTGAACGTTGCGAGCGTCTTCCCGCAGCTCGAACGCCTGCTGCCGCTGGTGAGCAAGCCGATCCAGTACGTCGGTGGCGAGCTCGGTGCGGTGGTCAAACCCTGGGACGCGGCCGCCGTGCGCTGGGTGCTCATGTACCCCGACGCGTACGAGGTCGGCCTGCCGAACCAGGGCGTGCAGATCCTCTACGAGGTGCTCAACGAGCGCTCCGACGTTCTCGCCGAGCGCACCTACGCGGTCTGGCCCGACCTCGAGACGCTGATGCGCGAGCACGGCGTCCCGCAGTTCACCGTCGACAGCCACCGCCCCGTCGCGGCGTTCGATCTGTTCGGGATCTCCTTCGCCACCGAGCTCGGCTACACGAACCTGCTCACCGCCCTCGACCTCGCCGGCATCCCGCTCGCCAGCGTGGACCGCACGGACGAGCACCCCGTGGTGGTGGCCGGCGGTCACGCCGCGTTCAACCCGGAGCCGATCGCCGACTTCGTCGACGCGGCCGTGCTCGGCGACGGCGAGGAGGCCGTCCTCGAGATCACAGACATCGTCCGGGACTGGAAGGCGGCCGGCTGCCCCGGCGGCCGCGACGAGCTGCTCCTGCGCCTGGCCCGCACCGAGAGCGTGTACGTGCCGCGCTTCTACGACGTGGACTACCTGCCCGACGGGCGGATCCAGCGGGTCGTGCCGAACCGGCCCGACGTGCCGTTCCGGGTGCACAAGCGCACCACGATGAACCTCGACGAGTGGCCGTACCCGAAGAAGCCGATCGTGCCGCTGGCCGAGACGGTGCACGAGCGCTACGCGGTGGAGATCTTCCGCGGCTGCACGCGGGGCTGCCGGTTCTGCCAGGCCGGCATGATCACGCGACCGGTGCGGGAGCGGAGCATCACGACCGTCGGCCAGATGGTCAAGCAGGGGCTCGAGTACTCCGGGTTCACCGAGGTCGGGCTGCTCTCGCTCAGCAGCGCCGACCACTCCGAGATCGGCGACATGTGCTCCGGCCTGGCCGAGCAGTACGCCGGCACCAACGTCTCGCTGTCATTGCCGAGCACCCGCGTCGACGCGTTCAACATCACGCTCGCCGAGGAGCTGTCCAGGAACGGGAGACGAACAGGGCTCACGTTCGCCCCGGAGGGCGGCTCCGAGCGGATCCGTCGGGTGATCAACAAGATGGTGTCGGAGGAGGACCTGATCCGCACCGTCGTCACCGCGTACTCCAACGGCTGGCGCCAGGTGAAGCTCTACTTCATGTGCGGCCTGCCCACCGAGACCGACGACGACGTCGTGCAGATCGCCCGCCTCGCCCACGAGGTCATCAAGGCCGGCCGGGCGGCGACCGGTTCCAAGGACATCCGCTGCACCGTCTCGATCGGCGGGTTCGTGCCCAAGCCGCACACCCCGTTCCAGTGGGCCGCGATGGCGCCGCCGGAGGTCATCGACCACCGGCTCGCACTGCTCAAACAGGCCATCAACGCCGACCGCCAGCTGGGCCGGGCGATCGGCTACCGCTACCACGACGGGCAGCCCTCCCTGGTCGAGGGACTGCTCTCCCGGGGCGACCGCCGGGTCGGCGCCGTGATCCGCCGGGTCTGGGAGCAGGGCGGCCGGTTCGACGGCTGGTCGGAGCACTTCTCGTTCGACCGCTGGGTCGACGCGGCGGCCGAGACGCTGCCGCCGCAGGGCGTGGACCTCGCCTGGTACACCACCCGCGAACGCGACGAGGCCGAGGTGCTGCCCTGGGACCACCTCGACTCCGGCCTGGACAAGCAGTGGCTGTGGAAGGACTGGCAGGACTCGGTCGCCGAGTACGAGCAGGACGACTGCCGCTGGACGCCCTGCTTCGACTGCGGCGTCTGCCCGAGCATGGACACCGAGATCCAGATCGGCCCGACCGGCCGCAGGCTCCTTCCGCTGACACCGGTCGGCGCTGACGCGAGCGGAGCGGGCGCCGTCCGACACGGCCTGCGGGTGCCCGACTGATGGCCCGTAACCAGCCGCCGGGCGGGCAGGCGCCCGTCGTGCAGCGGGTGCGCATCCGGTACGCCAAGCGCGGCCCGCTGAGATTTACCTCACACCGCGACTTCGCGCGGGCCTTCGAGCGGGCCATCCATCGGGCCGGCGTGCCGATCGCCTACTCGCAGGGCTTCACGCCGCACCCGAAGGTGTCGTACGCGTCGGCGGCCCCGACCGGGGTCGCCAGCGAGGCGGAGTACCTGGAGATCGGCCTGCGCGAGCGGGTCGACGTGGCGCTGCTCGCCCGCGCGCTGGACGCCGCCCTCTCGCCCGGACTCGACGTCCTGGACGCGGTCGAGGCGCCGGTGGGTGGGTCGCTCGCCGACCGGATCGACGCCGGGTCGTGGGCGGTCGAGCTACCCGGAGTCGACGCGGACACGGCCCGGCGCGCCGTCGCCGCGTTCCTGGCCGCCGACGAGGTTCCGGTCGAACGGCTCACCAAGCAGGGCCGGCGCACCTTCGACGCGCGCGGACCGGTGGCCTCGCTGGTGGTGCGGGACGCCGCGGGCGTTTCGGCGGCCGATGGCGTACCTTCCGAGGTCGCCGCCGCACCGTGTGCGATACTCGACCTTGTCGTACGGCAGGTCACCCCGACCGTGCGACCCGATGACGTTCTGTCCGGCCTGCGCGTGGTCGCGGGCCTGGAGCCGCCGAGCCCACCACGGGCGACCCGGCTGGCCCAGGGCACGCTGACCACGGAGGGCGAGATCGTCGATCCGTTCGCGGCCGACCGCGCACAGGAAGCCATCGGCGCCCCGTCGGCCTGACGGGGTGGGCAGACTTCGGTGGCGGACCGGCCCAGCCGGGCGGCGAGCCGCCGGCACCACAACGGTGCTCCTGCGTGGCTGCGTTGGCACGCGCCCGGGAGCGCCAGAACTGGAGAACGTCCCGAATGCTCGACAATGAGCCGAGCGGCGAGACGGGTGGCGCACAGGTGCACCCGGACGCCGATACAAGCAGCGATTCAACCGCGACCGGTACCCAAGCCACACCGGCTCGCCGCACGCGCCGGCGCACCGCCAAGGTCGCACCCGCACCGGCCGCCGGCGACGCACCGGCCGAGGTGACCGCCGAGGCCGTGCCGCCCGCCGGTGCTGCCGGTGCTGCCGAGGAGGCCGCGCCACGCACCCGCCGGCGCCGGACCACCAAGGCCACCGCTGCCGCGGTCCAGCCGGAACCGGCGGCCGAGGCGACGACCGCGGCGGCCGGTACACAAACGGCATTGCCCATCGAAACGGACGCCATCGGAGTGTCCGCCGAAACGCCTACGGAACCGGCGCCGCGCGCCCGGCGCCGCACCAGTACGCGGGCCACCTTCGCCGCGCCGCTGGAGGAGGCCGCCGCACCGCCGCCGGCCGCCGCGAAGACCGCGGAGACTGCCGAGACTGCCGAGACTGTGACCGCCCCGCGCACCCGCCGGGCCCCGGCCGCCGCGAGCCTGCTGTTCATGCCGCCGGAAGCCGTCGAGGAGGCGGTAGCGCCGGTGCGGAGCAGGCGTTCGGCGTCCACCCGGACGGCCGCGAGCGGCGGCGACGTCGATCCGGCGGGCGTACCCCGCGGGTCCGGCGACGGCGGCGAGGCCGCCGGTGGACGCCGCGGGTCGGGCGCTGCTGGCGACGGCGGACTCACCGGCGGACGCCGCGGATCGGGCACCGGCGCCGACGGCGGCGGACTCGCCGGTGGACGCCGCGGGTCGGGCACCGGCGCCGACGGCGGCGAACCGGCCGGCGGACGCCGTTCCGGGAGCCGCCGAGTGGCGAGCGCGGCTCCCCCCGTCACCGAATCGGAGAACGAGCCCGACGAAGACGAGGCGCCCGCGCGGACCCGGCGCCGTCGCGGACGCCGCGGCACCGAACCGGAGCAGGTGGTCGAGGGGACCGCCGAGGACGAGGCCGACGAGGCAGACGCCGACGACGCGACCGACGACGAGGACGACGGCGAGGCGGCTGCCGCCCGCCGGCGCCGCCGCGGGCGCCGCGGGCGCGGGCGCGGCCGGGGCGGCGCGGACGACGAGAATGCCGACGAGACCGATGAGGCGGGTGGCGAGGAGCCCGAGGCCGACGCCGGTGCGGAGGACGAGGACGACGACGGCGAGGGCGGCCCGACCCGGCGTCGCCGGCGGCGCCGCCGCAAGGGCGCGGCCGACACCGACGCCAGCGACGACCCGAACGTGGTCGTCAAGATCCGGGAGCCGCGTGCGGCGCGGGACGAGGTGCAGGGCGTCTCCGGGTCGACCCGGCTGGAGGCCAAGCGGCAGCGCCGGCGCGACGGCCGCGATCAGCGGCGGACCCGGCCGCCGATCCTCAGCGAGGCCGAGTTCCTGGCCCGGCGCGAGGCCGTCGAGCGGGTGATGGTGGTGCGGCAGAAGGGCGACCGGACCCAGATCGCCGTGCTCGAGGACGACATCCTGGTGGAGCACTACGTCACCCGGAGCAGCTCGGCGACCCTGGTCGGCAGCGTGTTCCTGGGCCGCGTGCAGAACGTGCTGCCGAGCATGGAGGCGGCGTTCGTCGACGTCGGGCGCGGACGCAACGCCGTGCTGTACGCCGGCGAGGTCAACTGGGACGCCACCGGCCTCGAGGGCCGCACCCGCACGATCGAGCAGGCGCTGAAGTCCGGCGACTCGGTGCTCGTGCAGGTCACCAAGGACCCGATCGGCACCAAGGGCGCGCGGCTGACCAGCCACATCGCGTTGAGCGGGCGGCACCTGGTGTACGTGCCGCACGGCAACGCGTCGGGAATCAGCCGCAAGCTTCCGGACGTCGAGCGCAAGCGGCTGCGCGACATCCTCAAGAACCTGGTGCCCGACGGCGCCGGCGTGATCGTGCGCACCGCGGCCGAGGGCGCCAGCGAGGACGAACTGTCCCGCGACGTGGCCCGGCTGCAGGCCCAGTGGGAGGCGATCCAGAAGAAGGCCACCACCGTCAACGCGCCCGCGATGTTGGACCAGGAGCCCGACCTGGTGATCCGGGTGGTCCGCGACCTGTTCAACGAGGACTTCAAGGACCTCGTCATCCAGGGCTCGGACGCCTACGACATGGTCGAGCCGTACCTGCAGCACGTGTCGCCGGACCTGGTCGCCCGGCTGCGCCGCTACACCGGCACCGGCGACGTCTTCCACGACATGCGCGTCGACGAGCAGTTGATGAAGGCGCTGGACCGCAAGGTCTACCTGCCCTCGGGCGGCAGCCTGGTGATCGACCGCACCGAGGCGATGACGGTGATCGACGTCAACACCGGCAAGTACACCGGTGCCGGTGGCAACCTCGAGGAGACGGTCACCCGCAACAACCTCGAGGCGGCCGAGGAGATCGTGCGCCAGCTGCGGCTGCGGGATATCGGCGGCATCATCGTGATCGACTTCATCGACATGGTGCTGGAGTCCAACCGGGAACTGGTGCTGCGCCGGCTCACCGAATGCCTGGGCCGCGACCGGACCAAGCACCAGGTCACCGAGATCACCTCGCTCGGCCTCGTGCAGATGACCCGCAAGCGGGTCGGCCAGGGCCTGCTGGAGGCGTTCAGCGAGACCTGCGAGACCTGCCGCGGGCGCGGCGTGATCATCCACTCCGAGCCGGTGGGCGACAAGCGCTCCGGCGGCGGCGGGAACGGCGCGGCGCTGGCGAAGGTCGCGGCGGCGTCGTCGTCCGGATCGGGCGCACCGGGCGGCGCGTCGGCGAACGGCGGCGGGTCCGCGGGCGGTTCCGCACCGGAGGAGGGGACGCGCCCCAGCCGGCGCCGCGGGCGCCGCGGCTCCGGCGGTGCGACGGCGGCGTCGGTCGTCGACGACGAAGAGGTGCTCGAGGACGCGCCGGCGCCCGAGGACGTGCCGGCCGTCGTCGAGGACACCGACGCCGACGATCCGCCGGCCGACGACGCCGACGAAGCGGGCGGCGAGTTGCGGCGGCGCACGAGGCGAGGCGGCACCAGGCGCCGCACCCGCCCCTGACCTTTCGCGATCGTGGAGAATCGGGGCTCGTTTCGAGCCCTGATTTCCCAAGATCTGGGAAGGCGATTCCCAGGATCATCGACTACGGTCGCTGTCGGCGCATTGCGAGGACGCCTCACGGGTACCCGACGTATTGTTCCCGCGGTGCCACCCACCGGCCGCCGCCGACCGTGACGAGGAGTTCCCTTCGATGCGTGGAATCCGTGCCGTGCTGCTCGCCGCCCTGCTTGCCGGGGCCGTCGGCCTCGCGGGCTGCAGTGACGACTCGAACAAGAAGGGCGCCTCCGGGTCTGGCTCGTCCGGTTCGTCCTCGGCGTCCGCGTCGCCCGGCGCCAGCGGCGGCACCACCGATCCCAGCGCGCCCGGCCAGGTGCCCCCGGCCGAGGGCGGTGGCGGCACCGCCACCGGCAGCGACAAGCAGGTCTGCGCGGACCAGGAGAAGCTGGTCGCCGACTCCACCCGAAAGTTCGGCGAGGCGGTCGTCAAGGCGGCCACCGGCGAGGGCGGGGAGCAGGCGACCGTCGCGGCGGTGAAGACCCTGTTCTCCGAGTGGGCGGCGGGCATGCGCGCCCAGGCCGGCAAGGCGCAGAATCCCGAGCTGAAGAAGGCGCTGACCGACTACGCGGCCGGGCTGGACAAGGTGAACAGCCAGATCAACGGCATCGGCGACCTGGACAAGCTCGGCGACCTGAACAACGGGGACATCGAGACCGCCACCGACAGGATTCTGGCGATCTGCGGGTAGCCCGCGCGGGCTTTCCGCCGACCCGGATTTGGGTCACGCGGGGCGGATGGCGTACTCTTGCCTGCGGCGCATTTTCGTGCGCCACGTTGCTGTGCGCCCCCTGGGCGGTGCCAACGCAACCCCAGTCCCATCAGCGATGACAGGAGTCCGCGTCGATGTACGCGATCGTCAAGACCGGCGGCAAGCAGTACAAGGTCGCCGAGGGCGACGTGATCGAGGTCGAGAAGCTCGCCGGTGCGCCGGGCGACTCGCTGTCGCTGGCCGCGGTTCTCCTGGTCGACGGCGACGACCTCGTCACCGACGCGGCGAAGCTGGCCAGCGTCGCGGTGACCGCCGAGGTGGTCGCCCACACCAAGGGTCCGAAGATCCGGATTCACAAGTTCAAGAACAAGACCGGCTACCACAAGCGCCAGGGTCACCGCCAGCCGCTGACCCAGGTCAAGGTGACCGGCATCTCGTCCGGAAAGTAGGCAGGCGATGGCTCACAAAAAGGGTGCTTCCAGCTCGCGCAACGGGCGCGACTCCCAGTCCAAGCGGCTCGGCGTGAAGCGCTACGGCGGCCAGGTCGTCAGCGCCGGCGAGATCATCATCCGGCAGCGCGGCACCAAGTTCCACCCGGGCGACCTGGTCGGGCGCGGCGGCGACGACACGCTGTTCGCGCTCGCGGCGGGTGCGGTGCTGTTCGGCACCAGGCGCGGCCGCAAGACCGTCAGTATCGTGCCGGCGGACGCCTAGCACGAAACAGCTTCACGGCGGGCCGGGGCGTGACAGCGCCCCGGCCCGCCGTCATGTAGGAGTGAACTGATGACGAGCTTCGTCGATCGTGTGGTGCTGCACGTGCGCGCCGGCGACGGCGGGCACGGCTGCGTGTCCATCCACCGCGAGAAGTTCAAGCCGTTCGGCGGGCCGGACGGGGGCAACGGCGGCCACGGCGGCGACGTGACGCTGGTGGTCGACCCGGGCGTGCACACGCTGCTCGACTTCCGGTTCCGGCCGCACGTCAAGGCCGGCAACGGCAAGGGCGGGCAGGGCAGCCACCGCGACGGCGCCAAGGGCGACGACCTGCTGCTGCCGGTGCCCGACGGCACCGTCGTCTACGACACCGGCGGCGAGGTGCTGGCCGACCTCGTCGGCGAGGGCACCCGGTACGTGGTCGCCGGCGGCGGCCGCGGCGGCCGGGGCAACGCGGCGCTCGCGAACACCCGGCGCAAGGCGCCCGGATTCGCGGAGCTCGGCGAGCCCGGCGAGCAACTGGACGTCGTCCTGGAGCTGAAGAGCGTCGCCGACGTGGGGCTGGTCGGGTTCCCGTCGGCCGGCAAGTCGTCGCTGATCGCGGTGCTGTCCTCGGCCCGGCCGAAGATCGCCGACTACCCGTTCACCACGCTCACCCCGAACCTGGGCGTGGTGCGCATCGACGACCACACGTTCACCGTCGCCGACGTGCCCGGCCTGATCCCCGGTGCCGCCGACGGCCGGGGGCTGGGCCTGGAGTTCCTGCGGCACATCGAGCGCTGCGCGGTGCTCGTCCACGTCGTCGACTGCGCCGCGCTGGAGACGGAGCGCGACCCGCTCGCGGACATCGACGCGATCGAGGCCGAGCTGGCCGCCTACGGCGGCCTTGCCGACCGGCCGCGGCTGGTCGCCCTGAACAAGGTCGATCTTCCCGACGGTCGTGCGCTGGCCGAAATGGTCCGCCCCGACCTGGAACGGCGCGGCCTGCCGGGGTACGAGGTGAGCGCGCTGACCCGGGAGGGGCTGCGCGAGTTGACGTTCGCGATCGCCGCCGCGGTCGAGGAGCACCGGGCGGCCGCGCCGCCACCGGAGCGCACCCGCATCGTCATCCGGCCGACGCCCGTCGACGACTCCGGGTTCACGATCGAGCAGGACGACGAGGGCGTGTTCGTGGTCCGCGGCACCAAGCCGGAGCGCTGGGTGCGGCAGACCAACTTCGACAACGACGAGGCCGTCGGATACCTGGCCGACCGGCTGGCCCGGCTGGGCGTCGAGGACGCGCTGGCCAAGGCCGGCGCCGAACCCGGCTGCCCGGTCCGCATCGGCGTGCGTGAGTTCGACTGGCAGCCCGCCGTGCCGGTCGGCGACGACTACGTGCCCGGCGCGCGCGGCACCGACTACCGCATCGAGGGCCCGAGCGGGCGCACGTCCGCCGCCGAACGCAAGGCCGCCCGCAACGCGCGCAGGGACGGCACCGGAGAGCCGGTGCTCGAACTCGATGAAGACGCTGGCTGACGGCCGTTCCGCGCGGGTTCCCCGCACGCGACCGGCGTGTAATCTCCCCTGACGTGGACGCCAGGGAGAACTTCGTCGCCGAAGTGCTCTCGGAGATGCGGGCGCAGGGTGCCACGGACGCCCGCTTCGACGAGGAGCGGTTCGCCGTGGCGTACCAGCGCGACGCCGACGCGTCCCAGCCGGTCTGGATGTACCTGGCCACCCTGTTCGCCGAGTGCGAACGCGAACCGGAAACCCGCAGCGACCGGATCCGCCGCTACGTCACCACCCTGCTCGGCACCCAGGAGCCGCCGACCGACTGGCCGTCGGTGCGGCCGTTGCTGCGTCCGGTGCTGCGCGGCGCGATGTTCGGCCGCAGCAACGACCAGGACCGGCCGGCCGTGTTGCGCCGCCCGGCCCAGCCGTACCTGGACGAACTGGTGGTCGTCGACAGGCCGACGTCGATGTCGTACGTGACGGGCGCGATGACCTCGAACTGGGGGGTCGGCGACGAGGAGGTCTTTGCCACCGCCCGCGCCAACCTGGTGGCCGGTGGCGAGCTGCCCGACGAGGACCCGGCCGAAGGCCCGGTGCTGCTGCGTTTCGTCGACGACGGCGATGCCTACTGGCCGTCGCACCTGCTGCTGGACGGCTGGCTGGCCGGGCTCACCGCGCGGGTCGGTGGGCCGCCCGTCGCGTTCGTGCCCGACGTCAACACGCTGCTCGTCACCGCCGTCGATCCGGACGGCCTGGCCCCGCTGCTTGAGCTCGTCGCCGACGAGTACCTGGAGGCGCCGCGCCGGCTGTCGCCGGTGGGGTACACGGTCGACTCGGTCGGCCGGGTGGTGCCGTACGCGGCGCCGAGTGGGCACCCGGTGGGCGCCCTGCTCGCGCGCGCGGAGCGGCTGCTGGCCACCCGCGAGTACGCCGCGCAGCGCGAGCTGCTGAGCGAGGCCGACCTGACCGAGGCCGTCGGCAACCTGGAGCTTTTCGCCCGCGACGACGGGACCGTGTTCACCGTGACGGTCTGGACGGTGCCGGCGCCCACGCTGCTGCCCCGCGCCGACCTCGTCGGGATGGTGGTGGAGGGCGCCGACCCGTTCTTCGTCCCGTGGTCGGCGATCGTCGAGGAGGGTCTGTGCGCCGAGGCGGTGGAGTACCGCCCGGTCCGGTTCCACACGGTGCCCGACCTCGATTCGCAGCTGATCCCGGTACTGCGGCAGCGCGCCATCGATCCGTAGCGCTGTCCCACATGGTGGTGAACTGGCCCCCTTGATGGCCCCGCTGCTGGCCCCTCCGTCGCCGGCCGACGTGCGGAAGGCTTGCGGCATCCGATCGTCGGGTCCTCGGGGGTGGTGACCGATGGGAATCGAACTGCTGCGCATCGCGGCCGAGCAGGGGCTGGTGGTGGCCGGCCGGGCCGGTGGCGCGCCGGGCTGGCGAACCACGTGCCAGCGGTGCGCCGGCTGGCTCGAGTTGCCGGCCCGGCCGGCAGACCCGGATGCCGCGGTCTGGTGGATGCGCCGGATCTGCGCGTTCGCCACCAGGCACCGGCACCCGCGCCGCCCGGCCGGCGCCCTCGTGTCGAGCAGGGCAGTGCGGTGACGCCGTTCCAGTTCGGCGTGGTCGTCGAGCGCGGGGTGGGAGCGCCGGTCGCGCTGTTCGCGCGGTGCGGCGACGCCGTGGTGGAGCACGACCCAACGGCGCGCGAGCTGCGGGCCTACTTCGACCGGGCCGGTCCGCCCACGCTTGCGGCGGCCGTGGTGGCCGCGGTCCGCGACGTCGAGGACAGCGGGCTCGCGCCGGTGGCGGCGGCCCCGGACGACCACCTCGTCACCCTGGGCGCCGTCGCGGCCCGGCTGGGCGTGTCGCGGGAGATCGCGGAGGCCCTGCTGCGCGACGCGGCGCCGCTGTGGCGCTGCTCCGACGAGCCCGTGTACAGCTGGCCGGAGATCGCGTCGCGGCTGCGGGTGCGCGCCGATCCGGCGTCGGCCCGGATCTTCGAGGCCGCGAACCTGGCGCTGCGCCTGCGGACGCTGACCCGCGCGGACGCGGCGCTCACCGTGCTGACCCAGCTCATCGACGGGTGACGTCGTGATCGGGGGGAGGCGGCGCGGGCGCTACGATGCCGCGAATGGGCTCAGCGCGGCGTGTCGGGATCATGGGCGGCACATTCGACCCGATCCACCACGGGCACCTGGTGGCGGCCAGCGAGGTGGCCGACCGGTACGCGCTCGACGAGGTGGTGTTCGTCCCCACCGGACACCCCTGGCAGAAGGGCGACGTCGCCGTGAGCCCGGCCGAGGACCGGTACCTGATGACGGTGATCGCCACCGCGTCCAACCCGCGGTTCACGGTGAGCCGGGTCGACGTCGACCGCGACGGGCCGACGTACACCGTCGATACGCTGCGCGACCTGCGCGGCGTGTACGGGCCGGACGCCGAGCTGTTCTTCATCACCGGTGCCGACGCGCTGGCCCGGATCCTGTCGTGGAAGGACGCCGAGCAGATGTTCAAGCTGGCACACTTCGTCGGCGTCACCCGGCCCGGGTTCGAACTGAACGACGACCACCTGCCCGACGACACGGTGAGCCTGATCCGGGTGCCGGCGATGGCGATCTCGTCGACGGCGTGCCGGATGCGGGTGGCCGAGGGCAAGCCGGTCTGGTATCTGGTCCCCGACGGTGTGGTTCAGTACATCGCGAAGCGCAACTTGTACCGTTCGTTCGTTTTGCCGGCGTAACGCGAAGGCGGTCACTGCGCCGCGCGTGAGAGGCTTGACGGGTCGCAGTGAACGGAGAGAGGAGTCAGGTGCCCGCCACCGAGCGCGCCGTCGAATTGGCGCTGACCGCGGCCCAGGCGGCGGCCGACAAGAAGGCCCAGGAGATCGTCATTCTCGACGTGGCCGACCAGCTCGTCATCACCGACGCGTTCCTGCTCGCGTCGGCACCCAACGAGCGGCAGGTCCTCGCGATCTCCGATGCCATTCAGGAGAGCCTGCTGGGGCTGCCCGAGAAGGCCAAGCCGGTGCGCCGCGAGGGCGAGCGGGCCGGTCGCTGGGTACTGCTCGACTACATCGACATCGTGGTGCACGTGCAGCACACCGAGGAGCGCGAGTACTACGCCCTCGACCGGCTGTGGAAGGACTGCCCGACGATCCCGTTCGTCGACCGCGACCTGGCCACCGCCGAAGCCGGACCGGAGGCCGCGGGCAACGGCGCGGCGGGAGCGGCGTGACGGAGCGCGGCGAGGGCACCATTCGGCCCGGCGTCGCCTCGCGGAGCGGGGCGACGCCGTGACGCGGAAGCGCAGCACCCGCCTGATCCTGTGGCGGCACGGGCAGACCGCCTGGAACGCCGAGCACCGCATCCAGGGCCAGCACGACGCCAAACTCGACGACACGGGCCGGGCCCAGGCCCGCGCCGCCGCCGCGCGGCTGGCCCGCCGCGAGCCCGACGCGATCGTCTCCAGCGACCTGTCCCGGGCCGCCGACACGGCGGCGGAGCTGGTGGCGCTCACCGGGCTGACGCCGAGCTACGACGTGCGCCTGCGCGAGCGCAGCTTCGGCGAGTGGGAGACGCTGCTCGCCACGGAGGTCCAGGAGCGCTGGCCGAACGGGTGGGACCGCTGGCACCGGGGCGAGCCGATCGACGAGGCGGGCGTCGAGCGGATCGAAGACATGGGCAAGCGGATCAGCGAGGCGCTGGTCGAGATCGTGGCGCGCCACCCCGGCGAGACGGTGGTCGTGACGACACACGGCGGCGTCGTCAGGCACGGCATCGAGGCCCTGCTCGACTGGCCGTCGGGAGTCGTGTACTCGATCTCGCCGGTCACGAACTGCCACTGGAGCGAACTGCACCATCATCCGGTCCGGGGCTGGCGGCTGCACTCGCACAATGTCGGGGTGTGACCTACACCCTCGTTGGGGCTGCGGAACGGTTCGCGGCCCGCTAGCGTCCGATGGGTATGCGCACTCGATCCTCTCTGCTCGCCGTGCTGTTCGCGGCTCTCCTGGCCGGCGGCACGCTGGCCGGCTGCGGCGCGGCCGACAGCGGAACCGGCAACGCCCAGCAGAACCAGCCAGCGCAGTCGGGAGGAAACGTGCCGAGCACTCCGATCACCGGCGGCTCCGCGTCGCTGCCGCCGGGCGCGAAGGTGTCCCCGCCGCCCGGTGCCACGCCGACGACGCCCGAGTTCACCATCACCGGTATCCCGCAGGAGGGCGTCGAGAGCGGCTGCATCGTGATGCGCTCCGGCGAGCTGCTCTACAACCTCATCGGCGGCGACCGGCAGACGCTGATGTCCGGCCGTACCGTCGTGGTGCGCGGCCGGCCCACCCCGGGCCTGGTGACCACGTGCCAGCAGGGCACCCCGTTCCAGGTTTCCGAGGTGCGCCTGGCGTAACCGGCTGTGGCCTCGCTACGGTGCCGGAATGTCCGCGAGTACCCCGCGCGTCGCCGTGGTCACCGACTCCACGGCCGCCCTGCCCACGGCGCTGACCACCGGTCTCACCGTGGTGCCGCTGACCATCGTGATCGACGGCAAGGAGGGCCGCGAGGGCGTCGACGTGGCACCGGCCGACGTGGCCGCGGCGCTCACGGCCAACCGCCCGGTCACCACGTCGCGGCCGGCGCCGTGGGTGTTCGTCGCCGAGTACGAGCGGCTCCTCGGCATGGGATACGAGGCCGTGCTGTCCCTGCACCTGTCGGCGAAGCTGTCCGGCACCTGGGAGTCGGCCGCCCTGGCCGCCGCCGACTTCGAGGGCCGGGTCGAGGTGCTCGACTCCGGCGCCGCCGGCATGGGCCTCGGCTTCGGGGCGGTAGCGGCCGCGGCCGCCGCCGGGCGCGGGGAGGATCTCGCCGGCGTCCGGGCCGCCGCCGAGACGGCCTTCGAACGGACGACGACGCTGTTCTACGTCGACACGCTCGAGTTCATGCGACGCGGTGGCCGCATCGGGGCGACCCAGGCGGCGGTGGGCACGGCGCTGTCCGTCAAGCCGATCCTCGGCATGCAGGACGGCGCGGTGGTGCCGCTGGAGAAGGTGCGCACGAGTAGCCGGGCCATCGCCCGGGTGGTGGAGCGGGCGGCCGAGGCGGTCGGTGAGTCCACTGTGGACATCGCCGTTCAGCACGCGGCCGCGCCCGAGCGCGCGTCCACTCTGGTGGATGCGCTCGTGGGACGGCTTGCGGTGCGGGAGAAGTACGTCGGTGAGGTGGGCGCGGTGCTCGCGGCGCATTCCGGGCCGGGTCTGGTGTGTGCTGTGCTGCACCGGGTCTCCACGTAGCAGGTTGATCACGTGATCACCAGCTTTTCCACATGCCAGGCGTGATATCCACAGATCGAAATTGACCCGTGCGTCGGGCCGCCGCCGGGCAATACGTTGCCCCGCATGCGTTTTCGATCCCGTTCCGATGACGGGGCGCCGTCAGCGCCAGCCGAGGCGGTTGCCAGCGCGGCGCGGCTGACCCGCGTCGTCGGGCCAGAACCGGGTGTGTACAGCTTCGAGTCCGTCGACGACGGCGTCAGGCCGGCGGCGGTTGGGTTTCCTGACCGGGGCGGCGGTGGCGCTGCCGGCTCGGCGGCCGGGGATGGCGCTGCTGGCTTGGGCGGTGCTCGCGCGGGCGGCGTGGCGGGCGGTGGCGCGGGCGGCGTGGCGGGCGGTGGCGCGGCCGGCTTGGCCGGCGCTCGCCCGGCCGGCTTGGCCGGCGCTCGCCCGGCCGGC
>Ga0111538_10002832_pt1 | contig 24359 bp, 22 predicted proteins | sample SoiMethybrSBSTD1_FD_79669 | JGI IMG/M metagenome (GOLD analysis project Ga0111538, IMG submission 79669) | Bulk soil microbial communities from a Populus tree surrounding site in Tennessee, USA - Soil MetaG P. TD hybrid SBSTD1 (version 2)... | ecosystem: Environmental > Terrestrial > Soil >...
GGAGGAGGTGGGATTCGCTACGGCTGTTTACGCCCGGCCGCTACGACGGACTGCCGGGGATGCTGTTTCCGGGATCGCTCTCCTCGTATCCGACCAAGGACGAGACCGCCGACTATCTGGAGGCTTACGCTCGAGAGTTCGAGCTCCCTGTCCGGACAGGAATCAAAGTTGACCGACTGTCGAAGGTCATGGATCACTTCGAAGTGATCTGCGGTGAGCACACGCTGTTCGCCGAGAACGTGGTCGTGGCAACCGGCGCCTATAACAACCCCAGGGTCCCGCCGTTCGCGCGCGAGCTCGACGAGAGCATCGTTCAGCTCCACTCGAAGGAGTACCGTAACCCCACCCAGGTCCAGGAAGGTGCCGTGCTGGTGGTGGGCGCCGGCAATTCCGGCGCGGAGATCGCCATCGACCTCGCTCCCCACCACCAGACGTGGTTGTCGGGCCGAGACACCGGCCAGGAGCCAACTCGAGCCGGGAGTCTTCCCGATCACCTTTTCACTCCCCTCATGTGGTTCATGGCGACGCGCATGACGGTGAAGACACGATTTGGAAGGAAGCTTCGGGACCACTTTCTCAACCCTCCTCGTGGAATCCCTCTGGGCCGCGTGCGTCGGAAGGACTTTGCAGCAGCAGGCATCGAAAGAGTGCCGCGAATGACGGGCGTGATGAACGGACGTCCCGTCTTGGAGGATGGAAGGGTCCTCGAGGTGTCGAACGTCATTTGGTGCACAGGATTCACACCCGATTACGACTGGATTGATCTCTCACTACCGACCGACAACGGTTTTCCCATGCACGATCGGGGCATCGTCGAGTCCTGTCCCGGTCTCCACTTCGTTGGTCTTCCCTTCCTCTACTCGCTCAGCTCGGCGCTGTTGGGCGGTGTGGGACGGGATGCCAAGCACATCGTCGACCACATCGTTTCCACCCGGCCCGCAAGAATGGAAGCCGTCAGTGGACATCGCGTGGACGCGCAAGGAAGACGATCAGAATCGAACTAGCAGCTCAGCAAATCCTAGACTGGCAGTACTATCCCTCGGATAACTTACCGCAGCGGCCGAGCCTCCCTTGGCATACGCGTAGTAGAAGCCCAGGCTGACTCGGCGGGTGACCGCGATGTCGGCGCTGGTATCGAAAAGAGTTGCCAACGACTGAGCGCCCCCGACGGGCAGACCGGTGAATCCAAACGTTGACGGTTGATATGCGCCGCCGCCTTGGTACCAGAGGTCGTGGCCGTCGGTGATTTGAATCGACCGTAGACTCGTTCGCGTGCTCAGTCGTCGCGACGGTCGCAAGACGACCTCGCCGAAAAGGTCCGTACTGTTCATCAGGTTGAAGAACGGAAATCGTGCGTAGACCCGAGCGGTAGGTGCGACCTGAAAGAACGTGCCGTGCGTCGAATCGGTGGGATCGCTGTCGCCCGTCGACCGATCGACTCCGCCTCGAATCCAAGGCGCGAGTGGCAGACGTGGCTGCCAGCCCGCTTCGATGGCGAATGCGCCGGCGCGGTGCGACAGCGCGCCCCACGAACCTGTCTGCGCGGCGCCCCAGAACATCAGATCCACGGTGCCGATCGCGGCCAGATAGTGTCCGCCGAACGTGCCAAGATTCACGTGCTTCCGATCCGATTGCCGAGCGTTGAGCGGACGATTGTCGGTCTTGAGGACTCCGTCACGACCGTCAAGATACCCAAGCCCGAACAGTCGCCAATCGGTGGCGCGCGCGGCGTCGCCGCGGCGCCGTGAGAGCGCACCGTAGACGACGCTCACGTCGAGCTCACCCCAGCCGTCGACCTGAAAGACGCCCTGCGTCAGACGGCCAGCCAGCGCCGTGACGTTCACAGTCGGCCGATCGATCACAAACTGTGCGCCGTCGATGCTGCGTTGGACGTGCGTATAGCCGAAATTGGCAAGAAGGCGCGCAGCGATCCGATCGCGCTTGACGGCCGCGAGGGTCCCGTTCGTGGGAACCGCCTCGTTGCCCTCAACAAACTCCATACGACCGAAGCGGAGCGACGCGCCGCCCAAGCCTGCAATGCTTTTGAATCTGAGGTACGCCTGCTTGGCGAACAGGCCAACCGCATTCTGGTGCCGACCATTGGCGACGAAGTACGTCGCGCCATGTCCGGCGGGGCCAGCCGCCATCGGTTGCTCAGGCAACGCCGCGAGCAAGGGCACGGCCAGCTCGAGGTTCCAATCGAACGATTTCCTCACCTCGCCTATTCCGAGGCGAATCAACGTACCGAGAAACGTGTAACTGCCACGGGGATCGGTGCCAAACCAATTCCACGATTCGGCACGCGAACGGACCGAGCCCGTGACGCTGACGCCTCCGGCGGTGAGAGGCGCCGGCTGCGCGTGGACGCTCGTCACCAACACCAGACAGAGCAGCACCGTGAAGATGAGAGGATTCGCGAGACCCGGCAGAGCGATCACGGCACGGCTTATGGCCGAACTCTTACATGAGGCTCGCGTCGTCTTGGGCGAGCTGTCAGGCTTCATGTTCGGTCCGGCAAATAGGACGAGTGAAACAGCAGCGGAACCGGCGACGGCAGCCGGAGCGTGGCGATGGGCCCTCGCGCAACGTTGAATCCGTCGAACACGACAAAAGATGAGGCGACCCGTTCGGCGTCAAACGACTGGCACACGATGACGCCCGTTCGGCCGGCAGCCGGGTCGGGCAGGAACAGCGGCTCGCCGCCAAGATAGGTGAGCGCCGGGGCCTGGTAGATCTCCACCTCCCTGGTGTCCCAGTCGAACCGAACGAGCTGATCCAGGAACTTCCGCCCCGGCCTGCCGGTCGCGCTGATGCCCAGCATCCAGAAATCCCTGTACGGTTGCCCCGTCAGGTCCAGATCGTGCGCGGGAAAATCCGGCGCGCACGAGTACGGCAACTCCTGGCGGCTGACGACCCGCGCCTCCTTGACATCCACCAGATAGCGGACGGGCGCGGCAGTCGCCACTTCCGTGAAGAGCGATGGAATGACCTGGTACTGGTCGTAGATCGGACGCTCGTATTCGACGACGTCGACGATCAGCCGGCCTGCGCTCTCAAACGCGTTGACGAGGTGGAGGCAGTATTTGTGCCCAATCGGGAGCGAGGCCACGAGCTCGCCGCTCTCGCGCGAGACCACGAGCAGATGGCTCCCGCGTTGTGGCTCCCAGCTGAGGGCGTCCATGATCGTCGCCCCGCCCTCCAGGAAGGCCCTCATATCGAGCAGGAGCGGGCTGACGTAGAACACGTTGAACGACGTGCTCAGTGCGAAGTCGTGAATCGACGCGGGATACGGCAGTCGATGGCGTCTGCGGTAGACCAGGGTTCCCGTCGCGTCGAATCTGAACAGATTCAGCGTCGGACGATCCGCCGCGAACGCCACGCCGAAGTTGAACATCTCGCCGGTGCGGGGGTCGAACTTCGGGTGCGCCGAAAACGGCGTGATCTCGTTCAGCTGCCCGTCGAACGTGAACAGGCCGCGGGTCTCGAGCGTGTGGGGATCGAGCGCCCATGGCAGACCCTGCTCGCCGAACGCCAGCAGCGCGCTGCCATTCGGATACGCGCTGACGTTGGCCGGCGACTCGAGGCCGATGCCCCGTTTCAGCTGATCGCCGGGAAACGCCGTGCCGAACTGGCGAAAGAGCGGCCGGGCGGCCGACTCCTCCGCCAGAAACTTCCCGCTGCGGACGAACCGAGTGGTGACGCGGGCCCGTCCGCCGCTGAACGCCAGCGCGCAGATGAGCCCGTCGCCGTCGAGCCAGTGGCGGTAATGCAGGTCGCCGCGCACGAAGCGGCCGGGACCGTTCCAATAGGCCGTGCCGGAGAGATGCGACGGAAGAACGCCTTCGACTGACAGGTCCGCGCTTCCCTCGCGCACTTCGATCGAAAACGCCCGCTCAACGAGCGGCGCGTGATCGGCCATCACATCGGGGCCACGGCTGCCGTGCCTCGAGACTTCGACAACCGCACCAACGCGTCGGGCTTCCACCCCCCCGGCCATTGGTACTTCTCGTCGCAACCGGCGTGCTGCGCGTAGTGGCGCCGCATCTCCTCGGGGTCGAAGGACAGTCGCTCGAAATCGAGGCTTTCGAGAAAAGACTTGTTGGAAAAGACGCGGCTGTCGCCGAGCGTCGAGGCGTAAACATGGGCGACCGTCTGACGCGCCACGTCGAACGCGTTTTGCAGCTGGCGGTCGAGCACTGCCTGCGCTTCGTCGGTGGTCACACCCACCTCGTAGAACACTTTCTCCGAGGCGATCAGCGCACCCGTCTCGAAAAAGTCCAGGAACATCGGCATGCGCGGGCTCTCTGTGTGCGCCTTCTTCCACTGATAGAAGGCGCTCAAGAACGATTGCAAGCTCGCGTTGGCGCGCCCGATTTTCGAGAAACGCGCGAGGTAGGAGACGAGAAACCGCTGATCGGTGAACAGATCGTTAATCATCGGGAAGACGTAGAACCCGAAGTAGATGGCGAGCTCCCACGTGTATTTCAGGGCATACGCTTGCTGGTCGCCGAGGCAGTCGTAGCTGACGGCGAAGCCCGGCAGGTAGGCGCTGTACACCGCCTGCTCGAGCGCCTCATAGAGGACGACCTTCTTGTCCAGAGCCATCTGCTCTGTGGTGAGAATGGCGTCGGTCAAGATCGTGTTGTAGATCGCGATCAGGTCGCTGCCCGGGCTATAGAGCGGATCGGAAAACCGTCCGGCCTCGCCAATCATCGCCCACCGATTGCGGTCGATGGTCCGCGCCGCGTCGTACGAGAAGTCGCGGTAGCACGCCCAGTGCAGGATCTTGCGCTTGGGCAGATCGCGCGCGAACAGCGGGAAGTGCTCGCACACCCACTTCACCAGCAGCTCCGGATCGTTCACGTCTTTGGGGTTGATCACGCGGTTGTCGTAGACCAGGCCTAGACTGGTGATGCCCTGCAGCGGAATCGTCCAGAACCACAACCCTTCCTCGCAGAAGTGGTTCGTCGCCAGCCACAACGGGAGGTGGCCCGTGTGGCGCCGCGCCGGGTTCAGCCTGATCTGCTTGGCGGTCGAGTCGGTCAGCTGCTCGACGTTGAGCAACCCATCGACCCAGAAGAACGACGCGCCATGGTGGATGGCGTTCTTGCGCTCGAGACCCTGCTTCTTCTGCAGGACGTGGGCACGCCCGGCCGCGTCCACGACCCACCGAGCGGTGACGGTACGCGTGACCCCGCCGACGGTATAAGCAATGCGGTGCGGTCTCTCGTCCTGTTCGAGCCCGATATCTATGTTCAGCGCGGGCAGATCGAGACGATACCGCGGCTCGAGCTGGTTGCGGCGGAGCAGCTCGCGCTCGATTTCGTTCCGGTTCAACTGGTACGTCGCCAGGTTCGAGAACCCGCGGATGTAGGACTGCGAGTAGCTCTCGAACCGGCTATGGTCCATCCCCGGGGTTTTCCAATAGAACCGCAGGTTGTATTTCAGATAGTGCTCGCGCAGCAGATACTCCTCGAGCTCGAGCACCTTCGAGAAGTAGTAGCCGCTGACCTGCACCGTCGCCTCGCCCACCTTCTGGCGGGCCGGTGGAATCTCCGGGCGTTTTTCGAGCTGCAGGATCGTCAGACTGTCGGAGTTGAGCAGCAGTTGCCTGGCGAGCGAGAGCCCCGCGAGTCCCGCCCCGATTATTACGACGTCGTAGTCGTATTGCTGTGCTCGGTCCATGCCACGTCCTCACTCTCTCGGCCGTTCTTGATTCTTGGTTCTACATTCGTAATTTCGGTGCTAAGCGCTCACATGACGGCTGGCCAGTTCATGCGCTTCTTCCGGGCCGCTCGCGCTAACCCCAAGATCCGTCAGAATCTCGTTCTTGAGCGTTGCCAGTTCGACGCTCGCCAATGCGCGAGGGTGCCCAAAAGGCACTTCCACGATGTGTTTTATCTGGGCCGGTCGCTCCGTCAGGATGATGATCCGGTCAGCGAGGTGAAGTGCGTCGTCCACGTCATGAGTCACGAGCAGCACCGTGTGGCGTTCGACGGTGAGCAGCCGCCGCAGTTCGTTGCGGAGCTTGAGACGAGTCAGCGCATCGATCGATCCAAACGGCTCGTCCATCAGCAGGATGTCCGGCTTCACCAGGAGCGCGCGCGCGATTTCCAGGCGCTTGAGCATCCCGCCTGACAGCTCGAAGGGATACGCGTGTTGGAACTCCTGAAGACCGACCAGCTGCAGGTAGTGCTGTGTGAGTCGTGCCTTTTCGGCTTCATCGGCGTGGTGCTGCACAAAGTCGAGATTGCGCCGCGCCGACATCCAGGGAAATACAGACGCTCGCTGGGGAATCAGAATTCGCTTCGGGCCAGGCCCATCGATCGCCTGACCGTCGACCGTCACTTCTCCGCGGTCCGCCTGCAGGAAACCGCTCAAGATGTCCAGCAACGTGGATTTCCCGCAGCCCGAAGGCCCAACCAGCGCGACGAACTGACCGCTGGCGACCGAAAGGTCGATTCCTTGAATGACTGGGAGAAAACCGGTGATGGTCGAGAATCCCTTATAGAGTCCCTTGGCAGAAATGCTACCGCGCATAGCGCCACCGGACCTCTTCGAGCTGTTCGAGGCGCCGCATCAAGATGTCGAGGAGGAAACCGATCGTGCCGATGATGACCATCGCCGCCACGACCAGATCGTAGCGGTTACCGGCATTGCGTGAGTCGATGATCAGATAGCCCAGCCCGGAGTCGATGGCGATCATTTCTGCCGCGACGACGACCAGCCAGGCAATGCCCAGTCCAATGCGCATACCGACAATGATTTGCGGGAGCGCCGCCGGGACGACGACGAGGCGCAGGATCCGGTTGCCGGTGATGCCGAAGTTCATCGCGGCGCGAATGTATTCCCGCTCCACTCCGTGAACCCCGGACACCGTCCCGACCACCATGGGGAAAAACGACGACAGGAAAATCAGGAAGATTGGCGATAGATTGCCGATCCCGAACCAGAGGATCGCCAAGGGAATCCACGCGATCGGAGAGATCGGCCGGAGAAGCTGAATGAGCGGATTCACGGCGCGGAACACGCGCGGGAACCAGCCCATGAGGACGCCGAGCGGTATCGCCACCATCAGCGCGGCCAAGTAACCGATCGTCACACGCATCAGTGAGGCGGAGACATGCTGAACCAGCGTACCGTTCCGGAGTAGCTCCACAATGCCTCGTAGAACTTGCAGCGGCGTTGGGAAGTACGGGGTCCGGGAAATCGTCACGGCCGCCCACCACGCCGCAACCATCAACGCGATCAGGGCGAGCGGCAGTAGGTACTTCCAGATCCTACTGACCAACCCGAATCTCCGTTGGCGTGTAGCGTCGGATGAAACTGTCATCCGCGTAAACGTCATAGGGGATCGGGTGATCGATGATGCCGGCTTCGAGCCCAAGGCGCATCAGGTCCTCCAACTCCCATCGGATCAACGCCAAGTTGCCATACGTTACCCGGTTGCGCGGATTCTCGAGTACGTACTGGAGTAACGCGGGATCCTGGTTGAAGAATTCCGGTCGAGCCGCCAGCTTGGCGGCCTGCACACGGTTCGCGGTGTCCTCCTCGAGCCACATGCCGGCAGACATGACATTGTCGACCAGCCGTTGAATGAGCGGGCGCATGTTGCGGATAAGGTCCGTACGCACGGCGAGCACACAGCACACATAGGTCGGCCACTCGTCGCGGGTCCAGTGCAGCACCCGTGCGTGCCCTTCTCTCTCGGCCTGCGCACCGAACGGCTCGCCTGTGGCGTATCCGTCCACGGCTCCGGCGTAGAGGGCGGCGGGCATTTCCGGCGGGGCCAGTTCGACTAGCTTGAGGTCGCCATCCTTCAAGTCATACTTCTTCATGAGCCGCCGGACGAATAAGTGATCGACCGCGAATCGGCTCGGGATGGCGACTCTCTTGCCCCGAAGATCAGCCAGACTCTTGGCGTTGTCTTGCTTCCTTACCATGACCACGGCACCAGAGCGATGGCCAAGTGCGACGATTCGCACCGGAATCCCGCGGTCGGCGAGATCCATGGCAAGAGGAGCCAGAAGGTAGGCGGCTCCGACCTGTCCCGCCATGAACGCTTCCTTGAGTTCGGGCCATCCGCTGTAGCGCTCAAAATGCGCGACGTACGAGCGACCCCTGTCTTTGACGATTTGCTCCGCCGGTCCCGCGCCGCTCATGTCCATGCCGGGCATATCCATCCCAGCCATGTCCGTGCCGCTCATATTCATCGCCATACAGGCGACTGGTCCCGTGAGGTTTCAAGTGACCGGAAGCGCACCGATCGTGAGCGTGTTGACGCCATCACGCGAGGCGTCTTGCGGACGGGTTCCGACATAGGCCAGCACAATAAAGGCGACCCACGCGGGAATCGCGGCCAGAGACAGTCGAAGGCGATAGCGACGCCAGAAACTGGGCTCTCTTGAGTCGATCATTGGAAATTTTCTCGGGAAGACTACCGCACCAACCCAGCTTTTCACAAGGGAGGTCACCAGCGTCCCTCCGGGTCGAAATGATTGGCCTTCAGCTATAATCCCGGCTTCCCATGGAGTCGCTCACGCGCGTGGTCGTCACGGGGGTCGGCGTGGTGACGTCGATCGGCGTCGGCCGTGAAGTGTTCTGGCGTCATCTCCTCGAAGGGCAATCGGGCATCAGTCCGGTTGGGTCGTTCGACACCAGTCGCTTTCAAGTGCATCTGGGCGGCGAGGTCAAGGCGTTCAGGCCTGAAGAATCGGTCAAGCATCTGCCACCTGAGTCGATGGGTCGGGGCTCGCATCTCGCGATCGCCGCGGCACGCCTGGCGATCGAGGACGCTGGACTGAAGACCGATGACATCGACCCGATGCGCGTCGGCGTGTCGATGGGCACCACGTCTGGTGAGCCGAAATGGATCGAACAATTCGACGACAGGGAATTGGCTGGCAAGCGCGACGACATCGGCGAGGAGTTCCTGAACCGCTATCCGTGTCATGTGCTGGCGGCGAATGTGGCCTCGGAGCTCGGATTCCGCGGCGTCAACCTCGTGATTCCGACGGCCTGCGCGGCCGGCAACTATGCGGTCGCGCATGCGTTCGATACGATCCGTTGCGGTGACGCCGACGTCATGCTGGCGGGAGGATCCGACCCGTTCTCGCGCATCACCTATACCGGTTTTGCGCGCCTCGGCGCGATCGCTCCCGAGCGCTGCCAGCCCTTTGACAAGCACCGGCGCGGCATGATTCCGGGCGAGGGCGCGGCGGTGCTCGTCATCGAGCCGCTCGCCCGCGCGCGTGCGCGCGGTGCCCGGGTGTACGCCGAGCTTGCCGGCTACGGCCTGTCCTGCGACGCATCGCACATGACGGCGCCGCAGAGCGACGGCCCGGTCCGCGCGATGCAGGCGGCTCTCAAGGACGCGGGCCTCGCCCCGCACCAAATCAGTTACATCAGCGCTCACGGCACCGGCACCCCCACCAACGATCGCGTTGAGACCCTCGCCGTCAAGCAAGTGTTCGGCGAGGCGGCGTCGTCGGTGCCCATGAGCTCCATCAAGTCGATGCTCGGACACACAATGGGAGCGGCATCAGCCATCGAGGCCGTGGCGTGCGCGCTCGCGGTGTGGGACGATCACATTCCGCCCACCATCAACCTCGACGAGCCGGATCCCGAGTGCGACCTCGACTGCGTGCCGGGCAAAGCGCGACGCGCGACGGTCGAAGCCGCCATGAACAACGCGTACGCGTTCGGGGGGAACAACGCGTCGATGATCTTTCGCAAGTGCTCCGACTCCGACACATGAGCGAGGTGGTCATCACGGGTGTCGGGCTCGTTTGCGCGCTCGGGGATCAGTCGTCACGCGTGCACGAGGCGCTGTGCGCGGGCGAAGACGGCTTCGACCCGAGCCCGATCCCCGGAGCAGAGTTCGAGGGTTATCGTGTCAGCGCGATCCGGGAGTTTGACCCGCGGCACTACCTGGGCGCGAAGAACCTGCGGCCGCTCGATCGCACCGGCCGGTTGGTGGCGGTCGCCGCGGAGCTCGCGCTGGCCGACAGTGGCTGGTCCGTCGATCGGCGCCGCGCGCAGGACGTCGGCCTCGTGTTGGGCACGGCGTTCGGGAGCACGAAGACCATCGGCGAGTTCGATCGGCGCGCGATGCAAGAAGGACCGGAGTACGCCAGCCCGCTCGACTTCGCGAACACCGTGATCAGCGCGGCCGCGGGCCAAGGCGCCATCTGGCACCACCTGCGCGGTGTGAACTCGACGATTTCGACGGGCCTCGCGTCGGGCCTTCACGCTATCGGATACGCATCGCAGCTGATTCGCAGCGGCCGGGCGACCGCACTCCTGGCCGGGGGCGCCGAGGAGCTCTCGTTCGAGTTGCTTCTCGGCTACGTGCGGGCTGGTCTGTCGTGCGCGCCCGGAGACGTGCCACGGCCGTTCGATCGGCGACGAAGCGGTGGCATTCTTGGCGAGGGCGCTGGTTTTCTCGCGCTAGAAGAGTCGGAGCTGGCCAGGTCTCGCAATGCCCGCGTCATCGGCCGCGTCGAGGCGTTTGGTGCGGGGTATGACAGCCGCGCAACGATGGCCGCCGCCAATGGGCCCAATGCGCTTCGAGCCGCGATCACGCGTGCACTCGGATCTGCCGGGCCGCAGGGTGTCGGGGCAGTCATGTCCTCGGCCAGCGGTCATCCGCTGCTGGATGCGCGTGAGGCCGTCGCGATCCGCGACGCGCTCGGCGACCGCGCAGACCTCGTGCCGGTGACGACCATCAAGGGAAACCTCGGCGAAACCCAGGGTGCGGGCGGCGCCCTTCAGACGATGGTCATGCTCGAGTCGCTTCGCGCGCGGAGGCTTCCGCCGGTTGGCGGGCTGGAGCAGCCGGATGAGCGCTTCGGATTGGATTTCGTCACCGGCGCGCCGCGGTCCATCGACGTCACGCGAGCCTTGGTGACCGCGCTGGCGCGCGAAGGCAACGCGTGCGCGCTGGTCGTCTCTGTCGATTGACGATGCCCGACTCTTTACGAGCGGCGCTTCAGCAACAGCTTGTCGTGATACATGAGGACGGTGTCCGAGTGCTGGTTGGTGACCTTCGTTTCGAACACGATAACGCCGCGACTCGGGTCGATTTCCTTGCGCTCGATGACACGTTTCGCGACCTGAATCGTGTCGCCGATGAAGACGGGACGCACGAACCGCAGAGCGTTGACGCCATGGAAGGCCAGCAGCGTATCGTCGATGAGGCGCATCTGGGTCGTCAAGCCGATCGAGAGGCTGAAGACGAGCGCGCCATGCGCGATGCGCTGTCCGAACACCGTCTGCCGCGCGTACTCCTCGTTGGTGTGCAACGCTGTGAAATCGCCAGTCAGCGCGGCAAAGGTCGAGAGGTCGAGCTCGCTCACGGTCCGGCTGTCCGATGTGAACCAGCCCTGTTTCTCGTCGAAATCCTCGAAGAAGTGAACCACAGATCTGCTAGAGTTACTGGGCTCCACAATACACGCTTTTCACACCCGCGAGACGGAATGTGACACTCGGTCCTGTCTACCATATCTGTCCTCCCCGGAGGTTCACGCGTGGCTGACGATCCGTCTCCACAACGCAGCGTCACGATAACCTGGGACGATCCGAAGGCTGCGAAACGCCAGGCTCGGAAGATGTCCGGATTCGACTTCTTCGATGCCATGCGGCGCGGCCAGCTCCCCGAGGCGCCGTTCGGCCGGCTGTTGGGCATCGACCTGTTCGACGCGGGCGAAGGTCTGTTCGTGATGACGCTGCAACCGCAGGAAGTGCACTACAACCCGATGGGCTGTGTGCACGGCGGGATTCTGGCGACGCTGCTCGATTCCGTGATGTCGGGTGCGGTTCACACAGCGCTGCCCGCCGGCAAAACCTATCTGACGCGCGATCTCACCGTCACGTTCCATCGGCCGGTGTTCGACAAGACCGGCGAAATCATGGCGAAGGGCCACGTCGTCTCGATCGACTCGCAGCATGCGGTGGCCGAGGGGCACATTATTGCGAGTGATGGGCGCGTCTACGCCACTGGTCGCGCGACTTGCGATATCTTCGGCACATCGCCGGCGGCCGACGCCGGCCCACCTTCACAGGAGACATCTTCATGAAACCAAAGTACACGGTCGACGAGATTCGGGGCGAGGTGAAGAAGCTGATCGCTGAGGTGTGCGATCTCGCGCCGGAGAGGATCACCGACACGGCCAACTTTGCCAACGATCTCGGGATCGATTCATTGAGCGCCATGGAGATGCTGGTGTCGGTGGAGAAGAAGTACAGCGTGGTGATCCCGCAAGAAGAGTTTGGCGGCATCAACAGCGTCAATGAGGCCGTCGCGGCCGTGCAACGCCACCTCGCCGCCGTCTGAACACGAGGGGCAAGGCGGGCCGTCAGTCGCTCGGTCGGTTGCGGCCCGTCTGACCCGTCGGCCACCGCCGGCCCCGTTCTCGGATCCCATTCGGCACAATCCACGGTTTGCGGCGTTGTTGTCGCGGCTTCGGCTCGCCTCGTGAGCTTGCGCGTGCGTGGCTGATGTGCGATCTGCGGCACGCTCGCTGATCCGCGAACTCAGCGCCAAGTGCCGCGCGTTTTTGTGTCGGAACTGTGTCAAGTACCCTCTGAAACCCGGGCCGGAATCAATTTCCAAGCGTGCTCCTTCAACCACTCGGACATCTCTCCGTCTTTAGAATCAAACGTTTGCGAGCGGTCGGGCAATTGCTTATTGCACACGTGTAAGAAAAGCCTCGCGCTGCACTACTAACAGTTACAAAGAAGCCAGAAAGGGTCCGGTGAGGTAGGTCCGTGCTAGACGGCGAGCGCGATCGCATCTTCAACGAGTGGCTGGCGGGCCACAAAGGGATCCTCTTCAAAGTGGTCCACGCGTATGCGTTCGAGCATGCCGACCGCCAGGATCTCTTTCAGGAGATCGTGATTCAGGTCTGGCGCTCGGTGGATGCGTTCCGCGGCGAATCATCGGTGCCGACGTGGATCTACCGCGTCGCGCTGAACACGGCGATCGCGTGGACGCGCAAGGAGGACAGGCATCAACGCGGCAAGCAGCCGCTCGATGTTGTGGAAGGCCTGCTGACGACGTCGTCTTCGGATGGGCGCGATCCGCGCGTGGAGTGGCTGTATCACCAGGTCGCGCAGCTCAAGGATGTCGATCGTTCCGTGGCGTTGCTCATGCTCGACGGCTTCAGCTACAAGGAAATCGCCGCCATCGTCGGTATCACCGAGAGCAACGTGGGCGTGAAGATCAACCGAATCAAGTCAACGTTGGCCGGCAAACGTGCCGAGGAAGCGGAATCATGAATCTCGAAGACTTGATGGCGGTCTGGCGGTCGCAGGACGCGTCTCCGATGCATGGCGCCAACGACACTCTTCTCCGGCTGGTGTTGCGGCAGGATGAGGCGAAGCTCCGGGCGCAACAACGGACGGGGGAATGGATGACGTACCTCACGAGCGCCGGTCTCGTGGCCATCATGGCGGTCTTTTTCGTGGTGACGATCTACAAAGCGGATGATGTGAGGACCGGCTGGGATTTCGTCATTCCAATCGCCGGCGCCGTCCCCGCCATCCTGATGGGCGTTGCGCTGTATATGAGCCGCCGGGCGCAGAAGCTGCGTGAGCAGCGCTTTGGAGAGTCGCTTCGGGATCAACTCGGCCGGCAGATCGCGCAGCTCGACTATCGGGCGACGAGTGACGTCTGGCTGGGGCGCGCGATTGTCGCTGCGGGGTTTGTCGGTGCGATCGCGATTGTCCTCGCCGGCAGCCGCGTGAACATGGAGCCCAACGAGCCCTTCGATCTAGACGGGATCGGCCGCATGATCTTTATGGGCGTCATCTTCTCAGCACTCGCCGTCAGGGCAGCGCGCCGCCGGGCGAAAGAGGACGTGCTGCCCCGCAAGCACCGGCTGGAGGCGTTGCTGAAGGACCTCGATGCTTGAACGGCAACGAGAGCCCTCATCCGGAATATCCACTATAGATTCATGTTTTCCTCCGTCGCATGGCTCAGATCTTCTGTGATTGACATCAACCTGCTACTTCCGCACGTAAGACTCGGTCATCTTTCCAGTCACCTGCCCGTTGCCCGTATCGACGAACTCATTCTCCACGGTGAGGGTCTTTCGGTCCGCAGACTCCGTCGTCGTCGAGGTGCGGTAGACTTTCCCACTTCTCTTGAACACGGTGGTCGTGCGCCGCTCATCGACGCGCTTGAGTGCCAGCGTTTCGCCGTTTGGCTTGCCATCAGCGAGGACAGGAGCGTCGCTGCCATCGAATCGCGATTCGACCGTCATGGTTTGCGTCTTCTGACCGAGGGGTATATGAAAGATCAGCCGCCGCCCCCCGCTGCAGCAGCCTTCAACGGTCATCGTCAACCCCTTCATGGGTGCCGTCTGGACCCACGTCCCGTCGCTAAACTGTGCCTGGAGCGAGATTCCAGACGTGAGCGCGAAAAAGACGGCGATCACGCAGGCGGATGCCTTCATACAACCCTCCACGACTATCCTTGACTTGGTATTTCCGATTTGACCGTCGACGACGCCAGCCCACCACTTAGCTGCCCTTTACCGTTCGATCGCAAATTGACCGCCCTTCAGGACCACCTTCAGCACGGTATCCTGGCCGGCCGCCACGCTCGCGTTCTCAGTCAACGTCTGTCCGAGCGCATGGACCGTGACCCGGTAGTTGCCCGGAGGGAGCGCCTCGGCCACGGTGCTCGTTTCGCGCGTGGCCACCAGTTTGTCCGACGCGTCGAAGATCTCGTAGGGAAAGCTTCGGATCGCAGCGATCTTCAATGCTTTGGCGAGCTCTTCGCCGCTCTGCGCGCCGTAATAGCGGCCGCCCGTTGACTCGGCCAACGCGCCGAGCTGCTCTTCGACCGCTTTCCCCTTCAGCGTGAACCCGACGATGTTGAGCGTGACGTCGACGCCCGCTGCCTTCAATTGATTGGCGGCGGCCGTGGGATCTCCGTGGCAGCTCTCCTCCCCATCGGTGATGAGGATGACCGACCCGCTACCGAGCGTCCGCAAATCGTCCACGGTCTGCAGCACCGATCGGATGAGCGGCGTCTCGCCGCGAGGCTGGTAGCGCTTGGCTGTTGCGAGGATGCGCTGGCGATCGAGCTTGACGAGAGGCACGACGAGTTCGGTGTCGGCACACGTCTGCGGTGAAGCCGACGAGTAGCGATGGCCATACACGCGCAGACCGACGTTGAAGTCGTCTGGCACCGACGCCATCACCTGCTCGAGGACGACAAGGGCGGTCTGCCAGCGCGTCGATTTCCCGATCGACGCCTTCATCGAGCCGGACACGTCGAGGACGATCTCGAGGTTCCGGCTCGTGGGCTTCGCCTGCTGGAGGTTTGTGACGACCTGCAAACCTCCCATCTTCGACACGCCGTAGGATCCCGCGAGGCCGATGACCGCCCACATCGTGTGGGCGAAATCCGACGGTCTCCCCGATTGCGTGTTCTCTGCGGGCCAGGAGCCGTCCTTCTGCAGCTGCGGGTTGCGCGTCTGCGTGTTGAGGAGATACGAAACCCCACGCGTGAACATCGTTGAATAGACACTCGCGCCGCCCTGCTTGAGGGCGTATAAGGCCTGACCGGTTGCGAGCGCGTTCGATCCCTTGACTTCCGGGCGCTCCTTCCACCCGCCGTCGGGCTGCTGCGCTGCGCCGAGCTGCTCGAGCATCGGCGCGACCTGCAATTTCATCTCTGGGGTTCCAAAGCGCGTCAGCGCAACCGTCTTGAACACTCTGTCCTGATGCGTCTCCGGCTGGTTCCCGGCTATCCACGCCAGCGCGCGCTCGGCCGCCGTTAAATACTTCGGGTCGCGCGTCACCTCGTGCGCCCGCATCAGCGCCACAAGTCCGTTCGTCGTCGTCATGAAGCTGCCCTCGACGATCGGCGGCTCCAGTCGATCCACGGGGACACTGCCGTCCTTCGCTTGGTGAGTCAGAAGCCAGTCGAGCCCTTTCAGAAGCGCGGGGTCGTCTTTCGCGCCGTTGTGCTCGTCGGCATACGCCAGCGCCATGACCGCGAACGCCGTCGGAGACGTGTAGCCGCCGAACCACGATCCTTCTTTATCCTGTCGTTGCCGCGTCCCTTTCTCGAGCTCCGCGAACGCTTCACTGCTGACGACGTAGTTCTGCTTCGTGGCAATCGCTTGGCCCATGATCACTTGCGCCTGAACGTGGCACCCGAAGCACTCCGTGAGCTTCTGCCAGTCCACGGCCGACTGCTGCAGCCAGTCGAGGCCGCGCTGGGCGGCCTGACGCGGGCTTCTGTTCCACGACTTCATGTCGGGAGAGCGATCGAATAGCGGTGTGTACCCTGCGCGACTCGCTTCGAGGATCCGAACGTCGCGGACGGCGGGGGCTCCGCCGGAGGCGGTCGAGAGGATCCGCAGCTTCACATACCGCGCCTCGACCGCGGGGAACGCGATCTTTTGTTCGATCGGCTGCGGCGCTAGCGTCTGCGCGGCGGCCTTGACGAACTTTTCCGCGGCATCCTCGGTTGACGTCCACACCTCCACGTCTTTGGGCGCCGACGCCGCTTCTTCCGGCAACACGATTGAGACCGCGGTAATCAGAGCCGGCTGCCGATCGTAGAAAGAGAAGATCGCTTCCAGCGGAAGTGTCGCGCTCGATGTCCAGGTGAGCTCGGTGCTGCCGTCGATCAGGCGTTTGCCGAAATAGCCTGATCCGTACGAACCGGATGCATGATCGACATGCCCGCCGAGCTCTTCTGCGGCGACATTTGTCGTGGACTCAGCGAAGGGGAGCGATGAGCCGGCCTCGGCCGCTGCGGTTGGCGGCGACGCGGTGGGAATGGTCGGCGCGTTGCCAGCACGAGGCGCCACTTCAGCTATCGACGCACCGTCGGGAGCCGTGCGCTCCCCCTGGATGCCCGCCAGCCATGCCGGATTGAGATATACGCCGACTGCAGCCGTCGCTATCAAAGTCGCGACGCCGGCGAGCAGCAGCTTTTTCATGACTGATCCTGTCGTCCTACGGATTCGGTTTCGGCTTTGGCAGCGAGTCCACTACTCCACCCATGCCGCCGATCGACTTGGCGAACGGTGAGGTCGGCGGCGGAGTTGGCGGCTTCGGGGGCGGCGTGTATGGCTTAGGAGGATTCCAGCCCATCGGCGGTTTGTCCTTGGGCGGATCCATCAGCCACTTCGTCCAGTTCGGACGTTCCGGGTCGAATCGGATGCTGTCCCTGAAAGCGTCCTGCACTCCCTCGTGATCTTGCCGTTCATGCGCTTCCCACCACTGCCGCTCGTTCTCGTATTCCCAATCGTTTGGAGGCTCGTCGGTGCTCGTCGACGGGTTTCCTCCGCGGCCCGATGGGTTGCCGCCTTGCGGGTCTCCCCGACCACCGGTGGGCGGCGGATCCCCCGGAAGCGTGTCACCCAGGTCCGGTTCGGTCTTGCTCAAATCGGGACCATCGGACCCGCCTCCGCGTCCCGCGCCGCCTGAGCGGCCTGCGCTGCCTCCGCCGCCAACGCGAAAACCGCCAGCCCCTCCAAGCAATCCAGCAATACCGGCAAAAAGTCCGGCGAATAAGGCGCTCACGAACGCATCATTCAGGCAGTCGGTGCCCGCCGCCTCGAGTGGCGTGACCAGGTAGTTGAGCGCGGTCAGGCGGAGATTAGGCGTCGAGGGGCTGAAGGCTCGCGCCATCGGAGTCGGATTCGCACCGCCCATGCCACACCAGAGGTACGCAAAGAAGAACCCCGTAGCCATAACGGTGCCAATGATCACCGCGTACTCCGCCAAGTCCTGTCCCCAACCGGTCTCCGACATGCCCAGGGTTTGACCGGTCGTCGGGTTCACACGCCACCAGCCGCTGAAACGGTCGGTGCCTACGGCCACCGGCTGTTTCGGGGCCACGACGATGTTGCCAGCGGCCAGATCCTCGGCGATGCGACGTCGCGCATCGCTGGGGAGCGTGAGGGTCGCGAGCTGCGGATCGTCGGCGGACCTCAGCGTGATCCAGTCAGCCGGCGCGTCGAACGCCCACGCCGTGTTCGAGGCGTTCGGACGCTCCGACACGAGAATCGCCTCCGCGTTGGTGTCGAGCACGCCTTGGTCGATGCGAAGGCGGATCGGATCGCGTGCGCGCAGGTCTACGCCGACGTCATTGGCCACAATGTCGGTCGCCAACTGCAGCCTGAAGCCCATCGACTCGGTCGGGGCCGGCGAGAAGAAAACGTGCCGGGTGAGGACGTTCGGCCGGTTGATGTAGATCGCATCGCCGGCGGGGTTCCACTCGAAGCGTGCGCGAGCCAGCCCGTAGAGGGGCGTCGGCATCGGCACCAGGCGCTTCGCCACTTCTTGTGCCTGCGCGAAGTCGTTGCCGATGCCGCCCCGCGCCATGGTCGTGAGCAGGTCACGATTGGCGAGCAGTCCCTGGGCGGCGAGGTGCGTCGTGAATTGACCCGGAATCCGCGAGACAAGCGGTAGGATTTCGGTCTCCATCATCAGCGCGAGGCTGCGTGTCAGGGCCGCGGTCTCGTCGAGCCGCGGCGCCGCGATCTGCCCTGCCGCGCGTGCCGAGGGACCGATCAGATCGAACACGGCGCGACGAACCTTCTGCGGCGTCTCGCCCGGCACGCGAATCTCGTAGTCGATCCAGGTTGCCGTCAGAAACGTTGACAGCGGAGTGGTCGGCTTCGCCGGCGCCGCCGGCGCCTTCCCGGACGGATTGAACAGATCGGCAGCCGCGTTCGCCCGATCGCGCGTCTCGCGGCCGTATTGCGCCATCTCCTCCTCGCGGCGCGGCTTCTTCACTTCCCCGGTATCGCCAATCGTCAACTGCAGCGCCTTGTCGCGACCCATCGTCAGCACCGGGAGCCATTCGTGCTGCTCGAGCGCCGTCGTTCGCAGAGCCTGTTTCACGTCGGCGTTCGCGGGAGGAAAGTCCTTCGGCCACTTGGGCGGCGTGAATCGCAGCACGATCGGCTCGCCAATCCAGTCCGCCGGGCGCAGCAGTCGCTCGAGCGCCACCCGCTCGCTGAGCGAACCGTTCGCCCATTGCTCGGCCACGACTCGTATGACGACTTGGTGACTCAAATCGAGTGGCAGGTCGTCGAGGCCGAAGGTCTCGGTCGGGGGGATCAGCGACGCGCCGTTCGACGGGCCGAGCAGATCCAGATCTTGCCAGGCGCCGTCGCGGCGCAGCTGCACCCACCAGTGATCCTGCAGCGTGGAGATGGCCCCGTTCAGGAGGGTCCACCAGTCGGCGGGTGCGTAGGCGACAGCGGCGGCGAGCCGGCCGGCCTGCGCTGGCGCGCGCGTTTCGATCAGCGCCTGCTTGCTCGCGTGCGTGTCGGCGTGGGCGCCGAGCGTGCGCCGCAGCGACGCTTCGTCCAGTTGGTACTCGGCCGCGAACGCACCGAGCGTATCGCCCCCCTCGACTCGAGGGACTGGGCGGCCGCGTGCCGTAACGAGCGGCGGCAGGCGCCTGACGGCGAGTTCCTGCGGCAGCCGGCCGTGGGCGAGCCGCACGTCGGTTGCGGGGTAGTTTGCTTCGCGAAGCAGGCGCGCAAGCAGGACCGCCCGATCGAGGCCGTTACCAAGTCGATCCATGAGGACGCCTACCGGCCCGCGCAGCAAACCACGATAAGGAACCCAGAACGTGTTCAGCTTGACCCACGAGTACAGTCGCTGCGGATCCGTGCCGAGACGCGACACCACATATGCCGGATCCCAGCGCTCGCGCGACGACTCGCGCTCGCCGTCTTGTATGGCGCGGAAGCTGTTGGCCAGCGCCGAGGCAGAAGAGGAAGCCGGCAGCACGCCGCCGCCCTCGGCTGACGTGTTGTTGCCTGCCGATACTGCGGGCCGCGACCGCGAGATCAAAGGCATCCCCGACAGTACGATCGCCAGGCTGGTTGCGATTGCGGCCAGTCTCCAGACAACCGCTTGGACCGAGGTCTCCTGAGGGCGTCGCAGACCCGCCCGCACTGCGGCTGCCGCCAGTCCAACAGGCAGCACGACGAGACCACCGACGAACGCGCCTTGGAGCAGCGTGGGCAAGCGCTCCCATATGCTGTGCCCCGCGAGCAGCGACTCGATCGGTAAGCGGCTCACCGCCCCTAACACGAAAGCGGCAGCGCCATAAGCGGCGAACGCGCCGAACGCGATGCGTACGAGAATCGGGATCCTCGACGCGCGCGCGACCGCGAAGCCAGCAACCACCACACCGGCAGCGATGAGCGCAGCCAGCACGGTGGTCGTTGGCAGACCAATCACGCGCAGACCGTCGGTCGATCCGGCGGGCAGCCATGCCGTGGCGCCGGCGACTCCAAGGAAGACCAGAAGCGCGATCGTCAGCCGTCCGCGCCAGTCGATGGGCCGGAACCAGGTCGCGGCGGTAACGACCGCATAAAGGGCGGCTGAACCAACCACCCACCATCGAACCGACGCGCCGCTCCAGGCCGTTTCGACGGCTGCGTCCAGTAGCACGACGGCCCCAAGCAATGCGACCGTCTGTCCGAGGCGCGACGATCTGTTCGCGGAATGATCCACGGCTGCCTCCTCGTGACCCTTAGCCCGTCTATGACGCCCCGATTATGACCCTGGCCAATGGCTTGTCAATCGCGAAGAGCCGGACGGACGCATTCGACGCGCAGCTCAGTCCATTTCATTAGACGCGGTGAAGAGGCACGTGGCAGACTTCAGAACGCACCTTCGGATCCATGCGACATTCGGATTCGAGAAGGCGCCGGACCGTGGAGGTGACGGATGACGAAGAACGCTCTTGTTATTGTGCTGGCGCTGGTGCTTCTCGGAGTCAGCGGATCAGCGGTCAAGGCTCAGAAGCCCGGCGATGGCTGCGCACTGCTTCAAGCAGCGGAGATCCAGGCGCTCGCCGGGACTGCGAAAGTCGGCGCAGGAAAGGCCAGCACCGACGCACTAGGTTCCCGCACGTGTCAATACGAATGGGGAACCGGCGGGAACGTGCAGACCGGACGGTCATTTCTTAATATCAGCGTCACCATGACCTCCAAGGCCTTCCCTGGCATGGATGCGTCGCTCGTGCGACAAGGACTGCTCGCGAGCGCGAAAGCGGGCAAGCCCAACGCCGCGGTGATCCCCGCCGTCGGCGACGCAGCCATCTACGAATCCGACGAGCCGATCCGAGTGAAGACGACCGCGCTGGCGAGGGGGAACATGCTCATCATCTCGTTTGAGTCGTCGGACGCACGCGCGAAGAAGGACCAAGTGATCGCATTGTTGAAGGCGGCGGCGGGGCGTCTGTAGACGTGTATGAGGCTCGCCCGGCAACGATCATGCAAGAGAAATAGAGCATGACGTGGAAGGACAAACTCGAGATCGGTCTCAAGGAAGATGCCCAGTTCCGGAAGGACAACCTGCCGGAACAGCAGGTGCGCGGGCCCGAGATTCCGTCCGGCCCGGGACGCTCGCCGGTGATTCCGGCGGCCAAGGAAGAAGCGGAGGCTCAGCCGCCACCGCCGGCGCCGAAACCGGAGGAAGAGTCCGAAACTGACGAGGAGTAAAGCGTCGGCCGATACTATGCGGCGAGAGGAGCCGCATGCGTATTCACGCCGTCCTGACGCTTTTTCTGTTTCTCGCGATGGCCATGCCTCGCGTCGAAACCAGCCAGGGCCAGACGTCATTTCCCGCGCGCCTCGAGCGCTACATGACCGACACCGTCAAGCTGACGGCGGTCGAGCGCCAGAAGCTGATGCGCGGCGAAGCGATCACGCGCCTCCTCGACGCTGACGAAAACAAGGAAGTCGCGATCCTCGGCGCGGTGTGGATCAACGCGCCGATGCATCGCTACATCCAGGCGGTCTCGGACATCGAATCCTTCGAGCGCGGCGGCGGTTTCAAGATTACAAAACGCATCAGCGCTCCGCCGCAGCTCGACGACTTCCGCTCGCTGCGCGTTCCAGACGAAGACCTGCAGGATCTGAGGAAATGCCGCGTCGGCGATTGCGAGGTCAAGGTCGCGGCGAGCGCGCTCACTCGCTTTCATTCCGAGATCAACTGGAAGGCGCCCAACGCGTCGGCCGCGGCCCAGGCGTGGATCCAGCGGCTCGCCTACGAGTACACGACGAGCTATCTCAAGGGCGGCGACGCCGAGCTCGCCGTTTATCGCGACGGCTCACGCCCGACATTCGTGGCGCAGGAATTCCGCGACATGACCAACGCGATGCCGGAGCTCGCGACCTACATGCCCAACCTGCAACGCTACCTGCTCGGGTTCCCGAAGGTGACGCTGCCGGAAGTGTCGTCGTTCCTCTACTGGCAGGAAACCGAGTTCGGCCTCAAGCCGGTGATCCGCATCAACCACGTCGCGATTCGCGAGACACCGGAAGATGCGGTGGTCATCAGCAAGATGCTCTATGCCAGTCATTATTTCTGGACCGGCATCGAGATCCGCGCGCTCGTTCCCGACCCCGCGCGCGGCAACGGATTCTGGTTCGCCACCGTCAATCGCAGCCGCTCCGATGGTCTCAGCGGTTTCACCGGCCGCATGATTCGCGGACGCGTGCGCAGCGAAGTCGAGAAGGGCATCCTCGCGGCGATGCAGTCGACGAAGCAGTTGCTGGAGCGTCCGCGTTAAGAAACGATCTTGAGATGCTCGAACAGGATGGGGGACTCGACGCCGAGCTCGCGCTTCCTGACAATCGTCTCGACGCGCAGAGGACGCTTGCCGACATACCACGGCGTGTCCGGCTCTCCCCCATCGATCGGCGATGTGGTCAGGTAGATGTCCTGCACCAGCCCGGCATCGACGAGGCTCGTCGCCGCAGCGCGGCCGCCGATCGCGGAGATGCGTCCGATCCCGTGATCGCTGCGAAGGCGCGCGAACGTTGTGGGCAGATCGTCATCAATCGCGATCAGCGTGATCCACGGCCGCCGCGCGATCTCGTCCGCCACTTTCCTGATGCACTGATCGCCCGCGAGCACGAACACCGGCACATCGGGCGTGGTGAAGACACGCGCCTCGAGATCGAAGTTGCCGTCCTTCGACATCACCATTTGCGCGGGGTGACGCGGAAAGCCAAGCTCCAGGCGCAGTGCGACCAGCTCCGGATGGTTGACCGTGAAGAACACTGAATGTCCGACGCTCGACGCTCCTGCAAGCACACCATCGGCCGCCACCCGCGAGAGGCCTTCGTAGATCAATTGCTTGTCCGTCGGACCGCCGCCGAGATCTTCCGGATTTGACGCGCCGGTATTGCCGTCGCGGGTTTGCACGAACACCAGCGAGATCGCCGGCGTGACCGGCGGCGCCTCGAAGACATAGAACGGTCCGCCGAAATACTTGCGCGACCATTCGTTGCCGATGGGCGTGACGGGCCAGCGATCCGAACAATCCTCGATCGTCGCCAGCAATCTCACGTCCAGGTTAGGTGGCCCGTTGCCCATGCAACGGGCCAATGCAGGACCTAGGCCACTGCGTGGCCGGTCACCGATACGGATCGGCTTGACGCGGTCACCACCGATTCGCGTTCCGCGGTGATCCGCGCCAGGGCATACGCGGCAATCGCCATCTCGACGTCGCGCACGGCCACGTCGAAGTGCGTGCCGGTCGTGACGAGATTGACGGCGATGAGAAGCAGCCACGCCATCGCCACCCACGCGCCGATCCGAGTGGCCACAGTCAGGATCGCGATGCCGACCACGAGCTCGATCACACCCACGACTTGCATGAAGGCTTCCCCGCTCATCGGCAGCACGGCCGTGGCCAGCGGGCTGATGTACGCCGGCCAGTCGGCGAGCAGATTGGTCCGAAAGATCTTGTCGAGGCCCGCGAGCGCGGGGCCCAGGCCCAGTCCAATCCGCAGCACCCACCAGGCCGATTCAATTCCCTTGCGCATGATGTGTCTTCCTCCTGCCTGAATAGAGGCCGGGAACCCTTCGCGCGCGACAGGACTCTAATGGGGTAAGAGGATGGATCCGATGCCCGAGGCGATCGTGGCGGCCACAGCGGCCGAGCTCACCGACGAAGCCATCGTCGATCGCGTGCGCGGCGGCGATACTGCCCTCTACGAAATCCTCGTTCGCCGCCACAACCAGCGGCTGTATCGAACGATTCGCGCGATCCTGCGTGACGATCGCGACGTCGAGGACGTGATGCAGCTCGCCTACATCGACGCCTACACGCATCTCGATCAGTTCCGCGGCACCGCGAGGTTCGCGACGTGGCTGACGCGGATCGCGGTCAACCGCGCGATTCGCAACGGGCAGGGCGAGCGGCGCAAGCTCGCGCTCGTGTCGCGCGATGCCGACGCCGATCTCGCGATCGCACACACGGCCGCGCCAGGCCTGGATCCGGAGCACGCCATGTACGGTCACGAACTGAAGACGGTCCTCGAATCGCTGGTCGACGATCTCCCCGATCC
>Ga0111538_10002834_pt1 | contig 24350 bp, 26 predicted proteins | sample SoiMethybrSBSTD1_FD_79669 | JGI IMG/M metagenome (GOLD analysis project Ga0111538, IMG submission 79669) | Bulk soil microbial communities from a Populus tree surrounding site in Tennessee, USA - Soil MetaG P. TD hybrid SBSTD1 (version 2)... | ecosystem: Environmental > Terrestrial > Soil >...
AGCCACTGCAGCGCCGCGCCGGTGACGAAGATCGAGCCCTCGACCGCGTAGACCGGCTCCTCCGAGCCGAGCCGCCAGGCGACCGTCTCGACGACGCCAGCGCCGGGCCTGACTCGTTCGGAGCCGCTGTTTGCCAGGAGAAAGGCGCCCGTGCCGAAGGTCGCCTTCGCCTGGCCGCGCCCGAAACACGCCTGTCCGAAGAGCGCTGCCTGCTGGTCGCCGGCCGCGCCGGCGATCGGGACGCGGGCCCCGAAGAGCTCGGCCTCGCCGATCGTCCCGCTCGAGCTGACGATCTTCGGGAGCACGGAGCGGGGGACGCCGAAGAGCTCGAGCAGCTCGTCGTCCCAGTCGAGCGTCGCGAGGTCGAGGAGCAGCGTTCGCGAGGCGTTGGACACGTCGGTCGCATGCACGGCTCCGCCGGTGAGCTTCCAGATGAGCCACGAGTCGACCGTCCCGAAGGCCAGGTCGCCGGAAGCCTCGCGGAGGATCCACTCGAGCTTCGTCGCCGAGAAGTACGGGTCGGGGACGAGCCCTGTCCGGTCGCGGATGAGGTCGGCGGGGAGCTCCTTGCACCGTTCGGCCGTGCGCCTGTCCTGCCAGACGATGGCGCGGTGGGCCGCCTCGCCGCTCGCCCGGTCCCAGACGATCGTCGTCTCGCGCTGGTTCGTGATGCCGATCGCGGTGAGATCGGCCGCCGCCGCCCCCGCCTCTCCCAGCGCCTCGCCCGCGGCCGCAAGCACGGACTCCCAGAGCTCGTTCGGGTCCTGTTCGACCCACCCGGGCCGTGGATAGTGCTGCGCCACCTCGCGGTAGCCGCGCCCTTGCGTCCGTAGGGCTTCGTCGAGGACGAGGCAGGTCGTGCCCGTCGTGCCCTGGTCGATTCCCAGAAGCATTAGTGCTCCGTCCAGCAACAATCAGGGCATCGCTTGCGGCGCTCGGAACCGCCAAGCGGCGTCCTCGGTCGCGCCGGTATGCCCAGATATCGAGCCTCCCTGCCTCCTTCCTTTGCGGCTCCGATCGGGCGCCAGAGAAGCGAGACCATCACCGGACGGAGCACTACAGGGGGAGCTCGAAGGCCTGCAGCACCAGCATGGGCGCGAACCCCTGGTGTCTGTACAGCCGGAGCGCGGGTAGGTTGTCCGCCTGCACGGAGAGCCCGAGCGTCTCGCCCGGATGGTGCGACCAGTAGCCGGCCAGAGCCTCGGAGAGGACGTAGGCGCCGATGCCTCGATCGCGCTCGTCCGCGGTCACGCCGAGGTGGTAGATCCACCGGTCGGCCGCGTCGATGTTGACCATCGCACGGCTTTCGCCCTTCGCCTCGCCGATGTAGACGGCGCCCTGCTCGAGGCCCGCGAGCCACGCGCTCTCCGGAAAGGAGCCGTCCGGGAAGCACTCGCGGTAGAGCCGCATGGTTGCCTCGAGATCGTCGGGCGTGCCCGGCCGAGCGGTGAGCTCCGCAGGGCCGGTTTCGACCCGGCGATGGTCGGCCTCGTTCAGCCGGAAGACCGCGGTCGCGCTCCCTGAGGGCGCGAACCCGGCGCGCTCGAGAAGGATGCGGCCCGTCGCATTCCTCGCGCCAACCGCACCGACGATGCGGCGCGCGCTCAGGTTCTCCGCCCGCTCGATCGCCGCCTCGAGGAGCACCGTTCCGATCTTCTGCCCGCGGTGGTTCGGGGCGACGAGCGGCCCGAAGAGGTCGGCGTGGTCGAACCCCGGCGAGACCTCGACCCCCGCGAAGCCGACGACCTCGCCGTCGATCTCGTCCACCAAGAGGGTTTCCTCGGGCGGGACCTCCCAGTCGGAGAGCTCGCTCTCGAGCTCTTCCGCGGTCGTCCAGAGGGGGTTGCCCACCTGCTCCTGCGGCTTCTGCAGCGCATGCCGTGAGAGCTCGAGCACGGCAGCCCGGTCCCCCGGCGCGAAGCTACGCAGGCTGCTGCCCACGGAGGACCCTGGGTGCGCTCATGAAGTAGTCGAGGCCGGAGATCCAGGTCAGTGCGAGCGCGACGAGCCCCGCCCACCACGCGATGTCGGTGCTGAACGCTCCGCCCGCGGCGAGCCCTGCGATGGCCGCCGCGGTGGCCTGCGCCCCGGTCTTCAGCTTTCCCAGATCCCGTGCGGCCATGACGACACCTCGCTCGAGCGCCGCGAGGCGGAGCCCGGACATGAGGAACTCGCGCGCGACGATCGCGGCGACCATCCATGCGGGAAGCGCGACTCCGACCAGCATGATCAGCGCGGCCATCACGAGGAGCTTGTCCGCCACGGGGTCGAGGAGCCGGCCCAGGTTCGAGGAGCGGTTGGTGCGCCGCGCCCACCAGCCGTCGACGTAGTCGGTAGTCATCGCCAGGGCAAAGACCGCGGTCCCCCAGTAGTAGTGGTTGGGGAAGTCCCACGCGAAAAGCACGACGACGACGGGCACCGAAAACGCCCGCGCGAGCGTCAGCTGGTCTGCAAAGTGCATGGAAGAGACAGAATACGCGCGCCCATGCCTCCATTCGGAAAGGTTCTTGTCGCCAACCGCGGCGAGATCGCGGTCCGCGTCTTCCGCACGCTCCGCGAGCTAGCGATTGGCACCGTGGCCGTCTACTCGGAGGCGGACCGCGCTTCGCTCCACGCCGCCGTCGCAGACGAGGCCTACCTCGTCGGACCCGGGGCGCCGGCCGAGAGCTATCTCAATGAGGAGCGGATCATCGCCGCCGCCCGGAAGGCGGGGGCCGAGGCGGTGCATCCGGGGTACGGCTTTCTCGCCGAGAACGCTTCATTCGCGCGGGCCTGCTCGGATGCGGGCCTCGTCTGGATCGGACCTCCGCCCGAGGCGATCCAGGTGATGGGATCGAAGGTGGCGGCACGGGAGGTCATGCGGAGCGCGGGCGTCCCGATCGTTCCGGGGACGACGGAGCCGGTCACGTCGGCGGCCGATGTCGCGCGGCTGGGCGACGAGTTCGGCTGGCCCGTCGCGATCAAGGCCTCGGCTGGAGGTGGCGGAAAGGGCCTGAAGGTCGTGGAGGGCGAAGGAGAGGCGGAGCGCGCCTTCGCCGCCGCGCAGCGCGAGGGCGAGTCCTATTTCGCCGATTCGACGGTCTACGTCGAGAAGTTCATCGTCGACCCACGCCACGTCGAGGTCCAGGTGCTCGCCGACGACCATGGAACCGTCCTCCACCTCGGCGAGCGGGACTGCACCATCCAGAGGCGGCACCAGAAGCTCATCGAGGAGTCACCCTCGCCGGCGGTGACGACGGATCTCCGCGAGCGAATCGGCAAGATCGCGGTCGACGCCGCTCGTGCGGTGGGCTACCGGAGCGCGGGCACGATCGAGGGGCTGCTCGACGGCGAGGGCAACTACTGGTTCCTCGAGATGAACACGCGCATCCAGGTCGAGCACACCGTCACCGAGCTCGTCACGGGGGTCGATCTCGTCCGCGAGCAGATTCTCATCGCCGCAGGCGAGCCGACAAGCCTTCGCCAGGAGGACCTCGACTTCCGCGGGCACGCGATCGAGTGCCGGATCAACGCCGAGGACCCGTCGAACGGCTTCCTGCCGGCGCCGGGGACGCTCACGCGCTACCGGGAGCCCGCCGGGCCCGGCGTGCGCGTGGACTCCGGCGTCGTCGAGGGCAGCGAGATCTCCGGCCTCTACGACCCGATGGTGGCGAAGCTCTGCGTGTGGGACACCGACCGAGAACGGGCCCGCGCGCGCATGCTGCGTGCGCTCGACGAGTTCGAGATCGAGGGCGTGAAGACGCTCGTCGGGTTCCACAAGGCGCTGCTTCGCCGCCCCTGCTTCATCGCAGGCGACACCTGCCACGGGGTGGTCGAGTCGGAAGAGCTTGCGCAGGAAGCAGAGAAGTTGTCCCATGAGACAACTAGCGTACCGCGCTCACCGGACGGACGCGTTCGCGAGCACACGCTCGAAGTGGAGGTGGACGACCGCCGCTTTGAGGTGAAGGTGCTCCGGCCCGAGCCGCCGTTCACCGGGCTGGCGCGACGGCGTCGAGAGCGGGCAGGAGGCGCCGCAGGGCACGGAGCCGCTCGCGACGCCGTCGTGAGCCCAATGCAGGGGACCGTGCTCGCGGTGGAGGTTGCCGAGGGCGACGAGGTTCGCGCGGGCCAGGTGATCTGCATTGTCGAGGCGATGAAGATGGAGAACGAGATCACCGCCCACCGCGATGGGCTCGTGACCCGTCTGTCGGTGGCCGCAGGCGAGGCGGTCACGACAGGTCAGGTGATCTGCGTCGTCGCGCGGGACGGCGAGCCGGAGGACGATCCCGCGAGGCAGTGAGTCGCGGCGAGGCCGCGAGGGGAGTGCTCTACGGTCAGCGGGCCTTGCCGGACGCGGTGCGCTCAGGCTCTGCCCGAGCCGCCTCCGCCAGGTCTCCGAAGTTGATGCCGCTCAGGATCGTGATAGTCGCGTCCCTGACCTGCTCCCAGGCCGGCCGTAGCGACCGGCCGACGATCGCGGGGCACGGATCGGGCTCGTGGCGCGTTGCGTAGCCGATCGGCGCAAGCTGCCCCTCGAAAACGCGCACGACGCGCTCGAGCGTGAGCTCCTGCGGAGGATGGTTGAGGTGGTAGCCCCCGCCAGGGCCTCGAACCGAGCGGACGATGCCCGCCGCCCGGAGGGCGGGCATGACCTGCTCGAGCACGGATCGCGGAGCCTCCGTTGCGTCGGCGAGCTGTTCCAGGTTCATCGCGTCGTCGGCCATCGCCAGTGCCAGCACGGCTCGTGTCGCGTAATCGGTTCGGCGTGTGACCCACATTGCGTCCTCTCCAGTTCAAGTTTGACAGGCGAGCAACCTTGGAATACTTTGGCGAACCAGCTTAGCCCATTTTGTTGACAATAAATGTCGAGATTTGGAGGTAGAGTGAAGCTACTAGGGGGAGCCGGAGCGATTCTTGCGCTCGTCGTCGCACTCGTGGCGTCGGCCTGCGGAGGAACGAGCAGCGCAGCAGGTGAGGGATCGGGCGGCGGCAAGCTGACGCTCGTCGCCTATTCGACGCCGCAGGAGGCCTACGAGGCGATCATCCCCGCCTTCCAGAAGACCGCGGAGGGCAGGGGTGTCGAGTTCGAGCAGTCCTACGGCGCGTCCGGCGAGCAGAGCCGGGCGGTCGAGGCCGGGCTGCCGGCCGAGGTCGTCGAGTTCTCCCTCGACTCCGACATCACCCGCCTCGTCGATGCGGGCCTCGTCGATGCGAATTGGAACCAGAACGAGTACAAGGGCATGGTCACCGACTCGGTCGTCGTCTTCGTGGTCCGCAAGGGCAACCCGGACAACATCAAGACGTGGGACGACCTCCTGAAGCCGGACGTCGAGGTCATCACCCCGAATCCGTTCACGTCGGGTGGCGCACGGTGGAACATCATGGCCGCCTACGGTGCGCAGATCAGCCAGGGGAAGTCGAAGGAAGAAGCGGTCTCCTATCTGAACGAGCTCTTCCAGCACGTGGCCGTCCAGGACGCAAGCGCCCGCGACGCGCTCCAGACCTTCACCGGCGGGAAGGGCGACGTCCTCCTCTCGTACGAGAACGAGGCGATCACCGCCCAGCAGAAGGGCGAGGACGTCGACTACGTCGTCCCGGAGCAGACGATCCTGATCGAGAACCCGGTCGCTGTGACGAACGACGCCCCGCAGTCCGCGACCGACTTCGTCAAGTTCCTTTACTCGGACGAGGCGCAGAAGATCTTCGGCGAGAAGGGCTACCGGCCGGTCGTGAAGTCTGTGGCCGACACCTTCGACTACCCGACCCCGGCGTCGCTCTCGACGATCCAGGACTTCGGTGGCTGGGGCACCGTCAAGGACGAGTTCTTCGATCCGGAGAATGGCATCGTGGCCAAGATCGAGATGTCGCTGGGGGTGTCGACCGATTCAGGCTAGAGCCGAAGCGCTCCGCCTACCAGTTCGTCGAGCCGCGTCCGGGGGTGCCGCCCTCGGACGCGGCTTCGTGATCGGGTACCTGAGCTTCATCGTCCTGATCCCGCTCGCCGCGGTCGTGTGGAAGTCGACCGGGAGCGGGCTCGAGGGCTTCTGGAACGCGGTGACGAGCCCGGCGGCGCTCGCCTCCCTCAAGCTCACATTTGGTGCCTCCATCGTGGTCGCGCTTCTGAACGCGGTCATGGGCACGCTGATCGCGTGGGTTCTCGTCCGAGACGACTTCCCCGGCAAAGGGCTCGTCAACTCGCTCATCGACCTGCCCTTCGCGCTCCCGACGATCGTCGCCGGCCTGACGCTGCTCGCCCTCTACGGGCCGCGCGGTCCTCTCGGCGTCAACATCGCCTATACGCGTATGGCGGTGGTGGCGGCGCTCCTCTTCGTCACGCTACCCTTCGTCGTCCGCTCGGTGCAGCCCGTGCTCCAGGCGCTCGACCGAGACATGGAGGAAGCGGCAGCCTCGCTCGGCGCCACCGGCTTCACGATTTTCCGCCGCGTGGTCTTCCCGAACCTCGTGCCGGCGATCCTCTCGGGTGTCGCGCTCGCCTTCGCGCGCGCGGTCGGAGAGTTCGGGGCGGTCATCCTCATCTCCGGGAACATCCCGTTCAAGACCCAGGTTGCCTCGGTGCAGATCTTCTCGAACATCGAGAGCGACCGGCCGACAGCGGCGGCGGCAATCTCCGTCGTGCTCCTCGCACTCTCGTTCCTGATGCTTCTGGCCATCGACCTGCTCCGCCGCTGGGGGTCCAAGCATGAGAGCTAGATATGGCCTCCGCTTCGCGGCTCTTGCCTATCTCACGCTGCTGCTCGTGCTCCCGGTTGGACTCGTCTTCTACCGGACGTTCCAGCACGGCCTCGAGCCGGTTTGGAACGCGATGACGGACCCGGACTTCCTGCACGCGCTCTGGCTCACGCTCCTGATCGCACTGATCGCCGTGCCCTTGAACACGATCTTCGGCGTCGCGTGCGCACTCGTCCTCGTCCGCCAGCGGTTTCGCGGGAAGGCCTTCCTGAACGCCTTCGTCGACCTGCCCTTCGCGCTTTCCCCGGTCGTGGTCGGCCTCGCGCTCTTCCTCGTCTACGCCCGCACCGGGTGGTTCGGGCCGTGGCTGAGCGCGCACGGGATCCAAATCGTCTTCGCGCTCCCGGCGATGGTCCTAGCGACCATCTTCGTCTCGCTTCCGTTCGTGGTGCGCGAGGTCGTGCCGGTGCTGCGCGAGATCGGCACCGAGCAGGAGGAGGCCGCCTGGACTCTCGGGGCGTCCTCGCTCTCCACCTTCCGAAGGATCACGCTGCCGGCGATCCGCTGGGGCATTACCTACGGCGTCGTGCTCACGACGGCGCGCTGCCTCGGTGAGTTCGGGGCGGTCTCGGTCGTGTCCGGAAACCTGATCGGCAAGACGCAGACGCTCACGCTGCACGTGAACAACAGATTTCAGGCTTTTGACCTCGTGGGCGCCTACACCGCGTCGGTGGTTCTCGCGGTCCTTGCGCTCATGACACTCTTCCTCATGAACCTCTTCCGAAAGGAGACACCCCGTGTCGATAGCGGTCCGCGGCGTGACGAAGCGCTTCGGTGACTTCGCCGCCCTCGACGACGTTTCGGTCGCGATTGCGGGCGGTTCGCTGACGGCCCTGCTCGGGCCGAGCGGGAGCGGCAAGTCGACGCTCCTGCGCGTGATCGCCGGTCTCGAGGAGCCCGACGAGGGCAAAGTCCTCATCCTCGGCGAGCACGCAACCGGCCTTCCGCCCCAGAAACGCGGCGTTGGCTTCGTCTTTCAGCACTACGCGGCTTTCAAGCACCTCACCGTGCGCGAGAACGTCGCCTTCGGACTCCGCATCCGGAAGCGCCCGAAGGAAGAGATCCGCGAACGGGTCGACGAGCTCCTCGAGCTCGTCCAGCTGCACGGCCTGGCCGAGCGCTATCCGGCGCAGCTGTCCGGAGGGCAGCGCCAGCGCATGGCCCTCGCCCGTGCGCTTGCAGTCGAGCCAAAGGTGCTCCTCCTCGACGAGCCGTTCGGTGCGCTCGACGCGCGCGTCCGCAAGGAGCTCCGTACCTGGCTGCGCCGTCTGCACGAGGACGTCCACGTCACCACTGTCCTTGTCACGCACGACCAGGAGGAGGCGATGGACGTCGCCGACCGGATCGTGCTCATGAACGAGGGCCGGATCGAGCAGACCGGGAAGCCGCGCGATCTTTACGAGCACCCGGCGAGCGAGTTCGTGATGGGTTTCGTCGGGCCGGTCAATCGGCTCGGCGATTCGTTCGTCCGCCCGCACGATTTCGAGATCGAGCTCGAGGCGAACGGGAAGACGCGGGAGGCCATCGTCAAGCGGGTCGTCCATCTCGGCTTCGAGGTTCGCATCGAGGTCGCACTCCGGGACGGCAGCGAAATCTGGGTCCAGCTGAGCCGCGACGAAAGCGACAACCTCCAGCTCGAGCCCGGTCAGGCCGTCTTCATCCGCCCGGAGAAGACCAAGGTGTTCGCGTGAGGAGGGCGTAGACGGCTCGGAAGGCCCGTGTAAGGTTTGCCTTACAGTGGGTAGCCTTCCAGCAGTGGCCGTCGGAGCCAGGCGCGAGTTCTGTGCAGATGTGTCGGGCGCGGCACACGAGGACCTCGCCGCGACGGCAAGCCGCGTCGACCGCTGGGTGCTCGTCGAATACCGCGGTCTCTGGGATCGCGACGTGCTCGGCGGGAGTCTTCTCTCCCAGCCGCTCAAGGACCATCTGCGCGACCAGCTGCGGAAGCTCGGGCACTCCCGCCTCCTCTTCGTCAAGCGGCCGGAGCGGCGCTCCCACAAGCGCCGGATGCTCTACGTGGGCAGCTGCCGACCCGGGGAGGAGCGGTTCTACGGGCTCGAGTTCGACCACCACGACGATCTCGTCGGCTACGACTTCGCGTCGGCGCTCCTCGAGGGGAGTACGCCGGGAGTCCCGGTCGAGCACCCGCTCTTCGTCGTCTGCACGCACGGAAAGCGCGACCGTTGCTGCGCGAAGTACGGGCGGCCGCTCTACGACCGGCTGAAGGGGAAGGTCGACCCCGAATGGGTCTGGCAGTCGACGCACGTGGGCGGCGACCGCTTCGCCGGCAACGTCGTCGTCCTCCCGGAGGGACTCTTCTACGGCCGCGTCGGCGAGGAGGACCTCGACCCGATCCTCGACGACTACTTCGCCGGGCGCCTCAACCTCGAGCGCTACCGCGGCCGCTCCGCCTACACGTTCGGCGTGCAGGCGGCCGAGCTCGCCGTGCGCGAGGAGACGGGCCTCACGGGGGTGCACGACGTCGAGATCCTCCGCGTCTCGCGCGAGGCCGAAGACCGCTGGCTCGTCACGCTACGCGCCGCCGGACGCGAATACGCAGCCGAGGCCTGGGCCGAGCTCGGCGAGGACCCGGTCTATATGACGTGCGGCTCGGTCACGCCTCAGCGTCCGCGCCGTTTTCGCGCGCGGCTGCGCTGATCACGAGAAAGCCTTCGCGCACCAGCGTGCGGACGAGCACGAGGCGCCCTTCGTCGTCCAGGTCGCCCGGAAGGTCGGCCGGCGTGAACGGCTCGTCGGACTGAGCGATGAAGGCGAGATCCTCCGCGGCCTCGTCCGGAAGTGTGAGGTCCTTGCCCTCGAAGGAGAGCGTCGCGCCCTCGGAGTCGAAAAGGACGGTCGGCCGCCGCTCGAGGACGGTGTCGGCGTCGAGGCTCTCGAGCGCCCGCAGCTGGCTCAGCTGCCCGCCGAGGACCGGTCGCCGGGTGCGCACGAGCTTCCGCCGGCGCCTGCGCTCGACACGTTCGGGGCTCAGCTGGTCTGCGAGGAGCTCGATGAGCTCGCCGGGAGTCTCGCCGTCGGGCGAGCGCCGGAAGCCGACCTCGCGCGCGCAGCTGTCGAGCGCCGCCCGGAACGCGTCCATCCACGTGTAGACGTTCACGCCCACGGTCAGGTGCAGCGAGTCCGTCTCGGAGGTCTTGGCCTCGTGGAGCCAGCCGCGGGGGAGATAGAGCGTGTCGCCCGCCTGCAGCGTCACGTCGAGGACGGGCTCGCCCGGTTCGCCCATCGTCTCGGCCTTGTAGCGCTGGTGCTTGAGCGGCAGCTCCCAGGCCGGCTCGTAGACGAGCCAGCGCTTCTCGCCCGCGACCTGGAGCGAGAAGACGTCGTGGGTGTCGTGGTGGACCGGCAGGCCCTGCGCTGCCCGCGGCGTGAAGTACGCATTGGCCTGCGCCGGATGGGCGAGCTCCGCCTCCAACGACCGGCAGAACTCCGCGAGCGGCTGCCAGTTCAGGTGCAAGCCCTGGAGGACGATCGTCGCGCCGTCCTCGAACTCGGCGAGGACACGCTGGACATCTGCGGTGCCCGAGAAGGGCTGCGGCCGCCAGGAGATGTCCTTCGTATAGTCGGCGACCTCGAGCTTCGCGCCGGCCTTCGCAAGCCTGAAGCCCGGGAAGCGAAGCCCGCCCGACGTGAGAAGCCGCTCGACGTCCGCGACCGAGAGGAGGTCGTCGAAGCGACCCTCCTCCCCCCGCGGGACGACGAGCGGCTTCTGCTCCCAGTGCTCGGCGAGAAACTCCTCGCCAGAGACGGGATCGAGCGCGCGCGAGAGCGCGCTAGCTCGGGTCTTCTGCGTCGGTGTCGGCGTCGCTCGAATCCGTGTCGTCGGCGTCCGAGTCGTCGGAATCCGTGTCGTCGGAATCCGTGTCGTCCGAGTCGGAGTCCATGTCGTCCTGGTCCATGGTCTCGTCGCGGACGTCGAACTCGGCGATGCCGCGTGTCCGAATTTCCTCCTCCAGCAACATGCTCATCCTCACTCCTCTCTCGGGTGGCGCCGGAAGGCTACAGCGGAGTCGCTAGACTCGCCGCGCCCGGATGGATCTCTACGAGTTTCAGGGAAAGCAGCTCTTTGCGCGCTTCGGAATCCCCGTGTCCGAGGGGCAGCTTGCGACCACTCCGGAGGAGGCGCGCTCGGCCGCGGAGGAGCTCGGCGGCCAGGTCGTCGTGAAAGCGCAGGTGCTCACCGGCGGCCGCGGGAAGGCGGGTGGGATCCAGCTCGCCGAGGGACCTGACGACACCGAGGCCCGCGCCCGCGACATCCTCGGCATGGACATCCGCGGGCACGTCGTTTCGAGCGTCTGGATCGAGAAGGCCTCCGAGATCGAGCGCGAGTACTACCTCTCGGTCACGTTCGACCGCGGCGAAAAGAAGCCGCTCTTCATGTTCACGACGAAGGGCGGCGTCGACATCGAGGAGGTCGCCGAGACCGACCCTGACGCGCTCGCCCGCCTGCACATCGACCCGCTCGTCGGCTTCCAGCCGTTCCAGGCCCGCTGGCTGGTCTTCACCGCAGGGCTCGAGAATCCCGACGAGCAGAAGCAAGTGCTCGCGATCGTCGGGAAGCTCTACGACGCCTTCGTCGGCACCGACGCGATGCTCTGCGAGATCAACCCGCTGATCGTCACCCCCGCCGGCGAGGTGAAGGCGCTCGACTCGAAGTTCACGGTCGACGACAACGCGCTCTACCGGCACACCGACATCGCCGAGATGCGCGACCCCGAAGCGGGCGACCAGCAGGAGCGGCTCGCGCGTGAAAAGGGCGTCACGTACGTGAAGCTCGACGGCGAGATTGGGATTCTGGGGAACGGCGCGGGCCTCGTCATGTCGACGCTCGACGTGATCGACCAGGTCGGCGGCAGGCCGGCGAACTTCTGCGACCTCGGCGGGGGAGGCGACGCGGAGGGCGTCGTCGACGCGCTCGAGGTGATCACCGCCGATGCCCAGGTGGAGGCGATCCTCTTCAACATCTTCGGCGGGATCACGCGCGGCGACGAGGTCGCGCGCGGGATCCTCGAAGCGCTCGACCGAATGACCATCGACCTCCCGATCGTCGTCCGGCTCGACGGGACGAACGCGGCCGAGGGCCGCGCCATGCTGGCCGACGCCGCGCCGCCCAACCTCTACGTCGAGGAGACGATGCTCTCAGCCGCGGAGCGCGTCGTCGAGCTGGCGAAGGAGCGCAGATGAGCTCGGTCTGGGACGAGCGGGCCGCGGCCTACCGGACGAGCGAGGCGCACCGCGAAGGGGAGGATCTCGACCTTCTCGTCGAGTGGGCGCAGGGCGCGCGGACAGCGCTCGACGTCGCGACGGGCGGCGGCCACGTGGCCAGGCGCCTGCGCGAGGCTGGGCTCGACGTCGTGAGCCTCGATCCCGCTCCGGGGATGGAGCCCGACGTGCTCGCGCCGGCGGAGAAGCTGCCGTTCGACGACGACAGCTTCGACGTCGTCGCCTGCCGCGTCGCCGCGCACCACTTCGAGGACGTGCGGGCCGCCGTGCGCGAGATGGCTCGCGTCTCCCGCGACCTCGTCCTCGCCTCCGACAACCTTTTCACGGGCGAGGATGCCGAGGAGGCCGACCGCGTGCGTGACCCGTCGCACGTCCGCAACTACACCGAGGACGAGTGGCGCTCGTACTTCGCCGACGCGGGGTTGGAGGTCGAGCAGGCGCACGGGTATGTGCACCCCGTTCTTCTGGAGCCGTGGCTCGAGCGGGCAGGCTGCACCGGGAAGGACGCTGAGCGCGTGCGCGAGCTCGTCGCCGGCCGCCTCGACGGTGACCGACTGCGTCTTGAACGGATCTGCCTGAAGGGCCGGAAGCGGAGGGAGGGCTAGTGGCGATCGTCGTCGACCGCGACACCCGTCTCGTCGTCCAGGGGATCACGGGGCGCGAAGGGTCCTTCCACGCGACCCGCAACAAGGCCTACGGGACCAACGTGGTCGCGGGCGTGACCCCCGGAAAGGGCGGCGCCGAGGTCGAAGGGATCCCGGTCTTCGACTCCGTGCGGGCCGCTGCGGAGGAGACGAGCCCCAACACGGCGATGGTGTTCGTCCCCGCGCGCTTCGCCGCGGACGCGATCTACGAGGCGGTCGACGCGGGCATCGAGACCGTCATCTGCATCACCGAGGGCATCCCGGCCCACGACATGCTGCGGGTCTACAACTACATCCGCCCGCGCGGCGCGACGCTGGTCGGGCCGAACTGCCCGGGCGTCCTCTCGCCCGGGAAGGCGAACGTCGGGATCATCCCCGCGGAGATCTTCCAAGAGGGCGGCGTCGGCCTCGTGTCCAGATCCGGCACGCTCACGTACCAGATCGGGCACGAACTGACGCAACTCGGTATCGGCCAATCGACTATCGTCGGAATTGGGGGGGACCCCGTGGTCGGGTCGTCGTTTCTGGACGTCCTCGCGCGCTTCGAAGCCGATCCGGAGACCGAGTACGTCGTCATGGTCGGGGAGATCGGCGGCGCCGAGGAGGAGAAGGCGGCCCGCTTCATCGAGGCCGAGATGACGAAGCCCGTAGTCGCCTACATCGCCGGCTTCACCGCCCCTCCGGGGAAGACCATGGGCCACGCCGGGGCGATCATCTCGGGCACCGCCGGCACGGCCCAGGCGAAGAAGGAGGCGCTCGAGGCCTGCGGCGTCCGCGTCGGCACGAACCCGACCGAGGTCGCCCGCCTCGTCGCAGAGCTCGTCGGCGTCACCGCCGCCTGACCGCCTCGTTAAACTCGGAGGCATGGCGCTGATCTCCTTCGCGCGCGGAATGCCGGGCCCGGACCTCCTGCCGATCGCGGCTTTCGGGGACTGCGCGCGGGAAGCGCTCGAGCACGACGGGGCGACTGCTCTCCAGTACGGCCCGCCGGGCGGTTACCCGCCGCTCAAGCAGTGGGTCGCCGAGCAGCACGGTGTCGACCCGGCGCGCGTCATGGTCACGAACGGGTCGCTCCAGGGCTTCGCGTTCACGGCGCGTCACTTCGTGCAGTCGGGCTCGCGCTTCTTCGTGGAGGCGCCTTGCTACGACCGCTCGCTCTCGATCCTCCGAAAGCTCGGCGCCGAGGTGGAGCAGGTCGAGCTCGCGGACGACGGCCTCGACGTCGACGCGATCGCGGGCTCGCTCCGCGAGGGCGACGTCGTCTACACGATCCCGACCTTCCAGAACCCGAGCGGGCGCACGCTCTCGCTCGTGAACCGGCGGCGCCTCCTCGACCTCGCGGCCGATCGGGGCGCAACCGTTTTCGAGGACGACCCCTACGGCATGCTCCGCTTCGAGGGCGACTCGATCCCGCGCCTGTTCGAGCTCTCGGAGGGATCGACCGTCTTCCTCTCGTCGTTCTCGAAGACCGTCGCGCCGGGCATCCGCACCGGCTATCTCATCCTTCCGGAGGAGCTCGTGCCCGCGATCGAGGAGCTCGTCCTCTCCAACTACGTCTCGCCGGCGATCTTCGTCGAGGCGGCGCTGCTCGAGTTTCTGACCAGTGGCCGCTTCGAGCCCAACCTCGAGACCGTCCGCGACGGGCTTCGGAGCCGCCGCGACGCGATGCTCACGGCCCTCGCGCGCGAAATGCCCGAAGGCACCGCGTGGAACCAGCCCGAGGGCGGCTACTTCCTCTGGCTCGACCTCCCGAGCGGGGTGGCGGCCGAGACGCTTCTCGCCCGCGCAGGAGAGGAGGACGTCGTCTTCATCAAGGGCGCCGACTTCTTCTTCCACGGCGGCGGCGAGGAAGCGGCGCGGCTCGCGTTCTCCTTTGCCACCGCACACGAGATCGACGAGGGCATCACCCGCCTCGGGCGGCTCGTGCGCGAAGCGGCTGCCGTTGCGGCCTGATCGCCGCGCCGTGACGGCGCACCTCGACGAGATCTCGCCCGTCGCCGGCGCGGGCGAGCTCGCGATTCTCCCCGTGCGCGTCCGCCTCGGGATCGAGAGCTTCGGAGTGAATGCCTACACGGCGCTCGCCCACGGTGGTCGCGTGATCGAGGAGCACGACGAGCTCGGCACCGGCGCCGGCCGCCATGAGGAGCTCTACTTCGTCGCCAGGGGCCACGCCGTCTTCACCCTCGACGGCGAGGACGTCGACGCGCCGGCTGGCACGTTCGTCTTCGTCTCCGATCCGAAGGTGCGCCGCGGTGCGATCGGGCTGGGGGAGGGAACGACCGTGCTCGTGGTCGGAGGTGTGCCGGGCAAGGCGTTCCGGGCGTCTCCGTGGGAGGCCTGGCTCGAAGCGTCGCCTCACCTAGAGGCAGGCGAGCCCGAGCGCGGGATCGAGATCTTCGAGCGGACGCTCGCCGCCTATCCGGGGAACCCGAACGTCCTCTACAACCTCGCCTGCTTCGAGGCGCTCGCCGGCCGCGCGGACGACGCGCTGGACCACCTGGCCGAGGCCGTCGAGGCCGATCCGCGCACCCGTGAGTGGGCGCAGACGGACGCGGACTTCGACGCGATCCGCTCGGACCCGCGCTTCCCGCCCGCCTAGGCGGCTGCGTGGGCGGCGGCGAGCTGCGGCCGCGCGATGAGCTTGGGCTGACGCGGCGGCTCGAGTGCCGACTTGGCCACCCGGAAGGTGGGGCAAGGACTGTTTCCGGGGAGGGCGCAAAGCTCGGCTCGCCGGAAGAAACAGTCGTCGCAGGTGTTCAGTAGCCGCTTGGTCATCAAGTCCCGAAGGCGCGACTATAGGCGCGCTCAGACCCGGTTTGAAGGGCTTTGTTCACCAAACTCCCGCAATTTCCGCCAAGAACGTTGCAACCGTTGTCACTTGCGGCAACTATAATGTTGCCAGAGCGTGCAACGCCTCGTCGAGGTCGGAGACCGGGACGATGCGGAGCCCGTCCGCATACTTGCGCGCGGCCTCCGCGTTGGCGTCGGGAACGAGGAAAACGTCTGCGCCGGCGTCCCGTGCGCCGACGGTTTTCTGCTCGATGCCGCCGATCTCGTGCACCGTCCCGTCCAGGGCGAGCTCGCCGGTCGCGACGACCCTCTCGCCGTGGTCAATGTCCGTCGGCCCGAGCTCGTCGATGATGTCGAGCGCGAAGGCGAGGCCGGCGGAGGGCCCCCCTATCTGGCCAGTGTCGATCGTGATGTCCACGGGGAGGTCGAGCTTCGGTTCGATGAGGATGCCCATGAGCGCCCGGGGCGGGTTGTCGTCCGAGGCCTTCGTCCCCACCTCGACGGTCTGCTCGGAGCCCGCGCGCTCGACTTGGAGCGTCACCGTCTCACCGGGCTTCACGTCCGACATGACCCTGCTCAGATCCTCCGGCTCCGCGACGTCCTTGCCATTGGCACCGACGATCACGTCGTCGGGCTTGAGGACGCCGTCGGCGGGAGAGCCCACGTCGACGGCGCTGACCACGACCCCGTCAGGCGTCACCTTGTAGCCGAGCTCGCGGAGCGCGACCGCCGCCGCGATCCGCTGCGACGAGCTCATCTCCGCGAGGCCCTGCTGCCGCTGGATGCGCTCGGGGAGGTTCTGGGGGTTGTAGACGTCGGCCGGGATGACGGTGGCGCCTTCGTGGATGCCCGGGAAGTAGCGCTCGAGCAGGCTCGCCTTCCGGACGATCACGTCGACCATGTAGATGCCGCCCGGCCCCTCGTCCTCGTGCTCGCCCTCGACGTGGACGAGAGGCTCGACCGAGCGCGCGGGGTCGGGCAGGAAGATGTAGTGATCGGACGGGTAGAAGGAGAAAACCGCAGCCGCGATCGCGAGCACCCCGACGATCGCGGCAATTGTGAGGAAGCGGCGTTTCAGCTCGACCCGGCGAGCACGCCCACGACCTCGCGCACGGCGTCCGCCGACTTGTCGAGCTCTGCGCGCTCGTCCTCCGAGAGCTCGAGCTCGACGATCTCCTCGATGCCGCCCGCGCCGATCTTCACCGGCACGCCCATGTAGAGGCCGTCGATTCCGTATTCCCCTTCGAGGTAAGCAGTGCAGGGGAGCACGCGCTTCTGGTCGAGGCAGACGGAGTCCACCATCTGCGCGACCGCCGCGCCCGGCGCGTACCAGGCGGACGTGTCGAGCAGGTTCACGACCTCGCCACCGCCCTTGCGCGTGCGCTCGACCATCTGCTCGATCCGGTCGGCGGAGACGAGTTGCGTGAGCGGGATGCCGCCCACGGTCGTCGCGGAGACCACCGGCACCATCTGGTCGCCGTGGCCGCCGAGCACCATCGCGGTCACGTCCTTCGCGGACGCGCCCGTCTCCCAGGCGATGAACGCGCTGAAGCGGGCCGTGTCGAGAATGCCCGCCATCCCGAAGACGCGCTCCTTGGGGAAGCCCGAGGCGCTCATCGCGACGTGGCACATGGCGTCGAGCGGGTTCGAGACGACGATGAGGACAGCCTCGGGCGAGTGTTCCACCGCCTCGCGCGTCACGGAGCCGACGATCGACTCGTTCGTCGTCACGAGGTCGTCGCGGCTCATCCCCGGCTTGCGCGGGAGCCCGGCGGTGACGACGACGGCGTCGGACCCGGCCGTCGCGTCGTAGCCGTTCGAGCCGGTGATCGTCGGCTCGTAGCCGAGAACGGGGCCGGCCTCGTTGAGGTCGAGCGCCTTCCCCTGCGGCAGGTTCTCCTTGATGTCCACGAGGACGACGTCCGCGTAGTCGCGGCGCGCGATCTCCTGCGCCGCGGTCGCGCCGACGTTCCCGGCGCCCACCACGGTGACCTTCTGCCTCCGTGTCATACCCGTACTCCCATTCGGTCGATGATCGCATCGGCGACCTCGCTGGTCCCGACGGCCGTCGGGTCGTCGCGCGTCGGCTTCATGTCGTAGGTGACGCTGCGTCCGTCCGCGATGACGGCCGCGATGGCGGCCTCCACCCGGTCGGCCGCTTCGCGCTCGTCGAGGTGACGGAGCATCATCACGCCGGAGAGGAGCATCGCCATCGGGTTCACCTTGTTCTGGCCCGCGTACTTGGGGGCCGAGCCGTGCGTGGGCTCGAAGACCGCAGCGTGCGTCCCGAAGTTGCCGCCGGGGGCGAGGCCGAGGCCGCCGATGAGGCCGGCGCAGAGGTCGGAGACGATGTCGCCGTAGAGGTTCGGGCACACGAGGACGTCGTATTCCTCGGGCCTCTGCACCAGCTGCATGCTGAGGTTGTCCACGATCCGGTCCTCGAATTCGATGCCGGTCTGCTCCTCCGCCACCTCGCGGGCGACGCGAAGGAAGAGGCCGTCCGTGAACTTCATGATGTTGGCCTTGTGCACCGCGGTCACCTTGCGGCGGCCGTTCCTCCGCGCATAGTCGAACGCGAACTCGACGATTCGGCGCGTGCCGGTGATCGAGATCGGCTTGAGCGAGATCCCGGAGCCTTCGCGAATGCGCCCCTGGCCGTGGTGCTCGACCCAGTCGATGAGCGAGGCCGCGTGCTCGGTTCCCTCCTCGAACTCGATCCCGGCGTAGAGGTCCTCGGTGTTCTCGCGGACGACGACGAGGTCGACGCCCGAATAGCGGGAACGCACGCCCTCGTAGCTCTTGCACGGTCGCACCTGGCCGTAGAGGTCGAGTGTCTTTCGGAGCGCGACGTTGACGCTTCGGAAGCCGGTGCCGACCGGAGTCGTGATCGGGCCCTTGAGCGCCACGCCGTTCTGCTTGATCGACTCCAGGACGTGGTCGGGGAGCGGATTGCCCCCGTGCTCGTCCATGACGTCGGCTCCCGCCTGGTGCACGTCCCAGTCGAATTCGACACCGGTCGCGTCGAGGACCCGGCGCGTTGCCTCGGCAAGCTCGGGCCCGGTGCCGTCACCGGGAATGAGGGTCACGCGATGAGCCATGGGCGCGGCGCTGATGGTAGCTGAGGGCGTGAATCACCCAGGGTTCGGTACCGTTCTGGGGGATGGAAGGAAGCGACTTCAAGCCGGGCCTCGAGGGCGTCGTCGCCTTCGAGACGGAGATCGCCGAACCCGACAAGGAAGGCAACGCACTCCGCTACCGCGGAGTCGACATCGAGGAGCTCGTCGGCCACGTCCCCTACGAGAAGGTCTGGGGCCTCCTCGTCGACGACAGCTTCGACCCCGGGATGCCCCGCGCGGAGAACGTCGACCTGCCGGCGAAGACTCGCAGCGCGATGGCGGACCTCCAGTCCGCGACAGCCGCGCTCGCAGGCCAGTGGGGCCTGAAGCAGCTCATCGACATGACCGACACCGAGGCGCGCGACGACCTCGCGCGGCTCTCGGCCACGATGATCTCGATCGTCGCCCAGTCCGCCCGAGGGCCCGACCGCGTCGCCGACGAGATCGTCTCGATGGGGGACACAGCGGCCGAGCGCTTCCTCTTGCGCTGGCGAGGGGAGGCAGACCCGCGTCATGTGCGGGCGATCGACTCCTACTGGGTCTCGGCGGCCGAGCACGGCGCCAACGCATCCACCTTCACCGGCCGGATCGTCGCCTCGACCGGCGCGGACTGCGCGGCCGCGATGTCGGCGGCCGTCGGTGCTCTCTCCGGCCCGCTCCACGGCGGCGCCCCGACCCGCGTCCTCAAGATGCTCGACGAGGTCGCGGACACCGATGACGTCTCCCAGTACGTGCGCGATCTACTCGACCGCGGCGAGCGCATCATGGGCTTCGGCCACCGCGTCTACCGCGCCGAGGACCCGCGGGCACGTGTCCTGCGGGGAACAGCGCGCGAGCTCGAGTCGTCGCGCGTCGAGGTCGCCGAGGCGCTGGAGCAGGCCGCTCTCGAGGAGCTGGCCGCGCGCCATCCGGACCGCGTCCTCGCCACGAACGTCGAGTTCTGGTCGGCGGTCGTTCTCGACATCGCCGACATCCCGCCGCCGCTCTTCCCCGCGCTCTTCGCGTGCGCTCGGGTCGCCGGCTGGTCGGCGCACATCCTCGAGCAGATGCGCACCGGCCGCCTCATCCGCCCGTCCGCGAAGTACGTCGGCCCGGCCCCCCGCTCCATCCAGTCCGCGTGACCCTCGCCGAGGCCGTCGCGCTCGCGGGGGAAGCCAAGGACGAGCGTGCGCTCGCCAATCTTCGCCGCGAGGTGGGCGACGACCTCGAGGCCGCGGCTCGTAGCGCGAACTACCAGGAGCGGGCGGTCGCCTACCGCGCGATCGGGCAGCTCCGCTTCAACCAGAAGACGGAGCTTCTGCGGCGGGGGCTCGAGGACACGAGCCCGGCCTGCCGCGGCTCGGCCCTGCTCTCCCTCGAGCTGCTCTCTCGAGACCACCCCGGGCTGGTGAACGGGGCGCGTTCGCTGCTGCATTCGCTTGCGAACGACGACCCGAATCCGGCAGTGCGCAGGCTTGCCGTCCTCTCGCTGAAGAACGGTTCACCGACCCCGGACACGATCACGCTGCTCGCGCACATCGGCGAAGAGGCCGACGAGCCCGAGCTACGGCAGACCGCTACAGCGGTTCACCAGGCGCTGAAGAAAAAGGCCGCGACCCGCTAATTGCAACCGCAGGTGCCGGCAATGCGCTGGCGGCCGCAGGCGGGACACCTGTTCGGCTTGCGGAACTCAATCAGGCTCACCCGAGCGGCCAGCCAGGTCATCGCTAGGCCGACCCCTGTCGTGGTGATCAGGACTCCCAGCAGATGTGAATCGTTTGGCATTGGGCTCGCTTTGTGCTCGACGCCGCGCATGTGGGTGCGCACTGAAGTACGTGTCACGCCTGCGCGCGTCTGAAACATGGGTGTAGATCTCGGTGGTGCCCAGGTCGGCGTGGCCGAGCATCTCCTGCACCGAGCGCAGGTCCGCGCCCCCCTCGAGGAGGTGCGTGGCGAAGGAATGGCGGAGGAGATGGGGATGCACGCGGGACGGATCGAGCCCCGCCTTCGCGGCCAGGCGCCGGAGGATGAGGAAGGCGCCGGCCCGGGTCAGCGCGCCGCCCTGCGCGTTGAGGAAAAGCTCCGGGCGGTGCCGACGATCCAGGAACGGCCGTCCCCGGGCGAGGTACCGGCGCACCGCCTCGACGCCTTCGCGTCCGAGAGGAACGATCCGCTCCTTGTCCCCCTTGCCGAGGCACCGAACGACGCGGTTGTCCAGATCGATCCGGCCGCGGTCGAGTCCCACGGCCTCGCTGACCCGGAGCCCGGCTCCATAGAGGAGCTCGACGAGGGCACGGTCGCGAAGCGATCGTGGAGTCGTCCCGTTCGCCGCCTGGATCAGGCGCTCGACCTCGCCGGGTGAAAGCGTGCGGGGGAGGCGCGTGCGGCGCCGCGGCAGGTCGAGCTCGGCCGCAGGGTTGTCCTCTCGTCGGCCGAGGAGGACGAGGTGGTTGTAGAAGGAGCGCGCCGCCGCCGCTCGCCTGGCGATGGAGGTAGAAGCCTGGCCGCGCCCTCTCAGGTCGGCGAGCCAGCCCTGCAGGTCGTCCGTGCTCGCGTCGGCCGGGGACCGGCCGAGATGCCCGGCCAGGTCCGCGAGGTCGCGGCGGTAGGCGTCCACCGTCCTCGGCGCCCGGCGAGCGGCGAGGAGCGCGAGGAAGCCCTTGACCTCCGGGTCAGGCGCGGGGGTGGGCCTGGTCGTAGACGCGCCGGAGTCGCTTGGCGTCGACATGGCTGTACACCTGGGTGGTCGAGAGTGAGGAGTGGCCGAGAAGCTCCTGGATCGTGCGCAGGTCGGCGCCGCCTTCGAGCAAGTGTGTCGCGAAGGCGTGCCGGAGCCGGTGGGGGTTCGGGACGAGGCGGCGTAGGGTGGACGTGTCCAGGGGCCGCCCGTGGGCCGAGAGGAAGACGTGGTCGTCGGCGCCCTTCGCTAGCTCGGGCCGCCCGTCCTCGAGGTAGACGCGCAGGCGGAACGCGGCCTCCTCGCCGAGCGGCACGGCGCGCTCCTTGCCGCCCTTGCCGCGGACGAGCAGCGCCTCCTGCTCGAAGTCGACGGAGGCGAGCGTGAGGTCGACTGCCTCCTGCGTCCGCAGCCCGGCCGAGTAGAGGAGCTCGAAGAGCGCGCGGTTGCGCAGCGCGAGCGGGTCGTCGCCGTTCAAGGCGTCCAGGAGGTCGTCGGTCTCCTCAGGACGAGGTGCGTGGGGAAGGCGGCGGCCCCGGCGCCCGGTCAGCGCGACCTGTGGGACCTGCGCGGGTCCCAGCGCCGAGCGGATGAGGGAGCGGACAGCCGCGAGCTTTCGCGCCAGGGTCTGCGGCGCCAGCTTGCGCGGAGTGCGGCCCGGACGGTCGCCGCCCAGCTGGGCGGCATAGTCGGAGATCGCGGCGGTGTCGACATCGGCGAGGCCGAGCCCGCGCCGGCGCAGCCAGGCGGCGAACTCCTCGAGGTCGGAGCGGTACGCGCGCTTGGTCGCGTCCGAGAGCGCAGGGCTCTCGAGAAAACGGTCGATCGCAGCTCGTGTCTCCACGGCAGGGTTTTTCGCGTGCGAACTAGGGTTCCTGCCCGATGCGCATCCGCCTCGACGTCGAGAACCTTTTGATCGCCAGCTGGGAGACGAGCCGCGAAGCCGTGGAGCGCGTGGCTCCGCCCGGGATGCAGCCGGTCGAGGTGGACGGACGCCACGTCGTCTCGATCGTCTCGTTTCACGTCCACCGAGGACGGGTCGGACGCTCTCCGGTCCTGCCCTTCTCGCAGCTGAACGTGCGCACATACGTGACCTGGAAGGACGAACCGGCGGTGCTCTTCCTCGCCTCGCGTGTGACCCCGGGAGGTCTGCCGGGGCTCCTCTTCGGCGCGCCCTACCGAAGTGCCAGGCTGCGCGTGAAGCCGAGCCGGCTGCACGCCCCGGGCCTGGGCGTGGACATCCGCTATCGCCCCGGCGGCCCGGCCGACCCCGGGGAGCTCGGCCGCCATGAGCTCGGGATCTTCGAGTCGGGCGACCTCAAAGCGATCCGGATCCAGCGCGGGCCCGCCGAGTGGCGGTCCGCCGAGCTCGCCGCCCCGGCCACGGCACAGGTCCTGCTGGGCTACGGCTTCTCGCCGGCCGGGGAGCCGCAGCTCGTCCACACGGCGAGGACGTCCTTCGAGACCGAGCCGGCGATGAAGCTCGTCTAGATGCCGGGCGGCCGCTCGGGCCGCTCGGTGCCGGTCTTCCGCTCGAGCCACTCGTCCACGCTCTCGTACGGCTCCGTCGTGACCGAGTCCCCCTCGGTCCGCACGGCGTAGACGTGGCCCTCCGCGCAGCGGTAGAGCGCCTCCTCGAAGGGCCGGCGGCGCCAGAGCGTCCGCTTCACTCCGCCGTAGACCGGGCCGATGGTGATCGCGGCCGCCGCGCCGCACAGGGGGCAGGGCTCGGTGGTCATCCGAGGATCTCGTGGAGCCGTTCGGCTCGGTAGTCGAAGATCTCGTCCAGCCAGCGGCCGACGAACGGCCTCTGCACGACCGGGGCGAGCGGGCCGCCAGGCACGCGGTAGCGAACGTGGTCGTAGATCTCCGTGCCGTCGTCCACCCGGGAGAAGCGGTGCGTGTGCTCCCAGAGCGGATAGGGGCCGGAGATCTGCTCGTCCGCGAAGCTCCGCGGCGGGTGCCAGGTTGTGATCCTCGTCAGCCAGTGGATCGGCACCCGGAAGAGCTCGAGCCGGTAAGCGAGGAGAGAGCCGTAGCGAAGTTCGTTCGGTGCGCGCAGCACCTCGAAGCGCAGCCACGAGGGTGTGATCTCCTCGAGGTTGCGGGCCTCCGAGAAGAACCCGAACGCATCCTGGATCGAGACGGGGACGGTCTGGGTACGTTCGAGGATGTACTCCATTTGCAGGCGTCATCCAGCCTCGACGGCGGGATGATGCGTACGATACGGCGAGCATGGCGATCACCACGGCCTCCACCGGACTCGACGGTCATGGGCTCGAGCCCGAAGGCCGGGTCTTCTGGAACCCGAGCACCTCGCTCCTGTACACGCACTCCCTCGCGAGGGGCGACGCATCTCTCGCCGAGGGCGGCCCCCTCGTCGTCGACACCGGCAAGCACACCGGCCGCTCGGCCAAGGACAAGTTCTTCGTGCAGGAGCCGGAATCCGAGGATCGGATCGCTTGGGGGGAGATCAACCAGCCGATTTCGGAGGAGCACTTCGACGGGCTCCGCGACAAGGTCGCCGAGCGCCTGAACGCGGGCGACCTCTACGTCGTCAATGCGTACGCGGGCTCCGACCCGGCACACCGGCTTTGCGTTCGGGTGATCACGGGTTCGCCGTGGCACGCGCTCTTCGCCAAGACGCTCTTCATCGACCCTGACGAGTCCGAGCTCGCGGATTTCGAGCCCGACGCGGTTGTCTTCCACGCGCCCGAGGTCGAGGCCGACCCGGACGAGGACGGGACGCGGAGCGAGACGTTCGTCGTCCTCCATCCCTCGCGCGCCGAAGTGCTGATCGGCGGCACCGAGTACGCCGGCGAGATCAAGAAGTCGATCTTCACCGTCATGAACGACCGCCTGCCGCTCGAAGGCGTCTTCCCGATGCACTGCTCGGCCAACGTGGACGACGAGGGCCGCGTGGCGATCTTCTTCGGGCTGTCCGGGACCGGCAAGACGACGCTCTCGGCCGATCCCGAGCGCCATCTCATCGGCGATGACGAGCATGGTTGGGGCGACTCTGGTGTCTTCAACTTCGAGGGCGGCTGCTATGCGAAGGTGATCCGGCTCTCCGCCGATGCGGAGCCCGAGATCTACAAGGCCACGCACGCGTTCGGCACGGTGCTCGAAAACGTCGTCACGGACGAGCGCGGCGTCCTCGACCTGAACGACGAC